>Ga0209023_10000633_pt1 | contig 52410 bp, 45 predicted proteins | sample LakOneMetagenome_FD_187468 | JGI IMG/M metagenome (GOLD analysis project Ga0209023, IMG submission 187468) | Freshwater and sediment microbial communities from Lake Erie, Canada (SPAdes) (version 2) | ecosystem: Environmental > Aquatic > Freshwater > Lentic | place: Lake Erie, Canada... | reverse complement strand
TCGGCTCGGCGTGCGCCAGCCCGGCGGCCATTGCGGTTCCGGTGAATAGCGTCGCGAAAGCGATCCTGGCGATGTATGCGGTCATCTGGTTCTCCTGTTGGGACGTGCCTTGCTTGTTAGCGAAACGGGAAAAGTCCCGCGTTGGAGGCCATATTACGCATGCGACGCCGACAGGAAGGTGACTCGAAGCTTACGTTTTCGTAATCGTCCGGTCAGGAGCGGCCGCGCCGGCGTGGCAGAGGGCAGATGATCTACATCCGCGCTCACCCGGGCAGATCTGGTCGACGTCGCGTCAGGGCTTGCAGCAGACCGCGCTTTCGCAGGTTAGGAAGATCGTCGACCCGCAGCAGAAAGACATCCAGAAATTCGACGCCTGGTTGAAATAGCGCCCTGCCGGACAAGCCCCCGTTTGCGGACGGCGGCATTCGGAATTCCAGACGCTGCCGAATGGGCGGCCGTAATCGCGCAGTCAGTCTACCGCTGGCCCTGCGTCAAGCGACTCCGGTTTCCAGCGCCGCAGAAGCAGTGAATTCGACACCACACTCACGCTGCTCAATGCCATGGCAGCGCCGGCAATGACGGGACTCAGGTAACCGAAAGCCGCCAGCGGTATCCCGACGATGTTGTACACGAATGCCCAGCCCAGGTTCTGCCTGATCTTTCGATAGGTCTTCTTCGATACATCAATCGATTCCGCGACGAGCGAGGGGTCGCCGCGCATCAACGTCACGCCTGCGGTATGGATCGCCACTTCGCTGCCCGTCGACATCGCCACTCCCAGGTCTGCCGCGGCCAGGGCGACAGCATCGTTGATACCATCGCCGACGAAACAGACGGTCTCGCCATTCTGTTTGAGCTCGCTGACGACGCGCGCCTTGTCGGCCGGGAGCAAGCCGGCCCTGAAATCGTCGATGCCGACTGCTTCCGCGACGGCCCTTGCCGCGCCTGCATTATCGCCCGTCAGCATGACGGCGCGTATCCCCAGATGACGCAGCCGAGCGAGCGCATCCTTCGCGGTTTGCTTGATTGTGTCGCCGAATGCGAGGAATCCGCACAATTCCAGGCCGCCCGCTGTCGTTACGACCAGCCAGGAAACGGTGCGGCCGGCGTTCTCGTGATGAGCGGCGACGCCTTCCAACACGCCCAGAGAAACGCCAAGTTCCTGCATCAGCCGTGAGTTGCCGAGGTAAGCCGTGGCGCCATCGACATCGGCCTGTACACCACGCCCGGGCAGCGCTTTTGCATTGGATACGGGGCGCAGCGCGACACCGCGATTGGACGCTTCCGCCTCTACCGCCTTCGCCAGCGGGTGATCACTATATTGCTGGAGTGCGCGCGCCAGTTCGAGGAGGTCGCGCTCCGGCAGGCTCGCACCTTTTACGGCGACCACGGCAGGTTTCCCTTCGGTGAGCGTTCCGGTCTTGTCGAAGGCGGCTACGGTGACCGCATGGGCGGTTTCCAGTGCCTCGGCATCCTTGATGAGGATGCCGTATCGGGCCGCGACACCGGTGCCGACCATGATCGACGTCGGTGTCGCCAGACCAAGGGCGCAAGGGCAGGCGATCACCATCACCGCAACCGCGTTCAGTAGCGCCTGTTGCCAGTCGCCGCTGGCGAGCCCCCATCCGACAAACGTCACCGCCGCGATGACGAGTACTACCGGAACGAAGACGGCGCTGACCCTGTCGACGAGTCGTTGAATCGGCGCTTTGACGGCTTGCGCGTCTTCCACCATCTTGATAATCCGTGAGAGCATGGTTTCGCCACCAACGGCGATTGCCCTTGCAATCAACATGCCGTCAGCATTCACCGCACCGCCGGTAACGGCGTCGCCGACGGATTTCGAGACCGGAAGGCTTTCGCCGGTCAGCAGCGATTCGTCCAGGTGACTGCTCCCTTCGACGATCACCCCGTCGACAGGCACGCGGTCGCCGGGGCGGACAATGAAAAAGTCGCCGCGACGGACGTCGGCGATCGGGACTTCTTTGTCGACGCCATCGCGTCGCACGATCGCGTTGATCGCACGCAGGGACTCGAGCGCGCGCAGCGCGCCCACGGTCTGGTGTTTGGCGCGCTCTTCCAGCCATTTGCCAAGGAGGACCAAAGTGATGATGACAGCCGACGACTCGAAATACAGGTGTTGCATACCGTCGTGACTGTGCTGCGCCCACAGCAGGTAGACCGAAAGCCCGTACGCAGCCGAGGTACCGAATGCCACGAGCAGATCCATGTTGCCGGCACCTGCACGCAGTGCCTTCCAGCCAGCCTTGTAGAAGCGCGCGCCGAGCCAGAATTGAACCGGGGTCGCCAGCAGCAGTTGCAGCCAGCCGGGCAGGGCCCAGTCCTGACCGAACGGCATGGCCAGCATCGGTACGACCAAGGGCAGGCTCAGGAGTGCGGACGCGGCCACGCGCCACCAGCTGGGCAGGGCGGGAGTGGCGTCCGAAGCAGGCCGGCTCTCGTCAGGTATCCTGGCCTCATACCCGGCTTTCGTGACAGCATCGATCAACATATCGGGAGAGACGCCGCCCCGCGCCCTTACCTGGGCTTTTTCCGTTGCAAGGTTCACCGATGCCTCGGCTACCCCAGGCACTTTTCGAAGCGCCTTCTCCACTCGCGTGACGCACGAGGCGCAGGTCATGCCGGAGATCGAGAGGCTGAAGGCCGCAGCCGGCACCTCGTAGCCGGCTTTTTCCACGGCTTCATACAGTGTTTCGACACGCGTTTCGGCATCGGCACGTACCGTCGCCCGTTCCGTGGCCAGGTTGAGTGAAGCCTCCCGCACCCCGGGAACGGCTTTCAAGGCGCGCTCGACGCGTGCGACACACGAGGCGCAAGTCATGCCGCCGATCTGGAAGGTCAGGTCAATCGGATCCGGATTTGGTTTAAGAGCAGTATTCATTGGTCTCTCCATGAGCAAGGTCTTCAGGATAAAGCTTCCAACCATTGGAAGGTCAAGCGGTAACCGTGCCGGGATCAGATGCGCCGCGCGATGGGTAGCTGCGATGATCCAGGTAATGCAAAGCTTGGCAGCGTCTGCGGGGCTGACAGAATGCTTACTCAGAGATTACATTTCTGTCAGGTCTGCGACAGAACTGCTCTTGAAGGGCAAAATCGTCGGACTTTCTTGTTAACTGTTCTATACATGAAGATTCTTGTAGTCGAAGACGAGCCCAAGACCGGTGAATACCTGCGTCAGGGGCTGATGGAGGCAGGTTTTATGGTCGATCTGGCGCGCGACGGCGCCGATGGACAACACCTTGCGCTGACCCAGGCTTACGACCTGGCCATTCTGGATGTCATGCTCCCCAGCATGAATGGATGGGACATCCTGCGCGGGATCCGGCAGGCAGGGAAGGACATGCCCGTCATGTTCCTGACTGCAAAGGACGACGTCGACCACCGCGTCAAGGGGCTGGAGCTCGGCGCGGACGACTACCTGGTCAAGCCGTTCGCGTTCTCCGAACTGCTGGCGCGCGTGCGCACCTTGCTACGCCGTGGCACGAAGGTCAAGGAAGCCGAGTCGCTGCGCGCCGCCGACCTGGAGCTCGACCTGCTGCGCCGTCGGGTCACCCGGGCCGGCCACAAGATCGATCTGACCGCGAAGGAATTCGCCTTGCTGGAATTGCTGCTGCGGCGCCAAGGAGAAGTGTTGCCACGATCGCTGATCGCGTCCCAGGTGTGGGACATGAATTTCGACAGCGATACCAACGTGATCGAGGTGGCGGTCCGGCGTCTCCGGGCGAAGGTCGACGACGCTTTCGAGGAAAAGCTCATCCGGACGGTACGTGGCATGGGCTACGTGCTGGAGGCGCCGTGAGGCTGCCGGGTGCGCGCTCGGTAACACTGCGCCTGACGCTGCTGTTTGCCTCGGCGTCTGGCGTCGTGCTGATGGTGCTCGGCATGGTCGTTGGCCACCTCGTCGAGCGCCATTTCGCCGAACTCGACACGGAGATGCTGAGCGGAAAACTCGAGCTCGCCAGACACGTTTTGGGACAGGTGCATACGGCGGCCGACCTCCAGGCGCTCACGCCGCGCGTGGAAGCGGCATTCGTTGGCGATCACGAACTGTCGCTGCGAATCCGGGCCACCGACGGCACGATACTGTACGCCAGCCCCGATGCCGACTTTCCGCGAGTGTCTACCGACCCAGGGGGCGTAGCCGGACTGGTACACGCCGCTGACGGGCGGGAACTGCGGGTACTGGCGGGATCTGCGCCACTCGGAATGCAGGTCCCGCCGGTGCTCGTCGAGCTGGCCACCGACCTGGTTCACCACCAGCACTTCATGTCATCGTTCCGCGCCGCGCTTTGGGCGACCGTCGGGCTAGCCGCCTTCGTCACCGGACTCATGGGCTGGGCGGTGGCGCGGCGTGGGCTGGCGCCGCTGCGCGCCATCACGAGCGATGCCGCCCGCCTGACCGCGGAGCGGCTGGACTGGCGCGTGCCGGTGGACTCGGTGCCGCAGGAACTGGCGGAGGTCGCAGTGGCCCTCAACCAGATGCTTGCCAGGCTGGAGCGTTCGTTCAGGCGACTGTCCGATTTTTCCTCGGACCTGGCACATGAGCTGCGAACCCCGCTCAGCAACCTGTTGACCCAGACCCAGGTCACGCTGTCCCAACCCAGGAGCGTGGCGCAATACCGCGACACACTGGCCTCCAACGCGGAGGAGTACGAACGGCTGTCGCGCACGATCTCGGACATGCTGTTCCTGGCGAAGGCCGAGAACGATCTGATGGTGCCGCAGCGGGAACCGGTCGATCTGCGTGAGGAGGTCGAGACAATGCTGGAGTTCTACGGCAACCTCGCCGAGGAAAAATCGATCGTGGTGTCGGTCAGCGGCCAGGCCAGCGTCGCAGGTGACAGGTTAATGCTGCGCAGGGCGATCGGTAACCTGTTGTCGAATGCATGCAGGCACACCCCGGTCGCCGGAGCGATCTCGGTGGTCCTGTCCAGCGTGCCGGGCGGCGGTACGACGATCACGGTGCGCAACACGGGCGAGACGATCGATGCCCAGCACCTGCCGCACCTGTTCGATCGCTTTTACCGCGCTGATGCCGCGCGGCGCCGCGATGCGGAAGGGGCGGGGCTTGGACTGGCGATCACCCGATCCATCTTGCGCGCACATGGCGGCGCCGCCTCGGCCCGGTCCAGCGACGGGGTGACCGAATTTGAACTGACGTTGCCGGCTTGAGCTCAAGTGCGGCTGTGCGTGCGCCGGTTTGGACAGCGTCACCCGCACCCGCGCGTTGTTGATCGCGGGCCGACGCGATGAGTAAGGCGCCTTGTGGCGGGCTATTTTTTTACTGTGAACTACCAACGCGAAGCGTGTGCGGCGTGCTTGTACATCGTGCTAAATTGTCAGTATGCGAAAACGGTTGCAATTATTCTTCTGGTGTCTGCTCGTGGTATCCCTGCCGATGCAAAGCATCGCGGCGATCGCGAAGTTTGAGTGTGGCATGAGCCATCACTCAGGGATGGGTAGCGATATCGGAGAGAACCAAGCGCAACTGCAGAACATGGGAAATGACGCTGCACATGCACCGATGGTTGCAACCGGCAGCACCGCGATGCAGAGTGTCGACTCGGACGAAGATTGCGGCAGCGCTGGTGAGCACAAGCGTGTCGGGTGTGCTTTCTGTGCAGGATGTTCTATCGGAGCATATGCTCCGCCTCCGGGCATTGCCCTCACTGCAGCCGAAGAAGTAGTGCAGGACATTCGACAGTTTTCACTGTCCTCCTTTAAAGGGCATATACCTGCCCGTATCGAGCGTCCTCCAAAGACCGCCTGATCGAGACCTTGTTCGGTTCGTAGTCACGTGGTCCTGCATCAGCTAAGGGCCAGAACCGTTCGCGCGCATGAGTGTCGTCGCGGCCGAGAGGTCTCATTCCCTAACAAGTCACCGCCCCGCCAGGGACCACGCTATTTGGCTGCCATGCCATTTGGCAGGGAGCGCTTTGCCCCTGGCTCTTGCGCTCGTTCTGTCGAGCGCCGCGTAAGGGCCCGTGCAGCGCAACTTTACTCTCGGAGAAGTCGCATGGAATTTTTAGATATCAAGGACCGACAAGTCAGTCGATGGCGTCGTCGTGTGTTGAAAGGACTCGGCGCAACTGCAGCGTTGGCGGGCTTGAGCCCAGCGTCGCTTTTTGCAGCGCAGAGCAACCGCACTGAACTGCGCGGCACCACATTCGACCTGGAGATCGGGCCGACGCCGGTCAACTTCACAGGAGCGCCGCGCATCGCAACCGCAGTTAACGGTCAAGTGCCGGCGCCGACCCTTTACTGGACGGAGGGTGACGTCGTCACCATCCGGGTCACAAACCGTTTGCCCACAGTGAGCTCCATTCACTGGCACGGCATTTTGCTGCCGGCAGACATGGATGGAGTGCCCGGGCTGAGCTTCTCAGGTATCAAACCTGGAGAAACCTTCACTTATCGCTTCGAGGTCAAGCAAAGCGGCACCTACTGGTACCACAGCCACTCAGCGTTCCAGGAGCAGTCTGGGCTCTACGGACCAATTGTCATCGTTCCGAAGTCGGGCGAGCGCGTGGCGGCAGACCGCGAGCATGTCGTCATGCTGTCCGACTGGACGGATGAGAAGCCGGAACGTGTGATGGCGAACCTGAAGAAGATGAGTGACTTCTTCAATAACAAGCAGCCCACCTTCGGCGAATTTGTCAGCGACATTAAAAGCATGGGTTTCGCCGCTGCTGTCGAAAAGCGCAAGATGTGGAATCAGATGCGCATGATGCCCACAGACTTCAGTGATGTGACGGCCAGCCGGAATATCAGCGGCGCACTTCGGTTCTTGATCAACGGCGCCACTGCGGACGGGAATTGGACCGGACTTTTCCGCCCTGGAGAGAAGGTGCGGCTACGCATAATAAATGGCGCTGCGACTACGATCTTCGATCTGCGTATTCCTGGCCTGAAGATGACGGTGGTCTCCGCCGACGGGCAGGATGTGGAGCCCGTTACGGTCGACGAGATCAGGGTTTCAGTGGCCGAGACCTACGATGTCATCGTCGAGCCTGCCGAAGACAAGGCCTATACGATTTTCGCTCAGTCGATCGGACGATCCGGCTTTGTGCGGGCCACGCTTGCGCCGCGGCTGGGGATGCAGGCAGCCGTGCCGCTAGTGGACGAGGCGCAGTGGCTGACGATGACGGACATGATGGGAGCCATGGCCATGTCGGGCATGCATGGATCCGAATCTTCCGCCGGCGGCCACGCGATGAATGGGTCCGGTCCACCGGCCGCTATGGACCACGGCCAGATGCAGCATGCAATGCCTCCGGAAAACCATGCCGGTCACGCACAGCCGGGCTCGGGCACCGCTGCGAAGAATACTGCTATGCCGAAGGTGACTCACGCACGAACAGAGTATGGTCCCGGCGTCGACATGCACGTCGACATGCCTCGCACGAACCTGGATGACCCTGGAGTCAATCTGCGAAATAACGGGCGGCGGGTGCTGACCTATGCCGACCTGCGCACTGTCGGCGGACCCGTCGACCCGCGTGAACCGACGCGCGAGATCGAACTGCATCTGACGGGCAATATGGAGCGGTTCATGTGGTCGTTCGACGGACAGAAATTCTCGGAGGCGCTACCGATCCATTTCCGGCTTGGCGAGCGGCTGCGTATCGTACTGGTCAACGACACGATGATGAATCACCCGATTCACCTGCACGGCATGTGGAGCGAGTTGGAATCGGAGAGCGGGGAGTTCCTTGTCCGCAAGCACACGATCAACGTCCAGCCGGCGCAGCGGATCACGTATCGGGTTACTGCCGATGCACCAGGGCATTGGGCATATCACTGCCACTTGCTTTATCACATGGAGGCAGGAATGTTCAGGGAGGTGGTCGTATCATGAAAAAAACACCGTTAGTTTCGCTTCAGCTGGCGCTCGCGTTATCGGCCGCCTTATCGGCACACGCCCTGGCCCAATCCAGCAGCCGGCCGTCGGCGCAATCGACACAGTCTACTGAAGGCGCGCAGCCCACGTCTGGCAAGGATATGTCGGAAATGGATCACGCAGCCATGGGTCATGCAACCCCAGCACCGCCCCCCAAGCAAACAGTGCGGAAAAAGCAAGCTCCGCCAAAGCGCGCCGACGATGCTGGACGTGGAAGCGCTGCAGCGGTGCCCCAGCCTGCTCCGGAGTCGGCCGTGCCCGCCATGGATCACGCTGCGATGGGGCACGGGGCAGCGGCCGGGCAGGCCAAGCCGGTAGCACAACCGACCCAGCCCCAGGCCCCGTCAGCCGCACAGTCGTCGTCAGCGGACCAGAGCCACGCTGGACACGTGATGTCCCAGCCGCAGCAGTCGAAGGGAACATCGCAAGCGAACCCGGGAGCGCAGAGCCAGGGCATGGGACAGATGGACCACTCGGCGATGGGGCACGCGAACGCGCCGTCGCAACCTTCGAAAGCCACCGTTCCTGTCGGTTCGATGGATCACGCCGCCATGGGGGGCGCCATGACCGGTGGTCAGGGGATGCAGATGGGCCCGATGCAAGGCGGGTCCCCCCCACCCGATGCGCGTGACCCGAACGCCTACAACGAGGGTACACGGCATGCCAATTTCGGCAATCACGAAATGAACGACAACGCCCCGTTCGGGAGGGTATTGCTTGACAAGGCGGAGTTTGCGAAAGGAGACGGAGAGCGAGGCCAGAACATCGAACTCGAAGCCTGGTACGGCAACGACTACAACAAGTTGTGGATCAAAGCCGAAGGCGAGCGGCGCGGCGGCGCGCTTGAGGAGGCCCGCACGGAGCTGCTATGGGATCGTGCTTTCGCCACGTTCTGGAGCACGCAACTTGGTGTCCGCCACGACACCGGGGAAGGAAGAAGCCGTGACTGGGTGGCCTTTGGCGTGCAAGGGCTGGCACCTTATTGGTTCGAGACCGAGGCCACGGCCTACTGGCGTTCCGGGAGCGGCATCGCGGCGCGGCTGAGCGCGAAGTATGAAGTGCTGTTCACGCCACGCCTGATCCTCGAGCCGGAACTGTCGGCGAACCTGTACAGCCGCGTCGATGAGGAGCGTGGAACGGGCTCGGGCCTGTCCGATGTCAGTGCGGGACTGCGTCTGCGCTATGAGATCACCCGCAAGTTCGCGCCTTACATCGGCGTGACATGGAGCAGGCAATTTGGCGAGACGGCTGACTTCGCGCGGCAGCGTGGCGGGAATCCGCGGATTGTCCAGGCGGTCGCCGGCGTGCGCCTGTGGTTCTAGGGAGGATGGGCCATAAACCGTCCCCCACACCGTCTAGATGTCCTGAAACCGAGACATAACCCAACTCTCAAGGAGAACATCATGCACCAGCAACACGAAACCTGTATCAAAGCTTGTAACGACTGCGCCGACGCGTGCGACATGTGCGCGTCTGCCTGCCTGCAGGAAGACGACGTCAAGATGATGGCTCGCTGCATTGCGCTCGATATCGATTGCGCGCAGCTGTGCAGGGCGGCCGCAGCGATGATGGCAAGGGGTAGCGAAGCTGCAAAAGCGGTTTGCGCCGCGTGCGCGGCGATCTGCGACATGTGCGCCGACGAGTGCGCAAAGCATCAGATGCAGCACTGCCAGGATTGTGCCGCCGCCTGCCGCCGGTGCGCCGATGAGTGCAGGCGCATGGCCGGCGCACACTGATCGTCGGTGTCGTGCTCAACCGCTGCTCAGACATAGTGGCGGAATTCCCAGGCGTTCGTCGGGCTTCCTGACGAACGCCTGCGCGTCGGTCTGGGAGGCGACTCAGCTTCTCCAGCTACTTCGCGATAAAGCCGATGTGGCGCGCAGGGAGCCTGGCCGACAGTGCCACGCCAGGCCCTTCGACCTGCTGCTGCGTTGCACGCCGCCGGGAGCTGGCCAGGACGACGATAGAAAAATAAAACGGAAAGGTATGATAATGACTCAGTTACGGAACCGAAACCTTGCTATTCATGCGGGTCTCTGGGTACTGCTATTGCTGCTTGGGGCAATCTTCATTTGGTTCGGATTTTATAACTTCGCTGCCGACGTGAAGCACTCACGGCCCGTATTTTCGCTGATCGAGACCGCACGTGAGCGTTCTGTGCTGGTTCGCGCCGCGAAAATCGGCGTGCCGCCGCTGGAGGACCGGGCAGCCATCGTCAAAGGTGCCGGCAACTATCAAGCCATGTGTGCGCAGTGCCATCTGGCTCCCGGAATGGGGCCAACCGAGCTCAGCCGTGGACTGTACCCATCACCGCCTGCGCTCGCGAAAAGCAATGTCGATCCTGCGGTGGCATTCTGGACGATCAAGCACGGCATCAAGGCGTCCGGCATGCCTGCCTGGGGCACAAGCATGGGCGACCCGGATATCTGGAATCTTGTTGCCTTCCTGAAGAAGCTTCCAGGAATGGAGGCAGCCGCTTATCGCGAACTGGTCCAAAGCAGTGCCGGCCACTCGCATGCAGGGGCCGCTGCCCCGAGCCCTGGAAACACGCCGCACAGCATGGAAGAAAGCATGCACGGGGAGCACGAAGACGCTAACCCGAAGCCGTCGGCTGCCACCGGACCCGGTCATATGCACAAGGAAGGCGAGCAGCACTGAGGCGTGTCGACACCTATCCTGGCGCAGCGGTCAGGGGCTTCGAAATAGCAAGGATGCCTTTTTGGCCGTCGCCGAAACGAGCGATGGCCTCCCGATGTTTGCTCAGTTCGCCATAGCCGATATAGCGCACGTCGAGTTCGCTGACGCGCGAAAATGCCGGACGAGCGAACTGTGCGCGTACGTCGCTCTCCCTCGCGTCGGGGGCGACCAAGAAAAATGTCGAGCCGTCGTGGTCGGGAACCCCAAGGGCAAGGTCGAGCATCCGCACGATTCCCGAATAGATACTAGTGCTGTGCTCGACCTCGAATGCCAGCGTGATCCTGTCAGTGCTCCGATCGATCCATAGCACATCAATGAGACTGACAGTGTCGGATGCGGAGCTTGTACGGATCGCTTTCGGCAATTCGCTCAGGCAGCCGTCGGCCAGCTTGCCATCACCGTAGGCGCGTCCTTTGTCATTACTTGCGATCCAGACCTGGTATCCGAGAGCCAAGCCCAGATCGCGTAACCAGCCTTGGACCTCCGTATGGGTCCGGTCTGTTTCTGCGGCAAGCTTGCGGGCGTTGGATGCCGCAGCGTTTCCTTCGTGCGCCTTCTCGAGATCGACCTTCCAGTCGAGCGAAACCCCGGTCCCGCTTCCAGGGCTATAGCGACCAGTGCCGATATCGAACATAAATCCGGCCACAGCGCCCAGATCATTGGACAGCACGTTGCGATGCGTCGCATTGAATTCGATAAGGCGCTCGCGCATGGCGAGGTACTCGGTCCAACGGCCGAGTTTAACCTTCGCGCCGAAAAATTCATTGAAACCCTTAACGATCGCAGTATTGTTGGGTGGCACAAATGTCGGGTGGAGGAAGTAGAGCAGATTGGCACAAGCGGGCCCGAGGCCTTTGATCTGGCGTGCGTCCAGCACACGCACCGCCTCGACGAGCTCGGCTTCACTCTGGCAGCAAAGGCACGTGTCCAGGAAGCGTCCAAAGGCGAGCTGGTTGTTCCGGTCTTCGTAAATATCCGGAATACGCAATTTCGGTTTCCAGAGGAAGGCATGATCTGCGCCTTTGAATATCTGACGCTGCTCCGCGATGGAGTGCACTACTGTTTCAAGCGAAGAACCCCGGTATGCGACGCCAAATACACCATCACGAATCTCGCGGACCACTTCCTGCAACCCCCGCCGAATCGAGCGGAAGTTCTTCAACCTTTGATCCCATAGAAACCACGAGCGGTAGGTCCCTTCGGGATCTGCCTTCCACTGCTCGATCAGCGATCGCTGCTGTTGCGTGGCGGGCATCGTCAATAGGTCCATCTGTGTCCTCAAGAGTTGGAAGAAGTGCGCAATTATTGTAGCTTGGAAAGTGACTGAGAAACGGATAAGCGGCGCTGACTCCCAACCAAAATCCGGCCCATCGCAGTGATGCGCAAAGTGGGCATATAGCTCAGCACCAACAAGTACCTCATGAGTGCCAGAACGGCAGAAAATTGGCGGCCCTGCCGGCCGCCAACGGCAGCAAAAAACTTCAAATCTATTGCTGCGTGAAGGACTTACTTGGCTTTGCGAGAGGACCAGTGAATGTGAACGATCGCCCAGTCGCCAGCCTTTTTTTCGAGGACGGCCGTTTCGGTACCGAAGACATGCAACGGCTTGCCACGCGATGTACCCGTCGTTTCGGTCTCGGCCCAGACCACGGCGGTGTTACCGTCGACACGTTCCGACTGCTTGAGAACCTTGCGCGTAGCGGTCTTCGCGAACTCCATATCGCCGCCCAGGTGGTGGCCGGCATATTCGTCGCGCGAGCGCTCGACGTATCCTGCTTCGTAGATGGCGATCTCCGGCGACAGGAGCGAAAGGGCCTTGTCCTTGTCGCCGGTGGTGAGTGCGTGGTGGAAAGCGGCAACGGCGTCTGTCGGCGATGCGGCAGAGCCGCTTGCGTGCACGCCAAGCAGCGCGGTAGCGAGGGCGGCAAGTGCCAGGGATTTTTTGAACATGTTTTCTCCTTCTAATTGGTTTTTGTTCAGGACGCCATCGGTGGCGACGTCGAGGTCAGGATGGCCGCGGCAAGGAGCACAGCGATCAGGAGAATCGCCTCAACCTGGAGGATGCGCGCAAAACGGCCGCTTGCTTCGCGTGCCGCATCGCTCGTCTGAGTCAGCGCCCGCAGCAGAGATGGCATGACAACGAACCGGTTGATGCCGCCAAGCGCTGCTGCGGCCAGAACGAGACCGACCTTGATGATCAGGGTCGTCCCGTACGGGTTGCCGAGCAGATTTTCAGGAACCTCCAGCACGCGCCACGTGCTGATCGCCCCTGTCACGAAAATGCCGACCAGAGCGACGGTTGCGCTGCCTGAAAGCGCCTCGATGTAAGCCGCGCAATCGGAGCGGCTCTCGGCGGTATTCGCGGGCAGCTGCCGCAAGCTGATCAGGCCCGCGACGATCACTTCGCCTACCCAGATGCTGATCAAGACCAGGTGCACCCAGTCGACGGCGACGGACCAGGTGAAGTCGCCGCCGGCGCCGGCGTGGCTGGCCATGCTGCGGCTGTAGAGGAGCACGCCGATTGCTACGATGCGGACGACGGATGCCGGCAAGCGCGACTGGATGCGCAGTGGCGTAGCCGAGACCACTGCCGTCGCGAGGAGCGCAACCGCACCGATCAGCCAGGCCAATCCGAAGTGCGTGCCGGTGAGGACGGATCGCACCGCAGGCAGCGCCTCGGGCAAGGGAACCTCGGCCATCGATGCCGCTTCGACCCACAGGATGGCCAGGTAGGCCAGGATCGCCGTGCCGCTGGCTGTCAGCAGCGCGGTGCACAACCGCGGAAGGGCGGAGGCCGCCCATGGCGACGCCCTGGTGCGCAGCCAGAACATCGCTGCGCTGGTGCCGACGAGTACGACGAGCGACAGGTTCAGGATCACTGTAACGGCGCGCTGGGCCAGAACGAGATCCGCCTCCACTTATTTCACCCGGAACGAAAATTCGCCCTTGACCTTATGGCCATCGCGCGTAACCGTGGTCCACTGCACACGATAGACTCCGGCGTGCAAGCCTGGCGTGGTGGCGATCAGGGCTTTGGCGTCGGCCGGATCCGCGGCCACCTTCGCTGCCTCGACCACTGCGCCTTTCTCGTCGACCAGCTTGACCTTGCTGAAGGGCAGTTCGAGGGGCTCGTTAAATCGCAGGCGCACTTGCGCTGGTGCCGGGCTGACGACGCTGTCGGCCGCGGGTTGCGAGCCCAACAGCTTGGCATGGGCCAGCGCAGCAGGGGCAGCAACGGTGGCGATAGCCGCACCTGCGGCGACAAGCAGATTCTTGATGCTCATATGATTTCTCCTTGTTGCCCGCCTGTGCCAGCGCGGGGACGTGATGGACGGACAAGCGCTTGATTACTGTGCTTTTTCCAGCTGGACGATGGTCACGGCACCGTTGGCGCGGTCGGCAGCGAACCTGACCTTGTCACCGACCTTGACCTGCGTGAGCATTGCCGGATCCTTGACTCGCAGGACCATCGTCATCGCGGGCATGTTGAGGTTCTTGATTTCACCGTGACGGAGCGTGATTTTCTCGGCATCCTGGTCGATCTTTTTTACTTCGCCCTCGATCAGCTCGGCCGGCGCGGATGCTGCATGGCCGGCGTGGGCGCCATGCGAGCCGTGTCCGGCGTGGGTGCTTTCCTGGGCCAGGGCTACCGTGCTTGCGGCGGCCATCACGATGGACAGGGTCAGTTTCGGGAGTGCGTTCATTGTGGTTCTCCAGTTATGTGTGTCAGTTGTAGTGCTTGAAAACAGCGGTCTTGCCATTGGCCTGCACGAGCAGGACGTCGTACGGATCCTTGCGCGGGCCTTCCATGCCGGGCGAGCCGAGCGGCATGGCGGGCACGGCCAGTCCCTTGGCCTTCGGTTTTTGTGCAAGCAGCCGCTTGATGTCGGCCGCCGGCACGTGGCCTTCGATCGCGTAGCCCTGGATCATCGCGGTATGGCAGGACCCGAGCGCGTTGGGAATGCCGCCACGTTCGCGGTAGTCCGACGGATTGGCAACGTTCGCCACGCGGGGCGTGAAGCCATTGGCCTTCAGGTGGTCGACCCAGCCCGCGCAGCAGCCGCAGGATTCGCTTTTGTAGACGTCGATCACCGGGGCGGCTGCGACCGCCAGTACCGGCACGGACAGGGCGGCAGCGAGGGCTGCGCCTGAAACGAGTCTATTGATCATCGTGTGCTTCTCCTTCTCTGGTGTCAGTAGTGGCCCTGGTGGCCCTGAGGTTTACGGACCGTCACTTCGACCTCCGGCCGCTTTGCTGCGGGCATCGCCTGGCCGCCTGCCTGTTGGCTGCGAATGGCTGCGGGGGCCTCGCCCTTCCATTCGTAGGCCACAGTGCCGGCCGGGTGCTTGTACCAACCTGGGTTGCTGTAGTCGCCGCGCTTCTGGTCCTTGCGTACTTTCAGCACGGTGAACATGCCGCCCATCTCGACGCCGCCGAAGGGGCCCAGTCCGGTCATCATCGGCAGCGTGTTGTCCGGAATCGGCATTTCCATTTCGCCCATCGAGCCGCCTTTCTCTCCCATCACCATGTAGTCCGGGACAAGCTTGGTGATCTTCTCGGCGACGCCGCGGTGGTCGACGCCGATCATGTTCGGCACGTCGTGTCCCATCGCGTTCATCGTGTGGTGCGATTTGTGGCAGTGGAAGGCCCAGTCGCCCGGCTCGTCGGCGACGAACTCGATCGCGCGCATCTGGCCGACCGCGACGTCGGTTGTCACTTCGGGCCAGCGCGACTCCGGACGCGTCCAGCCGCCGTCGGTGCCGGTGACCTCGAATTCGTGGCCGTGCAGGTGGATCGGGTGGTTCGTCATCGTCAGGTTGCCCGCGCGGATGCGTACGCGGTCGCCCTGGCGCACGTTCATCGAGTCGACGCCCGGGAACGCGCGGCTGTTGATCGTCCAGAGATTAAAGTCGGTCATCTCGTTGACCCGCGGCGTGTAGCTGCCCGGCTCGATGTCATATGCGTTCAACAGGAACACGAAGTCGCGGTCCACGGCATGCTGCGCCGGGTTCTTCGGATGCGTGACCCAGAAGCCCATCATGCCCATCGCCATCTGCACCATCTCGTCCGCATGCGGGTGGTACATGAAGGTGCCGGGACGCCGGGCGACGAACTCGTACACGAAGGTCTTGCCGGGCTGGATGCCCGGCTGGTTCAGGCCGGTGACGCCGTCCATGCCGTTCGGCAGGCGCTGGCCGTGCCAGTGGATGCTGGTTTGCTCGGGCAGGCGGTTGGTGACGAAAATGCGCACGCGGTCGCCCTCGACCACCTCAATTGTCGGCCCCGGGCTCTGGCCGTTGTAGCCCCACAAGTTCGCCTTCATGCCCGGTGCGATCTCGCGCACGACCGGCTCGGCGATCAGGTGGAACTCCTTGACCCCGTTGTTCATGCGCCAGGGAAGCGACCAGCCGTTCAGGGTGACGACCGGATTGTAGGGTCGACCATTTGGTGGCGGAGGCGGCGGCTGGGTGGCCGCGCTGGTCATGACGGGCGCTTCGGGCAGCGTGGCGGCGCCGGCTCGGCTCACCAGACCGGCGCCGACCAGCGCTGCGGCACCGGTGAAAAAATTTCGACGAGAACTCATTATTTATTCAATCCTTGATTAATGTTCGGCGGCCGCCTCGGGAGCGGCGGCGCCAGCCAGGCTGAGCGTCGAGCCGCCGGAACCATTGATGGCGGCCTGCAGGTCGGTGTCGGCAATCCAGTAGTCGCGCTGTGCCTCGATGGCGGCATTCACGCCGTTGATTTGTGCACGGGCGTCGGCCAGCAGTTCGAACACGCTCATGAGCATGCCGTTGTAGCGCAGCAGGGTCTCTTCCGATATCTTTTTCCGGAGCGGCACGATCTCGTCCCGGTAGTGCCGCGCCACGTCGTAGCTCGTGCGGTAGGCCGAATAGGCTTCGCGCACCTGGGAGCGGGCCGTGATGGCGGTATCGGCCGTGCGCTGGACGGCTTGCATGTAGAGCGCCTCGGCCTTTGCCGTGCGCGCGCCGCCCCAGTCGAAGAGCGGCAGCGCAAGCTCGATCTCGTAGCCGTTCTCGCGCGGAGAGCCGGATTTGCTCGAGTTGACGTAGCCGGCGTCGAGCACGTTGACGAAGCGCGTCGCCTTCGTCAGGCCAAGGGCGCGCGCCGTCGCGTGGGCGTTCAGTTTGGCCAGCTGGACATCCAGGCGCTGCTGCATCGCGAGCGACTCGATGTTCGCCGGTTCGCGCGGCGCACCCGGCAGTTCGGGCAGCCGGTCGGGGAGCTGGAAGGCGGCGTTCGTGCCCCATACGCCCAACAGCCGGGTCAGCTGCTCGCGTGCCGCGGTGGCGTTGTGGCGTGCACGGGCGAGCTGGGCGGTCGCCTCGGCGGAGAAGGCCTGCTCGCGCGCCTGGTCCAGCGCACTCAGGTTGCCTACCTTGGCCATGCGCGTCGCGAGCTCGGCGCTTGCCTGCGCGGCCTCGCGCACCTGCTCCGCATACTTCGCCGACTGCGCAGCCGCCACTGCATTGAACCAAGCCTTGCGCGTGTTAGCGGCCAGGCGTACGGCATCGGTCGCCGCAACCAGCTTGGCGCCTTCGAAACGGCGCGACTCGATATCGCGGCGCAATGGGATGGTGAGCAAACCTACCAGGTCGAACATGACGCTGCGTTCGATCTCGGTCTCGCCGCCGCCGGACATCCGGCCGAAGCTGAAGGACGGGTTGGCCATGCGGCCTGCCTGCACGAGGTCCGCTTCGGCGACGCCCAGCTCCAGCAGGGATGCGCGCAAGCCCTGGTTGTTGAGTAAGGCCACGCGCACGGCGCCGTCGGCGGACAACGGCTGTTTCAACAGTTCAGCCAGTTCAGGCTGCGCGGTGGCATCGCTACTCGCCGGGCGCTGCAGGCGAATATCCTGGCCGATGCGCTCGGTGGTCATCGATGAAACGGCGTCCAGGCCACCGTCCTTGGAGAAGGTCGCGCAGCCGCTCAGCGTAAGGGCGATGGCGGCGATCGCAACCGTGCGCAGGGCTGGCGCAATTTGTTTCGTTGTCATTATTCGATCTCGCCTCAGTGATGCTTGTGGTGTTCGGTGGACGCCGCCGCGGGCTCGGTACGGCGCGGCGCCTCAGCGGCGGCGGGAGCAGGCGATTGGTGACCCGTATGCGCACTCTGGCCGCCCACGGCATCGTTGGCGGCGCGCCAGGACTTGTCGGGTGACGGCGCGCCGTCTTTCATGGCCGGCGTATAGCCGCTCATGGCCGAAGCGTAAGCGGTGGCCGGCACGGGGACGGATGGATCGGCCGGGTCGGGCGTACGGGAGTTCTGCTGGGCCTGTGCTCCAAGCGCAGCAGCGAGCAGGGTGCCAAAGGCAACCCACAGCTTGAGTTTCATTGTCAATCCTCAAAATCGGTAACAGGGTGCGCAGGCGCGCACCGGAGCTCAGGACAGACCGTCGCGGCAATCTGGCGCCGACGGGTGTCCTGGTCGATCAAGCGGATTTATTGCCGGGGAGGGCGTTGGAGGCCGTCGGGAATGAAACCGGCTACGAAATCGGCACGAGGCACGATCACCGGCTCTGACCCGTCAAAAGCGGGAAGGGGAAGGGAAAATGAGGGAGGCGCAGCCGCTCCTGCACACAATGCCGAGCATGCGCTGCACGATGAGTGGCCGGTCTTTTTCGCCTCAGCATGATGTCCATCGTCGCCGGAAACCGCAGTCGCTTTTGCTGCCGCATGCCCGCCGTGGTGGGCATGCGCGTCGTCCAGCGTCAGGTGTGACGCATGGTCGGCCATGGCAAGCACTTTCGCTGGCTGATTGGCTGGCACGCACGACATGCTGGCGGCAGCGGCGACCGCGTGGAGCGGAAGCACGGCCATCAGGAGCCAAACCAGAAATGTCGTGAGCGTACGGTTCATAGATTGGATGAGTATAGCATCCCTTTTTCTGTTTCGAACAGCTTTAAGCCTGGCCAAAGTGAGCCAGCGGACCGGCATGTCGGCCTGCATGTCGTCTCAACGTGTGGTACCGCACAGCAGGGGCGGGCCGACTGGGACGATGATCGGGCCAGGACGCGTGGCGCAACTGCTGCGCGGAATCTTGACAACGAAGAGGAGTTTAAAATGAAAAAGATCCAGTCACGAATCGTCTGTGCAGCCGGCAGCCTCATGCTCGTATTCGGCGTTGCGGGAAATACGCTCGCGCAAAATAGCCACGCGCAGCACGGTAGTGCTCCTGCCGCCGGGGCGCAACAACATGCCGGTGGCGGCCACGACATGATGAAGACCATGGACGAGATGCACCAGAAGATGTCCTCTATGCCGATGACTGGTGACCACGATCATGATTTCGCGATGATGATGCGTTCGCACCACCAGGCCGGTATCGACATGGCCCGCGCTGAGCTCGAGAAGGGCAAGGACGCGAAACTCAAGCAGATGGCCAAGAAGATCGTTTCCGATCAGACCAAGGAAATCAAGAAGCTCGACGATTGGCTGGCCAAGCATCAGGCATCTGGAAAATAAGCAATTCGTCCCGGCAGCGCGGCAGGTCAGCTGCGCTGCATTCCCAGCTCCCGAAACGTACGAGCACCGATTTCCAGCCGGTATCGTGCACGCCATCTTCCCCAGTACTGTTAGAGTTTTTGCATGGCTGCGCTACGCACACTAGTGATGTATTTGCTTTGTCTGATGGTTGGGTACCACGGGTACGCCAACGCGGCAGTCACCTGCTCCATGCTTGACGTCGGACACCACTCCCAGACAGAAGCATGCGCCGAGATGGGCGATGCCCAGGCGTCCGATGGTGACGAATGCTGCTGCGCGTCGACTGCTCAATGCTGCGCAAAGTTCATGGTTCCGTTCGCCCCGCTGCCGGCCGTAACGGACTTGGCATCACCGGCCCCTGAGCTTCAGGACTGGACCAAGCCGATTACAAGTTTCTCCTCGCATACCCCTGCTGTTCCCGATCCCCCTCCGCGGGCCTGAGCGACAGCGCCGTCGCCTGCCTGAAATGGACCATGCATAACCCGGCGGCGCGCCACCACGCCATGACCTCGACAACACACGGCTGACGTGCTTTGGTACGCCGGCGCGAACGTGTTCGTCCAAGAAAACTCACAATCAATGGGGGGGTTATATGAAGCGCAACCATTTTCTTGCTGGTGCGGCAGTCATTGCCGCGCTTGTTCTACCGATAGCCACGCCGGCGTATGCCGACATTATTCTCGTCTACGACCGGGCGGCGTTCGGTGCCGCGACGACCACGTCCGGCACCGACGACTTTGAGGACCTCGAGGCGAGCCAGATCGAAGGCGAGCTGCAGCGCACGGCAGGCTCCTACAGTTACCGCGTCGCTGCAGGTCCGAGCGATGCCGGCTTCTATCCGGCGACATTTAACGGCGACACCTTCCTGACGTCGACGATGGCAAGCGATGTGCTCACTTTCCGCGAATTTGCGCCGAATGTCTTCGGCTTCGGGGGCAGCTTCTTTGCAACCGACGCCTACGGTGCGTTCGTGCCCGGCCGCACCATCGAGCTTACAGCCGCCAGCGGCGCCGATAGGATCGCTTACACCCTCGACGGCTCGGCCCTGAGCGCGTTCTTCGGATTCATTTCGACCACGGCGCTCACCGAAATCACACTGCGTACGATCAGCGAGCAAGGCAACGTCTACTGGGCGACGGCAAACAATGTCGTCCTGGCGACCCGTGACAGTGTCGTGCCAGTCCCCGAACCATCCTCCCACGCGATCCTGCTGACAGGTTTGGCTGCAGCAGCGTTTGCGCGCCGGGCGCGGCGGTACCGCGCATGAGCAAGACCCCGATAGACCACTTCACCACTATCAAGGAGCATGACATGAAAGCACAGACCCTGAAACTGAACCGTTTTTCCTTTACGGCACAATCGCGTGCCCTGGCTCGCCGCGTCGCGCTCGGCCTGGGTATTCTTGCCGTCTCGGCCGGCACGGCACATGCGGATGGCCCTGGCAGGGGCAACACCGCCCAGTTCGAGAAGAACTACCTCGTCTTCATCGTCAACCACCATTACTCGGCGCTTCGCATCACCGAGCTTGCCGCAGGCACGGATCCGATGCGCGATCCGCAGGTCGTCGCGCCGCAGGAAGGGACATCGGCCACACCGGGCTTTGGGGCAACGCCGGCGAAGGCGAGCGACGACGAGATCAGGTCGATGGCCCGGATGGGCAACCGGGAGCAGCGCGAAGAAATCGGCCGCGCTCTGCGCATGCTCAGGGAGTGGTACGGTATCCAATACCAGCCCCAGCTAACGCCGGACGGGCGGCGCATGATCGCCATGCTCGAGGCTACCCCGGCAGGAGCCCAATTCAATCAGGTATTCCTGCGCACGTTCAGCAATCACCATCTGAGCGCCCTTGCGCCCAGCCTGCATTGCACGGTCAAGAGCGATCTCAACCATGACGGCTTGCAGCGCTACTGCGAAAACATCGTGATTGTCCAGAAGAACGGCATCAACGATATGCGCGAGATGTTGTGCAAGAAATATTCGGACTGCGGCTTCATTCCGATGACGGGTGACAAGCGGAAGGACTACGAGTTCTAAGCGACGGTCCTTACGTTGATGACTTTCCAGCGCCGCCGCATCGCCAAGCCGTGCGGCGGCAATGAAGGTCTGGCGAAAACGACCGACGATCGCCGCTCATGGCGCTTGACCTTCCGATGATGGGAAGGTTTACAGTACCTACAGACTTATCAAACAGGAGGTACGCTATGCATACGCTGAAGGTGGAAAAGATGTCATGCGGTGGTTGCGCCGCCCGGGTTACCCGTGCCGTGCAGGCACTGGATCCCGAGGCAAAAGTCGAGGTATTGCTCAAAGACCGCCTGGTTCAGGTGGAAAGTGGGGAATCGGCGGATGCAATCGCAGAAGCCGTCACCGCTGCCGGATATCCGGCGAGTCAAGCCCCGCGGTCCTGAGCAAGAATGTGTGCCGAAGAAATCCCGGCACACACAGACTTCGCGGTAGAAGCAAGTTTCGATGTACGAGACCAGGAAAGATTCCAATATGAACGACCTGTCGCATCACGATCACGAGGGACACAAACATCATCACGACCATGGCTCAGGGCACGGCGCCCACCATGGGAACGGGGGCGACGAGAAGCCATTCACCGACCCGGTCTGCGGAATGAAAGTCGGCGCCGACCCAGCCAAAGAAATCCGGTACGAAGAGGCGACCTATCACTTCTGCAGCACGAAATGCATGGACAAGTTCCGAACGGCGCCCCAGCAGTACACCGGCGGCGCCAAGCCTGAGCCGGCGCCTGCCGCACCGGAAGGTACGATCTACACCTGCCCGATGCACCCGGAAGTCCGGCAGCCCCAGCCCGGCAACTGTCCGATCTGCGGCATGGCGCTCGAGCCTATGCTGCCGTCGCTGGATGAAGAAGAAAACCCGGAGCTGGTGGATTTCAGGCGCCGTTTCTGGTGGACCCTGCCGCTGACAGTCATCGTGACGGTGCTTGCGATGGCCGGACACCGAATCTTCCAGGCTGGCCTGCCGGGACAGAGCTGGATCGAGCTCGTCCTGAGTACGCCGGTCGTGCTGTGGGCCGGGTGGCCGTTCTTCGCTCGGGGCGTGCAGTCGCTGCGCAATCGCAGCCCCAATATGTGGACGCTGATCGGACTCGGCGTCGCAGCAGCCTACGGCTACAGCGTGGTCGCGACCGTGGCACCGGGGCTCTTTCCGCGTACTTTCCTGATGCACGGGCGTATCGGGGTCTACTACGAGGCGGCCGCAGTCATCATTTCGTTGACCCTGCTGGGCCAGATTCTGGAACTGCGTGCGCGCTCCCAGACATCTGCGGCGATCAAATCTCTGCTTGGCCTGGCGCCGAAGACGGCGCGCCGCATTAATGCCGACGGCAGCGAAGAAGACATTCCACTGACCCATGTCCACGTCGGGGACGCGCTGCGCGTGCGTCCCGGGGAAAAGGTCCCTGTCGACGGCGTCGTCCTTGAAGGCGAAAGCGCAGTCGATGAATCCATGCTGACCGGCGAGCCGCTGCCCGTTACCAAGCGACCAGGCGACAAGGCGATCGGCGCCACCATCAATACCAGCGGCAGCCTGGTCATCCGCTCGGAAAAGGTGGGGGCGCAGACGATGCTGTCGCAAATCGTCCAGATGGTGGCGCAGGCACAGCGCTCACGTGCACCAATGCAGCGCCTGGCGGACGTGGTTGCCGGCTACTTCGTGACGATCGTGGTGGCCATCGCCGTGCTGACGCTGCTTGGCTGGGGTTTTTTCGGGCCGGAACCGAGCTGGGTATACGGCTTCGTCAACGCGGTCTCCGTGCTGATCATCGCCTGTCCATGCGCACTCGGGTTGGCGACGCCAATGTCGATCATGGCAGCGACTGGCCGTGGGGCCACGCAGGGCATCCTGTTCCGTGATGCGGCCGCCATCGAGGGCCTGCGCAAGGTCGATACGCTGATCGTCGACAAGACCGGCACGCTCACCGAAGGCAAGCCCGCGTTTCACTCCGCTGCCGCAGCCCCGGGCGTGAACGAGCAGGAAGTTCTGCGGATTGCCGCCAGCATCGACCAGGGCAGCGAACACCCGCTGGCCCACGCGATCGTCACCGAGGCGCGCAACCGCGGACTGGCTCTGGCAAAGCCGGAGACCTTCGAGTCCTCCAGCGGCATCGGCGTGCGCGGAGTGGTCGAAGGTAAGCATATCGCCTTGGGCAACACCGCGCTCATGGATATCGAAAAGGTCGCATGGCAACCGCTCGCAGACCAGGCGGAAAGCTTGCGTCTCGAAGGCGCAAGCGTCATGTACCTGGCGGCGGACCGCCAGCTCCTGGGACTTGTCGCCGTATCCGATCCGATCAAGCAGACTACCCCGGAAGCGCTGGCTACATTGAAGGAGGCCGGGATCACGGTCGTGATGGCGACCGGCGACGGCCTCACTACCGCGAAATCGGTGGGCACAAAACTGGGCATCGCGGAAGTCTATGGCGAGGTCAAGCCGCAGGACAAACTGGCGTTGGTCGAACGCCTGCAGGCGCAAGGCAAGACGGTCGCGATGGCCGGTGACGGCATCAACGACGCCCCGGCGCTGGCCAAGGCCAACGTCGGTATTGCGATGGGGACAGGCACCGACGTTGCCATCAACTCCGCGCACGTCACGCTGGTGAAGGGCGACCTGCGCGGCATCGCGCGGGCGCGCCTGCTGTCGCTACAGACGGTACGCAACATGCGGCAGAACCTGGCCTTCGCATTTGTCTATAACGCGCTCGGGATTCCCCTGGCTGCTGGATTGCTGTATCCGTTTACCGGCCGCCTACTGTCGCCGATGATTGCGGCGCTGGCGATGAGCCTGAGTTCGGTTTCCGTTATCACCAACGCGCTTCGTCTGCGTGGAACAGCGAAGTAACAGGAATCGCGGAGGAGGAGGGAAGATAGGCGTTTAGTGCCGCAGTACAAGGACATGCATCGCGGCATCGCGTTTTTGGGTGCTTGGCTCTGCCAAAGGCCTGCAGCTTGGGACGGCGCAGAATATCAACATCGGTTGGGTTATATCGTCACTCCGAACCTGTTTACTAAGGAGCGGCGACCATGCCGAAAATCACGATCTTGAAGAAGACAAATCTGCAGGAAGACAACTGGCACTCGGTGTTGATCTCACTGTTCAGGGGATTGGCGGCGCTGGTGGTGGCCTGGGCGCACCTGCGTGCCGCGACGTTTCCTGCCTTCGGCGACGTGACGAATCCGTCCTTGCTGTTCCAGGGGCTGGCGTTCAGCTCGGGTTTCGCCTACCTAGCCGTGATGGTGTTCTTCGTCCTCAGTGGCTGGCTCGTCGGCGGAAGTTTCCTCAACAAGATGAACTTGGATCGCGCGTTGCAGCATTACACGGTCGATCGGCTCTCGCGCCTGTGGTTGGTGCTTGTGCCGACCTTCCTGGTCGCGCTGCTTGCCGGCGCCGTGATCGGAGCGATCGATCCGGCCCGTGTCTCATTTTCGGCAGACGATCCGTATTCGGTGACCGCCTTCATCGGCAACATGTTCGGGCTGCAGACCATCCTCGTCCCCTCGTTCGGCGGGAACTTCCCCTTGTGGAGCCTGGCCAACGAGACCTGGTACTACATACTGTTCCCGTTGCTCGTGCTAGTGTTGCGCGGCAGGTCGATCGCGTGGCGGATCGGGGCGCTGCTGGCCATCGGTGCCATCATCCAGCTAATCACGCCTGCCATCGTCCTGTACTTCTCGATCTGGCTGATCGGCACCGCCTTTTCGCGTGTGAAGATCGAGGTGGGGCCAGTCCTGCGCTGGGCATTGCTAATCATCATCGTCGGCACCGCCGTCCTCATCCGCCTCAAGGGCAAGAACGAGATATCTACGGAAAGCTATCCCCAGTTTCTGGTGTTTAGCTTGCTCTTCGCGCTGTTCCTGTCCAGCACGCAATTCAAGCGCCTACCTTCGCCCATGCTGGATCGGCTGGACCGCACCGGGCGATTCTTTTCCAGTTTCTCCTTTACCTTGTATGTGCTGCACGTGCCGCTGATTTTCGTGATGGTGTACCTGATGCCGTCGCTGCTCGGTACCAGCCAGCTCTCGCCCCACATCCTGTCCCATTACCTCATCTTCGTGGGGATGTTCCTGGTGCTCGTGGTCGGCGGCTACTACGTCCATCTGCCGTTCGAGGCCAATACGTGGCGCGTGCGCCGATGGGTGAGGTGGCACCTATTCACGCGGGTCGACACGGTTCGGACTTGATGGCAGGGCGGCCGGGGGGGAGGGATTGAAGCGCTCGCATCGGTGCGCCTACTTGGATTAACCAGTGGGGTGTTACCAAGATTGCTGGAGCTTAGCTCGGTGGCGCGCTGTCGTAGCAGTCACGCACGTTGTACCATTCTTGAGGAATGTCGGAGAAGGTAACGGTCATCGCAGCTAGTTCTTCTGCTGAGACGGACCTAGGTGTTTGCTTCAGAGGGGAGCTGAACTCGACGGCAAACCATGCCAGGGACTGGAACTCGAGCGCAATGCGACCGAACAGGCTTTCGGAAATCCGAAACACTCCTTTCATGAGGTCAGCTGGGTCGTGGCAAATCTGGATCGCGGACATCCCGTCAAGCAGCATGGTTGCGTGAATGCCTTGTTGTGCGAACAGCGTCTTGAGCTGAGCGAGATCGATCAGCACCAGAATAAAAATCTCCTCCCGCAAAAAGCGAAGTAAATGCAAAGAAGTCAGCGAAAGCGTGAAGGGATAGTAATGCAGCCAGGTTTCGTCGGGTACGAGCCGGACGGCCAGCGTCGTTGGCGTGAACACGTGCGACAGTTCGGCGAATCGCTCCGTCTTTCGGCTTGCGATGTAGTGAAGACCTGGTTCGGGAGACGCGATGGCAAGCCCGGTTTGTAAGGCCTCGGCAATGCAGGCATTGGCCACCTCCTGGAACCTGACTTCAGAGTTCAGCAGAGCAACCCGCTCGACGCTTGGTATGCCCCTGAATACTGCCGCGCCGTCGTTGGCGTAGAAGTCGGTGATCGCACGAAGGTTCTCGGCCTGTCGAATGGTACGGGCATTCTGGTTGGTCGAAGACTTGATTTCGAGGGGTAGGGGATCTGGGCCGGCGAGTGCGCACAGGTCGCCGTGACGCACGATATTCGTCAAGTCAGCCATTACGACGGGGACGTTCATGCGGATCCCCATTTTCAGATACTTGTACTCCTGCCGAAAGCCCGGCTTCAGGCGCCCATTTACGGTGAGGAAGCCGGCATCTTCCTTGACCTGATATTGCGCGTCGTAGTACAGGTGCTTCAGGCTGTATTTGTCTTGGTACGTGAACGCGATGCCATCGCCGAAGCAACGCCAGAGGAACATCAAGTGACGCTGCTCGGCGACGGCCCGCTCGCCCCGCGCGATATCGTCCTTGATCGACTTCGCCTGGTCTCTCGTCGGGCGTGGAACTGCAGACAGCCGCTTCTTTCGAGCGGCACCCAGTGCCTTCAGCCGCCGTACCCTGCCTTCCGCCGCAGTAATGCGGCGGATCAGGAACCGCTGCAGCTCGAGGACCAAGTCGAGGCGCTCCTTGTCCTCGTAAATCGTGTGCAGCAAGAGTGTCGCCTGCGTGAGCCTCCAGGTGTAACTTTCCAACATCTTTAGAAATCCTTCTATTGCACGGCGACGAACGGCGGCTTGGCGAGCGAGTCCTTTGACTGCACGAGGACTAGGCAGCGCGACTTTGCGCGGGTCGTCGCGTTGTAGAGGAGCCGTCGTTTGTGTTCCGCATCCCCCTTGACTGCGGCGGGCCACAGTACAATGACATTGTCGAACTCCCTGTTTTTCGCGCCGTGAACAGTCATTGCCCGAAAGCCCCGTGCGTTGTCAAAGGCGAACCGGCGCCGGTTGGCGAACGACTGGCGGATCACGAATTCCAGTTCCTGCGCCGCGAACAGGTGGCGTCCCTTTGCGCGGCGCTGCCGGTCCAGGTAGTCGGCCACGTCGCTGAGGATGCGGCCGTCGCCGGCATTGCCGATCATGGCCTTCGCCTCGATCGCCGACAGGTCCCGGTCGAGCTTAAGCTGCTCCAGGTACTCGGTCTGCATTTTGTCTTCCGAACGTTCCCAGGGAATCGTATAGGGGCCATTGTTCTGCTTCGTAGTGCGTTCGGCGACCCAATCGACGACCGCGGTAGCGAACTGCCCGCCCGAAGGCGTGATCACAGCGACGCTCTTGTGGCGTGCATACCAGCCGAGCTCGTTGGCGAGAAAGGTCCCGGCCAGCGCCGTATTGAATGCGGATTTGATCGCAAACACGCCTGCCGAGAGCGGAGCCGCTCCCGCGCGCAGCGCCGCCGCTGCTGCAAGCAGGGCCGGAACGGTCGTGCGTCGAGGCAGCTTAAGCTCGATTTTCTGGTCTGCCTGCGCAAGCCAGGCAGCGGCGGGGCTCGGTCGCAAAGCCTCGTCGAGGCACTGGAACTCGTCGGCGGCGACGAACATGCAGACGTGGGGAGCGAGTGCGCCCAGGATAGCGAGCCGATCCTGGTTCAGGTCCTGGGCCTCGTCGAGAAGAATGACCGGAAAGGACCTGGCGACCCAGCCGGCAACGCCGTCTTGCCCCAACAGGACTGCTGCAGCGGCGCAGATGCCGGCGTAGTCGCCGACGGCGGGAGCGCGGATGCCGAGTGCGCCCAGCAGTGACTGCCAACGGTGCGCGATACGCCAGGCGAAGCTGTCGATCGTCGCGGATTCGTATGCGCGACCCGGTATCGCAGCGGACGCCAGCCGCTCGTCAAGGCGGCGCCGCGATCCGTGCATGAAGGTCAGGGCCAGAACCTTCTGCCCATCGCTTAGCGGGTGCTCGTGAAGGTGCTCCTTCAACCGGGCCATCAGCTGATGGGTTTTCCCGCAGCCAGCAGCGCCGGTAAAAGCGTGAATGCTCATGGCCGGAACACCCAGGTGCCGCCGGCGTCGCGTACGAAGCGGCCTGTCTCGATATCGGCGCAAGCGCAGGCTATAGCGTTGAACAATTCGACCGCGCGGTTCCGGCAGGCCGGAATATTGACGATGGCGTCAGCGACCATCTCATAAGCGACGATATCCATCTTGCGCACCTTGAGCCGCGCCACGACATCGGCTACGCTGGCCGGCACGTTTCCGCCGATGTCGGCCAGCAGCGGAACACATCCCGCCTCGTCGGCAGAAAGAATCCATCCGACTGCATCTTCGACCATTGCGCCGTCGTTCCAACGAATGACCGACGGCGGAGGCGAGGGTAGCGCCTGCAGCCCGGCGATATAACGCAATCCGTCCTGGTCACCGTCGACCAGGCAACATGCGCGCGGATGCACCGGGTACAGGATCTGATAGGTTTCCACCACCTTTGCATCCTCGGTTGGCAAGATACCGACCTCAAGGCCGAACGGTCGGTCCATGTCCGCAACCCATCCCTCTGTGAGCAGAAGCGGGCGCAGGATCGTACGCAATAGGTGGTAGTCTGCTTTCCCCTCCGGAATCAAGAGGGCGGGGTGCATCATCGCCGACAGTACCTCGGCGCGATTTTGCTGGTAAAACTTGCGCTTCCAGTTAGGGGCGTCGCCGGCGAGGGGGGCTGCCAGGAATGGGCTGACGCTCAAGAGGCCGTCCTGATTCTGCAGCACCAGCACCTCGGTCGGATCGGCCAACGCGGCGACCGTAGGCGAATGGGTAGTGATGAACGTCTGCGTGGAGAGTCCCTGTATTCGGTGCACCAGCTGCAGTTGGGTTGCCGGTGACAAGTGCAGTTCAGGATGCTCGAGCGCCATAGCAAATCCCTCGCCCTGTTCGGCTCGAGTCCGCCCAAGCTCAAGCAACAGAAGAATACCCTGCAGTGACACAAGCCCCGCGCCATGGCGGCCTGCTGGTATGGCAACGCCTCTTGTCGTGAAATGCGCGGAAACGGCATCGAGTACGGAACGGCTGTCGGTGCCGGTAATGCGCAGCTGAACCTCTGGCGCACCTGGAATGCAACGTGCGAGCTCGGCATTGACGCGCTGGAGCAGGGGAGCGATACGCGCATCGGATTCGATAGGGTGGCCAGGTACGCGCAGCCGGTCGCGCTCGGCCAGGATCGCATCCGCAGGCTGGGCGGCGGCAACATCGACCGCGCGCCTAAATAACTCGCTGCCCCAGGACAATGTCTTGTCCCATGCTCGGTTCGACCGCACCACGAACAGTCCCAGCTGCTGAATAAGCCTGTTGGGCACGGTGACAGGCGCATCCTCGGCGAATGGATCGATTTGATGATCGTGATCGTGGAAATATCGAGCGATGTCAACCGAAAGCGTATCGCGGTCGAAGTATGCCTGGCACCCAATTTGGCAGCACAGCCGCCACGCGGGATCGGTTCGTACCGGGTGTACGAGCCCGGTGTTTTCGTCGAACCACTTCGGTATCGCGCGGCCATCCCTGAACCAATCGATATTTTGCTCGGGATCATCGCCAGGATATCCCGTGATGGTCGCGACGAGCTCGATGCGGTCTTGTGGCTGAGGGTCCGACCCGTAGAAGTCATGTTCGGTCAGCTCGCGCACTAGCCGGTCCCGTCCGAACAGCAAGGTCAAGGCCTCGATGATCGTGCTCTTGCCGAAGTTGCTTCCACCGACGAGCATCGAGTGCTTGCGGAAAAAGATGAAGCCCTCGCGAATCCCGCGGAAATTCTTGATCTTGAGGGTGACGATGTGCATGGCGACGTCGGTTGACAAGAAGCAATCACTTTACTCCATCCAAAGACGAAGTGAAAGGTATGGCAACACGACGCTATTTGACATTATAAGAATAATGTCATATTTCCGGAGTGGGGCGTCATATTCCGTACGTATTACGTAGTAATATTCACTACGAAGGAGGCTGCCATGCTTGAGCACAACGATCTGGATGCTGCATTACAAGTGGATGTCGAAAAGCTGCGGGCAGAGTATCCCCGGACACTCGACCTCTATAGAGAGGTGTGCGTCGTCATGTTTTTTCGGTATGGCATCACGCCAACCGCAAATAAGCTGTATCAGCTAGTCCGTAAAGGCAGCATGTCGGCCCCGACCGAGACGTTGCGCGCTTTCTGGGCCGACCTACGCCGGTCTGGCAAGGTGAAGGTCGGCCAACCCGACCTGCCTGACAATCTGGCACAGGCTGCCGGCGATCTCGTATCGAAGCTCTGGAACTCGGCTCAGGCCGCGGCGAACAGGTCTCTCGAAGAGTTTCGGCTAACTGCAGGCCAAGAACGTGATGCGGCACTCCAGGAAAAACGAACGGTTCAGGACCTGCTCGAGAATGCGAATCGAGATCTGCAGGTACTAGTCGACAAGCTAGAGGCTGCCTCTCGCGAAAACGCGACTTTGCGTGAACAAGCGGCCGTTAGCGCAGCGACAGCTGCCGAGATGAACGCCAAGCTTACTGATGCTCGCCAAGCCGCCTCAGAGGCGGACCGGCGGCTCGAGGTCATCCGAACCGAACATGCCGCCGAGATCGAGAGAGTCACGGCACGGATTACCCAGGCCGAGGAGCGCTACAGGGCGTCAGAACAACGTGCCCTGGTCGAAATCGATCGAGAACGTACCGCCGTGTCCAAACTAGAAAAGGCTCTCGAGTCAGAGCGGACCGTATCCGCAGCATCGCTGCAAAGACTTCAGTCGGAGTTGACGCATATGCAGATCGAGGCGGCAAAACAGGCAAGAGACTTTGCTGCCCTCGAAGAAGAGTTGAAAAACGCCTTCGAAGAGAGAGGCATCGCCCGAGACAAGGCAGCGCAGTTGCAAGCCATGACGTCAGACTTAACAGGCCAGATCGTAGCCGAGCGGGCCCGCGTGGAGGTGCTTCGAGAACAGCTCCACCGTCGCGCACCCATGCAGACGCGCGTGGCGAAACAAGGTCAACGCGGCAAGACTCTCACCGCACGCCGCTCTAAGACAAAGCCCGCTGAGTGATCACGGGGGAGGACGACAGAAGGTATGGAACTGCAAGCCGCCTTGTTCGCCTGCTTTTCAGAAGGCCAGGCCTGTGGGCCGTCCTAAAATCGACGGATTTTGCGTCACAAAACTGGCCATTTAGCTCTGAGTCAGCGTTATTATATGGTTAAGGTCAAGCAGCACAGGAATCCGCTTCATTTAATCTTCTGAGAGGGAAGGCTATGGCTATTTCGAAGGGTAACAACGGCTGCGGCGCTGCCCAGCCATACTCGTCAGAACCTGGAGCGGGCTCGACAATTCGTCCGGTCGATTTTGATAGTCATCCTGTCGTTCGTCGCACTTACAACTGTTCTACGATACAGTTGGAGGAATTAGCTCGCCGTGTCGCCTCGTGGATTAACGCAGGCGTACAACAAGCGGTCATATTCGCACCAGCAGGCACTGGCAAGACCCAGGGCATCCGGTTCCTGAACATACATCTCTCAACGCAATTCCCAGAAGTCGGATTTGTTGAAATGCCGGCTGGCTCTGTCCTCGGCGCACATGGACGAGACCGCTCCTTCCTTGAAAAACACGTCATGGAGCTTGTGCTGAGGACGGGGCAGCGCTCCGTGGTTCTCTGGATAGATGACTCACAGTTGCTGGATCCGCCTGCGGAAAACAGTTTGCGCCGGCTGCAAGACCAGCTCAAGGGATCGGGGATTCGGCTACTCACGGTACTGCTTGGTCACCCGCGAGTACGAATCCTGAACCAAAAGTGGGTTCCATACGCCAGCGACTCCCCCGCGTTCGTTCCAAGCGTACCAAAGGAAGAGTTCGAGCTACACGGCATACGGTCGGCAACCGAACTCGAACACTGCCTCAAGACTTTCGATAACGACTGCTTTCCGAGTGATAGCGGCTGGTCTTATACCCGGTTTTCCCTACCCAGAGCTTATCTGAACGGCTTGCGCCTGGCGGCACACGCAGGTGACCTCTGGCAGGTGTTCGTCGACGCTGACCGCGCGACTGGTATGGACACGACGACAGAGGTACCAATGTTGTATTTTGCCCGGACAATCGAATATGCCCTGATAGAAGGCTCTACTCGGGATGGCGAAAACATGTCCATGGATCGAGAATTTTGGGAAAGGGCTGTGCTGCAGTCCGGTTGGGTTGAAGGACAGGGGCTGCGAAATTTGACACGCGCCTCCTGTCGCGCAGAGGCACTTTGCTAGAGGCGGCAATTTTTAAGTCGGGGCTCAAAAATCGACGCCCTGCGAACTCGACATTAGGTTTTATATTGTCGAGTTCGGCATTTTCCAAACTTTATTCGGCGTCGGAGCAGTAGCCCCTGCTGGGTAATGATATTTTGGCCACTTGACTGCTTTTGGATTTACTCACTCACCAAGCAGGTCATCAGAATCACTCGCAAAACATTGCGCATCGCGTATAGCGCTCGCCTTGACCATACAACCGATAGCATCGCAGCCGACCCAATCACACTCCTTTGGTCCGGAGGAAATCATGCTAGAGAGACCGTTAGGTGTGCCCGCTGAGTCAAATTCGGAGCTTGAAGTCGTTGTCGAGCAGAAGATAGTTCGAGGCGATGCTGCGAAAGGCATGCGACCTTACGTATGCATCGATCGGGTCAAATATACTAATGAGTCGCTTGGGCGCAAGCCTGAAGCGATCGGTCAAAAACTGATTGTCCAGATCGACGCGCGTGACATGCGAACGGTGCGCGGACACCTCGAATCTGGCGAAGATGTTGGGATCCTTACAGCGAGCAAGGCGTGGTCGGGGCATTGCCACTCCCGGACGGTACGAAGGGCAATGAATTCGATACTTGCCGCTCGAGCCCTGGAAATCCCGAAGTCGGAAGATCCAATAGAGGCACTCGTCCTGTACAAGCGAGAGCAACTGGCCAAGTGAGCCACTACGTTTTCACGCGTGGAAGGCCCCACCGCGACCCGCGATTTTACGGAGAACTGCCGCCGCAATTCACTGCTAACTCATGGCCGCAGCTTAGAAGACGCAAGTTTGCGTATCCCGAGTGTCCCTCACATCGAGTGCAGGACGGCCTGAACTGTCCTAGACGCTAACGACTTACTATTGCGCCATGTCTGAATCTGACGTCGTTTACGACCCGATGTCGGTTTCGCTCGTCCTAGTATCCAAATTGCCGGCGCTGCGAGGCGGAAACCTCATGCGCCAACATCCCATGCTCGAGCGACAAAACGCTGAGCCGCACGATCCACACCTTTAGCCGCCAACCACTGGACATTGCAGCGTCCGGGCCCAACGTCGCTTGCGGAGCGCCGTCAGCCTCGATCGTCCTCGTGTCCACGTTGCCAGCGCGCCTGGCTAATACCTTGGCGCGCTGGCAGCGATCCTCAAGCCAGCAGTGCGGGTGACGTCGGCGACTGACCGCCACGTTTTAGTGTATCTTTTCGAACCTGGGGATTTAACACTGGGTTTTGCACGATTTTTCGGGACCCCCATGTCGTTTCTCATAGGGAGAATTGGACCCGGTGTCTCAAATTTACTGTCTCTCATTCGGCGAGTTTCAAATTTACTTCGCTTAAGTGACCACTTTTACTTCGCCGAACGCCGAACGAGGGATGACCGCCTTCCTGCAGAAAGACCGCCAACGGAAAGCATATTTAACATAATATAGATTATGCGCACATCAGGCAGCAGGTCGCCAGACCGTCATTTCGCCCGCCGCTTGACCGCATACCCATACAGCTCTCCGAAGTAAATGTTAGACAAAATCGGAAGTAAATGTTGGATTTCGCCCCTCCTTCACACATGTACAACATTTACTTCGTCGTTCCCAGAGTTCACAGCGCGCGACCCTGATGCCATGTTCATTCGCGACCTAACGCTCGTTGCGAGATGAATTTCGGGCATTCTAATGTCTCCGCTACACATTTAGGTTCCAAAAATCGGGTTTGCGTTTCCATCCTATCTGTAGGTTCCTAGTGCTTTCCGAGCCGCCCCGAAAACTATGGCAATAGATTCCGGCCCATTTCGTCTACGTGAAGATTTACTTCGCTTGGAACGCGCTGCGCTTTGCTGGAACATACGTGCGTTCGCCTGGGAGTGCGCAATTCGCCGTGGATTAAACGCTCTGTCGCCTCCCTTACACATCTCAGGCGCCAACTGTGCGTTGGGCTTCAGCCTTTCTCTAGATTCTTATGCTGCGCGCCCGCCCCGAAAACTATGGCAATAGACACGTAGCGCTCCTGCCTAAAGTTGGCGTTACTCGATCGCGCGGCGCTAAAAAGCCGGGACGAAACTTGGTCGATGAGCTCGACTGGAACACCAGCAGCCCTCCTGTATCGCTCGGCTTGGTTGTGCTGGAATGCTGCACACGTGGGTGATATAGGTAGCGGACTTGGCGACTTATACTACCGAGTGCCATTTGGTAGTATAAGGTGCGGTCTCGCGACGCCGAGTTCCAAGCGCTCGTACCTAAAACTACATACTTTGAACACCCAAACAGGCCTACTCGGCGTAGAACCCGCTTTTTTAACGTTGAGTCTATATGTTTAGATGCATCTCTCACGTCCGCTCCTCAAGTCACTAGCTTTAGGTACAACCTCGCTTCACGTCTACCTCCGGTATTCGTACGAGTTGAGCCGTCCTGGGTACTGAACGCTTTTGCCGTGCTGGCTTAAAAACGGCCCGAGGTTCGATTCGCTTCGTTTATCCGCGCGTGGACTTGACTCGCATCTTTGCTCGCTGCTGGCGGATACACCGGCTGGAGCAGCGCCTGATACCGGCACGGCGCCACCTGTGCCATTCGGCCAAACACTTTGGATATGCTCTGCCGCCCCTGAGTTGTAGAGCCAAAGTATTCTATGGACCTACACATGCTGCAGAATCGGTAATTTGTCAGCCGGAACACCACGCTTTTTCAAGGTTCCTGATCTCAACAAGGCCGGGCTTTGTGCGTTCGATTTGACTTACCTGAACAGCGACAGCTATATCTGGGTCCGGCATCGCTTCGGCCGCTTGTTCACGAAGGATGAGGCAGCCAGTTGTCCTCCGCTGAGCGGCGTGTCAGACCTGGACCGCTAGCGTCCTGCGTGCCCTATTTTCCAGGCTTGCTCGGCGCGACTCGTCGCGGACGAGGAGTCTCCGGTCCTGGTTGGGGCTTCCTGCCGGGGGATGCCGCTTTCGCAGCTTTTCGCTCGAGCTGCCCGCGAAGCTCTGCCACGCGGGCACGCTCGGCGGCGAGCTGACTGTCCAGCCCAGCACTTTGGACTGCGCTTTCCGCAGCCTGCCGCACTGCCCGGTCCCGTTCGTCGGCCAGCAGTTCGACCTTGGCCATATAGCTCCCAAGTTCCTGGCTTTGCCTCGCAAGCTGGAACTGTGCTGCCTGGACCTGGCCTTGTTGCTCTTCGAGTCGGGCTGCGGACCCCTTGCGCTCCGAGTCGATCTGCTTTTGTAGCTTTGACGCGGCCGTTCGCTCGCGGTCCAGGTCTACAAGCGTCCGCTTTTCCAGCTCGATGTAGCGTTGCTCTGCCTGAACAACGCGTCCCGTTATCCTATCGATCTCGGTTTCGTGTGCTGCGGACATAGAGTCGATCAGGCCTCGCAGCCTTTCGATTTCTGCCCGCGACTCGACCAGGCGCGACTGCGTTTCCCCCTGGATCGCAGCCCCGGCGCTGAGCTCTTCGCGCAGTTGTGCAATCGTCGCTTCAGCCGATGTGGCCCGGGCGCGGACATCCTCGAGCTGCGCCGACAACCGGACAGCTTGCTCTTGCAGCCCGGTTTTTTCGGCCAATGCCGCTTCGCGCTCTACCGCAGCGCTTTGCTGCAGGGGCGCTATCGACTCGTCAGCAGCCTCCCGGGCCAGCGACCAGATCTCCCCGATTAGCCGGCCAGCCGATTGCTTGACCTGATCCGGGAGATCCGCATGCGGCAGATCTACCCTGGCCCGCTCACGCAGGTCACTCCAGAATCGCCGCAACGCTTCGGTCGGCACCGACATGCTTCCCTTGCGTACAAGTTGATACAGCGCATTCGCCGTGGGTGTCAAGCCGTACCGGAAGAACATGACGCCGCATGCCTCGCGATAGAGATCCGCCGTCCTTGGAAAGCGATCACGCAGGGCGTCAATGTCGGCCTGCATTGCAGCCGTGGTCTGAGAATTGTTGAGCATGGGGCCCCCGTATGGTTCCGTAATACTACGTAAAACATAATGAAACCAGCGCCCTGCTCCGGAAATATGACATTACTTCTATAATGTCAAATCACGATACATGTAGCCCGCGCTCCGTTTTTGGCGAAGACGCACTTCGAGAACGCCTGTATTCACCCGATCACCGTGCCTCGCCCCAACGTTGGCTCTGCACGATCTGCTCGAACAGATGCAGGTCTGCCGTTATATACAGGTTCGACGAGACAAGCAGTTGCGTTACCGCCGGAGCGTTCGCCTTCGCCGTAGCAGCCATTTAGGAGTGGCGAGCCCTATTCACACCAGCGCAAGGTAAAGTGCGAGCTGTGCAGCTAGAGGCCCCGGCGCCAGCAGTGGCAGTGCCAACCCTTCTCCTAGTCCGCTACGGATATCCACTTGCGGGACTCGAGCAGGTCGTGATGAATTTATCTGCCCAGTACCACCGAACCGCAGAGCCAAGTGCGTCGAGGTGCGGCATGTAGACAGTCAATTGTCACATTTTGTAATGCGGCTTGTCGGCGCTGTTCATCACCTCATGCATGCAAGCACTTTTTCATTTCAACGTACTAATTTGTCAAGACAGAGGCATTGAAACATCTACTCGCCAACACAGTAAAAGCAACTGATATAATCGTCAGACATTTGCTTGGTGATTCCCGTGCGCCGGATTGTCCACATACTTCTGCTGTTGTGTTTGCCACTGTATGGTTTCGCCATGCAGGGCAGCTTGCCGCCTGTCTCGGACGCGATCTCGCTCGTCCACGAGCTGGAGCATGATGAGGGCATCCACCACCACCATCATGAGGACGACGGCTCGGTTCACTATGACGACTCGGATGAATCCCTCGATCACGCGCAGGAACATTCCTCGCCTTCACAACCGGTAGGCTTCGGTCTCCCGCGCCTGGTACTCCCCCCAGAACAGCCAGTGTCCGAACTGGGGCCATATGTTGCCCAGGCAGTTCCTGAACCGTTCCTTGACGAGCCACACAGACCCCCTGCTTTCTCCCTCGGCCACACTGCCAGGGGAACGCTGCACGCATAATCGAAAGATGCAGGCGCAACGCAAGCTGCGCGGACGTGCTCGCCCTCGGTGATTCTGAATATCACCCGATGGAGAACACATGCGCGCCTGCCGCCTGTCCCTTCTGAAGTCGCTCGAAGGTGTGGTGCCCGCGAAGGAAATCGAAGCGGCCCAAGCGGAACTGACTGCCACCATTGGCCAGGAACGCGCAGTCGCCGGTTCGATCAGCGGCGCCGAGGCGATCGTTGCCCCTGCCAGCGGCATCATTGCGAATGCATCGGTACTCAACGGCCAGATCGTCGAGTCGCGCGACGTGCTGTTCGAGATCGTCGATCCGCAGCGGATGGTCATCGAGGCCTTGTCGTCCGACGCGGGTATTGCCCGCAAGATCAGCGCTGCAACGCTTGTCGACGTGCCGGATGTCGAGCTGACCCTGCTGGGCGGCGCACGCACCTTGCGCGATGGCGCGGTGCCGATCAATTTCCGTGCACGCAGCACGGCCCTCGACTTGGCCGTCGGCCAGCCGGTGACGGTCCTGGCCAAGCTCGATACCAAGGTCAAGGGCATTGCCCTGCCGGCCGCGGCGCTGGCGCGCAACCCGGCCAATGAGACGGTAGTATGGATCAAGTCCGGCGCCCAGCGCTTTATCGCGCTGCCGGTGGAGGCCACCGCCCTCGACGCAGGCACGGTCGTCGTGACGAAGGGGCTCAGCCCCGACAACAGGGTCGTCGTTACCGGCACCTCCCTGATCAACCAGATCAGGTGACCCGGCCCATGTTCAATTCAATAGTTCGCTTTAGCCTGCACAACCGCCTGTTCGTCCTGGCGGCGGCGCTGATGCTGATGGTCTACGGCGCCATGACCGCATGGCGTACCCCAGTGGATGTCTTCCCCGACCTGAACAAGCCAGTCGTGACCGTGCTGACCGAAGCCGGCGGCATGGCCCCGGAAGAAGTCGAGCAGCTGGTGTCCTTCCCGATCGAGACTTCGCTCAACGGCATGCCTGGCGTCACGCGCGTGCGCTCGGTGTCGGGCATCGGCCTCTCCATCGTGTATGCCGAGTTCGACTGGGGAACCGACATCTACCGCAACCGGCAGCTCGTTTCCGAACGGATCACGCTGGTCAAGGAACAGCTGCCCGGGAACATCTCGCCAGTGATGGGACCGGTTTCTTCGATCATGGGCGAGATCATGCTGATTGCATTGCCAATCGATGTCGCGAAAACCGACCCGATGAAGGCGCGCGAGTATGCCGACTTCGTGTTACGGCCGCGTTTGCTCTCGATCCCCGGGGTGTCGCAAGTCATTCCGATCGGTGGCGAGGTTCGCCAGTTGCGGGTCGAGCCTGACACGGCGCGCATGGCGCAATTTAATGTGTCATTGGAACAGGTTACGACAGCGCTGCGCGGCTTCGCGGCCAACACCAGTGGCGGCTTCGTCGACCTGAACAACCGCGAATACCTGATCCGCAACCTGGGCCGCACAAATCGCCTGGACGACGTCAAGGGCCTGGCCATCACCTATCGCAATGGCACGCCGGTCCTGCTCGAACAGGTCGCCGGCGTGACCTACGCCCCGGCATTCAAGCGTGGCGACGCCGGCTTGAACAGCAAGCCGGCGGTGATCGTCAGCGTGCAGAAGCAGCCCGCCGGCGACACCGTACGCCTGACGCGCGACATCGAGACCGCGCTGGCGGAGCTGAAACAGGGTCTCCCGGCCGGCATCTCGCAGCCGGTGGTCCTGTTCCGACAGGCCAACTTCATCGACGCTTCTATCGGCAACGTCGTCGAGGCCCTGCGCGACGGCGCGATCCTGGTCGCCATCGTCCTGTTCGCCTTCCTGCTCAGCGTGCGCACAACCCTGATCTCGCTGATCGCCATTCCGCTGTCGCTGGCGCTGACGGCGCTTGCCTTCCATCTGCTCGGCCAGTCGATCAACGTGATGACGCTGGGCGGCCTGGCCATTGCAATCGGCGAACTCGTCGACGATGCGGTGGTGGACGTCGAGAACATCGTGCGCAGGCTCAAGCAGCGCGGTGAAACTGGCCAGTCGGTACTGGAAACCATCTGGCATGCCTCGGTCGAGGTGCGCTCGGGTATTGTCTACGCAACGGTGATCGTCGTGCTCGTGTTCGTGCCGCTCTTCGCCTTGCCCGGCATCGAGGGCCGGCTGTTCGCGCCGCTGGGCATCGCCTACATCGCCTCGATCCTGGCATCGATGCTGGTGTCCATGACCGTCACCCCGGCACTGGCCTATTACCTGCTGCCGAAGATGAAACGCCTGCACCGTGGCGACGGCCCCATCGTGCGGTGCATGAAGCAATGGGATACGGCCGCGCTGAACTGGTCATTCTCGCGTGTACGCTTGCTGCTGGCGACAGCCCTGATCGTAGTAATCGCGGCAGCGGTATCCGTGCCTTTCTTCCCGCGCGCCTTCCTGCCGGCATTCAACGAAGGCTCGCTGGTCATGGGCATGACCTTTACCCCGGGTACCTCGCTGGCGGAAGCGAATCGCATGGGTTCTCTTGCCGAAACCCTGATCGCCCAGGTGCCGGAAGTGACCAAGGTCGGGCGCCGCACCGGGCGTGCCGAACTGGATGAGCATGCGGAGGGTGTGCACTCGGCAGAGATCGATGTCGACCTGAAACCGTCCGAGCGCTCGCGCGAGGAAATCATGGCGAGCATCCGCAACCAGCTCTCCGTGATTCCGGCCTCGGTCGCGATCGGCCAGCCGATCTCCCACCGCCTCGACCACCTGCTCTCCGGAGTGCGCGCGCAGATCGCCCTGAAGATCTACGGCGACGACATCGACACGCTGCGCGGTCTCGCCGACGGCCTGCAGGGGCGCCTGCGCGCGGTCCCGGGCCTGGTCGACCTGTCAGTGGAGCGGCAGGTGCTGATTCCGCAGATCAAGGTGCGGATCGATTATCGCAAGGCGGCGCAGTATGGCCTGGCGGCTGGCGATGTGTTGCAGGCGCTACAGGCCTTGGCCGAAGGCACGCGCGTCACCCAGGTCATCGACGGCGCGCGACGCTTCGACTTGGTCGTGCGCCTGGCCGACGTCGATCGTTCGCCGCAGGACCTGGCACGGGTGATGCTCACCAGCCCTGCTGGACAAATTCCGCTCTCGAGTGTCGCCACCGTCGAAGAAGGCGACGGCCCGAACCAGATCGGCCGTGAAAACGGGCGGCGGCGGATCGTCGTCTACGCAAATACGGACGGTTCCAACATGTCGCGCATTATCGAAGACGTGCGCAAGACGGTGGCCGCGAGCCAGCTTCCGGGCGGCTACTTCGTCAGTGTCGAAGGGCAGTTCCAGGCACAGGAGCAGGCGCAGCAACTGATTGTCGGCCTGTCGCTGGCTTCCCTCGTGCTGATTTTCCTTGTGCTCTATTCGCGCTATCGCTCGTCGACACTGGCACTCGTCATCATGGGCAATATTCCGTTCGCCCTGGTGGGGAGCGTGGTCGCCATGTGGGTTGCCGGCGTGTCGCTGTCGGTCGCGTCGATGGTCGGTTTCATCACGCTGGCCGGCATCGCGACCCGCAACGGCATCCTCAAGGTCAGCCATTACATCAACCTCTGCAAGTTCGAGGGCGAGACATTCGGCTGGCCGATGATCGTGCGCGGTTCGATCGAACGGCTGACGCCGGTCCTGATGACGGCGCTCGTCGCTGCCTTCGCATTGACGCCGCTGCTGCTGGCCGCGGACGGACCAGGCAAGGAAATCCTGCATCCGGTCGCAGTCGTCATCTTCGGCGGCTTGATCAGTTCCACCTTGCTCGATTCGCTGCTCACGCCGCTCATCTTCTGGAAAGTCGGCCGCAAGCCATTGGAGCGGCTGCTGAATGAAAAGGGCAGCGACGCATATTGAGCTGAATGTAGGACCACACGGGCCAAGTGCGGCGCCCATGTCTAGCCGCCACAGTTTTCTGGAGCATGTAATGAAAAAGATTTTCGCAGTAGCAGCCCTCGCGGCCAGTGTTGCCTTCTCAAGCAACGTCTTTGCGCACGGCGCCAAGCCCAAGCATGGCGGCATCGTCCAAAGTGCGGGCGACCTGACGTTCGAGCTGGTCACCAAGGATGGCGGCACGACAATTTACGTCGACGACCACGGCAAGGACCTGCCGACCGCACGCGCAACCGGTACCCTGACCGTGCTGAAGGGCACGGAAAAGACCGAGCTGCCGCTTGAAGCGGGTGGCAATAACACGCTGGTCGTCAAGGGCGACGCCAAGCTGGCTCCGGGCAGCAAGGCAGTCGCGGCCGTGACGTTTGCGGACAAGAAGGCTGTGAGTGTCCGTTTCTCGGTCAAATAATCGTCATTCCGGTGGCCGTTTCGGCGGTCACCGGAAAATGGTAAGCACCGATTCCCATGCATAACGATGCGAAAGGATAGACGATGAAGTGGATCATCACGAAATACTTGATCACGGCAGCGGTCGTCGTACTGGTATCAGAGACCGCAAAGCGCAGCGATCGCTTCGGCGGGTTCGTCGCTGCCCTTCCCATGATCACCTTGCTCACCCTGGTGTGGCTACATATCGAAAACCAGCCAGAGGCCAGGCTGGCAAATCACGCCTGGTACACGTTCTGGTACGTGGTGCCGACCCTGCCGATGTTCCTGGCGTTCCCGTGGCTGCTACAGCGTCTTGGATTCTGGTGGACCTTGGGTGGCTGCGCGCTTATCACGATGGCTTGTTTTGGTGCGTTTGCACTTGTAGTCAAACGCTTTGGCGTAACGCTTCTATAGTACCGGCGACTGGACTACGATACCGAGACCATTGAAGCGCCCGAACTGCTGGCGTGCTGGTCGACAGAGTTTGACGAGATTACGATGTAGCGTCAAATTGCCTTCACTTTAGCCAATCGCCCTCCTCTCAATGCAACGTGGCCCCTACGTGCTCTGCCCTCGAACGCTCCAGGCAATGTTGAACGATGGATTGTTATCGCTGACCAAGTGCCAGGGCTGACGGTTACGCAAGGTACTGGCCACCGTTGACGTCGAGTGTCGCCCCAGTGATAAATCCAGCCTGCTCGTCGACCAGGAAGGCGACGACCCGCGCTACTTCTGCGGGCGTGCCAAGCCGACCGACAGGGATGCCTGACACGATGGCCTGCAGCACGTCCGGTGGAAGTGCTGCGACCATCGCAGTGTCGCAATAGCCGGGTGCAATCGCATTGACCGTCACATTCTTCCGCGCATTTTCCAGTGCAAGCGATTTCGTAAAACCAAAGATTCCCGCCTTGGCCGCCGCGTAATTGGATTGTCCGACCTGTCCTTTGCGACCGTTAATGGAACTGATGTTCACAATGCGTCCATAGCCGCGTTCCCGCATGCCACCGATCGTGTTACGGCTCATGTTGAACATCGAGCCAAGGTTCGTCTGGATCACTTCCCACCACTGGTCTGGCGTCATTCGATGGAGGGTAGAGTCACGCGTAATTCCTGCATTGTTGACGAGGACGTCGACCGGCCCCAATTCGCGCTGGACCCGGGCGACGCCATCCGCGCACGCTGCATAGTCAGCCACGTCCCAGCAGAAAACAGGGATGCGGGAGTGATCCGAGAATGCCGCTGCGGCTTCCTCATTGCGGTGAAAGACCGCAGCCACCTTGTAGCCGGCATCCTGAAGCGTATTCGAAATGGCCGATCCAAGACCGCGAGTTCCGCCGGTCACCAACGCAACTTTGCTCATGTCTCTTTCCTTTACGTTCGCAAGCATGGCGGCTGGCGCACATGCGGTTTCTCGAAGGGGAGGCTCGGGCTTGGCGGGTTGCCGCCGTGACCAGTTCTTTCATTAGTGGTTCGGCCTCTGCATTGTTCGCTTTTCCAGCAATGATGTCGCTGACCGAGAGCGAGCACCCGTCAAGCGCAGTTGTCGCTAATGATCGGCAGGGCCGGCGGGTCAAGCACTGCTGTGTGTGACGTACGGCTTCCGTCTACGCTTCCAGGCGTTCTTCCACGTCGATCGCGTCTTGGTTAAAGGTCAATCTTATTGCGCTGCACACCCCAAAAAGTATGCGTTAGATCAAAAAATCGACAACTAGCGGTGGAATACGCGCAAAACAGCAAATCGGCCAATGGAAATGACGGGTTCGAGCATGCTTGCTCTCTCCCTGTATTTGCCGGATACTGACCCATAGGCCGCTGATGTCCATGGAGGGCATATGATCGATCTGGTGCTCCAGCCCGGCATGAGTGCGACAGCCCGGCCGGTCGCGACTATTCCTGACTGCGCTGCACGCGATCTGCGCTTTCCATTCGCTATCGACGTCCGGGAGGCCTGCCGCTTCGATGCGCTGGCCGTGGATCGCCGGCGTCTGGCATGCGACGACGTTCTGTTCCGCGGGGACCAGCCCTTTGCCATGATGTACGCGGTCCGTTTCGGCTCTCTGAAATCGTCGCGGCCAGATCACCGGGGGCAGCCGCATATCACCGCTTTCCACATGAGCGGCGATCTTCTGGGCCTCGATGCGATCTACACAGGACGACACGCATCGACAATGTGCGCACTCGAGGACTGCGAAGTATGGGAACTCCCCTATGGCAGGCTGCTGGAAGCGATGCACAATTCCGCACCCTTGATGCAGCGCTTCCATTCCGCATTGAGCCACGAGATCGTACGCGAACAAGCGGTAGCGCTGTACGCAAACATGAATGGGGCCGAACGCCTGGCCAGCCTGCTGCTCGACCTGTCGTCGCAGTATATCGAGCGTGGGTATTCGGGGCGGCGGTTCCGCCTGCGCATGTCGCGCGCCGATATCGGCAACTACCTTGGACTGACGATCGAAACCATCAGCCGCTTGCTTGGGCGCTTTCGCAATGAGGGATGGATCGCCTTGCACAAGCGCGAGATCGAGTTACTCGATTACGAAAGACTGAAAAGCCTTCTGATCAGCGCCCCCACTGGACTGGAAAGCCATCAGGGAGTCCTGTCGCACCCATGATGATCGACGATTGCCCTGCCAATGCGCTCGGGATGGATGCCGGCGACGCGGTGCTGACTCCTCGAAAGTGAGCGAACATGAAAGCGAAATCGAACGACATTGCTCTCGCACTTCTCGGCGCATCCTACGATGCGCTTGACGAAAAAACCCAGCGCGTCGCGCGTCACGTTGCAGACCGAACGCATATCGCGAGGGACATGTCAAAGGAACCCGCGGCGAGTATCACCTTGGGGCAACGCGCAGCCGATGCAGTGGCAAGCTTTGGCGGCTCATGGAAATTCATCGGACTGTTTGCCGCCGTCCTGGTCTGCTGGGTCGGACTGAATTCGTTTTTCCTCGTCCGCTATGGCACGGTGTTCGACCGCTACCCCTACATTCTGCTGAATCTTGTGCTGTCGATGCTCGCAGCAATTCAGGCGCCGATCATTCTGATGTCGCAAAACAGGCAGGCGCAAAAAGACAGGCTCGTCGCAGAGCATGACTATGAAGTCAACCTGAAAGCCGAGCTCGAAATCATGCTCTTGCACGAGAAGATCGACCTGTTGAGAGAAGGTCAGTGGAGCAGCCTGCTGGACATTCAACAGGAGCAGATCAGACTCCTGGAAAGGCTGGTCGTCAACGGACCGACCGGGTGATGCCTTCTACGAGGAGCGCCTGCGCGGGCGCGGGCCGCACAGGGCGATCCGTGCCTGTTGGACCGCCCCGTGTCCGCGCCGTACTCCGGCCGGGCCGCCCCGCGGGTCGCGCAGGGCAGGCACCGGGATGGTCGACCATGCCTGGGTTCAGGGCCTGCGCAAGCGTGGTGGCGATACGAGCACGGGCGGTTGCCGCTATCCGGCCCCGGCGCCGAGGAGCCCGCGCAACACCACCAGCAGCGCAAGGGCTGCCGCCAGCAGCACCACTGCGGCCATGGCCCCCAGCTTGGCGACCACCGGGTCGCGCGCCAGGCTCCATAGCTCCTTGATACCGAGGCGCCAGACCTTGCGTAACGACAGGGTTGCGCATGGTGCCGATCATCGTGAAGAAGATGGCGCCGATCTGTCTGCGTGTAAAGCTCGAGGCGAGCAGGCCGATCCCGGGCAGGCGACTACCGTCGCCCGAATTGGCGTGAAGTGCGCTCACTGATACTTGCTGAATTTTGATCTGTATCAATGACCGAAGCCCTGACGCTCACCTATCTTGAACGAGTCCGCCACCGCGCGGCCAAACGAGAAAGGCTCCGAGAAATGCATCCCCTGCCCTGCGCTCCATGACAGCCCGTCCACGACTTTCCCGGCGCCGCTTCCGCTGCGTGCAGGCGGCCCTGCTCGCCCTTCTGCTGGCGCTGACCGCCACTTGGGCGCCTGCCGCCCCCCCCTCTCAGCTGCCGTGGCTGGCCGACGGCGCGCGCCAGGCACGCATCGCCGTGCGGCTGCTGGGCGCTGCCGCTGCGCATGGCCTCGACCCGGAACGCTACGGCGCCGCCGACCTGGCGCGCCGGCTCGACGGACCGCACCCTCCCGCCGATGCAGCGGCGCTCGAGCGCGACCTGAGCGGGGCTGTGGCCCATTACTTGGCCGACCTGCACCAGGGGCGGGCGCCGTCGGCCTACCGCGGCGCAGGCGATGCATCCGGCTTCGATCCGGCAGCGCTGCTGGCCCGCGCCTTCATGGAGCAGCGCCTGGAGCAAGCGGTGGACGCCGCGGCGCCCGCCATCCCGCTTTATCCCAGGGTAATGGCCAGCCTGGCGCACTACCGCGAACTGGCGCGCCTGCATCCGCAATGGCCGGCGCTGCCCGCCCCGGCCGGCAGCGCCGCCGGCGACAGCTACCCGGGCGCGGACCTGCTGCGTGAACGCCTGCTGGTACTGGGCGACCTCGGCGCGGACAGCGCCGATGGCGAGTCCGCGCCGGGCGTCTACTCTGCCGGGTTGGCGCACGCCGTGCGGCGCTTTCAGGCGCGCCACGGCCTCGCCGAAGACGGCGTGCTCGGGCCGCGCACACTGGCCGCACTATCGGTGCCCCTGCCGCAGCGCGTCGCGCAGCTAGCGCTGACACTGGAACGCCTGCGCTGGCTGCCGCCGCTGCCTCAAGGACGCATGGTGGCGGTCAACCTGCCAGCCTACCGCCTCTGGGCCTTCGACAGCAGCCTGCCCGATCCGGGCCCGCCGCTCGAGATGCGCATCATCGTCGGCACCGCCGCCCGCACGCCCACGCCGCTGTTCATCGGCCAGATGCGCTACCTGGAACTGAACCCGTACTGGAACGTGCCGCACAGCATCGCGGTCGGCGAAATACTGCCGAAGCTTGCGCACAATCCGGCCTACCTGGTCCAAAACGACATGGAGGTGGTGGCGGCGGACGGCCGGGTACTGGCGGCCGGCGGCGCGGCGCAGGCCGCAGTGCGCGCCGGCAGCGCCCGGATCCGGCAACGGCCGGGCCCGCGCAACGTGCTCGGGGCGCTCAAGTTCGCCATGCCGAACCCGATGAACATCTACCTGCACTCGACCTCGTCGCGGGACTTGTTCGAGCGCAGCCGGCGCGACCTGAGCCATGGCTGCATCCGCGTCGAAGCGCCAGTGGCGCTGGCGCGCTTCTTACTGGCCGATCCGCAGCGATGGGACGAGGACGGCATCGAGACGGCGATCAAGAGCGGCCGCACACGTACCCTGCCCCTGCCGGCGCCCGTGCCTGTGGTCCTGTTCTATGCCACCGCAGTGAGCGATCGCGGCGGCCGCGTCCTGTTCGCCGACGACATTTACAGGCAGGATGCGCCGCTGATCGAGATGCTTGGGCTGGCGATGGCGCCGCGTCACCCGGCGCCGGAATCTCCGGCGGGAGCGCGCTGATAGACGAGGTGATACACGAGGCCAACCATCACGCTGCCACCGATAATGTTTCCCAGCAAGACGGGCAACAGATGACCGAACAAGCCGGCCAGGGAAATGGCGGGGCCTGAAGCGCCTGCACCGAAGTCCTGCACGAGCATGGCCATCGGGATCAGGTACATATTGGCGACACTATGCTCGAAACCGGCGGCGACGAATGCCGATACCGGCACCACGATGGCGACGACTTTATCGACGACGCTGCGCCCGCCGAGCGCCATCCAGACCGCAAGGCACACCAGGGCATTGCACAGGACGCCCTTGAAGAAGGCCGTCCAGAAAGGCATGGCCAGCTTGGCGCTCGCAATGACCAGGTATTCGCGGCCGATCGCGTTGCCGTTCGTTTCCGGATGACGCGACAGGAACACCAGCAGCGCCAGTCCGGCTGCGCCGACAAAATTCCCGGTACAAACGATGGCCCAGCTTCGCAGGAGTTCGACGGTCGATATTTTCCTGTCGGCCCACGCCATCACCAGCAGATTGTTTCCCGTGAAGAGTTCGGCACCCGCAACGATCACCAGGATCAATCCCAGTGCGAAAGCCATGCCGCCGATCACCTGCTTGAGGGCATAGCCGAGGGTCGGATCCGAGCGCACGATGACGAAGTACAGTGCGCCCAGTCCGATGAAGGCGCCCCCGAGCATGCTCAGCATGAACATCGGCAGGAGCGGCAGCCGCGCCTTGGCCACGCCGACCGTCTCCACCCGTTCGGCAATTTGCCTTGGCGAGTAGGCATCGAGTCCGAACAGTTCCGACATGCGGGCCTCCGGCAATCGCGCGCTTCGTTTCTTCGTTCGTCGATGTGCTCGCCATCCATGCCGCCCGCGACATCGTCCTCGGCGGCACCTGCGTTGAACCGGGGCCGGAGACGACATGATCACACGGCCGACGTCCTGCCGCAACGGGCACACACTGTCATCCTCTGCTCCTTCCGATCCGGCGAAGGACTAAAATCAGCAGGTAGAATACCCATCGTCAGGCAAACTGAAAAATGGCCAGTTAGACCGGAGTATGCCAAAACCGCGTTCTCCCGGCATGCCCTGGAGCGTCGTGGCGCGGTGCTCGAGGAGCTGCAATGCCCATGAAGAAGCAAGCGCGCGAGCGCGACGCATTCCGTCCAGTCGAATACAAAGGTCCCCGCGGAGGATGGCGTGCCCGTATCCATGAAATTATCTTCGGCATCGATACGGCGGCCGGACGCATCTTCGACATCGGACTCGTCGTGGCAATCCTGCTCAGCATCCTTGTCGTCGTGCTCGACAGCGTGCCGGCGATCGGCGGGCGCCATCCGCAACTGATGTATGCGCTGGAGTGGTTTTTCACCCTGCTGTTCACCGTCGAATACGCCGCCAGGCTGGCGACGGTCAGGCATCCATTGCGCTATGCGGTGAGCTTCTATGGCCTGATCGACCTGCTGTCGGTGTTGCCTACCTACATATCGCTGCTGGTGCCGGGCAGCGAGGCGCTGCTCGACATCCGTATCCTGCGCCTGCTGCGCGTCTTCAGGATTTTCAAGCTCACGCTGTATATCGAGGAGTACACGCGCCTGGCGGAGGCGCTGGCGGCGAGCCGCCGCAAGATCATGGTGTTCCTGTCCGTCGTCCTGATGGCCGTGCTTATCCTTGGTACCGTCATGTACGTGGTCGAGGGGCCGGAACACGGCTACACCAGCATTCCCACGGCGATGTACTGGGCAATCGTCACCATGACCACGGTCGGCTACGGCGACATCACCCCGCAGACCGCACTCGGCAAGGCGATTGCATCCTTCATGATGTTGCTCGGCTGGGGCATCCTGGCGGTGCCGACCGGCATTGTGACAGCCGAAATGACGGCACGCCGGAACGACCGCCGAAACGGCACGCGCACATCGCTGCGCTGCGCTGGCTGCGGCAGCGGCGGCCACGATCCTGGCGCACGCTACTGCAAGGATTGCGGTGCCGCTTTACCCAAGAAAGGATAGCCTTAGGATAATGCTTGCATATCTTTCCCATTCCGTATCGATGCCGCCTGAGATGCGCCGGCGGCACATGGAGATGATGGGAGTCACTGCCGGTGAAGCCGGCATGCGGGACAGACCCGCTGGATCCGGTGAATCAATAACCGAGTATCGATGCAAGGAATGTGCATGCAATCACCTGCGTGTCGCTCTCGACAACATTCTATTGAACGATAGATTGTAGATAGATATAATATTTTTAGAGATAACGTCATGCAAGAAGGAATCACGATGGGCGACGTACAGAAACTGGACCTCCAGGCAATGCAAGCGGCTGCGGCACGGGCCTGCGGCATGCTGAAAGTTCTCGGCAATCCCGACCGGCTGCTGTTGCTGTGCCAGCTGACGCAGGGTGAGTTCTGTGTCGGCGATCTCGAGACGGAGCTGCAGATCCAGCAGCCGACCTTGTCCCAGCAGCTTGGCGTATTGCGCGAGGAAGGTCTCGTTAGCACCCGGCGCGAGGGCAAGCAGATTTTTTACAGGATCGACAGCCTCGAAGCCACTGCGGTCATGCAGGTGTTGTATGAATTGTTCTGCCAGCCAGGCAAAAGGGAAACGACATGACAATCGACTGGGTTAACTTCGCACCGCGAGCAGCACTTGCCGGGGGCGTGCTCATCGGACTCGCCGCTGCCGCCTTTGTCCTCTTCAACGGCAGGATCGCCGGCATCAGCGGGATCCTTGGCGGCTTGCTGCGTGTGGAGCACGGCGACGCCGGCTGGCGTGTGGCATTCCTGGCCGGCCTGGTTGGCGCTCCGGTCGTGTATGGCCTGTTCGCGACGCTGCCCGAGGTTACGGTCGATGCCGGCGCCGGCATGCTGGTAGCCGCCGGCCTGCTGGTGGGTATCGGCACCCGTTACGGCGCCGGTTGTACCAGCGGACACGGGGTCTGCGGTATCTCACGCATGTCGCGGCGTTCGCTGGTCGCGACGACGGCGTTCATGGTCGCCGGGTTCCTTACGGTCTATCTCGTACGCCACGTATTCAACTGAAGGAACTGACATGCAAATCTTCATCGCTTTACTGGTCGGCCTCCTGTTCGGCATTGGCCTGATCGTGTCGGGGATGACCGATCCCGCCAAGGTGATCGGGTTTCTCGACCTGGCAGGCAGCTGGGATCCGTCGCTCGGCTTTGTGATGGGTGGCGCCATCCTGGTCGGGCTCCTCGCCTTCGGCGTGGCGCGCAAGCGCCAGCGCTCCCTGCTGGGCGCGCCCATGCGCCTGCCGACGGCGACCGTGATCGACCGCCGCCTCGTGCTCGGTTCGCTCGCTTTCGGTGCCGGCTGGGGCTTGGCCGGGTACTGTCCTGGCCCCGCCCTGGCATCGCTCGTGACGGGCGGTGCCAAGCCGCTGCTCTTCACGCTGGCGATGCTCGCAGGTATGGCGCTGTTCGAGGTGCTCGACCGGCTCTCGGCCGCACGCGCGCGTAGCCGGGCCCGGGCATGACAGCGATCGGCCGCTCCGCGTCTGGCGGGCTTTTTCGGCACCGGCGCCAGCATTGCCGAGGCGGGGCCGGCAGGGATGCTCGGTGGCCGCTCGCTCGCATCCTGGCTTGCCGGCCCCCTGCTACAACAAGGGTTTGCAGCCGTCTGCGCCCTTGTCGCCGTCGCGATGACTGTCAAGGCGGTGTCGTCAAGATGTCCCCTGACTATCTATTGAGGAAACCAAGATGAACCTGAATCCCATCCAGCTGTTCGATACCGAATCGTCGACCTTCACCTACATCCTGACGGCGCCGGGGTCGGACCGGGCCGTCATCATCGATCCGGTGGACCATCAACTCGAGCGCGACCTGCGCCATCTCGAGCGCCTTGGGCTGCAACTGGCCCTGGTCCTTGAAACCCATGCGCATGCCGATCACGTGACCTCCGCCGGCCGGCTGCGCGCGCTGACCGGCGCCCAGGCCGCGGTGCCGAGCGGCTGCGGCATTGGGCCAGCCGAGCTGCAACTGAACGAAGGTGACGTTCTTCGCTTTGGCGATGCCGAGGAAATCAGGGTCCTGCACACCCCCGGCCACACGGCGGGCAGCATGAGCTACCTGTGGCGCGGCAACGTCTTCACCGGCGACACGCTGCTGATCGACGGCTGCGGACGAACCGACTTCCAGAGCGGCAGCAGCGATGCGCTCTACGACAGCGTGACCGGCAAGCTGTTTGCATTGCCCGACGATACGCGCGTATGGCCGGGGCACGATTACAAGGGCCAGGCGGTGTCGACGATCGGCTGGGAAAAGCGGCACAACGCACGTCTTGCCAACCGCAGCCGCGAGGACTTCCGCATGCTGATGAGCGAGCTGAAGCTGGCAAAGCCAAAGCTGATCGACATCGCGGTGCCGGCGAACCAGAACCTGGGGCTGCCGCACGGGGCATGAGGATCGGCGTGGCGCCATCCCGTCGCCACGCTCGGTACCCTGCCGCTAGGGCGCGGCTTCAGGCAGCGACACCTCGACGATCGTCCCCTGGCCGCCGGCCTTGCGCGGAGTGCGCCGATCACGTGGTGGCAGAGTTCCAGCATCGAGTTACGCTGCAGCGCGTAGAGTAGGTGTGCTCATGCACCCGCGTCGCAGCAATCGGCAGCAGCAGGCGTCACTCGATCGCGTGGAATCAAGCGTCAGACTACGCGGGATACATTAACGGGGCAACGGATGATCCAGCGTCGCTGCTGCATTTGAAGCATTTGGCAAAGGCAACCTGGGCGTGCGAAGTGGTTCGCGCATGTTCAGCATGGTTGGGTAGCTGCCATGCAGCGCCTGGAAATCAATGCGTGCGGTGAGCATGCTGGCCTTCCTTTACAACGAGGGCACTACGCTGCAAAGGGTTCGGCAGGCGCGCGAGGCACGCTCCTGTTTGCCTTTCACAACATTTCGACTATACTGGAAATATCGAAGCAATAAGGAGAACCGACATGAACAATGCCGATGCCGTCGCGGCGCTGGCCGCCCTCGCGCAGGAATCGCGCCTGGCCGCCTTCCGCCTGCTGGTGCAGGCCGGGCCGGCCGGCCTGACTGCAGGCAAGATCGCCCTGGCGCTGCAGATGCCTGCCTCCTCGCTTTCCTTCCACCTGAAAGAACTTACCCACGCCGGGCTCGTCGCGCCGCGCCAGGAAGGCCGCTTCGTCATCTATGCCGCGCGCTTCGACACGATGAATACCCTGCTCGGCTTCCTCACTGAAAACTGCTGCGGCGGCGATCCCTGCGCGCCGGGCGGCACACCCGCCTGCGCACCAGGCGCCACCTCCTGCGGCACCTGAGCCGCCTTTTGCGAAAGCCCCCATGAACGTCCTGTTTCTCTGCACTGGCAACTCCTGCCGCTCGCTGATCGGCGAAGCCGTCTTCAACCACCTCGCCCCGGCCGGCTGGCGCGCCATCAGCGCCGGCAGCCAGCCCACCGGCAAGCTGAAC
>Ga0209023_10000632_pt1 | contig 52437 bp, 49 predicted proteins | sample LakOneMetagenome_FD_187468 | JGI IMG/M metagenome (GOLD analysis project Ga0209023, IMG submission 187468) | Freshwater and sediment microbial communities from Lake Erie, Canada (SPAdes) (version 2) | ecosystem: Environmental > Aquatic > Freshwater > Lentic | place: Lake Erie, Canada... | reverse complement strand
ATTACGCCCGGTAAACGGATGGCCGTGCTGAACCAGAATCAATTTGAATTTGATGAGACAACCGTATTGAATACCGTGCTGATGGGCCACAAAAAAATGTGGAAAGTGATGCATGAACGGGATGCCATTTATGCCAAGGAAGATTTTACCGAAGCCGACGGATTGAAGGCCGGGGAACTGGAACATGATTTTGGCGAAATGGGTGGCTACACCGCCGAAAGTGATGCCGCTACTTTATTGAGCGAACTGGGTGTTAAGGACGAACTGCACCAGCAACTGATGAAAGACATTGCCGCCAATATTAAAGTACGGGTATTGCTGGCCCAGGCCATCTTTGGCAACCCCGATATATTATTACTGGATGAGCCTACCAATAACCTGGATGTGGAAACCATCAGCTGGCTGGAAAACTTTTTAGCCGATTACGAGAACATTGTGTTGGTGGTAAGTCACGACCGTCACTTTTTAGATGCGGTATGTACACACGTGGCAGACGTTGACCGCAGCAAGATAAAAGTATACACCGGTAACTACAGTTTCTGGTACGAAAGTTCGCAACTGGCAGCAAGGCAGTTGGGCGATAAGAACAAGAAGATGGAAGACAAACGAAAAGACCTGCTGGAGTTCATCGCCCGGTTCAGCGCCAATGCTTCTAAAAGTAAACAGGCCACTTCCCGTAAAAAGGCATTGGAGAAACTTGTTATTGAAGAGATACAGCCCAGCAACCGTAAATACCCCGGTATCATTTTCAAACAGGAGAGGGAAGTAGGTAATGAAATTCTGCAGGTGGATAATCTCAGCAAGACCATTGAAGGAAAGACCATCTTCAGCAAAATTAAATTCGACATACAGAAAGGAGATAAGATCGCATTCATCAGTCGTGACCCAATGGCCATGACCAGTTTCTTTGAAATAATAAATGGTAAGACCAAAGCCGACAGCGGCACCTACGAATGGGGTACCACCGTTACCACCGCTTACCTGCCCAATGATAACAGCGAATATTTTGAGGGAAGCAAACTGAACCTGATGGACTGGTTGCGTCAATACGTTCCGCCCGGAACCAGGGATGTGGATGAGGATTTCCTGCGTGGCTTTTTAGGAAAGATGTTATTCAGTGGCGAAGAAGTGCTGAAGAAAACAAACGTATTGAGCGGTGGCGAAAAGGTCCGTTGCATGGTGAGTAAGATGATGCTGCAGAACCCGAATGTGCTGATACTTGATGAACCCACCAACCACCTCGACCTGGAAAGCATTATTTCTTTCAATGATAATATGGTTGCTTATACCGGTATCATTCTGCTTACTACGCATGATCACCAGTTCATGCAAACCGTGTGTAACCGCATTATTGAACTTACGCCTAAAGGGATGATCGATAAACTGATGACCTACGATGAATACCTGGCAGATGAGCGGGTGAAGGCGATGAGGGAAGAGTTGTACAGTTGAGCGTTTAAGGGTTTAAAGGTTTAAATCGTTCAAAGGTTAAAATTCAGCGATGTAAACCCAGATCGCATCAACCCTTAAACCTTTAAACTTTGAAACCTTTAAACGATTAAATGGCAAAACAAAAGATCATACAATTCATTGACTTCTTCTATCCTCCATTCAAAAAATGGATGCCGGAACAAACATTCCGTTATGCAGCCTGCGGCGGCGCTAATACAGTACTCGGACTTGCGCTTTTTAAAATATTACTGGTGTATGTATTTAAGCTTGAGAATGTTGATTTGGGATTTTATACATTAAAGCCGCACAATGCCGCCCTCTTCATTTCATTTTGTGTAAATTTTGTGGTGGGCTTTGTATTAATGAAGTACGTGGTATTTGTTGATTCAAACCTGAAAGGAAGGATACAACTCTTCCGCTACCTGCTTTCCTTTGTACTTAATCTCACCCTCAACTATTTCATCCTGAAAATATTTGTGGAAGTATTTGGCTGGTGGCCGTTCTTAAGCCAGTGTATCACTACGGCGATCATTATTACGATCAGTTATCTGAGCCAGAAGCATTTTTCGTTTAAAACGAAGAATAATTAAGAATTAAAAATTAAGAATTAAGAATTTCTTCAAATTCATGCAGCTTACTGAACCAGCAGGTACTCCAATTTTTAATTTTTAATTTTTAACTCCCCAGTCCTTTATAGTCTGCACGTACCGGCACAAACACATCGATCACCTTGCAGGCTGTAACGGCAAAAGCCCCATGCACGGCATTGGATGGAATATAGGCGCCCATGCCGGGCAGCAGCAATTGCTTTTCGCCATCCAGGGTAAATTCCATTTCTCCTTCCAGTACATAGGTCCATTGTTCATGCGGGTGACTGTGCAGCGGAGCGGTCACGCCTCCTTCAAGTGTTACGCAGCCAAAAGTTACCTGGTCTGAGTGTTCCATCGCACTTTGTATTCCCGGGAAGATGGTTGACCGGTTCTTTGTATTGTAGTTGATGAAAGACATCATAGTGGGTTTAGGTATCAAATATAGGGATTGATCCAAGATTCAAGATTCAAGATACAAGATGCAGGACTCAGGATCGTCCTGCATCCTGAATCCCGTATCCTGTATCCTGCATCCCGTATCCCGTATCCGGTATCGGCCTTTCGTTCCTGTCATTTTTGCATTTTTTCCCCCATGGCACAATCATTGTCAACCTAGTATGAACAACTTAAAATTTATATCATGGGAAAGATTATAGGAATTGACCTTGGAACAACCAACAGCTGCGTCTCCGTAATGGAGGGCAACGAACCGGTGGTGATCGCTAACGAAGAAGGACGCCGTACAACCCCGTCTGTAGTGGCTTTCCTGAAAAACGGCGAACGTAAAGTGGGCGACCCGGCCAAGCGCCAGTCCATCACCAACAGCCACAACACCATCAGCAGTGTGAAGCGTTTTATGGGCCGCCGCTTTGATGAAGTGACAGAAGAGATCAGCCACTGGAGCTATAAAGTAGTAAAAGGTGACAATAATACGGTTCGTATTGACATAGATGGCAGGCTTTATACCCCGCAGGAAATAAGCGCCATGGTGCTTCAGAAAATGAAGAAGACCGCCGAAGATTACCTGGGAGCAGAAGTGACCGATGCGGTGATCACCGTGCCGGCATACTTCAACGATGCCCAGCGCCAGGCTACCAAAGAAGCCGGTGAAATTGCCGGGTTGAATGTTCGCCGTGTGGTAAATGAACCAACCGCCGCAGCACTTGCTTATGGTTTGGATAAAGGTGGTAAGGACCACAAGATCGCCGTGTTTGACCTGGGTGGCGGTACATTCGATATCTCCGTGCTGGAACTGGGCGATGGCGTGTTTGAAGTAAAATCAACCAATGGTGATACCCATTTAGGTGGTGATGATTTTGATAAAGTGATCATGGACTGGCTGGCTGATGAATTCAAAACCGATGAAGCCATCGACCTGCGCAAAGACCCAATGGCCTTACAGCGTTTGAAAGAAGCAGCAGAAAAAGCAAAGGTTGAATTATCATCTTCAACAGAAACAGAGATAAACCTGCCGTATGTAACAGCCGTTGACGGTGTGCCCAAGCACTTAGTAAAAAAATTAACCCGTGCAAAATTTGAAGCGCTGGCCGATAAATTATTTGAGCGCTGCTTAAAGCCATGCGAGATCGCATTGAAAGATTCGGGTATCGACAAGTCGGCGATTGATGAAGTGATCATGGTGGGTGGCAGCAGCCGTATACCCAAAGTACTGGAACTGGTTGAAAAATTCTTTGGCAAAAAACCAAACCGTGGTGTTAACCCCGATGAGGTTGTCGCCATTGGTGCTGCCATTCAGGGTGCGGTACTCAGCGGTGATATCAAAGACGTATTGTTGCTCGACGTTACTCCATTGTCTCTTGGTATTGAAACCATGGGCGGTGTAATGACCAGGCTGATCGACAGCAACACAACCATCCCGACAAAAAAATCAGAAGTGTTCAGTACCGCCAGCGATAACCAGCCCGGCGTACAGATACACGTATTGCAGGGCGAGCGGCCGATGAGCAGCCAGAACAAGAGCCTGGGTACCTTCAACCTCGACGGCATACCACCGGCACCAAGGGGCGTACCACAGGTAGAAGTGATCTTTGATATTGATGCCAACGGTATCTTACACGTTACCGCTAAAGATAAAGGCACCGGTAAAGAACAGAAGATACGCATTGAAGCCGGCAGCGGGCTGAGCAAAGAAGAAATTGAAAAGATGAAGAACGATGCCAAGGCCAATGAAGAAAGCGATAAGAAAGAAAAAGAAAAAGTAGAAAAGATAAACGGTGCCGACAGCCTGATCTTCCAGACAGAAAAACAACTGAAGGAATACGGCGAAAAGATACCGGCCGATAAGAAAGCCGCTATTGAAGCTTCTTTAACCAAATTAAAAGAAGCACACAAAGCGCAGGACCTTGCACAGATAGATGCCGCCACGACCGAAATGAACGCTGCCTGGACAGCAGCCAGTGAAGACATGTATAAGGCTACGCAAGATGGCGCCGGTGCACAGCAACCCGGCGGACCTGATGGACACGGCCCCGACGCAGGCCATGAGCAGCAAACAAGCAACAGCGAAAGTAAAGTGGAGGATGTGCCTTTTGAGGAAGTGAAGTAATAAACAAACGGAATGTCATCCTGAGTTTATCAAAGGATAGGGTTAGGATGACTTTAAATAACCTCATTATTGAAGCCAGGCTTATCGAAAGGTGAGTGCTGGCTTTTTATTTAATTGTTTTTGATTCTCAATATTCTCAGACTGAAATTTATAAATAATGCATGATAGAAAAGCAAGTAATTAGTAAAAATGAATTAGGAGGGATTTTGGCTAATAGAATGGCTAGGATTGGCTATGGCCCTGAAAGTAAAAAAATACAAGGAAAGGAAATTAATGATGGAATTGTATTGCAACAAAGAATCAGTGTACCCTATGATACATTTATACAATCATTAGTTTTTGATGATTGTATATTTAATCAACAGGTTGATTTAGGAGATTATGAACAAGCAGGTGCAGTAAGATTTTATAATTGCATTTTTAATAATATAGTAAAAATTCAGCTTAGTAATTCTTCATTGTCTAGAGATTGTATTTTTAATAGTGATCTTATTATTCAACTCAAGCAGGGCTCTGTGGCTGAAATCTCTGATTACAATGTTAAGGGGAAATTGCAAGTTTATGGCCCAACTGGATTTGGTACATCACAACAGAAATTATTTCTTAAGGATATCAATAGAAATCAGGAGATAAAAGATCAAAAGGTAGAAATCGGAGGAGAATTTGGAGATATTATAGTAGAGGGAGTTTTTGGAAACATAATGGAATTTAGAAATGACACTACAGTTCATAGAGAATTTGCAGTCGAGAGAACCCATATTTCCAGCCTGATAATTGGTCGACTCGTACTAAATACTGAGATGGCAGTAGCCAGTTGTAAAATTCAAAACCTTCAAATTGGAAACACTATTGGTGCCAGAAGAGGTTTAAAAATTTCTGATTCTTTTATTGAAAAGATAGAATTGCAAATGAATGTATTGCTTAGACTATCAATTCTTGAAAGCTCGATTAATAATCTTATGTTGGTTGACGTGAATACAGATGATAGTATTTTGAGTATAGAAAAAACTACAATAAGCAATCTGAGGTTTGAAAGAATGTTTAATAAGGGCTTAATTACAATAAAAGAGCTTAATATACCTGCAAATGGTATTGTATCATTTAAGTCTTCAAACTTAGGGAAGGCCGACTTTATTTATTGCGATTTTTCAAAAGCTACATTGGAATTCGAGAATAGTAAAATAACAGAATCTTTTTTTTCAGAGACTGAATTTCCGAAAAAAGTTCTTGTTAATGGCAGAAGGAATTATGGGCAAGCTCAATTAGCATTTGGGCAATTAGCTACGGCATTTCAAAAGCAAGGGGATAGTATTCGAGCCCTTGAATATAACTCTCGTGAGTTAGAAGCACATTATAAAAATATTAGGCTGTTCTCTTCTCACTTCTTTCAAAAAATTAATTTATGGTTAAATGCTATATCAAATAATTTCGGAAGGAATTGGTTTCTTGGAATTGTTTTTTCTTTTGGTATAGGCCTACTCTTCTTTTGTTTACTATTAATCTCTACTGATAAGTATGGCTGGGGATTCCCACACTTTGATTTTAAATTAATGCCAGCATACTTAAAATTCATGAACCCATTACGCTTTTTTGAGTTGGAGGCGTTATTTAATAATACACCTCAGGAGGGGGTTATAAAATTAGGGGGGAGGTCATATTTAGCTGATTTTTTTGGACGAGTTTTTGTCGCTTATGGTTATTATCAGACAATTCAGGCATTTAGAAGATTTGGCCGAAAATAAAAGTATTGACATCCCATGCTGTATTTCGTTATCATTGCTACCACACTGAATTCTTGTAACTTTGAAATTATTAAATAATTGTTCAATGAATACCCAAAAAACGCTTGCATATTTAGCAGGGGCTGCACTTGCTACTGAAATAATAATTAAACATGGAGAAGGTTCTCCCCATATTCCTCACGAAGAACATTCTATTCATAACTCTGGTATGATGGGTGTTAATGCATATAATATTGCAAATATGCAAACTCCCTCGGGACCGACTATGCAAATTTCTGCTACACTTTTGACTAAATAGGATATCAGAAGAACTGCGCAGCTGTCCGCCCCACTGGCAAGTGTTCCGCACCGGTTTTTTTAATTTTACCACGTGCAGTTAATGGGATCACTTGATGCCTTTTAAACCTGCCTGCCGGTAGGCAGGTCTGCCAGACTGTGTCCGGATTTTGAAAACAAATACGGAGGGTTTTTTATCCTCTGCGCCCTTTGCGAAAAACTCAGCGTCCTTTGCGGTTACTCTTCCGTATAAATAATTATTTAACCGCAAAGGCCGCAAAGGAGGCATCGCAAAGAGCGCAATGTCCCTTCTCTTCGCCCCAATCTCCGCCGTCGCCTGGTCCTATGCCCAACGATGTACAGCCAATACATAAGCTAATAAGGTTTTGTTTCTGCGGCATTTAATTTTCTACTAAGGTTAATGGAGTATTTAAACCTTAGTAGAAAGGAATAATAGATGCAGTTCACCTTATTACCTTTTTTATGTCATGCTGTCGCATTTTGCGATACCATCCATTTCGCCCCGGTTCGTGTTATCACGAACTGAAACTGAACTGTCATTTATTGTACTCATATCCAGTCTCAACAAACACTCCGTTCTTAACAACGAAGCTGTTCTTGCCAACTTTTAATATCTCGCCTTCCTCCTGCCGACCTAGGTATGCTGTTGCATTGCCATCGTCTGGGCTTCGACCAACTACACAGGTTTGATTCGATTACATCTTCGTAGTACGGCGACTCCTGTAAGAGAGACTCGCCCGAAAAATAAAACAAGCTCACTTTATCCTTGTCAGCGTCATATACCAGTTCCAGTCCCATGTTTTGCCATTGTCTGATGAAGAGGCCTGGGACCATTTCGGATGTTCGGGATCACTGGCATCCCATTGATACAGGGATATTATCTTCTTGCCATCCGCCTCGCCGCTTGCATAAAGCTTTCCTACTTTATTTTCAAAAGAGCCGGTAACAGGGCTTCCATCCATGGTGGCAAAATTGCTGTCCATCCAGTAAACAGACCATAGCCTTGTTTTGGGATTGAAAAGGCGGACGGCCATGCCTTCAAAAGGTTGGCCATTGTAAGTGGAGTAGTAGTTCTCTACGTTGCCGAGGCCATTAAGGGCTTTACGCATGTGCAGTTCGGCTTCAAATTCTATCCATTCATTCTTGCCGTTCAGCATGCGGTTATGCACCTTCCATTTACCCACCAAAAAATCAAAATCGTTTTGGGAAGAGGCGGCGGAAGGTTTGATCTCCTGGCCATTGGCACCTGCATGAAGGGCAACGGCAAAAATAATAGGCAGTGTAAGTTTTTTCAGGCTTTGCATGGTTCTGTTTTTTAATGAAAAAAAATAAGTCCACACAAAACTACAGGCGGCCACTGTCAACCCTATGGCAGTGCCTTCCCCAGGTTAAAAAATTTTAACATAGTCTTCCAGTTTCCGGTGCTTTTTTATTATGTGAGGTTTGCCGGTATCGGCCAGGTGGATTATCATGGGTACTTTAAAGTCCCGGTAGGCTTTCTTTTGCCTGCACCATGCGTACAGGTGCCACTGATTGGTGTAAAAGACCAGGCCAACGGGTTCTATTTCCCGTTTACTGTGGTAGCCTTCATTATTGCGGTATTCGATCTTCAGTGCGGTTCTGGCAATGATGGCATTCTGGATACTGGTAAGCCAGGCGTTCTGCTTTTTTTCATCTTCCGTTACATACACATTTACCTGTGCCGAAAATTCATCTGCTTTTTCTTTATCGGCATGTCTTAATACCGCTTTAACCTTGGTAAGCGCATTGTGGCTGTGCTTAATGATGGAATTATCGGTGAACTTATCTGCCAGGGTATTCAGCAATATCAATGCATTGGCTTCTTCAATGGTGAACGAAAGGGGAGGAAGGAAATAACCCTGTGCAATAAAATATCCTTTGCCGGTTTCAAAATTCACGGGGATACCGATCTCGCTGAGTGCTTTGATATCCCTGTAAACGGTGCGGATGCTGATCCCGAATTTATCAGACAACTGCTCACTGCTGCAATATTTTTTGGATTGCAGTAATGTCATGATGCCCATCAGCCGGTCAATTCTGTTCAAGTGTAAGATTATTAGCCGGATTAAAAGTATTGATTTTCGGGTACAGTTATCCTTCCCCCCCTTTTCCCGGCAAGGTCTCTCACTGCTGCTGGTCTTTGCTCCAATCCTCGCCGTCGTCTGGTCTTATGCCCAATGACGAGGCGAATACTTAGCGAACTTTGCGAAAAACTCAGCGTTCTTTGCGTTACTCTTCCGCATAAATAATTATTTAACCGCAAAGAACACAAAGGAGGCATCGCAAAGAGCGCAATGTCCTCTCTTTCCCGGAACACTTATAAAAACATGATTCAATCTCATTTATTAAAATCATATCCTGTCTCAACAAACACCCCGTTCTTAACAATGAAGCTGTTCTTTCCAACTTTTAATATCTCTCCTTCTTTTAACCCGGAAAGGTTGTACAGGTCGCTTTCCATTAAATGAACAGAGCCCCCGGTCTTTCTGGCCAGGTTCAGGTAATCGATGTTCACATTGAACTCGGTGGCGCCGCATACCACGATCCGTACCGGCTTGGTAAGCAGGTTCCAGAATATTTTGTCTTTAATGGGCGCCCAGTTATCGGCGATCATCACCTGGAAATCCGCTGCCGGGAAAATCTTTTCCCCGGTTATCAACGCTTCGATATTATTCTCCGGGTAGTCGCCACCCCCGCCTTTTGCCATGGTCGACTTCATCAGGGCTTCAACCTCCGCATACGTATTGCAGGTCTTATAATAAATGCCACCGGTGTTGCCGATCTTTTTATCCTTGTCAGGCTTATTATCACCGTCGTTAAAAAATACAAAGTTCTTTGAGGAACTGCCGATGGGATTTGTTTTTACCCACAGTAAAAGCTGTGCCGTGTATTTGTACATACTGCCGGTAACATCTCCCACAATGGTTGCCTTCTGCCACTTTGTTCTGTCCAGTATATTTAAAATGGACGTATCAGGAATTCTCTTTGTGTGGATAGTGATCACCGGTTTCTCTGCAACCGTGACAGCCTTTTTAGGAATTAGTATTTCTTCACTGACCCAGTGGGGGTAATAGATACGGATGGCCGTTGACCCCTTGAATTCCTTATACTCGTCCTTGTTTATCAACCCTTCCTCCAAGGCATCTTTAGGAGCACGGGTTATGAATGAGTCGAGCGGCGTTTTTTTTGGAACATCGGAATCTACCGATACAATGCCGCCCCTGCCCACCTGTATATACCATTTGCCGTTTTGAAATTTGCGTGGCCGCTGAGCATATATTTTTTCCAGTTCGTTTGTTGCGCTGTCTTTTTTAGTAACTGCCGTTGCTGATCTTTCGTCGGGGCCGGGCGTACCTGTTTTTACGATCTCCTCCAGTTTAACCACTTCTTTTTTTGCATTTTCCACCGTTTGTTTGGGCCGGAAGGTTACGATCAAACCATGAAACATTGTGATCGCTTTTTCCCTTAATGCGCCATCGGTTTGCTGAAAGAAATTTACCTGTGCCAGTTGGCCATCTGCAATGAACGGGAAACGTTTTAAAAAAGAGGCAACCCTGCTTTTATTCAGCGATACCAAAGATGCATTGATGGGGTAGTCGGTGCAGGCCACGTCTATAAAAATATCGCCGGCTGTTTTTAAGCCGGCTGTGTCGCCGGAAACTTTCAGGATATCGGCATAGCCAAAAGGCATTTCTACAATGACCTGTCCGGCTTTTATTTCTGCAGGCAAGTTATACCTGTCGATAAAAACGGTTTTCTGGCAAAGGCCTTTTGTGGATGCATAGAAAATAATAAGAAGAAGGAGGAGGAATTTTTGCACAGGTGATAGATTTGGAAGCAAGTTAATATTTTTATATAAACCCAACCGGCGCAAGTATTAACCTCTGCACACCATCTTTGCATTCTTTGCGAAAAACTCAGCAGCCTTTGCGGTTACCTTTCGCCATAAATAAATATTTAACCGCAAAGGCTGCAAAGAGAAGTCAGCGCAAAGACCCCAGCGGATCTTCCTTTTCCTCCCCGGTTGCTGCTGCATCAATCAAAATATAAATAGCAATAATCGTCTTTTAAAAATATGTGGAGCAGTTTTTGTCTAAGTATGGCTAAAACCAGGCACTATGAACAAACCAACACATTTTGTAGGCATTTCAGGCAGTTTACGGAAAGACTCGTATAATACCATGCTGCTTAAAGCGGCAGGTGATCTTTTGCCCGAATCGGTAACCATCGAATTCCTGTCAATAGCAGATATCCCCCTGTATAATGGCGATCTGGATATGCCTGCAAGAGCATCCCGGCCCGAGGCGGTCAACAAATTCCGGAAAGTATTGGCAGGAGCCGATGCAATTCTGATCGTTTCCCCCGAGTATAATTATTCCATACCCGGCGTTTTAAAAAATGCCATCGACTGGGCATCCAGGGGAGCGGATTCGCCGATCATTGGCAAACACGTTTCATTAATGGGAGCCACACAGGGGCAATGGGGAACCACAAGGATGCAACTGGCATTTCTTCCTGTATTTAATACGCTAAAAATGCTGCACATCAACAAATTTGAAGTGTTTGTATCATTGGCCCAGAAAAAATTTGATGCGGAAGGTAACCTCACCGATGAAGATACCCGGGAACTTATAAAAAAACACCTGGTTTTTTTACAGGAAACCATTGTTTGTCATGAGTCTTTTACTGCAATAGGTGTAGATTGATCTTGCCGCTGTTGGTTTTTGCCGCGATCTGCACCATCATTGTATCAACGTATTCATATCACAACGCAATATTCTTGTCATTACAGAAACCATCGGCAGACATTGCTTAGAATAAAATCTGTACCTTAATGATCTGAAAGAAATGATATCATAATCATTGTTTCTTTATGCAATACCTGTTCCGGAATTTTTTGACAAGTTTTTTCCTGCTGTTATTTCTTTTTACCGTTGCCGGTTGTGATTCGGGAGAGAAAGCAGTTAAGGAGGAGTATACCAATTATAAATTTGACCAGCTGGTTATTGATAAGCTCCCGCTTTATGACAGCCTGGTATCTGCCATTATAGAAAATTTCCCTTCCTTTGAAAAATTCATTAAGGACGGTGACTCTTATCGTTCTTTTAGGTACATACCGGCTTCGGAGGACCCGGACGTTTTTATAAAATTGCCCCCGGCAGCGGCGCCAAAGGTCACGCCATATTACACCCGTCTCGGAAAGGATATTTACGGATTTGATGTTTTTAAAGACAGCAGCATTAAGATCTATGTCAGAACAACACGTTCACCAGGATCGGAGGTAGATATCGTTGAAATTTTATCCTATTATTCCAAAGGGAATATCCGAAACAGGGTTTTTCCTGAAAAAGACACTACACTAAATAAGAACTGGCAATACTGGGCCCGGTTTGATAAGCGGGGTTTATTTTGACAGGCATATAAAAAATGGGTGCAACACATGTCCACGGATTATTTTCGTACCTGGCACGTATCCTGCCTGGGCCTACCTGTAGCCGGCCTTTCATTTTTAGCCGTCACTGAATATTGATGTGTTCAGTATATTTAGATACTCATTTAAAGCCTGTCGTTTTATGGCATTCGAGATTATAGAATTAAAAAGTATTGACGAACTGAATGATCAAATCCGGCAGCTACCGCCTGCAGCAAAAGGATATAAACGGCTTTACCGTGGGCAGAACAATGATTACGGCCGGATCATGATCCCTTCTCTTTACCGGGGGGAGGATATATACAATGTAAAAGATTATTCATGGAAACTGGCAGGTCAGCGAATCATCAAAGAGGAGATACATCAGACAGGCATGAGCCATGTTGCCGTTTTAAATGATGCGTCCACCAATTTCCCGCTGGATGGGTTGGTGCAGCATTATGGTTTGCGGTCGGGCGGATTGGATCTAACATCGGATATCAATGTTGCATTATGGTTTGCCCAGTTCAACCGGAAAGAAGAGCATGCAGATGCTGAATGCTTACTTGACAATAACAAAACAGGTACATTCCGTTTTAGAAAAGCCTGGTATGATTTTGCGGGGGAAGGCTATTCTTATATCTATGTTTTTGATTGCCCGGAATGGGCACCGGGTACCATGCCAAAGAACGGAGATTGTGTTGATCTTAATCAGTGGTTCGGAAAATATACAGCAAGGCCTGTTAAACAAAAAGCCTGGTACGTTTATGCCGATAATACAGATATACCGAGGGGCGATCTCAGGTCTTTTGTGAAAACGGCATTCAGGGTGCCCAATGAATTGCGGAAGGAGTATGCAAACAAAACCTCTTTTTATTTTCCACTGCCTGCAGATGATAAAATATATCACCGCCTGTTAAGCAGCTACTTTATGCGGAATGATGATCACATTTTTGAAAGGATATTGGATATCCCGCAATACTATGATACCAGGGACGAACTTATTTCCAACAACGATGTTTACACTGAAACAATCAGGGTTACGTCTCACTATAATTATTTTAAGACCATCTCGGGCCTGGCGCTGAAAAATCCCGCCTTTGCAATGATGATCTTTGATAAGACTGAGTACTCTTTACAGAAAGCAGAACTTATTAAAATGAAGATACCGGACTGGTACATCTTGCTGGTAGAAGCAGACAGGAAGGGGAATGCGTATGTGCCGAAGCTGGCGGATGTTGTGTTGCCCGATGGCCTGGTGTATAATTATTTCATCGAGTTATCGAATTGTGAACTGGTAGCTTCAAAAGACCCCATGGCAAGGGTAATGCGGGGCGTTTGGATCGTTCAGGAAAATTCCAGGATCGGGATGCAGCTCTTTTATTACGGGGTAGATAAATTCAGCACCTCAAATACGGTATGGTTCCGGAAAACTGAAAGCGGCCAGTTAATGATCACAGACGACAGCAAAAGGCCTTATTCTGAAATTGAAAAGAGTATTTATCAGAATTCGCTGGTAAATGCACTGCGGGTTATTCAAACCTATAAAAATATCCCGCTCTTCCCCGCGTACATACCTCTCAGGCTTGTGTATGGCAACCAGTGATCTCTTTGTTCCGATCCCGATCCCGGTTCGTTTGTTTTGTATTACGGCCGGCAACATTTAAAATATTCATGCGTGTTGTATATTTAATTTTCGACCAATCAAAATATCATCCATCATGGCAAAGGCAGTCAAACTATCCGATACCGAACAGGTAACACAGCACATTAAAAAACTGGAGCCTGATCTTGGTAAGATAATCGAAACCATACGGCAGATTATTTTAAAAACAGATACCGAAATTGGCGAACGCATAAAATGGAACAACCCCAGTTTTTATTATACCGGCGAAATGAAACCCTTCGACCCCAAAGAATACAAACGGGAGATCGTTGTAATGAATCTTTACAAGGGACGGATCATGCTGGTGTTTCCAAGTGGTGCTAAAGTAAAAGATGCTTCAGGCCTGCTTACCGGTGATTATAAAGACGGCAGGAGGCTCATCCTGTTCGCCGATATGAAAGATGTAAAGACGAAAGAAAAAGCATTGCAAAAAATAATAAAGCACTGGTTGAAACTGGTTGACAAATAATAATCATCTTCCTCATGCCTGCTGATTACAAAAAATTAGATAACCCTGCCTGGTATGCTTTAACAGAAAGGCATGCATGCTTTGCCCGGGGTACAGCTGAATTAAAACGATATGACCTCAACATCGTTTTGTTTGCCGGCTTTAATTTAAATGCGAAAAATATCATTGAGCAATTCGATGCGGTATTTGAACCCAACGGTTCTTTCTTCCTGTTTGATGATCTTCCGGCATTGCCGGCTAACTACAAAATAGAAACGGTTGTTCAATGCCTGCAGATGGTTTGTGAAAAACCGGTATCTGTTGCCATTACAGAAAACATCCTGCCGCTGGATAATACCCATTGGAAAGAAATGTATGCATTGGTAAGCGGGGTATTTCCCGGTTATTATTTACCCGGCACCCCGGTGATGGGAGACTACTTTGGCATTTTCAAAGAAGGTAAACTGGTAGCCATGGCCGGGGAAAGACTGAGTATGGATGGCTTAACAGAAATAAGTGCAGTGGTAACTCATCCTCAGTATGGTGGCCGAAAATATGCACAGCAACTGGTTACATACCTGGATGAGAAAAACCTGCAGGCGGGCAACATTCCCTTCCTGCATACCGGCAGCAACAACGAACGGGCCATTAAGATCTATGAACTGCTTGGTTATAAAAAAAGAAGGATCATTCCGGTTACCAAAATAAAAAGAGTAGTGTCTTCCAGACAATGATAAGGAGTGCCGTATATTTGAATTAAACATTTCACAAACCAATCAATAATGGGACACGGCGTCATGGCATTGCTGGCAATCATTGCCCTCGTCTCCTTCATCGTTTTTTTGTTTATCCTGGTGAAAGCTATCGTAAAGAAAAGCAGGAAGGCCATTTTCTTTTCCGCAGCTGCACTTTTGGTTACATTTTTTTTTGCATTGAAAATTGACCTTAAGAATGTGGGCGACCTGTTCTCCAAAGAAATTGACCGATTAAAGCCGAGGTCAAACAATGAGATCTATGCATTGGTTTTTAAGCTCCCGGCAGACAGTTGTGTGAACCTGATCAACACGGTTGACCAGGTGGTTCCTGTAAGAGACTGTTGCGTATGGCTTGAGTTTACAACATGTCCGGAGGCACTGGGGAAGCTAATCAGGAAATTGCCGTACACTGTTTCAGGATATGCTGCCGGTGATTCAGCAAATTATAACCCGGTTTCCAAACCGATGCCTTTGTGGTGGATGCCGGCTAAACTGGGCGACAGTTTGATCAAACTGTATCATTCATACAATTCCGTAACTGAAAGAACCTTACTCATCAGTAAAGACAGTACACATGTGTATTGTTGCGACAGGGCAGAGTAGGGTGTTTCTCCGGCAGTGGGCAGGTTTACTGGTCCATCTTGAATTCGTTCTCCGTAAGTTTGATATTGTATTTCGTAGCAAAGGCTTTTTGCGCTTCCAGGAAATTGCTGTCGTATATTTTTTCCCGTTCGGTGATATCGTTCACAATGTCCTGCAGTTCCTTGCTTTTTTGTTCAGTGGTTTTTTCTTTGCTGAAAAAGATCCAGATGAACTGCTTGTATTCTTTGCCCGCTATTTTCGAATAGAAACCGAATAAGCTGATGGCATTTTTTTTCAGCGAGGTATCGCCTTTATATGGCACCATTTTATTCATCCGGTTAACGGCTGAATCAGCCTGGCGGCTGATCGCTATCCGGGCTGCATGTATTTCCACCGTATCTGTTGACTTCTCAAACGTGGCATTGAATTTCTTTATCGCCATGCCCACCTTGGTCTGTTCATTTACAATGAAGTCGTTATAATCTACGGCATTTTCAAATTTAGTTGCCTGCGCATTGTTGCTGGTTGTTTTTCTTAACTGTGCATTGCTGCCTGCAATTATAAATAAGGCAAAAAAGGAAAGGATCAGTTTCATGTTGCTGGTTTTTCAAATTAACGGTTTATGCCGGTGAATTCTTATACCCGGTATTGGGTATTTTCTGTACCATAAGCAAGAAGTTGCCTAATCCTTTTCACCCAGCCGCCGCAGGTCCATATTCTCATAGGTGTTTTTTTCGCCGGCATCTCTTACCAAATACAGAAGCGCTTTTGCCAGTTGCACCGAGCCGATGATCTTGCGTGGGGCAAATCGTTCTATCAATGGAAATAACGGGGTAACCAGTTTATAGGCAACCGGGGCATTTTTATTTTTGTGTTTGGGCCAGATGGCATCGGGCCGGGCAATGGTAAGTTTTTTAAATTTCATTTGAAGCAAGGCATTCTCCGTTTTGCCTTTTAACCGGGCAAACAGTACGCTGCTTTTTTCAGACCGGTCGGCGCCATTGCCGCTTAAGAAAATAAAATGAATAGAAGGGTTTGCTTCAAGCATTGCTTTGGCGGCAGCGATGGTATACTCATAGGTGATAACGGCGTATTGTTGTTTGCTCACCTGCAGTTGCGATATGCCCAGGCACCAGATGCAGGCATCACAATCTTTAAATTGATCCTTCACCGCATCGTAGTTTAAAAAATCATTGTGAATGATGGTGCTGATCTTAGGGTGCGTAATCTCCATCGGGCGCCTTACCAATGCAACGATCTCCTGTATGTTCTCATTTTGTATTGCCTGCCGGATAAGTTCGGAGCCGGCCATGCCTGTTGCACCTGTTACAAGGATCTTCATTTTTATTAGAAAGTTAATGATTTTCCCGGAGGCTGTTTTAGGGCAGGCAGGTATTTTTATTTGAACCAGGTAGGCACATAGATCACATAGAAAAAACAAAACCTTTTTACCTTTCTGTGTTTCCTATGTTCTATGTGGTTCAGGCCGCGGGCCAGGGTTGTTTTATCAGCCAGGCATAAATCTTTTGCCAATAACCGGCTATTTTTTATTTTTAGCAAAAAAGAAGAATGGAAGAGAAGCCGGCCAAACATTCATCAGGCAGTTCATCAATGGTTAAAAATGTAGTAGTAGGTGTTCTTACGCCTGTGCTGGCAGCTACCATTATTTACTTTTTGGGATTCAATAACCGGGATGATGGCAAGGCCGGGTTTATAAAGAAAAAAGAAGCTACCGAAAAAGCATGGTCGGCCTACCTGCAGAACCGGGGCATTTTTTCAACCGTAATGAAAGACCTGGGAAAATCAGGTGATATCGAAGTCACCCGCAATAATATCAATCATGAAATTGATGTTACGATCGATAACATGGAGAACATCAAAAAAGAACCGGATGCAGATCAACGGGTTTATTCGTCCGTTGATATTATTATGCAGCAGATGAAAGAAATGAAAGGGATCATGAATAAATTCCTGGATGATATGACTGCTTTTGCTGCCACCAATCCTTCGGAGGAAGAAGGCATGAAATTTATAAAAGGACGGGGAGATGACCTGAAACTGCAGATGACACAACTCAGGCAACGGGATTCACTACGGCTTGCCGTTTTTTATGAAGGCCTTAATAAAGATTATAAGACCACATTTCCTACCAGCACGGATCTGCCAGGCACAAAGTAAAATAGATTACATATTTATTAATCTTTTCGTCGACCTGTTTTTTGACTGATCCTGTTACTCAGTGCGTTGCACATCTCCCCGTAATCCCCGCAAGTGGATTTACTAAAAAAATCGGCGATTTTGCTTAAAGAAAACAGGCTGGATCTGCTTATTTTTATACCAGCTTATTTAAGCATAAATCAATTCCTATGAAAAATTTTACCATCCTGCTGATCATTGCTATTCTTTTCGCATCCTGCGCCCAATCTGTAACCACGCAACAGGCAGCCAACCGAAATTACCGGGGTACAAGAGCGTTAAGATAATTTACAGGGACCGTTCTTGCTGATCATTCACTGCTCCGGCCATGGCCGGGAAAGAATATTGTTGTCAATGCATTAACACGCTATTGCAGGGGTTTCAATACCTTTAAGTTTTTAATTACGGTTGCCAGGCATTGATCAATGACAAAAAAGGAATTTTATACGGGTTTGTGTGTATTGGTTTTTATAGTATGTGCCGATGCTGCTGCTGCCCAGGAATCTCCCAAACAGACCGACACTTTTTTTCTTGCCAAAAAAAAAGGCATACTCGGTAAAATAGGCCGCAGCATTGCTACCAATCCGCCAAGTGATATCCCGGTAAAACTTGAGAACCCCTTTTTAAAATATAAGGGCAAGATCATCCGTTCCATAGAAACCATCCGTTTGGGTCTTGAATACGATTTTGACGACACCACCCATGTAAAAAATAATTTCGCTACGGCTGTCGGTAAAGCATTTCATAAGAATACCAGTGACAATGTGATCCGTAATAACCTTTTTTTTAAAGAAGGGCAACGCCTGTATCCATACCTGCTGGCCGATAACGAACGATACCTGCGTGACCTCACTTACATACGGGAGGCCCGGATACTGGTTGAATATGCCCGGGGGAGTACCGACTCAGTGGATGTGGTGGTGCTTACCAAAGATGTTTTTTCCATAGGCGCCAAAGTACTCATCAGCAATAAAGACCGTGGCAGGGGAGAGATCACAGAAGAAAACTTTTTAGGCAGCGGCACCCGTTTGCAGTTCAGCAGTTATTACGATGCGCTGCGTTTTCCCAAAACAGGTGTTGGCGGAGAACTGATCAGGCGAAACATCGGCGGGTCGTTCATCGACTGGGTATCGGGCTACAAAGATTACCGGTATTGCTTTACCAGCGATCGCAACCAGGAAACCGTGGTTTATACAAGGATCGAAAAACCGCTTGTTACGCCTTACATACCAAGCGCAGGCGCCCTGGAGTGGTCGTACCAGCGAACAAGAAATGTATATGATACCGATTCACTCTACCGGAATGATATCAAGTATGCATCTTACAACATTGATGCATGGTATGGATACAGTTTAGACAGTAAGCGTTCACTCTATGCGAATAAAGAGATACGGCTTCACCGCTTCATAGCCATACGGGGTTTTAAGCAGCACTTCATCAGTGTACCACTAAAATATAAAACGGTGTACGATTACCGCTTTACCGATTTTACGGGCGTGCTCACATCGCTGAATATCTTTCAACAGGTATTTTATAAAACCAATTTCATTTATGGTTTTGGCCGAAGTGAAGATGTACCTGAAGGCTTTAATGCAGCGCTAACGGCCGGCTATATAAAACAACAGGATAAACACAGGCCCTATGCCGGGCTCGACATTTCGGTATCGAATATCAGGGACCATGGTTTTTACAGTAACTACACATTCCGGCTGGGCGGTTATTTTTACAGCAGGCGTTTTGAGGATGTTGATATGTTGTTTTCGGCAGAATATTTCACAAGATTGAACAAAATGGGGCAATCATGGTATAACCGTATGTTTCTTAGCACCGGCATCACGGCCCAGGTAAACCCGGCACTTAATACACCCTTGTTTTTGCGGAGCGATTATGGCCTGCCCTATTTTAATAATGGAACTATCAGTGCCGATCTGAGGGTATCGGTAAGAGGGGAATCGGTTTTTTATAATACTACCAAGGTACTGGGATTCCGGTTTGCGCCCTTTGTATTTGTTGATGCCAGCATGCTAAAGCCCACAAAAGAGAATTTAAGCCAAAGCGACTTGTTCTCGGCCATTGGCGGCGGCATCCGCACCCGTAATGAGAACTTAGTTATTGGAACGGTGGAACTGAGGGGTTACTATTACCCGAGAATAAACGGAGATATGCGTAACTGGAAGGTGGAGGTGAACAGCAATATCCGGTTTAAATTCAGGAGCAGTTTTATTAACCGGCCCGATGTGATAAATGTCAATTAATAAAAAGCCATCCGCCGGCAGGCGGATGGCATATCAATAAGGTTCAGGCAGATCACATCAGGTCGAGCGCCTTAGCCAGGAAGGTTGTATTGAAAGGCAGCACCATGGAACAGTAAGATCCAATGGGCGACCAAAGCACCGCAAAAAAAGCAGCAACAGAAAGTAAGAATAATACCCAGTAAAGGCCGGTTCTCTTTTTGGTTGTTTCCATTTTGAATTATTTTTTGCAAATATAAGGGAGAACGCTTTTACCTGTACTTTTTATACAATTGGAAGGCAAATTTTTTCTGCAAACTGACGTATATTGCCGGTTCTTAACCCTTTCGGATGATTGTACATTTCTATTTGCGTTATTCCACCAAGTTTGGACAAACCCTGCTTGTTAGTGGAAATGCGGCTGCTTTGGGAAATAATGACTTATCCAGGTCCTTACCACTACAGTACCTCAATGAACAGCTTTGGCATGGCAGTGTAGAGATTGACCCCCGGAAACAGCAGGATCCGATGAATTATAAATACATGCTGCATGATGAAAAGGGAGAGGATGTTCTGGAATTTGGCGAAGACCGGATCGCAGACCTGCAAAAAATAAAAGCGGATAAACTGTTACTTATTGATACCTGGAACCATACCGGCCAGGTGGAGAATGCTTTCTTTACATCTGCTTTCCAGGATGTTTTACTTAAACAATGCAGATCAAAAACCACAGTACAAAAAAAAGAGCCCAAGACCTATACCCACGAATTCAGGATAAAAGCCCCCGTGCTTAATGACAATGAGATCATATGCATCAGCGGTTCGGCAAAGGCTTTAAATGATTGGGATAAAGGGAATGTGTTGCCGCTTTTTAAAAAAGGCAACTGGTGGACCATAAACCTGGATCTTTCTGGCGAACATTTCCCGCTTGTCTATAAATACGGTGTTTACAATACTGATCAAAAGAAATTCATCCGCTTTGAGGATGGCAATAACCGTACGTTGCTTGCCGAAGAACCGAATAAAACGGTGACCATCATTCACGACGGGTTTGCAAAAGTGAATACGGTAAACTGGAAAGGGACCGGCGTTGCCATTCCTGTGTTCAGCCTGCGAAGTAAAAAGGGTTTTGGTACCGGTGAGTTCACCGACCTGAAACTGCTGGTGGACTGGGCTAAAAAGACCGGGCTTAAAATGATCCAGTTGCTGCCGGTGAATGATACCACGGCAACAAATACCTGGAAGGATTCTTATCCGTATTCCGCCATTTCTGCTTTTGCATTGCATCCCATGCTGCTTAACCTGGAGCAGGTGGCAGGCAAGGAGCATGAAGCGGTCATAAAATCGCTGGCAGCACAGCATAAAAAATTAAATAAACTCACCGAGGTTGATTACGAAGAAGTGGTGCGGCTGAAGAAGGCAGCAATACAGGATCTGTATGCATTGAAGAAAGCGGTTTTTAAAGATGATTACGATTACATTACGTTCTATGAACTGAACCGCTACTGGCTGGAGCCTTATGCGGCCTTCTCTTATCTGCGTGATAAATATAGCACGGCTGATTTCAATGCCTGGCAAAGCAATGCTGTTTATGAAGAGCGTGAGATACAAAAACTGGTAAGCCCTTCGCAAAAACATTACGACGAGATCGCTGTTCATTACTTCACACAATATTACCTGCACCTTCAGTTGAAAGCCGCAACTGAGTATGCACACAACAATGGCATCATTATCAAAGGCGATATCCCGATAGGCATTTGCCGCAACAGCGTGGATGCCTGGGTAGAACCGGGATTATACCATATGGATGAACAGGCCGGTGCGCCACCCGATGCGTTTACCGCAAAAGGGCAAAACTGGGGCTTTCCAACGTATAACTGGGAAGTGATGCAACAGGATGGTTTTACCTGGTGGCGGAAACGGTTTGAGCAGATGAGCAGTTATTTCGATGCATTCCGTATTGATCATATCCTGGGCTTCTTCCGTATCTGGAGCATACCAGCCCATGCCGTGGAAGGGATCATGGCAAAGTTTGTTCCGGCCATCCCGGTTTCCATCAATGAACTGTTTGAAAAGAAGATCGTTTTTGAACGGCATCGCTATACACAGCCTTATGTTACCGATGCAATATTGTATGATCTTTTCGGCAGCCAGAAAGAAGCGGTTAAGAAAACATTCTTCAACGGGAATAAACTGAAAGAAAGTTTCAATACCCAAAGAAAGGTGGAAGAATATTTCGCTGCGAATGATACGTTCAGTAAAGATGTAAAGCATGGCCTGTACGACATCATCAGCAATGTGATCTTTTTTGAAGTGCCGGATTCCAACGGACAGCAGTTTCACTTCCGTATTTCCATGGAAGACACCTATTCTTTCAAACACCTTGATCCGCATTCACAGGCGGAACTGAAAAAACTGTATATAAATTATTTCTACGTGCGGCAGGATGAGATGTGGCGAAAAGAAGCAATGAAAAAACTTCCGGGACTTAAACGGAATACGAATATGCTTGTTTGCGGCGAAGACCTGGGCATGGTGCCGCACTGTGTGCCGGATGTTATGGAACAATTGGGTATTCTGAGCCTGGAAATTCAACGCATGCCCAAGAAGACGGGCATTGAATTCTTTCATCCAAAGGATGCGCCTTATTTAAGTGTGGTAACACCATCATCGCATGATATGAGTACCATCCGTGCCTGGTGGGAGGAAGACAGTTTTAAAACAAAACGTTTTTATAATCTCCTGCTCAATCACGAAGGCGATGCGCCGGAATATTGTGAACCGTGGATCAATAAAGAGATCGTTGTACAGCATCTCTATTCTCCGGCCATGTGGTGTGTCTTCCAGTTGCAGGACCTGATGGGCATGAACGCCGACATCCGTCGTGAAGACCCGAGAGAAGAAAGGATCAACAATCCATCCGAACCGGAGCACTACTGGAATTACCGCATGCACATAAACCTGGAAGACCTGTTGAAGAAAACAGCATTCAATGATGAGTTGAAGGGTTATGTGGAAGCAAGCGGCAGGTGATGCAATACCTGATACATGAAAGTAAAACACAAAATATTCAATCTTCCCTTCCGCTACCCGTTCAGTATTTCAAAAGGAACAAAAACACATCAGCCAACATTTGTAGTGGAGCTTGAGTTCATGGGCATTCGTGGTTACGGCGAATCGCCGGCCATCAGTTATTACAACATCCCGGTTGCGAAAATGGCTGCAGACCTGGAGGCAAAAAAAGTATTCGTAGAAAAGTTCGCCTTCTCCGATCCCGAACGTTACTGGCATTACCTGCATCATCTTTTTCCTGCAAATCCATTTTTGGTTTGTGCATTGGATATGGCCGGCTGGGATCTTTATGGTAAACTGAAAAGAAAACAATTGCATGACCTGTGGAATTTAGATATCAGCAAAGCACCGTTAACTGATTATACCATTGGTATTGACAGTATAGAAAAGATGGTAGCAAAGCTGAAAGAAAAACCATGGCCCATCTACAAGATAAAAGTGGGCGTGGAGCATGATATTGAAATGGTAGCTGAACTGCGCAAACATACCGATGCTGTATTACGGGTAGATGCCAATGCAGGCTGGACACTGGAACAGGCTTTACAAAAAATACCCATGCTGAAAGAACTGGGCGTGGAACTGGTGGAGCAGCCGCTTGCCAAAGACGATTGGGAGGGCATGAAGGTTTTGTATGAAGGATCTCCGTTGCCCCTGTTTGCAGACGAAGCCTGTGTATTTGAAAACGACGTGGAAAAATGTCACCAGCATTTTCACGGCATAAATATTAAATTAACCAAGTGCAGCGGCATTACGCCTGCCCGGAGAATGATAGCCAAAGCAAGAGAACTGGGCATGCAGGTAATGGTTGGCTGCATGAATGAAAGTTCTGTCGGTACTGCAGCCATTGCGCAACTGGCGCCTTTGCTTGATCATGTGGATATGGATGGTCCGCTGTTGCTTGCAGAAGATGTTGCGGAGGGTGTAAAGTTTGAAAACGGGAAAATCATTTATACCAATGGGCCGGGGTTGGGCATAAACATCCCGGCATTCTGAAAATTAAAAAACCTACAAAGTCTTTGCAGACCTTATAGGTTCGGGGTTTTAAGTAATAATCTCAGATCGTATTAATTCAAGCCCTGTACCTGCATAAATACATAGGGGTTCAGGGAATATTCTTTGTCTTTCCGTATCCTGCCTTCGCAGAATTCAAGGTCGATATAGGTGTTGCCATCAAGGATCTCCCAAAGATCTGCATTGTTATCTTTCGAAAAACATTCGGGCAGCATCTCTGATGCCAGGCCATCCCAGCAGGCTTCTATCAGTTGTTCTTTTTTTGAATGCCAATCCCTTGCTGAAGCCCGGTTCACCTTTTGAAGTTGCTTCGAAAAGAACTTTGTGTTTACCATGAGCAAAAGCTCGGTTTGATTGTTATCGCTGTTCATAAAATAGATTTTAGTGTTTTAAGACAGAATATGGATTGAATAGGAAAAAACTATAACGTTCGAAATGTGAAGTTAAGTGTGGCCCACGGGCGAAATTGTAGAGTTAATTCATTTCGGGGGTAGTAATTGTGCTATGGCCGCTGTCGGGCGGCAGCTTAGTAGTTGAAAATCATTGGGTAATTGAAATACCCGGCTGGAAGTATCCCAGCTATAAAAACCTGTTTAGTATGCATATTTATAAAAATCACACCAGTCCTCATCGCAAAGTAATTTTTGATAGACCGGGTGTTTCAATACGTCGATATAATCCATTTCTTTTCCGTCTACTTTAATTTTACGGTAGATCAACCGTATGCCATGACTGTAATCGACCCACCAGTTTATGTGGCCGGTGTATAAGGGCTGTATCGGTTTGCCATCCGGCTTATGCCATCCATAAATGGCTTCCCGGTCGGGCTTAGCATCTCTTGTGATCTTTCCTGATATCACTACGTCTTTTTTAATGCCCGCGATCAATCCCTCTCTTCCTTTTCGCTGTCCTTCAATTATTAAATGATGCTGCCACATGGTTACGCTGCTGTCCCTGAAGGCATACATGGGTACCGGTTCTAATTTTACGGTTGCCTGTTCGTAGATGAGGTCAACCATTTTACGGGTAGGAAGAAAGCAATGGAAACTGTCTGCGATCCGTTGAGCCGCCATGGGGGTTAACGGAACCCTTGCCCAGTCGGCATCGGTTCCAATGGAGAGATAATCAGGCGAAACATAAAACACTGCTTTGTGAACAACACCCATGCTGTCTTTTATTTCAGAACCGACGGGAATAAATTTTTGCAGGAAGGAAGGAATGTTCCCCGCCAGTATTTCCTGCACCGCCAGCGAATCCCGTTCCTTCCATTTCCACGCCGCAACGGTTTTAAAGAACCCGGTACCTGTTGTTCTTTGTGTTGCAATAGAAGGAATGTGCAGGTGAAATTTTTTACCACTGCTGCATGCAGCAATCGAGCTGATAAGACCCAGTGTTATTAGATACCTTTTAATCACTTATATATTTTTCATAAACCCGTTCGCCAAAATAAGTAAAGTACTTTTTTTTATCAAACTTTGTAGCGGAAAGAAGGGATAGGATAAATCCGTTCCTTGCCACCTGCTCGGTGTGATAGATGAGCCCGCCCGGGTTTTCCTTAAGTATGATCTTTATTCTTCCTTCCAAAGCGGAATGGCTGATAAATGCCGTGTCAGCAGCGGTACTGAAATCAAATGAAGAAGAAAAATTCCGTTGCATCAGCCGGCTGCGGTACCAGGTGCCGCCGGTAGGACTTACCAATGGCTTCCCATTATAGATCACGATGCTGTCATTATAAGCAAGTACCAGTAATTTATTTGCCTTACCCTGTTGCAGCCAACGCACCAGTTTATCTTTATGCCTGCTTTCTTCGTATCCGTAATCACTGTCAAGAAAAGCGATCCGTTCTACATTAGCCGGAATGGTTTCAACCGCATCGAGGTAACCAAAAATAAAACTGCCGCCGCCACTGTGTCCGTTCAATATTAGTTTAGGTGCATAGGCTTTAAAAAGATCCGTGATGCTGTCAACCATTTTTTTTATCAGATTCAATGAATCAGGTGTGCTGCGTTTCCAGGCGGGCCAGCTTTTTTGTACGGCCATCATGTATGCAATGATATAGTTGTTCTTTTTATCAAGCTCTCTTACATACCTGGTTTGAGCGGCTATGTGCTGGATATCGTAGTGCCAGTCATCGCCTGCTTTCATCTTTTTACCTTTTGTCCATTCAATGCTGTTGCCGTTTGGCAAAGCAAAAAATACCAGGTAGGTTTTTCCTTTGCGGTTAAAGTTCAGCGGTGCATTAATGTGAATGAGAACATGCCTGGAAGTATCCTTTGTGATCAATTCCTGTTCATCGAACAGGCCCATTGTTGCAAAGCCCGGCAGCAGCTTCGCCTGGGAAAAAGAGAACAGTGCAATGAATAATAACCCGGGTAAAACGATCAACTGTTTTTTCATTCTTATACATGCTGGTCAAAAAGAATGGTATTTCCGTCGGGGTCCGATACGATAATACTTGCAGGGCCCGAAGTATTGCCGTCTGCTTCGGTATCCAGTTTCACGTCGCTGGCCTGCAGATGACGCTGAATATCCCTTACATCAGTGAATGATTCAAGCTTGCCTGCATTTTGGTCCCAGCCGGGATTAAAGGTGAGGATATTTTTTTCAAACATTCCCTGGAACAGCCCGATGATGGTGCTGCCGTTTTTCATGATCAGCCAGTTCTGCGCTATATTGCCTCCAAAGGAGGTAAAGCCCAGCTTTTCATAAAATGATTTTGAAGCCTGGATATTTTTAACAGCCAGGCTTACTGAAAATGCACCTATATCCATAGTTTTTAATTTCGATTGGCGGTTGAAAATTGCTGTTGTAAATATATTCTTTTAACTGCAGGTTTCATAGGCAGGAGATTGGCTACAGGCAGGGGCGGGATAGGGACAAAGATGAGGATAATATCTTATCTTCATGGTAGCCAACAATTAGCTCATTACGGTCTTCGGTGAAATAACCATTACTCCTGGGTTCACATGAAATGATATAGTGTAATTAAATTTCACTAAATATCTTTTTATGATACGTTATCACATTTTCTGGCGGACCTTTAACAATATTCAATACAAGGTTGCCATTCCAAGACACAAGACTCGATTCGGAAGAAAGTTTCGTATATTGATCAGTCAGCATGGAACGAGAAGTTTAGATACTGAGATCGGAGCTGATGAGTATCTTTCTTATCCGTTAGATCATGATGATCCTTTCTGGTATGACCTCATCGTTGTTTCACCCCATTTTCCTGCTGAAGAAATTACATCGGTTCAGCCAAACGGAACTCATTTCCAGCGCTATGGTCAGCCTGGATTACAATGGATATACGACCTGGTGCATACCGAACTTAGTAATGTATTTTCCGATTCTGCTTTATTGGCCGAACTTAACCTGATCGTACTTAAGGTAGAGTTGGAACGTTTCTATTTCTTTGGTCATTCGCGGGGAGGAATGGCAGTTCATACATACATTATGCAGTTCAAGGGTGCAGATATTTACAGGGCTGTAAGCGCAGGCGGACAGTTAGTGCAGCGTGACGATGGGTGGTATACTGCAGCGGGAATTAGCGATACGGAATATCTTGATAAACTGGATGCATTCATTACAACACCTGTAGCATCTGTTTTGGGTACTGCCGAACAGGCAATCAGGATCGAATCTGTTCGTTCATTTATCTGCCGGGAAATTTCGCAGAGGGTAACTCTTGAAGACCTGTCGCTCATTTCACCCATTCCGCCGGTCTCATTAACATCCGGTGCAAAGCTAACCTGTGATTTGTTTACTGCTCCTTCAATTGCCCAACGAAATCCCCGTCTTCAAAATATTGGCTACCGTTTTCTCTGGAACAGCGGAGCCAATCACAGGGGATACAAAAATTACAGAGTAGCAAGAGAATTCTTATTTAAGGACCGGCCTGCAAAGCCATCGTGGTATGTACTGATTTTTTATCCTTTGGTATCGGTGCGGAGAATATTTCGTATTTCAAAAATGGATGAACGGGAACGTCTCCGGGCAGAATTGGAAGAGCAGCTTGATGTGGAAATGCCGGGCAGAAACCCAAGAAAATAGATGCAGTAAGATACGCTTAACTTAGGAGAGGGTACTTTTTTGTTGCTTTATATTTTCAATGACCTTCTTCAACCTGTTTTGATATCCATTTGAAACATCTACATCGGCTACTTCTACCGACCGGGCGAATTCCATGAACGAATCTGCATGGATTTCTTTCCTGCCTGTCTTTGCATTTACATGAATGAATGTGGTCCACATCAATGACTTCAGGTGGGTTTGCTTTTCATCCATCATGATCATTTCTACGATCAATGACCCTGGTGAAGCATTTATCAAAGCGCTTTTGATGAACACCCGTTCACTATAATTTGCCGGCCGCAGGTAACTGATCTCATGACTGGCAACTAACCAGCTTACACCTTGCTGGTAAAAATGGGAGAGATCAAGCTGGTATTCATTTTTCAGGTGATCTTCCCGGGCGTTTAGAAAATAATCGATGTAACGGGCATTGTTCAAATGACCGAAGGGATCACAATCGGTGAAGCGGATGGTATAAAAGGAGTGGGGTGTTTTGTTCATGAGTTTTTGTTGGCTTTCCTGATCGACCAATATGCTAAAGTAAACAAAAATGATCCGGCAATGGCCACAGGAAAGGGCTTAGTCTGTAACCTGCACGTTGTATGAATATACCGGGTCTTTTTCAGTGCCGCTGTTTTTAACAATGAAAAAACCTTCAGCAACAGACCGGGCTCTTATTTCACCCGCCAACCTCGGATCATCATCAAACAATAATTCTGAAATAAAACTCCTGTTGCCGGCCAATGCTATTTCTATATGAATATGTGCAGGCAGTGATGAATTGGGATACCCCTTGGGTTTTACGGTAGTGAATTCAAATTTGCCATCTGAACCTGTTTTTAAATATCCAAACAACCGGGCATGTCTTCTGTCTCCTTCATTTTTCAGAATATGCGGAGCCGTATCGGAATACCAGCCTTCTGATGATGTTTGATAAACGTATACCAACTTACCCGCTACAGGGTTGCCTGCTTTGTCGAGTACAACAGCTTTGACGGTGATCGCTGTTCCGTGTTCACTGCCGGTGTTTATCCTGATCTTTTCAGCCCGGGCATTTTGTTTTATGATATTTCTGAATTCAGTAAGTGAATGTAATGACATTAAAGAGTCATCTGAAAGAAGCCGGCTGACCGTAGTTTCTCCTTTTGAAAGTTTATCGCTTATGTTTTTTAACTGGTCAGGCTGCTGCCCCTGGCATGATAAAGTGAAAACAGCAGGTAGAAAAACTGGGATGATAATTTTCAGTGTCATATAAAAATTTTTTTCCGGCTTTACAATGTTCACTGAAGAAACAGTATTTAAACAAAAAAGGGAAATGATTTTATATGGGCGGCTATACTCAACGAAGCCCGGCTTTGAGTGACTTATTCGCAGAAACAAAAATGGCCCGTAAAATACGGGCCATTACAAGAACAAGTATTTTCATCAGTCTTTAATATCCAGCATCACTTCCTTGCCTTCTTTCGTAGCCCGGATATCGCCGGCCCTGCCAACTTTTATTTTTTCATATTTATTTTCGATCACTACTTTTCCCTGTTTATTGACCATTCCATAAAGCCCGTCCTTTTTTGTAATTGCATAAGCTCCCCGGAATGGGTCAACCGATTCATAAATATTCGGAACGATCACTTTTCCCTCCATATTTATTACGCCTTCTTTACCATCTTTTTTAGTGAAAGCAAGTGCATCGCTTCCAAAAGTACCAATGCGGTCATATTCAGGACTGACAAGTTCTTTTCCGCTTTGTTTTATAAGGCCCACCTTCCCGTTCTTCCAGACAAGCGCCACGCCTCTGTAGAATTTGCCGATCCGGTCATATTCTTTACTTATTTCCTGGGCAAATCCCTGGAGGGTAAATAAACTTGCCAGCAGCAGGAACATGATCTTTTTCATATCAAATTAGTTTTGGTTAAGAATGGTTGAAGTAAAGATATTGAAATAAAAAAAGAAAAACACGAAAATTAGATGGTTGATGCCTGGGTAAACAGCATTCGGTTTGTTGGGTTGGAGAGGGATAATACGCCACCTTAATAAAAACTCTTTCACCCTGGTTCGTGGAGATCAGACGAAGGCTGAGGTCAGAAGGACCGCACAGTAACAAATGAGGAATATCAGTAAATGCAGACTTAGGTTATGATACTAATCAGTTGGTAAAAAAATACCGCCGGATTCTTTTAGTTTTATCATACGAAAACGAAATTAGAAAATAAGTTCAATCACCTTTGGCGGCTCATCGGTAACACCCCGATGATAGAGATCGTCTATCGCTATAAGAATGTTACCAATAAAGTTTATGTAAAGTGTGAACATTACAACCTTACGGGGAGCATCAAAGACCGCATGGCATTATACATCCTTCAACAGGCATACCGTTCCGGAAAAATAACTCCCCATGATATTATTGTAGAGGCAACCAGTGGCAACACCGGAATTGCGTTCAGCGCCATTGGCAAGGCACTGGGGCACGAAGTAAAGATCATCATGCCGGATTGGCTGAGTAAAGAACGGATCAACATCATTGAAAGCCTGGGAGCAGAAGTGATCCTGATGTCGAAAGAGAAGGGAGGCTTTTTGGGAAGTATTGCATTAAGCGAACAGATGGCAGCAGCGGATCCTTCGATTTTTTTACCCAGGCAGTTTGAGAATACCTATAATGCCGAAGCGCATGAAAAAACCACGGCAAAGGAAATATGGATGCAGTTGCAGGCCATCGATATTAATCCCGATGCCTTTGTTGCGGGCGTGGGCACTGGCGGAACTATCATGGGCGTGGGTAAATACCTGCGGGCAAAAAATCCCGGCATAAAAATACACCCGTTGGAGCCGGCAGAATCTCCCACGCTTTCCACTGGGTATAAAACAGGATCGCACCGCATACAGGGAATCTCCGACGAATTCATCCCGGCTATTGTAAAGCTGAACGAAATGGACCCTGTTATAAAAGTATCGGATGGGGATTCAATTTTAATGGCCCAAAAACTTGCAAGAAAACTGGGACTGGCAGTAGGCATTTCATCTGGTGCAAACCTTATCGGTGCCATTCGTTTACAAAACCAATCAGAAAGGCCTTTGAATGTGGTGACCGTATTCAGCGACAGCAATAAAAAATATTTAAGCACCGACCTCATGAAGGAAGAACCGGTAAAACCCGGGTACATTTCTCCCGATATTGAATTACTGGATTACGATGCCATCAACAGGATGTAGATTTTTCTCTTCGTCTTTGCTCCTGTCCTCATAAACCATCTTCGCTTCAATAAAAGTTTCCCGCTGTTATGCCGTACAAGTGAATCCCGATAGCTATCGGGACAACGATGTTGAGAAAGAAAATGAAGTTCATCCCAACCATTTCTCGACTTCGCTCGAAATGAAATTCAATCACCTGCCAACTTCCACTCCGCTCAGTGCCTTACTTCACATACGGCGTACCTCCCGCATTCTTCACATACTTACCCAACCATTGATCCTGCTCCCAAAGCATGTGCAGGATGTTTTCTTTTGCTGCATAGCCATGCGCTTCAAAAGGCAGTTGCACAAAACGCACCGTGCCGCCATGACCTTTGATGGCATTGTAAAGCCGTTCGCTTTGAATGGGGAAGGTGCCGGGGTTATTATCGGCCTCACCATGTATCATCAGCAGCGGTGTTTTTATTTTATCGGCATAGCTGAATGGGCTCATGGCAAAATAAACTTCAGGCGCCTGCCAATACGTACGTTCTTCATTTTGAAAACCAAAGGGTGTGAGGGTACGGTTGTAAGCGCCGCTGCGGGCAATGCCTGCTTTAAATAAACTGGTATGAGCCAACAGGTTTGCGGTCATGAATGCGCCGTAACTATGACCACCAACTGCCACCCGGTTGCGGTCGCCCACGCCCATCTCTGCTGCTTTATCAATAGCAGCTTCGGCACTCCAGGTCAACTGGTCCACAAAATTATCGTTGGGTTGTTTGTCTCCCTCACCAACAATTGGAAATTCGGCATTATCCATGATGGCATAGCCCTGTGTTGCCCAAAAAACAACCGAGCCATAGCCCACTCTTGTGAATGTGTATTTGCTTCCACGTATCTGAGCGGCATCGCTGGCACTCTTGAACTCACGGGGGTAGGCCCACATGATAACAGGAAGCGGCCCGTCTCTTTTTGCATCATAGCCTTTGGGAAGATACAGATCGGCAGCAAGGTCAACACCATCTTTTCTTTTGTATGTTACTTTCTGTTTGGTGATGCCACGCAGCCCGGGTTGCGGATCGGGGAAATTGGTAATGGCTTTTGCAGAATTATTATTCAGGTCACGCAAATAATAATTCGGTTGTTCAGCCTGGCTTTGTTTGTTGGTAACGATGATCATCTTATCAAAGTCAAGCACATCGGTCACCGTTTCATAGTAAGGTTCTTCGCAGCGCCAGAGTTGTTTCGTTTCTTTCGTGTATATATCAAAAGTATTTAAGAATGGCATATCGCCTTTTGCGGAGGCACCAGCACCTCTCATGACTATTTTAGTGCCATTAATTACTTTGATGGTATTGCGGCCATACACGTTTTTTTCAGTCAGGGGTGTTCCGGGGTCGTTATAAGCATCGTCTGTGCTCAGGTCGATGAGCAAATTCAATGAACGGTCGGGGTTGAGACTGCTTGTTTTACGCCGGTGTTGTGCTCTTGAACCTTCGGTCACAAAATAGGTATTATTGGAAAGCATTGTTACGCCGTACATCCGCATGGCTGTTTTGCAAAGCAATCTTGGCTCGGCTGTAAAGGGTGCAGCCAGGGTATACGCAGCATCATGATAATCCATTTTATTTTTTATCATGCCGCTGTCGAGTGGTTCTATCCACTGTACGGTTGAAGGAAAATTATTCAACCAGCTGTAACCACGTGCTGCATTCAGCACATTGTCGTTTCCTCTTGGCGCTGATTCACTGCTGGGCAGTTTTGCAAGTGTTTTCACCAATGCACCATTCATGTCTGTTATCATTTCGGTGCTGTTGAATCCACCGGCAGTAACTAAATAAGAAAACGGTTTGTCAATTCTTTCCACCAGCAGGTATTTTTTATCGGGCGAAATCTTCACGCTGCCGTAAATAGCCGGACTGCCGATCTTTGTCTCAACAGCATTGGTATTTTTAACCAGTTGTGTGGTTGCATAAAATTCAAACTGCAATTCATCAAACGGAGATTTTATCAGGTCCTGGAAGGTTACGCTGGCAGCCACCTTGCCTAGGTTCTGTTGTACCACAGGCCCTTTGGGTGCTAATGGTTTTTTAGGCGCCATGCTCAATGGTTTGTTTACGGCGGTGTACAATAAACTGTTGTTATCTATCCAGTCGAAGGCTGCACCCAAAACCAAATTCACTGCTGCTTTGTTTACTTTGGTCGCTTTGTGGGTTTTGATATCGATCACATAAATATCGATCGTATTATTTGTGGTGTTGGTGAAGGCTGCTTTCTCATCATTCGGACTCCATTGCAGGTTGCCTGCTTTAAGGTCCGCCGGCAGATCGCTCACATGAAATTCTTTTCCGCTTGCAACTTCTTTAATGGTAATGTCGGTTATGTAAGCACTTCTGCTCGGGCCAAAATTGTTTGGGTTGATGCGTAACCCGGCAATGCGTAATTCAGGCTGGGCAAGATCTTCTACAGATGGCATGCTGCTGCGGTCGAGTACCAGCATATATTGCCCCTTGCTGTCGAAGCTAACACCGGGCGTTGGCTTTGCCATTACCAGGTCGTAAATCTCTTTGGGAGGAGTTTGGTATTCGATGGCGTCTTGTGCAAAGAGATTGCCACAGCAGAAGAGACATACAAGGATGAGAAGCTTTTTCATATTTTGATCTCTTTAATTTTTAGTTTGATATGCCAACACGATGGTGGATGTATTCGTTTTTTGAAAGTTCATTCAGCATGAACATGGCCAGGTCACCTGCATTGATCTGCAACCGGTTGGAAGCCGGCAACTGATCTGCAGCCGTAGTGTAATTCCCGGTTGCCCCGGCATCTGTGATGTTTGATGGACAGGCAATGGTCCAGTCGAGCCCGCTTTCAGTTAATAGCTCAAATGCTTTTTTGTGTTCCATACTTACCGGCAGGTATTCGGGTGGATAATCTTCCTGCTCCATCAGTAACTTTCCGTCATCTGCATTCAGTATTCCTTCGGCACCTATGGCAATGATCCTTTTCACAGAAGTTTTTTTCATCTGGGCAATGATATTTTTCATGCCGAGGGTACGGGTCTTGTCGGTACCGTCGTATCCCCCGCCAATGGCTGAGAGTACCGCATCACAGCCTTTGATGGCATTATACACTTCGGTGGCGTCAAATAAGGCGCCTTGTATCAATTGTAAATTACCGGCCTGTTTGCCTTCATGTAAAAAATCATTGGTATATACATTTCGTCCAAATGCTTTTACATGATGGCCATTGAATAATGCCTGTTGCACCAGTTGTTTACCCACCAGCCCGGTGGCTCCAAATACGATTAGGTTCAATTTTTTTATTTTGATGAAGTTACTTCAATTCCTCCTGAGTACATCACCGAATTCTGCCGCTTTCTTTTTAAATACGGAGTTTGCGAAGGGGCAGAGCGGTAGAATTTTAATGTGGTTTGCCCGGGCGTATTCAACAGCACTGTGCACTAACTGGTAACCTACGTTCTTGCCCCGTAGTTTGTCTGATACTTCGGTGTGGTCAATGATCATCAGGTCGGTGCCGGTCATGGAAAAAGTCATTTCGGCAAGAAGTTTGCCTTCTTCTTCCACGTAAAACGAACCTTTACTTCCGTCCTGTTTCTGTTGTATCAGCATTTGGTAAAATTTATTCAATTTACTAAAAAAGTTTTTTTGGTAACTGATTTGTGCACATATTTGCAATAGAAATGAAAATGATCAATACAAATAACAACGGTTGGTGGTGGCAGATAAAAGTCTGACGTGTCGCCCTGCTGTTATTCATGTAACTAAAATAAATATAGGCCCCGACACGATGTGTTGGGGTTTTTTGTTGGCGGCCCCCTAAAGGGGGAACCGGGCAAGAATAAAAATATAAAAAGCAGTGGTTTAATGTATACAGCTACAAAATATTTTAAATTATAAATCTAAGTTCCCCTTTAGGGGACAGGGGCAATGAAGAAGATTGAAATAAATACCTCTTACAAAAAAATGCTCGCCGATGTATATACACCCGTTGGCATCTACCTGCGCCTGCGTGACCGGTTCCGTGATACGATACTGCTGGAGAGTACCGATTTTCATGCAGGGGAGAACAGTTATTCTTTTATCGGCATCAATGCCATCGCCGGAATTGAAATAAGTAATCCCTCGGTTATTGAATTTAAATTGCCCGGTCAGCCTGCTGAAAGAATTAAGATCGTTGATCCGGCAGAAGTTCCTCAACAACTTTGGGAATTCATGCTGCGTTTTGAAATTAAAGAAACAGCCATGAAGCCGGTTAATGTTGCACAGGGCTTGTTTGGGTATACGAGTTATGATGCGGTGCAATTTTTTGATTCAATAAAGACGACTGATCACCAACAACTGACCACCGAAATTCCGTTGATCCGGTACCGGCTTTATCAATACGTTATTGCCATCGATCATTTTAAAGATGAATTATTTATCTGTGAAAATCACATACAGGGTATAGAAAGTGAATCTGCGGTGATTGAAAGCCTGATCAAAAGCAAAGACGTTCCCGGTTTTCCCTTCAAGAAGAAAGAAGAAGAAAGGTCGAATATCACCGATGCGGCATACATAGAAATGGTGAAGAAGGGCATTGCCAGTTGCCACCGGGGCGATGTGTTCCAGATCGTATTAAGCAGGCGGTTTGAGCAACAATTTACCGGGGATGAATTCAATGTGTACCGGGCTTTGCGGAGTATCAATCCGAGTCCGTATCTTTTTTATTTTGATTACGGCGATTATAAACTGCTGGGTTCTTCGCCCGAAAGCCAGCTGATCGTGGAAAAAGGAAAAGCCATTGTTCATCCCATTGCCGGTACCTTTAAGCGAACAGGCGATGATGAGCAGGACAAGGCATTGGCCATCCAACTGGAGAATGATGAAAAGGAAAATGCCGAGCATGTGATGCTGGTTGACCTGGCAAGGAATGACCTGAGCCGGATATGCAGTGAAGTGGAAGTGACACAATACAAAAAGATAAATTACTACAGCCATGTGATACATTTGGTGAGTGAGGTAACGGGTAAAGTAGGGCAGGAAGTGAATCCGTTTAAATTACTGGCTGTTACTTTTCCGGCGGGTACATTAAGCGGGGCGCCAAAAGTAAAGGCTATGCAGTTAATTGATGAATACGAAACAACAAAGCGGGGTTATTATGGGGGTGCCATTGGGTTTATCGGTTTCGACAAAAGCGTTAATCATGCCATCATGATTCGGACTTTTTTAAGCAGAAACAATACACTTACATACCAGGCGGGTGCTGGTGTTGTAGCAGCGAGTGTTCCCGAAAGTGAATTGCAGGAAGTGAATAATAAATTAAATGCATTGAAGCAGGCGATCCTTTTTGCCGGGGATATAAAATGATAAATAATGAACCCCATAGAAACATAGGTACGTAGGGTCTTACATAGTTTCTATGTGTATATTTCTATGTTTTCTATTGTGCCTATGTGGTTCAAAAAAATATGGTATGAAAATATTAGTCTTTGATAATTACGATTCATTCACGTACAACCTTGTTCACCTGGTAGAAAAGATAACAGGAGAAAAAGTTGATGTATACCGGAACGACCAGATCGCTTTGGAAAAGCTGAATGCGTATGATAAAATTGTTCTTTCGCCTGGCCCGGGCATTCCGCAAGAGGCTGGTTTATTGTTGCCGCTGATAAAAGAATACGCTGCTTCAAAATCGATACTGGGTGTATGCTTAGGCCACCAGGCCATTGCAGAAGCCTTTGGCGGAACATTGATAAACCTGAGCACTGTCTTTCACGGAGTAGCAACGCCAATTAAAATATTAAAAACAGGTTCGCAGGTCTTAAATGATCTGCCCGAACAGATCAACGTTGGCCGTTACCACAGCTGGATCGTAAGCGATGAAAACTTTCCAGCAGAACTGGAAGTAACGGCACGGGATGCAAACGGGTACATCATGGGATTGCAACATAAAAAATTTGATGTGCAGGGAGTTCAGTTTCACCCGGAGAGTGTATTGACACCGGATGGAGAGAAGATATTACGTAACTGGTTAAAAAGATGAAGAAGATCCTGAATTATTTATTCGAACACAAAAGCCTTTCAAGAGAACAGGCAAAGGAGGTATTGCATAATATTTCTAACAATGTGTATAGCGACGCAGAGATCGCCGCATTCATTACGGTGTATTTAATGAGAAGCATTACCATTGATGAATTACAAGGTTTCCGGGATGCCTTGATGGAATTATGTGTACCCGTTGACCTGCATGGTTATGAGGTGATGGATATTGTGGGTACCGGCGGCGATGGAAAGAATACGTTCAACATTTCCACGCTGAGTTGTTTTATTGTTGCCGGCACCGGTAATAAAGTTGCCAAGCATGGTAATTACGGTGCTTCATCCATCAGCGGCAGCAGCAATGTGATGGAACAACTGGGATATAAATTCAAAGCCGGTAATGACTCGCTGAAAAAGGAACTGGAGGAAGCCAATATCTGTTTCCTGCATGCGCCGCTGTTTCACCCGGCGTTAAAAGTGGTAGGGCCGGTAAGAAAGAATTTAGGCATACGGACATTCTTTAACATGCTGGGGCCAATGGTTAACCCGGCATCTCCCAAATACCAGTTGGTAGGTGTATATAACCTGGAGATGGCAAGGATATATAATTATTTGTTGCAGCAGGGTAATAGTGCATTCACCATCATTCACGGGCTGGATGGCTATGATGAGATCTCTTTAACAGGCGATACAAAAGTGATCACGAATGCCGGTGAAAAAATCTATAGCGCAGATGAATTGGGTAAGCGAACTGTAAACGCAGTAGATATTTACGGAGGCAATTCGGTGGAAGAAGCGGCGAAAATATTTTTATCCATTCTGAAGGGAGAAGGAAGCTGGGCCCAGAATGCCGTGGTGCTGGCCAATTCGGCCATGGCATTGCAATGTACCGGCAGGTATAAAAATTACGAAGAATGTTACCAACTTGCAGTGGAGAGTTTGGAAAGCGGGCAGGCTTACCAGGCTTTACGGAAATTGATCAACATGAATTAATGAACATACTCGACCAAATAATTGAGCACAAAAGAGCGGAAGTTGAAAACAGGAAGAAGAATATTTCCATTGCCGAACTGAAGCGAAGTGAAATATTCAGCCGGGATACATTTTCGTTGAAACAGTTTTTATTGGATGAAACAAAAACCGGCATCATTGCAGAGTTCAAAAGAAAGTCACCATCCAAAGGGATCATAAATGCCAATGCCGATGTGATGGAAGTGGCCGGGATGTATGCAAAAAACGGCGCTTCGGGTTTGTCGGTATTGACGGATGAAGAATTCTTTGGGGGAACGGAAAGTGACCTGGCAAAGGCAAGGATAAATCAAATTCCTATCCTGCGGAAGGATTTCATCATTGATGAATACCAGTTGCTGGAATCGAAAGCGATGGGGGCAGATGTTATTTTATTGATAGCGGCCTGTTTAACGCCGCATCATGTCAAAGAATTGGCTTCCTTTGCAAAGTCGTTGCGGATGGAAGTGTTGCTTGAGATCCATAACGAAGAAGAACTGGAGCATATCTGTGATGAAGTGGATCTGGTGGGGGTAAATAACCGTGACCTGAAAACATTTTCAGTGGACATAAACCGATCCATTGCATTAAGTAAGAAGATACCGGCTGATAAAATTAGAATCGCAGAAAGCGGGATCGATGATGTGGAAACGATCCGGATGTTTAAAGAAGCCGGCTTTAAAGGATTTTTGATGGGAGAGAAATTCATGAAGGCTAATGACCCGGGAGAAGCATTCGGGCAGTTTGTAGAAAAAATGAGAAATAACGGGTGAATTGCCGTGACCTTCTGAATTACCCTGGCCTTCTGAATTGCCCTGGCCTTCAGGCCAGGGATAAAAAAATAACATAAACCGGGCTTTAGCCCAAACCATAAAACAAAATAAGATGAACACAAAAGTATGTGGTATTACCCAACTGAAACAACTGCAGCAGTTAGATGGACTGGACATTGATTTTGCAGGCTTGATATTTTATAAGGATTCGCCAAGGTACATGGGTGATAAGATCGCGGGGAAGGATCTTAAAAATGCCGACTTTGACCTGAAGAAAGTGGGCGTGTTTGTAAATCCTGAAATGATCGATGTGCTGGATGCCATTGACGACTATGGACTGGAAGTGGTGCAACTGCATGGAGATGAAAGCCCGGAAATGTGTGAAGACCTGAGCAGTGAAGTGGAAGTGATAAAAGTGTTTCGTATCACCGGCGATGAGAACATAGATGAACTGGTGGCGCCTTATGATGCGGTTTGTGATTATTACCTGTTTGATACCGGTGGATTGAATGAAAGTATCGGTGGTACCGGCAGGCAGTTCGACTGGAGTATTTTGACCAAAGCAAAAATTGAAAAGCCTTTCTTCCTGGGCGGTGGAATCGGTGTGGATGATGTGGCGAAAATAAAAGCATTCAAACACCCGGACTTTTATGCGGTTGATATCAACAGCAAATTTGAAAAGGAACCGGGCATAAAGGATATGGCCTTGCTTTTACAGTTCAGGCAGGGGTTTAAAAAATAAACAGCGCCCTCCGCCTCGCCAACCGGCGGAGGAACTGATTAAGGAGGAGGTTGAAGCGAAAATAAATACTGTATGATTACCGTAAGACTTGCCACGGAAAATGATCTGCCGCAGATACTGGATATCTACAACGATATTATCAGGCATACAACTGCGGTTTATTATTATGAACCGCATACCCTGCAAATGCGGAAGCAATGGTTTGAAGAAAGAAAGCAAGGAGGTTTCCCGGTATTTGTGGCAGAAGAAGACGGGCTTATCCTGGGAATGAGTTCCATCGGGCCTTTCCGGGTGCCGACTGCCTACCAGTTCTCGGTGGAGAATACGGTTCATGTGGCGGCACATGCGAGGGGCAGGGGAGTTGGAAAATTATTGATGCCGCCGATTATTAATGCGGCAAAGGAATTAAAGATGCATACCATCATTGCCGGTATTGATGCAAGTAATGAAGTAAGCCTGGGTTTACATAAACGTTTTGGTTTTGTGGAAGTGGCGCATTTTAAAGAGGTGGGGTTTAAATTCGATCGTTGGCTGGACCTGAAGTTTTTGCAGTTGATGTTAGCCCCCTCCGCCCCCTAAAGGGGGAACTTTGGAGAATAATTTCTTGACGTGATTTTAAAATCAGCACGGAGTGTTAAACTAAAAGTTGTTCAATAAAGATATTCCGTACAAGAGTGCGACGCAACGATGTTAAATAGAATTACTAAAGCTGGTAACAAAAAAATAAAATGAATTTTAGTGTAGATGAACACGGCTATTACGGAAACTTCGGCGGTGCTTTTGTGCCGGAAATGTTATATCCCAATGTGAAAGAGCTGCAGGATAATTACATGCGGATAATTTATGAAGAAGATTTTCAAAATGAATTCCTGTACCTGCTCAATGATTTTGCGGGAAGGCCAACGCCTTTATTCTTTGCAGAAAGGCTGAGTAAAAAATATGTGGCAAAAATATTTTTAAAACGGGAAGATCTTTGCCATACCGGTGCACATAAGATCAACAATACCATCGGCCAGATCATACTTGCACAAAAATTAGGTAAGAAGCGGATCATTGCAGAAACGGGTGCTGGTCAGCATGGCGTGGCAACAGCAACGGTTTGTGCACTGAAAGGGCTGGAATGTATTGTGTATATGGGCGAGAAAGACATGGAGCGGCAGGCGCCGAATGTAGCAAGGATGAAGATGCTGGGTGCAACGGTTGTGCCTGCATTGAGTGGAAGTAAAACATTAAAAGATGCTACCAATGAAGCCATCCGTGACTGGATCAATAATCCTGTTGATACGCATTATATCATCGGTTCGGTGGTGGGGCCGCATCCGTATCCCGATATGGTGGCAAGGTTTCAATCAATCATCAGTAAAGAAATTAAGGAACAGCTTTTGGAAAAGACCGGCAATGAATACCCCGATTACGTTTTAGCATGTGTGGGTGGAGGCAGTAATGCAGCAGGAGCATTCTACCATTTTTTAGATAATGAAAATGTAAAACTCATTGCTGTGGAAGCAGCCGGCTGCGGCATCAGCAGCGGTATGAGCGCTGCAACCACGCAATTGGGCAAACCCGGAATCCTGCATGGCAGTAAAAGTTTATTGATGCAAACCGAAGACGGGCAGGTGGTGGAGCCGCATAGCATTTCGGCCGGACTGGATTATCCCGGCATTGGCCCATTGCATGCACATTTGTATGAAAGCGGCCGGGCAGTTTTTATGAGTGCCACAGATAAAAAAGCATTAGCAGCTGCATTTGAATTGAGCAAACTGGAAGGGATCATCCCGGCCCTGGAATCTGCCCATGCACTGCATGCATTAAAGATGATCAACTTTAATAAGAATGATGTGGTGGTTGTTTGTTTAAGCGGGCGGGGAGACAAAGACCTGGAAACCTATATGAAACATTTATAACTATGAGATACGCAGTCATCATTACCTGTTGCTGTTTGTTTTTTTCCTGCAGCGATTCGTTCATCAATCACGACCTGAAGTTTGAAAAGACAGGCAATTGCACCGGCGTTTTACAACCGGTTAAAATGATCTCCAACATCAATGGCGAACGGTATGAGTTTGTCAGTTGTATGGATGATGGGTTTGACGGGAAAAATTATAAAGTGGAAAGAAAGGGCGACAGCATCCTGGTAAGTTTTCCAAAAACATCTGGAAAAGCACAGGCGCAGTATAACCTGGTACTCGACATAGATGCGAAGCCCAATTATCATCACATTATTTTAGACGGACAGGAACTGACTATTGTTCCTTCAGAAAGATAGCAATGAACCGAATCGAAAAACTTTTCTCCGAAAAGAAAAAAAACATACTCAACATCTACTGCACGGCAGGCTATCCTCACCTGGATTCCACCATGGTAGTAATGAAAGCCCTGCAGGATAGTGGTGCTGATATCATTGAACTGGGTATGCCCTACAGTGATCCGCTTGCTGATGGCCCGGTGATCCAGCAAAGCAACAGTATTGCCATTGCAAACGGGATGACGATTGCAAAACTATTTGAGCAATTGAAGAATTTCAGGGATGAAATTCACCTGCCTGTTATTTTAATGGGATATATGAACCCGGTGTTGCAGTATGGTTTTGAAAAGTTTTGTGCGGATGCTGCTGAGGTTGGAATAGATGGATTGATATTACCCGACCTGCCCGTTTATGAATTTGAAACGGATTATGGAGCCATAATTAAAAAGTACGGACTGGATTTTATTTTTCTCATCACACCTGAGACCCCGGATGAACGTATAAAAAAAATAGACAGCCTGTGTACTGGTTTTATTTATGCCGTTTCTTCTTCGGCCACTACGGGTAATAATAAATTGATAGATGAGCAGGAAAATTATTTTACCCGGTTAAAAGAAATGAACCTCAATAATCCCGTGCTGGTGGGATTTGGTATAAAAGACAATGCCGGTTTTATTGCGGCCTGCAAACACACAAGCGGCGCTATTATTGGCTCGGCCTACATCAACGCATTAAAAGAAAGTACCAATGTCAATCATGCTACTAAAGAATTCATAAATAGTATCCGGCCTTAATCCAGTCTGCCCAAAACTCAGTAAATTGCAGGATTAAATCATCGTATGAAAAGAATTTTCCTCTTCCTTTTTTTAGTGCCCATTTTTTCTTTTTCGCAGGTAACACAGAAGGCCAAACCAAAGGCAAAGCCGGCGCTTAAAACAACTGTCCAGGCAAAACCGGCTGATGGGTTTGTTATCAGCGGCGATGTTCAGGGCTTTCCCGAAGGTACAAAAGTGGAACTGCTGAACGGACGTACCGGCGAAACAGAAATCACCAGTGCTGTTAAAGCCAATAAGTTTGAGTTCAAAGGAAAGATGGACAAGCCCGATTTCAAGATCGTTCTCTTCAACAGGCAGGCGCCTTATGTAACTTTGTTTCTCGATAACAGCCATGTTAAGATCAGTGGAAAAAAAGAAACCATTGATAAAGCAAAAGTGACCGGTTCAAAGTCGCATACCGATTTTGAACAGTTCAATACAACACTGGAACCTTACCAGGCATTGTTTGCTGAAAATGCCCCGTATGATTCTGCTGCATCGGTTTCTGCCATGAAGCTGATCGATGAATTTGTGGCATCGCATACGGCTTCTTATATTACCCCGCTTGCCATCATGCGCTATAGCCAGGTATCAGATGATATTGTTAATACCGAAAGTTTATATAATCAGCTTACTGCCGAAATAAAATCATCTCCCATGGGTTTGTACATTGCCCAGTTGATAGCCGAAGGAAAACAGAATGGGGTAGGAACGATGCTGGCAGATTTTTCGCAGGCCGATACGGCGGGTGTGATGATGAGCCTTTCTTCGCTGCGTGGTAAATATGTGCTGGTTGATTTCTGGGCAAGCTGGTGTGGCCCATGCCGCATGGAAAACCCCAACCTGGTAGCAGCATACAACAAATACAAAAACAAAAATTTTACGGTACTCGGTGTTTCTCTTGATAAGGCCAAAGATGCATGGATCGGCGCCATTCAAATGGATGGACTTGCATGGAGTCATGTAAGCGACCTCCAGGGCTGGAGCAATGCGGTGGCTCAACAATTCCAGATATACCAGATCCCACAGAATTTTTTAATTGGCCCCGATGGAAAAGTTTTGGGTAAAAACCTGCGTGGCGCTGCACTGGAAAGAAAACTGGCGAGGGTGTTGAGATAAAGGCAGTTTGGAGTTTGAGGTTTGTAGTTATTGGTTACGGGCAGTTGTGCTTTAGTCAACTTCACTGGCGTCGCACTCTTGTACATTAAATCATTTTTGAACTTTTAGCGAAGCGATTATTGCCGCTTAAATATTCATCGGATCTGTTACTAATGTTACTTCAATTTTCTTTTATACAACTGCACCGTATTCTCCAATCCCAGATAAACAGCATCGCATATCAATGCATGGCCAATGGAAACTTCCAGTAAGCCCGGAATGTTTTCGGAAAAATATTTTAAGTTCTGCAGATCAAGATCGTGGCCGGCATTAATGCCCAATCCCAACTCATTAGCTTTAATTGCTGCAGCAACAAAGGGGGCAATTGCCAATTGCTTATTGCCAATTGCATATGCCTTTGCAAAGGATTCTGTATAAAGCTCGATCCTGTCTGTGCCGGTTGCTTTTGCTCCTTCCACCATTTCAACAACAGGGTCAACAAAAATAGAGACACGGATGCCTGCATTTTTAAAAACACCGATCATATCCCTTAAGTAAGCAGCATGCTCGATCGTATTCCAGCCGTGGTTGCTGGTAAGCTGGCCAACAGTATCGGGCACCAGGGTAACCTGGGTTGGTTTGTTGGCAAGCACCAGGTCAACAAAAGATTGTTCGGTGCAATTGCCTTCGATATTAAACTCAGTGGTTATTATTTTTTTCAGTTCATACACGTCTTCATAACGTATATGCCGTTCATCGGGCCGGGGATGCACCGTGATGCCATCAGCGCCAAAGCGCTCTATGTCCTTTGCCGACTTGATCAAATCGGGATTATTGCCGCCGCGACTGTTGCGCAGGGTTGCCAGTTTGTTGATATTTACGGATAATTTTGTCATTCTTTTTTTATTCTTATCAAAGTTACGCCGTGAGACGGAACCTTTGTCGCAAACATACTTCTAAATATGCCCAGGTCTTTTTGTCGCCAAAGATCTCTTACTTTATGTGTGTCTGTAAGTCCAAGCTGGCTCCAATAAAAACGAACCACATCATTCTTATCCGATAAATTAAAAATGCCGATCGCTTTAGAACCATCTTCCAGCTCTTTCATCCAGACCTGGTACGTATCTGTCTTTATTACCTGCTTTGCCTGCTTACCCAATGGATCCTGGTCAACAGCAATCACTTCATCATTTGTCAATAAGTTCAATGTAAAGTCATCCAGCTTACCCAGGTCGCAACCAATTAATAAAGGAGCGCTGAGCAGGCACCACAAACTTACATGCGTGTATTGTTCATCGGGTGTTAATCTTGTTGGGTGCAGGTTATCGCCCCAACCAACCTGTCCCACGATCATCATATCCGGGTCATTCCATCTTCCGGGCCCTGCATAAGCGTATTGACTGGTTTGATTAAACCCAATGCTGCGCAGGCTTTCCCAACTGTCCTCTATGTCGCCTGTGGTGCGCCAGCAATTACCATTTACAGTGGCTCCCCATTTCCACACATCTTTCATTCCATACTGGCAAAGACTGTAAACAATATCCCGGTTCTGGCTTTGCAATGCCAACTGCATAACGCTGTAAGGTTTTATGAATGCGGCAAGGCTGGTATCTTTTTCATTTCTATAAACAGTTTCGTAACTGCACCAATCGTATTTTAAATAATCAATTCCCCAGCCGGCATAAGACTGTGCATCCTGCAGTTCGTGCTGGTAACTTCCTAAATAACCGCCGCATGTTTTTGTGCCGGGCGAAGAGTAGATGCCAAATTTTAATCCTCTGTTGTGTAACCAGTCGCCCGTTTTCTTCAGGTCTGGGAATTTTTTGTTCGAAACAATTTCTCCCTTTTCATTTCTTGCTTCCGCTTCCCAGCCATCGTCAATATTCATATAGGTCCAGCCATGATCGATCAATCCTTTATCGATCATGGCCTGTGCCGATATCTTCAGCCTCTCATCACTCACGCTCAGGCCCCAGCAGTTCCAGCTGTTCCAGCCCATGGGCGGCGTAAGGGCAAGCAGGTCGCCGCATTTTACAGTAAATTCTTTTTCATCAATGCCCAAACTGTTTTTTACAATGAAGGTCATTTTATGATCTCCTGCAGTTTTGATGCTGCCGGTTATAATACCTGTAGCTGCATCCACTTTTAACCCGGCAGGTAAATGCTCAACGCTGTATTGTAAAGGTTTTTTTCCCGTGGCCGGAATTTTAAAAAGAAAAGGAGCGTTGGGCCTTATGCCAAATACGTTGGCCCCGTTTATTTTTGGCGACAGCGGGGGTGCCGGTGTTAAAATGTATGGAATGGTTTCGGTAAGCTGTATCTTTTTATGCGTCTGGCTTTCTTCAAATTCATAATACAGGTTATTTCTTTCTGCCAGTGTTACCGGGATCGTAAAATTAAATTTTCCGTTTGGTGAAATATTTACCGGGATGGAATGATTTTCTGTCTTATCATTTTCTACATCAATAACAGCATAACGAAGTATACCGGTGATGCGTTGGTTAAAACTGTTGACCAGTGAAATATTCTTTTTTGCTTTGTTCTTAGAAAGAAATTCAACCGGGGAGTGGTTATTTATTTCAGTGCCATCTATAAGATCGAGCATGCTAACATAAGCTGTTGCGCTAAAGATCCCGCCGGCGCCACCTCCGTCATAAACCCTTACGGCCAGCAGGTTATCAGCCCCCCAGTTTAAATATTGCCTGCTGATGGCTACATGGAATTCCTGTTTTTTATTCCAGGTGGTTATGTACCCTTCTTTATCTTCCGGGAAGGAACCCGATTTGCCGATCTTTGTACCGTTAAGATATACTTCACATACATCATCGATCCTGGCAAGGAAGATCCGAAGGGAGTCTTTCCATAACGAATTTGTTTTTAATGATACGGGCAATACGATATGAAAACGATACCAGGCATATCCATCATACTTTTCATATCCCTGTGCATCCCACACAATGTTTGCCTGTATGTCTTTCCAGTTACCGTCATCGGTTGCCGGGTAGCTGTATTTAATATCATCGCCGGTTATGAACCTGGCCGTAGTTAGCTCAATTCTTTGTGCAAATGATATGAATGAAATGAAAAGACAGCAACTGCAGAGTAGAATTTTCATTGTTTTTGGGTTTACCAAATTTAGGAATTCTAAAACTCCCTGAGTGGCAAAAAGGCCGGCAGCTTCCGGCATAGGAACAAATTTGTTCTCCATTGATTTGATTTTCTGATAAATTTATCTATTTTGTTTGTTTCCCCACCCATGGATACTGGTTTATCCCCTGCTTTCACATATCAACTGCTTTATTTATCACTTCAAAACTTTAACTAGTATGAAAAAGATCCTTTCTGTAATTTTTATTTCGGCGGTTTTATTCTCCTGCAATGATGAGAAGAAAGCTGATGCCCCTGCCGACAAGCCTGCAGATGTGAAGGTTTCAGGCGAAAAACCACCTGTTGAACTGTTGGACAATTCGCTGGTTGCGCCAACCAAGGCTTCCATGGCTGCATTCGAAAACAAAGACGTGAACGGTTATACCGATAATATGGCCGATAATGTACGGTTCACCTGGTCGGGTGGCGACAGCCTGGTTGGCAAACAGGCCGTGAAGGATTATTATACAGGCCGCTTTAATATCATTGACACCATTCGTTTTTCAAATCCCATCTTTTTACCTATAAAGGCAAATGTAAGCCCCAATGGCGGAGCAACTGCTGCCGGTACCTGGATGCTCGACTGGTATATGGTGAATGTTAAGTACAAGAATGGTAAGCGTATTGGTTTCTGGGTTCACAATGCCATGCATTATAATGATGCCGGGAAAATTGACCAGGTAGCGCAATACATCGACAGGCACCCGATCATGGAAGCGACCAAGGACATGGTAAAAAAATAGTAAGGCAGCTCAATGCAAAAGCCCATCCCCTAGTTGGCGGATGGGCTTTATATTTTAAATCCTTTTTCCTTCGCTCAGAATAATTAATACCTGTAATGCTCTGGTTTGAAAGGGCCTTCTTTTGGAAGTCCTAAATAATCAGATTGTGCAGGCGTAAGTTCATCCAGCACCACACCGATTTTTGCAAGGTGTAAGCGGGCAACTTTTTCATCCAGTACTTTTGGCAATACATATACTTTGTTTTCGTACTTATCGCTTTTGGTCCATAGCTCAATCTGGGCAAGGGTTTGATTACTGAATGAATTACTCATTACGAAACTGGGGTGGCCTGTTGCACAGCCCAGGTTTACTAAACGGCCTTCAGCAAGAATGATCACGTCTTTGCCATCAATCGTGTACATGTCAACCTGTGGTTTGATGGTATTTTTTGTATTACCATAGTTCGCATTCAACCAAGCCATATCAATTTCAATATCAAAGTGGCCAATGTTACAAACGATCGCTTTGTCTTTCATTATACGGAAATGTTTTTCCGTGATCAGGTCGCGGCAACCACTTGCTGTAACGATGATATCAGCTTCTTTAACTGCATCGATCATTTTCTTTACTTCAAAGCCATCCATAGCAGCCTGTAAAGCACAAATGGGATCAATTTCGGTAACAATAACACGGCAACCTGCCCCTTTCAATGAAGCGGCAGAACCTTTACCCACATCACCATAACTTCCTACAACAGCAACTTTACCGGCCATCATTACGTCTGTAGCACGGCGGATAGCATCTACCAGGCTTTCTTTGCAACCGTATTTGTTATCAAATTTGCTTTTAGTAACGCTGTCGTTTACGTTGATGGCAGGAACAGGTAACGTACCTTTTTCCATACGCTCATATAAACGGTGTACGCCTGTTGTGGTTTCTTCACTTAATCCTTTTACATGTTGTATCAGTTCGGGGTAAGTATCAAAAACCATATTCGTTAGGTCACCACCATCATCTAATATCATATTCAACGGACGGTCGGCGCCACCAAACCATAAAGTTTGTTCAATACACCAGTCGGCTTCAGCCTGTGTTTGTCCTTTCCAGGCAAACACACCAATGCCTGCAGCAGCAATGGCAGCAGCAGCCTGGTCCTGTGTACTGAAAATATTACATGAACTCCATTTAACTTCTGCACCTAATGCTACCAGTGTTTCGATCAACACGGCGGTTTGAATGGTCATGTGCAGGCAACCTGCAATTCTTGCACCTTTCAGTGGTTGTGAGGGGCCAAATTCTTCACGGATGGCCATTAAGCCCGGCATTTCTGCTTCGGCTAATCTGATTTCTTTACGGCCCCATTCGGCGAGGCTCATATCTGCAACCTTGTTCTTAAGGCTGAAGTCAATGGAGGTTTTTGATAATGTTGACATGTAATAGTTATTTTAGGACACAAAAATAAACTTATAGGATAATATTCTACGGTTTTATATAAATTTGGGGAAATATCACGTTATTCTGTTAATAACAGGATAAAGTCCTTTTTTACTATGGCAAAAGCACTCCAAACAGAAAAAACAGCTACCGGTTCCATCATGCTGGATGTAAAAGACATTGCGATACTGCAGTTGCTGCAACAAAATGCACGGATGACCGTGAAGGAAATTGCCGATAAAATTCACCTGAGCACCACACCGGTACATGAACGTATCAAGCGCATGGAAGCAAATGGCGTGATCAAACAGTACGCAACTCTGGTAGATCACACCAAAGTGAACAAAAGCCTGATCGCTATATGCTATGTATCCTTAAAGGAGCATAATAAAACAGCAGGTACCAAATTTGTAAAGGCCATTCTGCAGATGCCGGAAGTGGTGGAATGCTATACCATCAGCGGGGAGTTTGACTTTATGCTGAAAGTGATGTGTGCGGATATGAATACCTACCACGATTTCCATGTGAACAAATTAAGTAACATCGAAAACATGGGGCACGTGCAGAGCATCTTTGTGATGGGCGTGATAAAGCAAACGCATCAACTGGTTTTTGGGTGATAAAGGACCTATTTGACCTTTATCCTTAAATCGGGGGCAAACATATAACGGCCCTGTGCATCTTTGGCAATGATGTCGAAGAAATATAATTCTTCACCGGACCTGAGTTGTTCGGTGAGGACTTTTTTCCAGATCGCAGGCAGGGGCGTTTCCCGGAATAATTGCGCAACATTGCTGCTGGCAGGAGATACTTTTCCGGTTTCCTCATCTTCGGTTACGCCTTTTCTTTTGTACATGACCTGGTAAGAAGATATGCTGTAACTATTCTTTTTATCGTCGGTGATCTTTAAAGGCAGGTTGACCAATTGCAGTGCCTCTTCTACCTCCACGGTTGCCGAATCGGAACGGATACCCAGGGTGCTGGTAAGTTTTGGCGGCTTGAATTTTTGTGTTGACGGATGGACAGCAGCAGGCTTGGGCTTCTGGGCCAATGCAGTTGTAGCAGTTGCAGAAAAGAGAACGGCAAGTAAGATTTGTACAACTGGTTTCATGACTTGTGTTTATGTAAGATTACAACGAATTTGCCGCAGAATTAGTGTGCCTGTGGACATTTAACTAATTGTTGACAGGCTCTCCTCGATGGTCTTTATCCTTGCTTCCGCATCGGCCTTTTTCTTCTGTTCAAGGGCCAGAACCTCGGGTTTTGCATTCTGAACAAATTTTTCATTGCTGAGTTTTTTCTCTACCGAAGACAGGAAATTCTTTTGATGTTCCAGGTCCTTCATCAGGTCGGTCTTAAGGTTTGCTGTATCCAGTTCTTTGCCTGTTTCGAGATAGAACTTGTCTTTTTCCACGGCTACCACGATGGTGTTTGCAATGGCTTCACCGGTAAAGGAAATGGTATGGGCATTAATTTGTTTACCCAAAATATTTTCTATAGACTGATAGTTTTCTTTTGCCGATGTTTCAATATGAAGTTTGATGGCTTCTTTTGGCTTTACCTGGTTCTTATTCCTTGCATCCCGGATGTTGCTGATAACCTCTTTAAGTAATTCCCCCTGCGATAACAGTTTTTTATCAATGGGTTTTTTATCGGCAAACTGCTTCACACACAGGTCATCTTTTCTCTCCTGCAGCAAATGATAAATTTCTTCGGTAACAAAAGGCATGTAAGGATGAAGCAGCTGCATCAGTTCTTCAAAGAATAAGATCGTTTTTTCATATATCGACACTTCAACCGGTTGCTCAAAGCCCGGCTTCACCCATTCTAAATACCAGCTGCAGAAATCATCCCATATTAATGAGTAGATAACTTTCAGTGCCTCGCTTAAACGGAACTGTTTCATCAATGCATCCACTTCAGCTTTCACTTCATTGAGGCGGTTCTCAAACCAGGTAATGGCAAAACCGTTTCTCGTGTCTTGTTTGCCAACGTTTCCTTCCAGCCGCAGCTCCCACATCTTCACCAGCTTTAGTGCATTCCATATCTTGTTATTAAAATTCCTTCCCTGTTCCAATGCTGCTTCATCAAACATCAGGTCGTTGCCTGCCGGCGATGAGACCATGATGCCAAAGCGAACAGCATCGGCGCCATACCGGTCGATCAGGTCTAACAGGTCAGGACTGTTTCCCAAACTCTTGCTCATCTTCCTGCCCAGTTTATCCCTCACCATGCCGGTAAAATAAACATCACTGAAGGGGATCTGCTTTTCATATTCCATTCCCGCCATCACCATACGTGCCACCCAGAAGAAAATTATGTCCTGCCCGGTAACCAAAACCGAAGAAGGGTAGTAGTATTTCAATTCTTCATTGCCCGGGTTGGTAATGCCTTTAAAAACTTCCATGGGCCATAGCCAGGAAGAGAACCAGGTGTCTAATACATCGGCGTCTTGTTTTAATTGGGCATTGGTAATTGAATATTGGGTGTTGAATATTTCCTTTGCTTCGATCTCAGTTTCTGCAACCACCATTCTTCCATCCACATCATACCAGGCGGGTATCTGCTGCCCCCACCAAAGCTGGCGGCTGATGCACCAGTCCTTTACATTCTCCAGCCAGTATTTATAAGTGGCTAAGAATTTATCGCCGGGATGAATTTTAATGTCGCCATTTACCACGGCTTTCAATGCCGGCTCTGCCAGTTCCTTCATCTTTACAAACCATTGGGTGCTTATCCTCGGTTCCACCACCACGCCGGTACGCTGGCTGTATCCCAATCTTGTTGTGTATTCTTCTTCCTTTGTCAGGAAACCTTTTTCCAGAAGTTCTTTGATGATCTTTTTTCTTGCGGCAAACCTGTCTTCACCAACATAGATCTGGGCGGCCGCACTCATGCTGCCATCTTCGTTGATGGTATCCACCACTTCCAGGTTATGTCTCAATCCTAAATTATAATCGTTGATGTCGTGTGCCGGGGTAACTTTCAAAGCACCGGTCCCAAAAGTAGGATCAACATAGTCATCAAAGATGATGGGAATGCGGCGGTTGATCAATGGCACAAAAGCATAAGCGCCTTTTAAATGGGCATAGCGTTCATCGCTGGGATTTACACAAATGGCTGTGTCGCCCATG
>Ga0209023_10000631_pt1 | contig 52438 bp, 42 predicted proteins | sample LakOneMetagenome_FD_187468 | JGI IMG/M metagenome (GOLD analysis project Ga0209023, IMG submission 187468) | Freshwater and sediment microbial communities from Lake Erie, Canada (SPAdes) (version 2) | ecosystem: Environmental > Aquatic > Freshwater > Lentic | place: Lake Erie, Canada... | reverse complement strand
GGCAAGTTCGTCGAGTTCTTCGGCGCCGGCACCCGCTCGCTGTCGACCACCGACCGCGCCACCATCGCCAACATGGCCCCGGAATACGGCGCGACCATGGGCTTCTTCCCGGTGGACGAAGCAACCGTCGACTACTTCCGCGGCACCGGCCGCACCGAAGAAGAACTGGCTGCCTTCGAGAACTACTACAAGGCCCAGGGCATGTTCGGCATCCCGCAGGAAGGCGAGATCGACTACACCCGCGTGCTGGAACTGGACCTCTCGAGCGTTACGCCTTCCTTGGCCGGCCCGAAGCGTCCGCAGGACCGTATCGAACTGGGCCACGTGAAGAACACCTTCACCGACCTGTTCAGCAAGCCGACCGCCCAGAACGGCTTCAACAAGTCGCCGGAAGACCTGACCAAGGTCTACGAAACCAGCAACGGCGTGCGCGTGAAGAACGGCGACGTCCTGATCGCCGCGATCACTTCGTGCACCAACACCTCGAACCCGAGCGTGCTGCTGGCTGCCGGCCTGCTGGCCAAGAAGGCCGTCGAGCGCGGCCTGACCGTGGCTCCGCATATCAAGTCCTCGCTGGCTCCCGGCTCGCGCGTGGTCACCGAGTACCTGACCGCCGCCGGCCTGCTGCCTTACCTGGACAAGCTGGGCTTCGGCGTGACCGCCTACGGCTGCACCACCTGCATCGGTAACGCCGGCGACCTGACCCCGGAACTGAACGCCGCGATCGTCGAGAACGACATCGTCGCCTCGGCCGTCCTGTCGGGCAACCGTAACTTCGAAGCACGTATCCACCCGAACATCCGCTCGAACTTCCTGGCTTCGCCGCCCCTGGTGGTCGCCTACGCAATCGCCGGCAACATGACCAAGGACCTGATGAGCGAGCCGCTGGGCAAGGACCAGAACGGCGTCGACGTCTACCTGGGCGATGTCTGGCCGTCGTCGCAGGAAGTGGGCGAACTGATGCGCCTGGCGATGAACTCGGAGGTGTACAAGAAGAACTACGCCGACGTGAAGGGCAACCCGGGCGAACTGTGGCAGCGCGTGTCGTCGACCGAAGGCCAGGTGTACAACTGGCCGGAATCGACCTACATCGCCGAGCCGCCGTTCTTCGCCGACTTCGAGATGACCCCGAAGGCCGCCGCCACCGGTATCCAGGGCGCGCGCGCACTGGGCGTGTTCGGCGACTCGATCACCACCGACCACATCTCGCCGGCGGGTTCGATCAAGGAAGACGGTCCGGCCGGTAAGTGGCTGAAGGACCACGGCGTCCTGAAGGCGGACTTCAACTCCTACGGCTCGCGCCGCGGCAACCACGAGATCATGATGCGCGGCACCTTCGCCAACGTGCGCATCAAGAACAAGATGATCCCGGCCAAACCGGACGGTTCGGCGGTCGAAGGCGGCATCACGCTGCACCAGCCGACCGGCGAACAGATGTCGATCTACGACGCGGCCATGAAGTACATCGCCGAAGGCACCCCGACCATGATCTTCGGCGGCGAAGAGTACGGCACCGGCTCGTCGCGCGACTGGGCCGCCAAGGGCACCCAGCTGCTGGGCGTGAAGGCCGTGATCTGCCGTTCGTTCGAGCGCATCCACCGCTCGAACCTGGTGGGCATGGGCGTGCTGCCGCTGCAGTTCATCGGCAACGACAGCGTCGAAAGCCTGGGCATCACCGGCAAGGAAACCTACGACCTGAAGGGCCTGGAAGGCGAGATCAAGCCGCAGCAACTGGCGACCCTGGTGATCCACCGCGAAAACGGCGAATCGCAGGAAGTCCAAGTGCTGCTGCGTATCGACACCCCGATCGAAGTCGACTACTACAAGCATGGCGGCATCCTGCCGTTCGTGCTGCGCCAGCTGCTGGCTGCTTAATTTAGGCGCCCGCGCAAGCGGGCATGCTACGGTAAGCAAAAAGGCCGGAACCTGCGAAGGTTCCGGCCTTTCTACATCCGGCGAAGCGGGCGTCAGCGCCCGATGCCGATACCGATACCGATGCCGCCGCGTCCTCCGCTGCCGAAGCCGCCAAACAGGGAAGTCGATACCCCCGAGCGGCCGCTGCGCGTAGCCGACTGGACCACGCAATCGCGCCACGGATCCGTATTCGGCGTATACCCCACCTTGGTGCATGCCGGCCCGAACTCGGCCATCATGCGCTCCACTTCCGCCTGCTGCGCCAGCGCCCGGTCCTGCGGCGTCGCGCATCCCAGCAAGCACAACGCACTTGCTGCCATCAACATGACTATGCGCATAGCAGTTCTCCTTAAGCAATAAGTCGTCGTGGCTTCAGCATGACAGCCGATGGAACGATCATACGCCTCCATCGCGCCGAGCTCCGCAAGCGAGCGCCACCTGCCGGAATTTCATATTAGGATGCGCTCATGAAACGTTATCATTTTGCTATTAAGGCATTGCGAGGACGCGGCTTCACGCTCGTTGAAACGGTTACGGTCGTCGCGATCACCGGCGCCCTGGCCGCCACCGCCCTGCCCCGCCTGACCGCCCTGGGCGGCGAAGCGCGCTATGCCTCGCTCGACAGCGCGCGGGCGGCCCTGTCCACGGTGGCCGCGATGTCGCATGCAAAATTCCTGATCAACGGTGCGACCACGCAGACCTTCGAGGACGGCACGCTCACCCTGGTGCACGGCTACCCCGCGGCGACCCTGGAAACGGCGGAAGCGGCCGGCCTGGGCGACGCCTACGTGGTCTCCGCCCAGGCATCGGGCGCGATGTCGCTGGTCCCCAAGGCCATTGCCGGTACGCCGAGGGCGCGCGACTGCTTCCTGGTCTACGAACAAGCCTCGAGCGCCAATCCGAGGCCGAAAATCCGCATGGGCGAGAACACGCGTCCGGAAACCTGCGTCTAGCGTCGACCGGACGAACGACTGCAACAGCACCTGGAAGGCCGGCACCGCAAAGGTTCCGGCCTTTTGTTTTGCCGCTAGCCGGTATCGCCGCGTCGTCCCGATGGGGTCAGGGAACGACGCTCGAGCGGTTTCACGGGAAGCGCACACGGAACCGTACTAGCCTGTGGTGGTCTTTTACCCACCGGAGCCCATCATGTCCGAGCGAAAATTGAGTGGCATTACCGTCTGCATCATGTACGTCCTCTTGATCGCCGCCTGTTTTGCGGCGCTGCGGCTCGACCTCGTCATCAGTTGCCGCACACAAGCCTTCGTCCGCGAGCTCCCGATCGCCCTGCAGCTCGGCGTCGCGAACATGATCGGCCTGGGTCCCGCGCTGGACTGGCTGGCGCAACAGGCCGACTGGAGGCTGCCGTACGCAACCCTCGTCCTGTTTTCCTTCCTGCCGCTGTACTGGCTCGGTTGGTGGATCGCGCACATCGATGAAGAAGCGCTGTCCGCTGCGACGCGCGCGGCCAGTGTCCTGCCGCGCGGGGTGCAGCATTGCCCCAGGGCCGAGGGCGAGGCACGGTTCCTGATCGTGGGACTGAACCTCACGTCCAACGCGGCCGGCGGGAAGCCCGAAACGGCCGCCCAGGTCGCGCTGCGCGCTTAAAACGTCCTTTTAGCCGCGCTCCGGCGCGTGGCGCTCGAAATGCAACCGGTCGTACCACACGCCGCCCAGCTCGAAACTGCGGCGCGAATGGCCGAACTGCACGAAGCCGTTGCGCTCCAGGACGCGTTTCGACGCCAGGTTGTCGATGCGGCAGTCCGCTTCGATACGCTGTAATCGCAGCTGGTCGAACGCAATCTCCAGCACCTGGCGCACCGCCTCGCCCGCGACACCCTTGCCGCCATGCGCCTGCCCGACCCGGTAGCCGAGTACCGCGCTGTGGTAATGGGCGCGCTTGACCATGCTCAGGTTGACCCTTCCGAGGATCTGCCCTGGCGCGTCGACCGCCAGGTACTGGTAGCCGGTGTCCGCGTAGACATCGGCCATGGCCTGCGCCACCGCCAGCCCCACGCCTTCGCGCGAATAGTAAAACGCCGGCCGTGCGTTGATGGTGGCTTCGAAAAAGACGCGGTTCTCCAGTTCGAAGGCGAGCAGCGCGTCGATGTGCCCGTGGCCGGGTGCGACCAGGGCGATCACAGTTCCGCCCACATGCGCAGCAGGTTGTGATAGTGGCCGGTGATGCCGACCGTCGCTTCGCTTTCGCCATGCGCCGCGCGCAGCTTCTGGATGTTGGTGTCGAGTTCGAACAGCAGCGCGCGCTTGCCGTCGTCGCGCACCATGCTCTGGGCCCACAGGAAAGACGCGACCCGCTCGCCGCGCGTGACCGGCAGCACCTGGTGCAGGCTCCCGGCCGGGTACACGATCGCATCCCCGGCCGGCAGCTTGACCTCGTGGGTGCCGTAGGCGTCGACCACCACCAGTTCGCCGCCGTCATAGTCTTCGGGGTCGCTCAGGAAGACGGTGGCCGACACGTCCGCCCGCACCGGCGGCAATCCGCCGCGCTGGGCGCGCACCGCGCCGTCCACGTGCAGGCCGTAGTGCTCACCGCCGCCGTAGACATTGAAGTAAGGGGCCAGGATGCGCAGCGGCAGCACGCTGGAAAAGAACAGCGGGTTGTTCATGAGCGCGCCGCTCACCACCTGCCCCAGCTCGACCGCGATTGGCGAGCCCTCTTTCAGCTGGCGGTTGCGCTTGACCTGGGCGCCCTGCGGCCCCACGCTCTCGCGTCCGTCCACCCACTCCGGCGCCTCCGCCATGCGCGCGCGGATGGCCGCTACCTGTTCGCGGCTCAAGACGCCGGGTATGTGCAGCATCATGGTATCAATCCTCCAGAAGAAAAAAGCCCCCCTGATTGTAACCAGGAGGGCGAATCCGGTTGCCCGGCGGGGGTGGTACGCGGTATTAGAACTTGAGGTTCGCCATGAGCGACGCCGAACGGCCGGCGCCCACGCCCGCATAGTGCGGCGAGGAGACGCGGTCGAAATACAGCTTGTCCGTCAGGTTCTGGATGTTCAGCTGGAACGACACGCTCGGGTTCAGCGTGTAGGTTGCCATTGCGTCGAAGCGCGTGTAGCCCGGCGCGTACTTGGTGTTGTTCACGTTGGCGAACTGGCGATCCACGAAGTTGGCGCCGCCGCCCACCGTCAGCGACTTGTTGATCGCGTAGGTGGTCCACAGCGAGGCGCTGTGCTTCGGCGTGGTCGGGAAGGCGTTGCCGTTGAACGGCGACGGGGTCCAGCGCGGGCTGGATGCGCTGCCGGTGTTCACGAAGCCGTTGTCGGCGATGACGCCATGCAGGTAGGTGTAGCCGCCAAACACGGTCCAGTCCCTGGTGATGCGGCCCGACAGGCCGAACTCCACGCCTTCCAGCTCCTTGCGGCCGACGTTCTGGGTGGTGCCGTCCGGCGCGGTGACGCGGGCGTTGTCCATGTCGCTTCTGAACACCGCCGCGCTGACCGACAGGCGGCCGCCCGGCAGCACTTCCCACTTGGTGCCCAGCTCGATGCTGCGGCTCTTCTGCGGCTGCAGGTTCTGGACCAGCACGGTGAGCGCATCCAGGCCGTCGCCGCCGTCGTTGCCCGGCGGGGTGGCCGAGGTCGCCCACGACACGTAGATGCTGCCGTTGGCCTTCGGCTTGTACACCAGGCCCGCCTGGTAGGTGTCGAAGGTCGAGTTGACTTCGGCGCGAACGGCCGCGGTGGTGCCGGCGGCCGGCGTATAGAGCTTGCTCTGGAAATCATCCCAGCGCGCGCCGATGTTCAGCAGCCACTGCGGCGTGAATTCGATGGTGTCGAAGCCGTACACCGCACGGGTGCGGGTCTTGACGCCCGTTCGGGTCGGCGACAGGGTACGAGTGGACACCCACGGGTCGTACGGATTCGGATTGGCCAGCGTGGTGCAGTTATACAGCGTGGTCGCACCCGAGGTCGGGCAGGTGAAGGTGCCGGTCAGCGGGTTGTTGGTGCCCGGCGCGAACACATAGGTGCCGCGGTCGGTCTGCTCGCGCGAGAATTCGACGCCAAGGTTGAAGCTGTGCTTGATGCCGGACGTGGTAAAGCTGCCGGTCAGGCTGGTGGCGTTGGCCAGGGTGTCGGTGTCGACAACGCGGGTGTTGGCGCGGCGCCAGACGGTGCCGTACAAGACGGTGTTGCCCTTCGAATCGTCTGGCTGGGTCCACACGTAGTCCTGGCCGCTTCTACCCCAGCGGGTCACGTTGCGGATCGCCAGGTTCGCGCTCAGTTCGTGGCGCAGGTCGACGGTGGCGACGTCGGTATTGGTGTCGCGGAAGTCGCGGTTGGCCAGGCCATAGAAGGCTTCGCGGTTCACGGTGAACGGAGTGCCGCCGCCGTTCTTCGCGACATCGGCGCCGGTCGTGATCGGGTTGTTGAACGAGATGCCGGTATCCGGGATCTCGCTGCTTTGCATGTGGTAGTAGCTCAGGACTGCCTTGGTCGGGCCGGTCAAGCCGAAGGTGACGCTCGGCGCGATGCCCCAGCGGTCGCCGCCGACCACGTCGCGGCCCGGGACGTCGTTCTCGTGCACCATCACGTTCAGGCGGAAGGCGGCGTTGTTGCCAATCACGCGGTTGAGGTCACCAGTGACGCGACGGTACTTGTCGGTGCCGACGCCGACCGTCGCGTTGTTGAAGTCGTACTCCTTGGCGGTCTTGGTGACGATGTTGATGCCGCCGCCGGCCGAGGAGCGGCCGCCCAGCGCCGAGTTCGGGCCCTTGACCACTTCGATCTGCTCGATCGCGAAGATCTCGCGCGACTGCGAGCCGGAGTCGCGCACGCCGTCGATGTAGGTGTCGGTCTGGGCGTTGTAGCCGCGGATGAACAGGTTGTCGCCCACCGGGTTGCCGCCTTCGGCCGCGCCGATGGTGATGCCCGGAACCGTGCGCAGCGCGTCGGTCAGCGATACGGCGCCGGTCTGCGAGATGGTTTCCGAGGTCACCACGGTGACCGATTTCGGCGTGTCGAGCAGCGGCGCGGTGAACTTGTCGGAACTCGCGCGCACCGGCCCCTGCACCGAACGGTCGTTACCGGACTTGATATGGACCTGCGGCAGCGGAGCGCCTTCGACCAGTTCGGGCGCTTCTTCGACGCCGATAGCGTGCGCGAGCGGCATGGCCAGGGAAGCCAGCATGGCCAGGGTCAGGGACGGCGCGGAAGGACGGGTATGTTTCCTGCTCTTGATGAAGGAGTTGCTGGACTGCGCGGCGATCGTGGTCATGTTTTTCTTGGTCGCGCTACCGGACAGAAGCGGCCGGAAGCTGAATTTAAATGAGAACGATTCGCATTATGGTTTGTATTTAGGTTTTTTGCAAGCGCGGCATTCCTTTCGGCTGACCGCGGTGTGTTCGTGGCATGTGGCCGAATCAACTACAATACCGGAGATATGGGTTTATCATGACCTTGACCATTTATTGAAAAGAGAGACCCCTAGCGCCATGCGTCGTCCTTCCAAAGATTCATCCCCCAAACTCTCCGCCGAAAGCCAGCGTCTCGTCAGCCTTGCGCAAGCCATCATGCAGGCAGCCAGCCGTGTCGAGGAACGGACCTGGGAGCGGCAACTGGACACGCAACTGCAGAAGCTGCTCAAGACCAACCACCAGGACAGCATCGATGCCGCACTGAACGCCCTGTTCAAGGACGACCTGGCTTCGTACGACGTGCTGATGGATGCGGTGGAAGCCGTGAGCGAATCGGCCACCATGGTCGAGCAGCAGGACGGCGGCGACGTCACCTGGCAGGCCCTGCTGGTGGCCGCGCCGGTGCTCGCCTGGACCCGCTTCAACATCGCCTCGGGCAACATCCCGCCCGAGATGCTGGCGACCCTGCAGGCCCACTTCTCCGCCCACCTGCTGGCCGAAGGCACCCGCATCGCGATGGCGCCCACCTTGTATTCGATCGACCAGCTGCCGCGCACCCATGCCGAGACCTATGCGCTGACGCACAAGCTGGCCGCCAGCGCGCACAAGGGCGGCACCGTCAAGCCGGCCGCGCGCGTGGAAGAGACCGCGCCCTTCCTGGCCGACACCCGCTACCTGCTGGTGGCGGTCGTCGCGCCGCAGGGTGCGCCGATGTTCCGCTGGCAGGACCCGCAGCACCACATCGGCTTTGCCGAAGAACGCAACCGCGCGCTCGAGCAGTGGCGCGCCCAGGGCACGGCCAACATCGCGCGCCTGCTGCCGGGCTGCGGCGTCGAGCTGCTGCTGCCGGAAGCGTATTACGTGGCCTGCCGCGAAGCCGATAAACTGATCCGCCCGATCTCGATCCGCGCCGCCGTGCACTACCTCACCCACACCCTGGGCGTGGAAGCTTCGGACCTGCGCGCCGTGATCGCCGGCTTCGGCGAAGAGTCGAACGACATCCAGATCGACGAATACCGCGTCTCGTTCACAATGCGCCAGGACAGCGACGTCATGTACGGCATCGTGTGGCCGCTGTACGGCCAGGAAGACGAGAACGGCACCCCGATGGAAGGCCCGTTCGCCGCCGGTCCGGCCCCGCTGACCCCGATCAACGAGATCGTCGCCCACCTGAACGAGGCCGGCATCGCGCACATCAAGCGCATCAGCGAGCGCTATGTCGCCGAGTACTGCGACGATTGCGGCACGCCGCTGTTTGCCGATCCGGCGGGAGAGCTGGTGCATGCGGAGATGCCGGAGGATACGCCGCCGGGGACGGAACACTTCCACTAACCTGGCCCGTTTTGGTAGGGCGGTCGGCGAAGCCGACCACCCTACCGCTCCATGCTAGAGTTGATATTGCTCATCAACCCATGCATGGAGAACCCCGGATGCTCCGCCTCACCCTCGCCACCCTTGCCCTCTGCACCGCCAGCCTCGCCCACGCCTCGCCTGCTCCGGTCGCGGCGAAATCCCCCCAGCAAGCCCACAGCACCAGCGTCAAGGGCAAGATCGACTACCTCACCTTCCTCCCCAAGTCCTATTCGAGCAAGGGCGACAAGGTCCCGCTGATCGTCTTCCTGCACGGTTCGGGCGAGCGCGGTTCCGACCTGAACAAGGTCAAGGCCTGGGGTCCGCCCGCGATCGTCGAGAAGGACCCGGACTTTCCCTTCATGGTGGTCTCGCCCCAGGTGCCCGAGGGGCAGTGGTGGGACGCCTACCTCCTGAAATCCATGCTGGACGACGTGCTCAAGCGCTACAACGTCGACCCCAAGCGGGTCTACCTGACCGGCATCAGCATGGGCGGATACGGCGCCTGGGATTTCGCCGCGCGCTATCCGGAATATTTCGCCGCGGTCGCACCGATCTGCGGCGGCGGCATCCCGCGCCTGGCGGAGCGCCTGAAGGACATTCCGGTATGGGCCTTCCACGGCCTGAAGGACGACGCGGTGCCGGAATCGGAATCGGCGCGCATGGTGGAGGCGCTCAAGGCCAAGGGCGGCAACGTGAAGTACACGGTGCTGCCGGAAGCCGGCCACATCGACGCATGGGTGCATGCCTACGGCGAGGCCGGCTTGTTCGACTGGCTGGCGCAGCAGCGCCGGCAGTGAGCCTGCTCCGTGGTCAGCGCGGCAGGCTGGCGATGACCTTGGTGGCGAAGTCGGCGACGTTACCGGCATGCCAGCGCCATACGATCACGAGGTCGTGGTCGGGCGACACCAGGATGGTGTTGCTGCCGGCGCCGAGGGCGGCGTAGGCGTTGGCGGGCAGGCCCGGCAGGTTTTTGCCCTTGGTGTTGAGCCACCACAGGTAGCCGTAGTCGGGGCCGTTGGCGCTCGGCGCCAGCGCCGCCTTCACATACGAGGGCGGCAGGATCTGCCGAGCGTTCCAGGCGCCGCCGCGCAGCCACAGGTAGCCGAAGCGCGCCATGTCCCAGGAATTGATCCACATGCCGCCGCCCCAGCGGGTGCCGCCGCTGACCGAGGCGACCTGCTTGCCGCTCAGCTCCACATAGCTGTTATGGTAGGGCACCCACTTCCAGCTGTTCGAGGCGCCGATCGGGTCCATCACCTGCTGCTGGAACACCTCCGGCACCGATTGGCCGAACACGCGCAGCAGCGACAGGGCGAAGCGGTTGATGCGCACGTCGTTGTATTCGTAGAAGCTGCCCGGCGCCTGCAGCGCACGCGGCTTGCGCTCGCCTGCGCCGAAGGATTCCTTGCCGACGAAATCGGCGTTCTTGCCCCACAGGCTGCCCTCCCACTCCGACTCCTGCTGCAGGTGCTGCTTCCAGGTGATGCGCGCGTTCTGGCTCGACGTGTAGCCGCCGTCGAGGACGCGCTTGGCCACCGGTTCGTCCACCACGATGCGGCCGTCGCGCACGGCCACGCCGGCCACGGTGGCGAGCATGCTCTTGGCCACCGAATAAGTCGGGTCGACGAAGCCCGTGTCGCCGAACTCGGCCACGACATAACCCTTGTAGATCACCAGCCCGTTGGTATGGGCGCGCCGGGTCGGCATCGAGCCCAGGCGGCTGCCGAAGGTGGCTTCCTGGTCCGAGAAATCGAGGGCGCGCGTGGTTTCGCGCGACCGGGCATATTCCACGGCAGCTGCCAGGGCGGCCGCATCGATGCCCAGCTCGGCGGGCGACTTGCGGGCCCATTCGCCGGCGGGCGGGAAATAGGCGGCACTTGCTTGAGGCGGCGTCTGAGCAAGTACGGGGGCGACAGCTGCGGCCAGCAACAGGGCCAGCGCACTGCGGCGCGAGACATGCGTCATGGAGTGGTCCAGGTAGAGTAAGGGGAACGGATCAGGCTGGAGTTGTAGTAGCGCTTCTCGCCGGTGACCTCCTGGCCGATCCAGTCGGGTTTGTCGAATGCGGTATCTTCAAGCGGCAGCTCGATTTCCGCAACCACCAGGCCGGCATTCTCGCCCAGGAATTCATCGACTTCCCAGGTAAAACCGGCGTGTTCGATGCGGCGCCGGTATTTCTCGACCAGCGGGCGTTCGCACAAACGGTCCAGCAGCTCCTCGGCTTCCTGCAGCGGGATCGGGTATTCCCATTCACCGCGGGTGGCCCCGATGCTCTTGCTCTTGATGGTCAAGCGGCCCTCGTCGCCCTCGATGCGCACGCGCACGGTGCGCATCGGGTCCGAACACAGATAGCCCTGGCGCAGCAGGACAGGCTGGCCCAGCAGGCGCCAGGCGTCGCCAAGGAGGAGGAACTTGCGCTCGATCTCGATGCCCATGCGCCGGTCTCCGTGTCAATCCAGCGTCTGCAGGATCGGCTGCAGGATCGCCGCGCCCAGGGCGCTGCTCCTCGCGCCGTTCCAGCCGGTGTGCGGGTCGGGCAGGTTGGCGTTGTCCTTGAACGGCATTTCCAGGGTCAGGGACAGGCACTTGAAGGTGTGGCCGATGTACTTCGAGGCCAGGGTCAGGAGCTCCTCGTTGTACTTGCTGGCCGCGTAACCATAGGTGTTCTGGAAGTCCGGGCTGGCCGCCATGTAGCGCTGCACAAAGGCGTCCTGGCGCGCCTGGCGTTCGGGGCCGAAGTCGGACAGCATCTCGTTGCCGGCCACGAAGTTATAGGGCAGCGCCTCATCGCCGTGGATGTCGAAGAACATGTCGACGCCGGTCTCGTGAATCTTGTTCTTCACGCACAGCACTTCGGGGCTGCGCTCGAGCGAGGGCGTCATCCACTCGCGGTTCAGGTTGGCGCCGGCCGCGTTGGTGCGCAGGTTGCCGCGCACCGAGCCGTCCGGATTCATGTTCGGCACGATGTAGAACACGGCCCGCTGCAACAGTTTGCGGGAGACCGGGTTGGCGTTGTCCAGCAGCGCATCCATCATGCCCTCCACGAACCATTCGGCCATGGTTTCGCCCGGGTGCTGGCGCGCGATGACCCAGATCTTTTTCTCCGCCGCCGGATTGCCGATCACGACCAGGTTCATGTCGCGGCCGTCGATCGTGGTGCCGATGTCGTGCACGCGCGCGATCGGGTTCTCGGCCACTTCGCCCAGCAGGCGCAGGTGGCGCTCCCAGGTATAGGGTTCGAAATAGGCGTAGTAGATGCTGTCGAGCTCGGGCGTGTGATGGATGGTCATCACCTGGCCGTCGAAGCTGGTGGGCACGCGGAACCAGTTCTCGGTGTCGTAGCTGGCCGCCACCTGGTAGTCCTCGAAGCCCTTCGGATAGGTGGCCTGGCCGGCGTTCAGGATGCGGATGGTGCAGGCCTGGTCGCGCGCGCCCTGGAGGCGGAAGTGGAACCACTGGTGGATGTCGGCGTGCGAATCCTTGCGCAGGTTCAGGTCGATGGCCTTGGGGCCCTCGGCGCGCACGACGTCGATTGCGCCGGAGTCGAAGGTCTGGCTGATTTTGATGGGCATGGCGTCTCCTTCGTTATCCTTGGAAGCACATGATAACCGGGAGCCGCGCGTGCGGCCCAGGTCCGCCCTGCCCTCCCGGCCTGCGCCGGGGCATTTGACGCGTTACGCGTCGAGGTCGATCAGGTCCTTGGTGTACATCAGCATGATCTGGCGCATCAGCTCGACGTTGCTGCGATCGAGCACGACGGTCAGGTCTTCCTTGCTGTCGAGGACGAAGGTCATGCGCAGCGCGCCTTTGAGCTCCTTGCACTGGACGTACTGGGCGCGCGGGGTGTAGGGATTGTCCCAGTCCTGCTGGTTGACGGGGTTGGGTTCCGGCGGCGCCTTGAGGGTCGGGTCCTGGTTGACCGGCAGGTGCTTCAGCAGCCAGAACACGATGAAGGCCGGCACGTAGATGCAGACGTCGCCGGCGCCCTTGTTGGTAAACTTGACCAGCAACAGGTTGCCGACCCGGTCGCACGACATGGACATGCTCTTGACTTCACGAATGACTGCTGGTTTCACGACGTATTCCTAGGGAAAAGGTTGAAAAAGGCGCAGCGATTCTACCGCATCCCACCGTCCAGTTGTGTGGTAATCGGGGGACGTAAAAACAAAAACAAAACGGGGAGCTTGCGCTCCCCGTGTTCTACCTGCCGGTTGCCTCCTGCCGCACAGGAGGCGTCGCAGAACCTTACTCTTTCGAGCCGCGGCCACCCTGCGAGTTGCGGCCGCCCTTGCTTGACGCTGCGCGCGACGGGCCACCCGAGCCGGCGTTCGCCGACTGACGGTTGCCGTGGCTCATGCTGCCGGCACGGCGGGCTTCTTCCGAGGTGAACTCGTGCGCCGTACCTTTGGCGTGGGCGGCCTTGCCGCCCTGGCTGGCGATCTCACGCTGGCGGGCCGGATCCATCGAAGCGAATCCGCGGTTGCGGGTACCGCTGCTCTGGCTGTTGCCGCCCTGGTTGCTGCCTTGCTTGTTACCTTGATTACCTGAGGCCATGATCGTCTTCTCCCTTGTTTGCATAAGAACCGCCGCGTCCTGCGGCAGGCATTGATCCCGATCACACTCTAAGCCCGATGAGTGACCGGCGAAATCATCTTAGGTAGCACGCATGGATGCGGGTATAGGACGCTTTCAGATGACTTTGTAGGACTTCAGGCGACAGAAAATGCATGAGCGAAAATGTACTTCCAGTAGACAACAAACCCTTCAGTATCCGTCCTACACGGCACCCCTACGTCTTCCTATACTGTCTTGAGGGAGACGCGCGCATCATTAGGAGTTCCAGCGGCAGCTGCGCGAGCCAAGCGTGCAGGACGCCGCCGACATACTGAAAGGAGTCGACATGGACGCGAACCAACGCAGCGAATTCAACAACCAGACCAACAACGGCGCCAACGAGAAATGGACGCCCGGCTCCAAGGGCAATACCCAGAGCGGCCCGATGGACCACACCTACCCGAAAGGACCGGGCGAGCAAGGGGCGATCCGCGGCGACAACGAGATGCGGGGCCAGCAGGATCCCCCGCGCATGGGACAGCAGGAAGTCGCCGCCGAAGACGGGGCGCGCGCCGACTACGAGACCACCCTCCCGGGGGCGGTCCCGGACGACCTGCCGGGCGGCTCGCTGCAAAGCCAGCAGACCGGCGGCTCCGGCCCGCAGCAGGGCATCACCGACAGCCACCAGCGCCAGATGGAGCAGCGTTCCGGCGCCTGGGGCCTGCTGGAGCAGCCGGTCGGCCACCGCGACCCGCACACCGGGACCGACGTGCGCGCCCACCCGGCCAACCTGCAGGGCCACACCCAGGACACCCACGTCATGAACCCGCACGACGCCGCCCAGCCCGAGCTGCAGGGCGGCTCGCTGGGTCCGCACCACGGCGTGCCGCCGGGCACCTACCAGAGCCAGGGCACGCAAGCCGAAGTCGGCTACGGCAACCGCCAGAGCCAGGCCGGCACCGGAGAAGGCACCGGCATGGCAATCGGACCGCACCAGCACCACCAGGGAGGCAACCCATGAGCGAACAGAAAGGCAACCAGGACCAGAACCAGCAGGGCAGCGCCGACCGCAACGGCTCGCAGACCGGACCGGCCGGAAGCGAAGGCATGCCGGATATGCACAAGTCGAACGACTCGGCCGGCGGCCTGCCGCGCAGCCCGGGCAACAGCGGCCCGCGTACCGAGGACCAGGGCTGGAAGCCGGGCCAGAGTGTCCAGGCCGACAAGAATCCGGTGCACCAGTCGAACGACGTCGCCGGTGGCCTGCCGAAAAGCCCTGCCGGCGCCAACCGCCTGGCGGGCGACCGCATGATGGACGACGATACGGGTTTTTCCCGCAAGTAGCGCAGGGTGGGCGGGTCGTGATTTGGTCCACCGGGCCAAATCACCCCACGCGTTCAACCGCAACGAAGACCGTCTGAATGTTGCTTTCGACCATGCAGTCGAACGGCACTTTGATCCACCTCCAACCTGCCCCAGCCTGAGGGAACTCGACCGTTCCCATCCGACTCCAACCGCACTCAACACACCCCGTCGTCCGCATGCCGCGGTGACCGGGGGTGCCAATGAGCAGACGCGGAGGACGGCATGCCTGCAACGACAGATGATGCACGGATCGCGGTTTCGGTGGTGGTGCCGGCCTGCGGCCGGATGGATTTGCTCGACCGCTGCCTGGACGCCCTGATGCGCCAGCAGTTCGACCCGCACCACTTCGAAATCATCGTCGTCGACGACGAACCCAACCACAACACCCTGCACCTGGTGGCCGGCTGGCGCACCCGCACGCTGGAACGCGGGCCGCGCCTGTCCTATGTCGCCAACCCGGGGCCGGTCGGTCCGGCCTCGGCGCGCAACCGCGGCTGGCGCGCCGCGCGCGCCCCGCTGGTCGCCTTCACCACCGACGACGCCGTGCCCGAGCCGGGCTGGCTGGCGGCCGGCGTGGCCGCCTTCGACGACGAGGTCGAGGTGGTCTGCGGGCGCATCCAGACCCCGCTCCCGGCCCGCCCCACCGAATACCAGCGCAGCGCCCACAGCCACGAGGCGGCCGACTTCACCAGCGCCAGCTGCTTCTTCCGCAAGGCGGTGCTCGAGCGCCTGGACGGCTTCGACGAGCGCTTCAGCGTGCCGCGCGGCAGCGACGCCGACCTCTACTTCCGCCTGCTGGAGCACGGCGTGTCCATCGTACGCGCGCCGCGCGCCCTGGTGGTCCACCCGGTGCGGCCGGCGCCCTGGGGCGCAAGCCTGGTACAGATCCGCCACGCCGTGTTCGACGCCCTGCTGTACAAGAAGCACCCGGCCCTGTACCGCCAGAAGGTCGAGCCGCGCCCGCGCTGGGACCACTACGCCATCGTCGGCGTGCTGCTGCTCGCGCTGGCGGGCCTCGCGGCCGGGCTGCCGGTGCTGGCCGGCATCGCCTTCGGCGCCTGGCTGCTGCTCACCGGCCGCCTGTGCGCGCACCGCCTGCGCGGGGTCGTGCACACACCGGCCCACGTGGCCGACATCGTCCTGACCTCCGCCCTGCTGCCGCCGCTGGCCGTGTTCTGGCGCCTGGCCGGCGCGGTGCGCTACCGCGTCCGCTTTGCGTGAGGGCGCCATGGATAAATCGCCAGTCCGTGCCGCTTGCGACCGCTTGCTGTCCGGCGCCGCGCCCGTTTTTCCGACACGCTTCGCCAGGAGAGAACATGGAACGCGATGAGGTCCAGACCGCGGGAGGCGCGGCGCTGGAAGCGCCCTGGGTGTCGGCCGCCCCCGACGGCGCGCAAGCCTACGCGCATGAGGCGCCGCCGCAGGCAGGCCTGGAGGATCTGCCCGACACATCGACCGACGCAGTGCCGCACGTTACGCCGGGCACAGCCCTGCAGCCGCTCCCACGGCATCGGTCCCCGCTACACCCCTGCTTTGCCGGCATCCGGCGCCGCATCGCCATCATCAGCGACCACGCATCGCCGCTGGACGTGCTCGGCAGCAGGGACTGCGGCGGCCAGAACGTCTACGTGGCCCAGCTCGCGCGCGAACTGGGACGCGCCGGCCACCTGGTCGACGTGTTCACACGGCGCGACGCACCGGACCAACGTCCGGTTGTGCAATGGACCGAGAACATACGCGTCGTCCACGTGCCGGCCGGGCCGCCCCACCACGTACCGAAAGAAGAGCTGCTGCCCTGCATCGACGAGTTCGCCCGCCACGTCACGCGTTTCGTCCGCCGCCAGCGCGGCGACTACGACATCGTGCACGCGAACTTCTTCATGTCGGGCATGGTCGCCCAGCACTTGAAAGCCACGCTCGGGCTGCCGTTCGTGATCACCTTCCACGCGCTGGGCCGGGTGCGCCGGCGCGCCCAGGGCAGCGCCGACACCTTCCCGGTCGCCCGCATGCGCATCGAGGCAACCCTGATGCGGGCGGCCGACCGCGTCATTGCCGAATGCCCGCAAGATCGCCTCGACATGGAGCGCCTGTACGGCGCGCCGCTGTCGCGCATCGCGATCGCCCCCTGCGGCTTCGCGCCGGACGAACTGTGGCCAGTGCCGATGCGCGAGGCTCGCGCCCGCCTGGGTCTCGACCCAAGCCGCTTCGTCGTGCTCCAGCTCGGGCGGATGGTGCCGCGCAAGGGTGTCGACACCGTCATCCAGGGCGTGGCCATGCTGCGCCACCGCCACGGCGTCGATGCGCAACTGCTGGTGGTCGGCGGCGGCGACGGCGACGATGGCCTCGAACTGGCGCGCCTGCGCAGCCTGGCCACCGACCTCGGCGTCGGCGCGCACGTGCGCTTCGACGGCCAGCAGCCGCGCCACCTGCTGCGCGACTACTACAGCGCCGCCGACGTGTTCGCCAGCACGCCCTGGTACGAGCCCTTCGGCATCACGCCGGTCGAAGCCATGGCCTGCGCGCGTCCGGTCGTCGGCTCCGAAGTGGGCGGCATCAAGAGCACCGTCAGCGACGGCCACACCGGCTTCCTGGTGCCCTCGCGCGATCCGGCGGCCCTGGCCGAGCGGCTGGCGCGCCTGCAGCGCCAGCCGGGCCTGGCGCGCGCCATGGGCGACGCCGGCCGCCGTCGCGCCTGCGAGCACTACACCTGGCGCCATGTCGCCGGCCAGTTGTCCGCCATTTACGCCGAGGTGCTCGAGGCCAAGCACCATGCGGCCCAGGCGGCCGTCCAACCCGAGCCGAGGATCCCATGACCAGCACGACGCATTCCAGCACAGCTGCCGGCGACCTACTCCACGCCAGGTCTTGAGATGAAAGCGATCTTCCTCGACAAGGACGGCACCCTGGTGGACGACCTGCCCTACAACGTCGAACCGCGCCGCATCCGGCTGGTAAGCGGCGCCGGCGCCGCCCTGCGCCTGCTGGCGCGGCTCGATTACCGCTTCTTCGTCGTCACCAACCAGTCCGGCATCGCGCACGGCTGCTTCGGCGAAGAGGCCATGGGCCCGGTGGCGGACCGCCTGGCCGACCTTCTCTTTCGCGAAAACCTGACGCTCGACGGCTTCTATTACTGCCCGCACCACCCGCTGGGCACGATCGGCGCCTACGCCATGGTCTGCGCCTGCCGCAAGCCCTCGCCCGGCATGCTGCTCAAGGCAGCCAGCGAGCACCCCATCGACCTGCGCCAGTCCTGGATGATCGGCGACGTCCTGCACGACATCGAAGCCGGCAACCGTGCCGGCTGCCGCACGCTCCTGATCGACAACGGCAACGAGACCGAGTGGCGGCTCGGCCCGCGCCGCGTGCCCACCCGCATGGCGCCCGACCTGTACTCCGCCGCCGTGCTGATCGCCTCGCACGAGGAGCGCGCGCTGGACACCCATAGCGAGGAGCCGCAATGAGCGACGAACAGCCGAACCCATGGCGGGACGCCCGCCGCATCCTGTGCATCCGCCTCGACTCCCTTGGCGACGTGCTCATGTGCACCCCGGCGATCCGCGCCCTGCGCGCCAGCCTGTCCGGCTGCCACCTGACCCTGCTCACCTCGCCGAGCGCCGCCGCCGTGGCGCCGCACATCCCGGAACTCGACGCCGCCATTGGCTACGCCGCCCCGTGGATCAAGCACGACGCCTCGTCCGGCGCCGGGGCACTGCTGGACTGCGCCGCCCGGCTCGCCACCGAACGCTTCGACGGCGCCGTCATCTTCACCTCCTGCTCGCAAAGCCCGCTGCCCGCCGCGCTGCTGTGCCACCTGGCGGAGATTCCGCTGCGGCTGGCGTCCTGCCGCGAAAACCCCTACCAGCTGCTCAGCCATTGGGTGCCGGAAGCCGAACCGGAACGCGCCGCTCGCCACGAAGTCCAGCGCCAGCTCGATTTGGTCGCCCGGATCGGCTGCACGACCGAAGACACGGCCCTATCGTTTGCCGTCCCGCCAGCCGCCACGGCGCGCGTCAATGAGCTGTTGGTCGAAGCCGGCATCGACCCGCAAGCGCCCTATCTCGTGCTGCATGCCGGCGGCAGCGCCGCCGCGCGCCGCTACCCGCTCCGGCACTGGCTGGTGCTGATCGGCCTGCTGGGCACCCACGTCGGCTACCCGATCATCCTGACCGGGGGCCAAGCTGAAGCCGAATCGCTGAGTCCGCTGGCCGAGACCTGGCTCGGCCCCGCACACTCCCTGATCGGCAAGCTCGAATTGGGAGAGCTGGGCGCCCTGATCCGCTCGGCCAGCCTCCTCATCACGGCCAACACCGGCCCGGCGCACATCGCCGCCGCGGTCGGCACGCCCCTGCTCGACCTGTACGCGCTGACCAGTCCCCAGCACACGCCCTGGCGCGTGGCGCACCGGCTGCTGTTCCACGATGTCGATTGCCGCAACTGTCTGCGCAGCAACTGCCCCGAAGGGCACCACGCCTGCCTGGATGGGCTGTCGCCACGCACCGTGCTCGAGGCCGCCGTCGAGCTGCTGGCCTGCGCCCCGCCGCGGCCGGCACGGACCGAGGGCACACCGCTGGCCTTTGCCTAGCACCGGCGGTATTGACGCGATTCCCATGCGAAGACGCAAAAAAACTGGATGCAAACGTATAACAAAAGCTCAAGCATTCGGGCGAGCTCTGATATAATTTCGAAGTTCGTCGGGGCGTAGCGCAGCCTGGTAGCGTACCTGCATGGGGTGCAGGGGGTCGGAGGTTCGAATCCTCTCGCCCCGACCAACAAATCACTGAACTTGGCCAACCATCGGTTGGCCTTTTTCATTTCTGGCCTCTTAGCCGTCATGAGGCAATGTAGCGGCGCGGCGCTTTTGGCACCCATTCAGGCAGTATTTGGCACGCTGAGTAGCGGCGAATATCCCGACAATTAGCACCTCAATTGTCACTTGGCCCGGCTACACGGCTCCCCCCGTATTGAGCTGCCTGCCGCATTCGCTTGCTTCGCCTCATCTTCTCCACAGAGCGCCTGGACAACAATTGCCCGGCAATTCAACTCATCGTGGAGTGAACATGGCAGCAGACTTTTACCTGCAACCGGATGGCGTTAAGGGCGAGTCGACCGACTCCCGGCACCTAGGATGGATCGAATGCTCGTCCATTAATTGGGCAATAACCCAGCCGAAAAGTGCGACCGCGTCGACCACGGGGTCAGGTCTGGCACAAGGACCCGACCTCGGCTGTCGCCCGGAAAATGCGTCAAGGTTGCCAAGGTAGCGTCGCTGCTGGCTCGCACAGCGAAGCACGAACACTGCGCCCGAATTTCACCATGCATGTCGACATTCTTTACAACGCGCACTACGATCTGGAACGCTGCCGCGCTAACTATTTGTAAACAAAGTGATATTTCCTAATGGCACGATTCATGTTTTAAAGAATGTGGGGGCGCAGCTGGATTGTCCAGCCCAGCAAAGACCCATACGACTACATCGGCCGCACAAGCCAGAAACGCTCGAGAGATCACTCATGCATAATAAAAATTGGAAACTTTTGTCTATCACGCTCTGCTGTTCGCTGTCGGGCATCGCACAAGCAAACGTGATTGACTTCGAAGGCGTCACAACCTCGACTTGTCAGGCAGGCACCGGCGCCAAATTCGACGGATTCACACTCGGTGCCTCGACCAGCCGCTCCGGTGCTGGCGTGAACTCGACCAGCGCTTGCTCAAGCATCGTACCAACGGCGCATAGTGGTAACAAATATGCTCTGAATCACAACCTCTATGCCGGCGTGTTGACGCGCGACATTGGCACATTCAGCTTGGACAGCCTGTGGGTGCATACGGACATCCGTGTCGGAACGACGACCGTGCAATTCAAAGGGTTGGACATCAACGGCAATACGCTATACGACCTCAATCTCGCAGGAGTCGGCGCATCTTGGGCGCAAGTGAATTTTTCAGGATGGGCGAACGTGAAAACCCTGACCTGGGACCCGATCGGCAACGCTAACATCGGGATTGATGACATCACGTTCGATACGGCTGCCGTTCCTGAGCCAAGCTCCATTGCCCTGATCGGCCTGGCAATGGCCGGCCTGTCATTCTCGCGCCGCCGCAAGTCATAAGCAGTCTTGGCCGTTCAAGACGGCCACCTCATCAACAGGCACTTTGATCGGCGCAAGCCAAATGGTCGAGTGCCTGTTGTCCTCCCGGTCAATCTGTTCGCGCAATCAAAGGCGGCGTGCGGCGTAACGGTCGTAGTCCCCGCTTCGCCCGGCCCTGATCACTTCCAATCCCCCCGCAAGGCCAGCACCTGCTGCTGCAGATACTCCGGCGACGCCGCCTCCGGCGCCACCGGCTGCCCCACGGCCAGCGCCAGCTTGGACCGGATCCCGCGCGCGAACGAGCGCTCGAACACGTTCGACGGGTCGCGCGTGAACACGCTGCCCCACAGCCCGCGCAGCGCCATCGGGATCACCGGCACCTTGCTGCGCTCGACGATCTTGGCGATCCCGCCGCGGAACTCGTTGATTTCGCCGGTGTGGGTCAGCTTCCCTTCCGGGAAAATGCAGACCAGCTCACCCTCGTGCAGGGCCTGCGCGATGTCGATGAAGGCGCGCTCCATCAGGAAGGGATCCTCCTTGGCGGGCGCAATCGGAATCGCTTTCGCCGCCCGGAAGATCCACCCGAGGAAAGGCGTCTTGAAAATGCGGTGATCCATCACGAAGCGGATCGGGCGCGGGCTGGCGGCGCCGATCACCAGCGCGTCGACATAGCTCACGTGATTGCAGACCAGCACCGCCGGGCCTTCGTCCGGGATGCGGTCGGCGTCGATGGTGCGCACGCGGTAGCCGGTGTGGATCAGCATCCAGGCCAGGAAGCGCATCAGGAATTCCGGCACCAGCGAGAAAATGTACACCGCCACGCAGGCATTCAGCAGCGCCGTCACCAGGAACATCTCGGGAATGGTGAAGCCCTGCCCCAGCAGCACGATCGCCACGCCGGCGGCGGCGACCATGAACAACGCGTTCAGGATGTTCATGCCGGCGATGGTGCGCGAGACGTGCTTCGGGTCGCAGCGGGTCTGGATCAGGGCGAACAGCGGCACGATGAACAGGCCGCCGAACACGCCGATCAGCACCAGGTCGAGCATGATGCGCCACGCGCCCGGCAGGCCCAGCAGGCTCAAGGCGCCCACGGTGGCGGTGCCGTTGAGTTCCGCATAGGCCACGCTGGCGAAATACAGGTCGATCCCGAATACCGACAGGCCGATCGCCCCGAACGGCACCAGGCCGATCTCGACCTTGTGGCCCGACAGCTTCTCGCACAGCAGCGAGCCGGCGCCGATACCGAGGGAGAACACGGTCAGCAGCAGCATGATCACGCTGTGGTCGCCGTGCAGGTAATCCTTCGCATACAGCGGGAACTGCGACAGCACCAGCGCGCCATAGAACCAGAACCAGGAATTGCCCAGCATCGACAGGAACACCGTGCGGTTCTGACTGGAGAACTTCAGGTTGCGGATCGATTCCGCGATCGGATTGAAACTGATTTTGAGCTCAGGCACCGGCGCCGGCGACACCGGGATGCGCCAGCTCGCACCCAGGCCCAGCAGCGCGCAGAACAGGGTGCCGCCCGCCACCAGCTCGATGCCCCAGGGCTTGTAACCGACCAGCAAGGTACCTGCCACCTCGCCCAGCAGGATGCCGACAAAGGTGCCCATCTCGATCACGCCATTGCCGCCAACCAGTTCTTCCGGCTTCAGGTGCTGCGGCAGGTAGGCATATTTCACCGGCCCGAACAGGGTCGAATGCAGGCCCATGCCGACCACGGCCGCGATCAGCACCCACAGGGTGTGCGTCAGCCAGCCGATGCCGGCCACCAGCATGATGGCGATTTCGAGCAGCTTGACGAACCTGGCCATGCGCGCCTTGTCGAACTTGTCGGCCACCTGCCCGGCGGTAGCGGAAAACAGGACGAAGGGCAGGATGAACAGGCCGGCCACCAGGTTGTTCAGCAGGCCGGGGTCGGCTGTGGTCCAGCTGGCGGTGTCGAAGGTCAGGGCCACCAGCAGCGCGGTCTTGAACAGGTTATCGTTGAAGGCGCCGAAGAACTGGGTCCAGAAAAAGGGGCCGAAGCGGCGCTGCGTCAGCAGGGAGAACTGGCTCGGTTGGCTCATGCGGGTTGGCTCGGTGGATAATGAAACCGTAATCTACAACAGGCAATGGGGCCCGGACAAAGGGAATTGCTCAACCACATCATTGCGTCGCCGATACTAATACGGAAAGTCTCATCTGGCGATACGGAATGGGTAAAAAGCATAGACCGTCCAACGCTTCAAGCGGCATGCCATGTCAACCGCCCGCATTGATAAACTTGATTGAAACGTCTCAATCGAGCCCCAATAGAGCAGGATTGGTGCGACGCAGCGCGGGTTAGAATCCGCGGATGACTTCCACCGACTTCCTCCTCCGCTACGCCAGCGTGACAACTGCGCTGTTCGACCACATCGAACAGGACATGCTGCAACTGTCCTGTGCCTTCATCGACGACGACGAGGCTGCTTCACCGGGCTGGCTCGATGCCGCCCCGCCGGCGGCCTTGCTGCCGCTGGACATCCCGCTGACCTGAGCCGCCATGTTGCTCTAGCCCTAGGTGCCCAAAAAAAATGATTCGGATTTTGCGGGCCCTGCCGCAAAATCCGAATCATGTCGGGCATCCCGGAACGCGGGATCAGGCCAGGGTCTCGAGGCGGATACGGGTGACCTTGCTGATCACGGCCGGCAGGTTCTCGATCTTCTCGATCGCCGCGATGATGTTCTTTTCGCGGGTCTGGTGGGTGAGCAGGATGATGTCGAGGTTGACCTGGTCGCCCGGCTCCTTCTGCAGCACCGCGTCGATCGAGATGCCGGCATCGGCCAGGATGCGGGTCAGGTCGGCCATCACGCCGAGCTGGTCCTTCACATACACGCGCAGGTAATAGCTGGTCGTGATCTCGGCCATCGGCACGATGGCGACGTCGGTCATCTCGTTCGGCTGGAAGGCCAGGTGCGGCACGCGGCAGTACGGGTCGACGGTGGCCAGGCGGGTGACGTCGACCAGGTCGGCGATGACCGCCGAGGCGGTCGGCTCCGAGCCCGCGCCCTTGCCATAGTAGAGCGATGCGCCGACGGCGTCGGCCTGCACCAGCACCGCGTTCATCGCGCCTTCGACGTTGGCGATCAGGCGCGCCGCCGGGATCAGGGTCGGGTGCACGCGCAGCTCGATGCCTTCTTTCCCTTCGGTGCGGGTACGGCGGGTGATGCCCAGCAGCTTGATACGGTAGCCCAGTTGCTCGGCGTAGCGGATGTCGCGTGCCTGCAGCTGGCTGATGCCCTCGATGTAGGCCTTGTCGAACTGCACCGGGATGCCGAAGGCGATCGCCGACATGAGGGTGAGCTTGTGGGCGGCGTCCACGCCCTCGATGTCGAAGGTCGGGTCGGCCTCGGCATAACCCAGCTCCTGGGCCTGCTTCAGGACGGTGGCGAAGTCCAGCCCCTTCTCGCGCATCTCCGAGAGGATGAAATTGGTGGTGCCGTTGATGATGCCGGCCACCGACTCGATGCGGTTGGCGGTGAGTCCCTCGCGCAGGGCCTTGATGATCGGCACGCCGCCGGCCACGGCCGCCTCGAAGGCCACCGTCACGCCTTTTTCCTGGGCGGCGGCGAAGATCTCGTTGCCATGCAGCGCCAGCAGCGCCTTGTTGGCGGTGACCACATGCTTGCCGTTTGCAATCGCTTGCAGAACAAGTTCGCGCGGCAGCTCGTAGCCGCCGATCAATTCGACGACGATGTCGATGTCCGGGTTGTTCACCACGGCGAACGGGTCGCCCACGACTTCCACGCCGGCGCCGACGATTCCGCGTGCTCGTTCCAGGTTACGCGCGGCCACCATCGTAATTTCGATACCGCGGCCGGCGCGGCGGCGGATGTCCTCCTGGTTGCGTTGAAGAACGTTGAAGGTGCCGGCGCCGACGGTGCCGATGCCCAGGAGGCCTACTTTGATGGGTTTCATGATCTCGATTCTTCTCTTGATGGTCCGACCTGGGGTCAGCGTCCGTGACGGCGCCGGTAGCCGTCCAGGAAGCGAGCGATACGGCCGCAGGCATCCGTCAGGTCGTCGGAATTAGGCAGGAACACCAGCCGGAAATGGTCCGGGGCGATCCAGTTGAAGCCGGTGCCTTGCACCAGCAGCACTTTTTCCTCGGACAGCAGTTCGCAGATGAACTGCTGGTCGTCCGTGATCGGGTACATCTTCGGATCGAGGCGGGGGAACATGTACAGCGCCGCTTTTGGCTTGACGCAGGACACGCCCGGGATATCGGTAAGCAGTTTGTGCGCGAGGTCGCGCTGTTTCAGCAGGCGCCCGCCGGGGCCGACCAGGTCGGCGATGCTCTGGTAGCCGCCCAGGGCGGTCTGGATCGCGAACTGGCCCGGTGCGTTGGCGCACAGGCGCATCGAGGCCAGCATGTTCAGGCCCTCGATATAGCCCCTGGCGTGGCGCTTGTCGCCCGACACCACCATCCAGCCGGCGCGGTAGCCGCAGGAGCGGTAGTTCTTGGACAGGCCGTTCAAAGTAAGGAACAGGACGTCGTCGGCCAGCGAAGCGATGGAAACATGCTCCGAGCCGTCGTACAGGGTCTTGTCGTAGATCTCGTCGGCGTAGATGATCAGTCCGTGCTGGCGCGCCAGCTCGACGATCTCGAGCAGCACCTCGCGGTGGTACAGTGCGCCGGTCGGGTTGTTCGGGTTGATGACGACGATCGCGCGCGTGTTCGGCGTGATCTTCTTGCGCATGTCCTCGATGTCCGGCAGCCAGCCGGCCCCTTCGTCGCACACGTAGTGCACCGGATTGCCGCCGGCCAGGCTCACCGCGGCGGTCCACAGCGGGTAGTCGGGCGCCGGCACCAGGACCTCGTCGCCGTTGTTGAGCAGGCCCTGCATCGCCATCACGATCAGTTCCGACGCGCCATTACCCAGGTAAATATCGTCGATACCGACGCCGGCAATGCCCTTGCCCTGGGTGTAGTGCATCACCGCCTTGCGCGGCGCGAACATGCCTTTCGAGTCGGTGTAGCCGGCGGCGCCGTGCATGTTGCGGATCATGTCGTGCACGATCTCGTCGGGCGGGTCAAAGCCGAACACGGCCAGGTTGCCGATGTTGAGCTTGATGATCTTCTGGCCATCGTCTTCCATCTGGCGCGCCTTTTCCAGGGCCGGGCCGCGGATTTCGTAGCAGACGTCGTCGAGCTTGTTTGATTTCAGAATCGGTCGCAAGGTGTCCCCTGGGTAGTGGCGGTTTGTTGCAGTGCGAAAAATACCATTCTGCCGAAAGCGCCCGATTTAAGCAACCTCGCCTCGGCCACAAAAAAAACCGCCGGCACAGGCCGGCGGAAAAGTCGACTTACCGAAAATCCCAAGCGTACTCAGCCCCAGAGGATATCGGTCACCTTGATGGCTGCGGTGTTCCCGTACATCAGGAACAGCATGTCTACCCCGCTATTGAAATTGCCGTCGCCGTCGACGTCGACGAACATATAGCCGTCGTTGCCGCCGAAGTTGCCGAATGCGAGCGAGCGGTTGGTATTGCCGTCGTTGAAGAAGCCGACACCGTTTCCGATCACGTCGTTCAGCGCCTGCCAGTTGTTCGAATACATCTCGTGGGTGGTGATCGCTCCGCGGTTGGCTCCGGCTGCCAGGTGCAGGACGGACAGGTCGATCTTGTCCACGCCCCCCTGGAAGAAGTTGTAGGTATCGATGTTGGCGCTCGATCCGTTCGCACCCAGCACGACGGAAGAGTCGGAAGCCTTGCTGAAACGGATGACGTCGGCCACCTCCGCGTCGCGGTACAGCATGATTTCGTCGCCGCCGCGGTTGCCCTGGAAGACGATGCCTCCCTCCGGTCCTTCCACACTGTCTTTGCCGTCGCTGCCGAGGTAGGTCAGGCGGGCCAGCGTCGACTCGCCCGTGTTCACGACGCCGCCGAAATCGATGTTGCCGCCCGAGCCGGTGGCATCGAACAGGGTGACCGTGCTGGCGTAGATCGCGGTCAGGTTCAGGCTTGCGTTGCCCGTCAGCTTCAGGGTCTTGGCGCCGTCGATGTACAGGTAGGAGAGCATGTTCGTGTAGTCCGCCGCCACATGCCCTTCGTTGCGCGGGGTCGCTGGATTGTCGACCTCGACCGCCGTGACCGCCGAGTGCAAGTTGATGGTCTCGATACCCTTGGCCTCGATGGTGGCGACCTGCACGCCGCCGTTCGCCTTGCCGTCCGCCAGCGCATCCTGGCCGGTCAGCGAAATCGTGAGCACGTCGTTGGCGCCGGATGCATTCTTGAGGCTGAACTTGATGTTTGAAATCGGGACGAAATCTTCGGTGGGCTTGCCCTCCAGGTCGAAGTTGCGCGCCTCGGCGACCAGGTTGATGCTGGAATTGGCGCGGCCGTTGATGAACTCGACGTCCTCGCGCAGCGGCTTGCTGGCGTCGAGGCGGGTCACCTCGCCGGCCTTGTCGAGGTCGTAGATGCCCTTGCCGCTCGAGAAGTTCAGGGTCTCGAAATTGGTGTACACCTGGCCTTCGGTCGCCAGCAGCGCGGCGTCGTTGACGAACATGGTGTCGTTGCCGCCCACGCCGCCTTCCACTTTCGCGCCCTTCTGCGCGGCCTGGCTGAAGGTGTAGACGTCGTCGCCGGCGCCCAGCTGGATGTTGGCGCTGGCGGCCAGCGGGCCGGTGAGGACCAGGGTGTCGGCGCCGCTGCCGCCCTTGACCGAGAGGTTGGTCGCGCTGGCGATTTTGAGCGTGGTGTTGCCGGTATAGGTGCTGGCGTCGAAGGTGGTGAACGGCAAGATCCCGGACAGGTCGGCCGACATTGGGCCCAGGCCTTTGAGGGTGATCGTCTTGAGCGTGTCGGCCGCGGCAAGCGCGGTGGTCACCAGCGACAACTGGCCGCCGTTGACGATGTTGAGCGTGGTGGCCTTGGCGATGTCGAGGTTGACTTCGACGCCGGACACGGCCAAGGCCGCGGCTGCATCGATGATCGGAGGCAGCGTGGTCACCGGGGTAGCAGCCAGGTTGACGGTAGTCGCAGCGGCGTCGGTGATGGTGGCGCCGCCGTTGACGTCCGTCAGGGCCAGGTTCAAGGTATGGCCGGCGGTGGCGTTGGCGATCACGGCGTTCTGGTTGGTGTTGATCAGGGTAACGCTGGTGATCGCATTGCCGGTGAAGTTGGCGGCGCCGGTGTTGCCGATCACGGTGATCGCCTTGCCGCCGGTGATGTTCACGCCGCCGGCGGTGGTGACGACCTGCACCGTGGCTGCGTCGTGGACCTTGGCATTGACCGCGCCCTTGGTGACGAAGTGGATCGCCATCATGTCGGCCTGGCCGCTCAGGTCGTAGGCGACCCCCGCGGTGCCGACACCCGCGCCGGACACCGCTTCGAAGCTTTCGATGCTGCTGGTGCGCACACCGGCCGGCAGCGCGGCCAGGCCGTTGCCGTTCTCATCGCGCACGGACAGCATGTCGTTGCCGCCGCCGCCCTTGAGGTCGTCGCCCGCGCTCAGGGTGGCGGCAGTGGCGCGGAACACGTTGGTGCCGCCGCTGCCGGTGAAGGCGGTGCCGGTATCGGCATTGGCGGTCAGCGTGATGTCGAAGTCGGCGCGGCTGGCTTGCACAAAAGCGGCCACGCTGGCGGCCAGCTTGTCGGGCACGATGGCGGCGGCCAGCGAGGCGTCGTCGGTGACGGTGCGGATGAAGGCCTTGGTGGCGGCCTGGGCTTCGTCGCCGTTGTAGGAGGCACGCTCCGGATGGGTGTCGAGGGCCGCGGTGAAGGCGGTGGCGGCAGCGACCTTGTTGTTGAAGGCTTTCAGGTCGTCGTTCTGGGCGCCCTTGGCGATCTCGGTGACGACCGCGTCGATTGTCATGATGCGCTGGTCGAGGGCGTTGGCCCAGAAGTCGATGCCGGCCTTTTCTGCTTCGCGCCCGAACAGGTTGATGTAAACCGTGCGCACGATATCGAAATTGTTCTTGCCGGCGAAGGTCTGCTTGTACTCGTTCGAAGCGGCGAACTCGGCCGAGATCATCGAGGTGTCGCCCTTGGCATTCGCGACGACGCCCTCCCACCATTCCAGCCCGCCGGCATCGGCGGGGCGGCTGAAGTAGGCGACGTAGAGTTGCTGGATTGCGGTGGTGTAGAGAGCCATGCGTATTTCCCGGTCAGGTTGTTCAAGTGTCGGTACTGCGAATAGGCGCCATTTACCCATGAATATGCATTTGCCAAATACCCCCAGTCGTGGGGGATTGTCACGAAGCAAATACATTTAGACGACACTTTTGCTGAACTTTCCGGCGCCAGCCAGCCTCGCCCCGCGCGCTGCGGGGCGCGAAGCGGCCTGGCTCTCCGGTTACAATGAACGTTTCGTGCGGTCCACCCGGTCCGCGCCAACCTGCCGTCTCGCGCTACGATGAAGCTTCATTCCGACAATACCCAGCAATACCAGACCGTCACCGGCTATGACGCCAGCGGGGTCGAAATCAATGCCCAGCGTTTCAACTACAGCCTGCTCGTCATGCCGGAAGTGCCGCCGCGCCCGTGGAACGTCACGCGCCTGGAAGACCTGACACCCGCCCACTTCGAGGAAATCGCGAAGGATGCGCCCGACGTGGTCGTGCTCGGCACCGGGGAGCGCCAGCGCTTCGTGCACCCCAAGCTGGTCGCCAGCCTGTCGAGCATGCACGTGGGCGTCGACTGCATGGACAGCCAGGCCGCCTGCCGCACCTACAACGTCCTGATGGGCGAAGGCCGCAAGGTCACGCTGGCCCTGATCATCGAAGGCGCCGCCGGCGCCTGAGACCCCGCGCCGGACCGGACCGCTTCCCGTCGGGAGCGGGCGGACCGGCCGTGTCCCGTTTTACCCACCTTGCCTATAACAATATGAATCCATCGGCATTTGCCTTCATCATCACAGGCGTCATCCTGAACGCCGCCGCCCAGCTCCTGCTCAAGGCGGGCACCAACGCCCTCGGGGGCGCCATCCACCTCACCCGCGACAACTGGTTCATGACCGGTCTCAAGGTCGCCACCCAATGGCCGATCGTGGCCGGCATGCTGTGCTACGGCGTGTCGCTGGTGGTCTGGATCCTGGGCCTGTCGCGTACCGACGTGACGGTGGCCTACCCGATGCTCTCGCTGGGCTACGTGATCGGCGCGGTCGGCGCCTGGATGTTCCTCGGCGAAGCAGTCTCGCCGCAGCGCATGCTGGCGCTGGGCGTGATCGTGCTCGGCGTGGTGCTGCTGGCGCGCAGCTAAATTATTTCCATTTTACATCTTGAAGAAATGAAAACGCGCACCACCTTGGGGCCAAAGTCTTTACGAGACTAGCAAGGGGCGGCCGCGACGATTATCATTCTGGTATCCGCTGCCGCCTGCAGCCATGACACCAGGAGAACCCCGTGGCCGAGAGCCTCACCGCCGCAACCGTCGACAATTTCACTGCCCCGATGACCGGAGGCAAGACCTTCGAGCTGGGAGGCCGTCCGGCGAAGTACACCGTGCTGTACTTCTACCCCAAGGACAATACCCCGGGCTGCACCACCGAGAGCATCGCTTTCCGCGAGGCCTGGCCTGACTTCCAGGCCGCGAACGTCGAGATCTACGGCATCAGCCGCGACAGCCTGCGCTCGCACGAAAGCTTCAAGGGCAAGCTGGGCCTGCCCTTCGAACTGATCTCGGATCCGGAAGAAACGGTGTGCGAGCGCTTCGGTGTCATGAAGTTGAAAAACATGTACGGCAAACAAGTGCGCGGCATTGAGCGCAGTACGTTTATCATTGACGCTCAAGGCCGATTGGTGAAAGAATGGCGTGGCGTGAAAGTCAATGACCACGTGGCCGAAGTGCTGGAATTTGTGAAGAGCCAGCCCTGAAAACGGATGGCTCCAGCAACCCGGTTTTTTAACTTTGCTGGACATCGCCACCTATTTTGAGTCACAGAGCACCTCATCCGCATCACCCGCCCTGCTGCTGCCGGACCGGCATCCTCCGGCTGCAGCCACATCCTGAGCAGTATCTCCCGCAGCACCTACAAGTAGCATCGTTTCCGTGCAGCGGCGCGCCCTGAGCTGCGCCTGCGCGTCCCGTTTAAGAATTTTTTCGAAAAGAGAACCTGATGCCACTGCCAAAAATGCCTACCAAGCCAGCCACCATGCTGCTGGCCAAGGATTACCCCAAGGCCGAACCGGGCAAGTCGCCCGTGCGTCCGGCATCCGCCACGGTCGATACCGACCTCGAAGAACTGATCAGCGGCCAGGCCGTCGCGGCGCCGAAGGCGACCCGCGCGCGCAAGGCCAAGGCCGCCGCTGCCCCTGCCCCGACCGCCGCCAATGACGCCGTCGCCGCCGGCACCACCGGCACCGCGCCGGTCAACGTGGTCGGCGCCCCTGACGCCCCCGCGCCGACCGGCGAAGCGCCGCTGGCCAAGGGCCCGGCGCGCAAGTCGAAGGACGGCGCCGGCGCGCGCCTGCGCGAGACCGACGCCGACCAGCCGCACCCGGCCAAGCACAAGCCGGTCGAAGTCACCGTCAAGTCGTCCACCAGCCGCAAGGCCGACAAGCTGGGCGCCGCCAAGGTGTTCGTGCTCGACACCAACGTCCTGATGCACGACCCGACCTCGCTGTTCCGCTTCGAGGAACACGACGTCTACCTGCCGATGATGACCCTGGAAGAGCTCGACAACCACAAGAAGGGCATGTCGGAAGTCGCGCGCAACGCGCGCCAGGTGGCGCGCACCCTCGACGCCCTGATCGCCAACGTCGACGACGACGCCATCGAGGCCGGCATCCCGCTGGCCAAGCTGGGCAACAAGGATGCACGCGGGCGCCTGTACTTCCAGACCAACCTGGACTCCGCGCCTCTGCCCGAAGGCCTGCCCGAGGGCAAGGCCGACAACCAGATCCTGGGCGTGGTGCGCGCGCTGGAAGACCGCATGGATGGCCGCGCCATCGTGCTGGTGTCGAAGGACATCAACATGCGCATCAAGGCGCGCGCCCTGGGCCTGCCGGCCGAGGACTATTTCAACGACCACGTGCTGGAAGACACCGACCTGCTGTATTCGGGCATCGTCCAGCTGCCGGACGATTTCTGGAACAAGCACGGCAAGGACATGGAGTCCTGGCAGGAAAACAAGAACGGCAACTCGGCCACCTATTACCGCGTGACCGGCCCGCTGATTCCGACCCTGCTCGTGAACCAGTTCGTGTTCATCGAGCCGCAGAATGGCGAATCGCCCTTCTACGGTCAGGTAAAACAGATCAACGGCAAGACCGCAGTCTTCCAGACCCTGCGCGACTACAGCCACAACAAGAACAACGTGTGGGGCATCACGGCGCGCAACCGCGAGCAGAACTTCGCCCTGAACCTCCTGATGAATCCGGAGTGCGACTTCGTCACCCTGCTCGGCCAGGCCGGTACCGGTAAAACCCTGCTGGCGCTGGCCGCCGGCCTGGCCCAGGTGCTGGAAACCAAGCAGTACAACGAGATCATCGTCACCCGCGTCACGGTGCCGGTGGGCGAGGACATCGGCTTCCTGCCGGGTACCGAGGAAGAGAAGATGTCGCCGTGGATGGGCGCATTCGACGACAACCTCGAAGTGCTGATGAAGTCCGACAGCGACGGCGGCGACTGGGGCCGCGCCGCGACCCAGGACCTGATCCGCTCGCGCATCAAGATCAAGTCGCTCAACTTCATGCGCGGCCGCACCTTCGTGAACAAGTTCCTCATCATCGACGAGGCGCAGAACCTGACGCCGAAACAGATGAAGACCCTGGTCACGCGCGCCGGTCCCGGCACCAAGATCCTGTGCCTGGGTAACATCGCCCAGATCGATACGCCGTATCTCACCGAAGGCTCGAGCGGCCTCACCTATGTGGTCGACCGCTTCAAGGGCTGGAGCCACAGTGGCCACGTCACCCTGGCGCGCGGCGAACGCTCGCGCCTCGCGGACCACGCTAGCGACGTGCTGTAAGCGCCTGTCCTGCAGGTCTCAACCCGGAACGCTCGCCGCAAGGCGGGCGTTTTTCATTTCCGCCCTCTATTCGCCACGCATGATCCTGCTCCTCAAACTGCTGCTCGTACCGATCCTGATCGCCCTCGTCACCCTGGCCGGCCGCCGCTGGGGCCCGCATGTGGCCGGCTGGCTGTCCGCCTTTCCCATCGTCGCCGGGCCGATCTTGCTCGTGATCGCGCTGGAACAGGGCGCCGCCTTTGCCGCCGCTGCCAGCGCCAACACCCTGCTGGCGGTACTGGCCATCCTCGTCTTCAGCATCGCCTATGCACGCTGCGCCCACCTCGGCATGCCGCGCGCGATGGCGGCCGCGCTGCTGGCCTACGCGCTGGCCGTGCTGGTGCTGACCTCCGTCTCGCTGCCGCTGTGGGCCGGTGTTCCGGCCGTGGTCCTGGCGTTGCTGCTGGCGCCGCGCCTGTTCGGACCGGGGCGCGCCCAGGCCGCGGCCGGCAAGCCGGCGCACGACCTGCCCTGGCGCATGCTGGCCGGCGCCTTGCTATCCCTGAGCGTCACCTATGCCGCCGCCGGCCTCGGCCCGCGCCTGAGCGGCCTGTTCGCCATGTTCCCGGTAATGAGCACGGTGCTGGTCGGCTTCTCGCACCGCGCCAGCGGGCCCGGCTTTGCAGTCGGCCTGCTGCGCGGCATGGTCAACGGGTATTACGCCTTTGCCGTGTTCTGCGTGGTGTTGTCGCTGCTGCTGCGGTCGCAGGGTATCGCTATCGCCTTCGCCGCGGCAACCGGCGCCGCGCTGGCGGTCCAGTTCGGCCTGCGCGCCGTCCAGCAAAAACTTTGCGCGCCGCAGCGTGCCGCCGGCGGAAAGGCGGCTTAGAATAGCCGCGTTCCATCCACCTTGGAGAGTCCGATGCCGCACATGCTGTTGATCCACGAACCGGTCGGCCAGCGCGCCACCCGAAACGAGCTTGAGGGCCGCGCGGCCTACGACCGCATGCTGCGCTGGGGCGAAGACCTGCGCGCCCGCGGCCTGCTGCTGGCGGCCGAGTCGCTGGCCTCGACCGACAAGGCGGCGCGCGTCTCCACGCCGGGCGGCAAGGCACGCATCGTCGACGGGCCGTTTGCCGAAGCCAAGGAGATGGTGGGCGGGTTCTTCCTGGTGAACGTCGATACCCGCGAGGAAGCGATCGCGCTGGCGCAGGAGTGTCCGGCGGCGGAGTGGGCGACGGTCGAGGTGCGGGGGCTGGCGCCGTGTTTCGTGTAATGGTCTGCTAAAAATCGGCGGGGACCCAGGTTCGCAACGCTCCTGCCAAAGTATTTTTGGCCGCGATGTCGAAAGTGATGCAAGCGATTCGTCGTGTGAACAGGAAGCCCTGACAAGGCGCCTATCCACGACAAGGAGACCCCATGCGCTTCATGATCATCGTCAAGGCCACCGCCGACACCGAAGCCGGCATCATGCCCGGCGAACCGCTGTTCGCCGCCATGGCCGAGTACCACCAGGAGCTGGCCCGGGCCGGTGTCCTGCTCGACGCCAACGGCCTGCGCCCGAGCAGCGCCGGCTGGCGCATCCGCTATGGCGAAGGCCGGCGCAGCGTCACCGACGGCCCCTTCGCCGAGACCAAGGAGCTGATCGCCGGCTATACCCTGATCCAGGTGCGTTCGCGCGAGGAAGCGATGGAATGGTCGCGCCGCTTCCCGGCTCCGCACGGCGAGTTCCTTGATGCCGAGATCGAAGTACGCCAGCTCTACGAAGCTGCCGACCTCCCCCACTGAAAGGAATCGCCATGAACCGCCAGATCTTCGTCAACCTCCCGGTCAAGGACCTCGAGCGCAGCAAGGCCTTCTTCAGCGCCCTCGGCTTCGTCAACAACCCGCAGTTCACCAATGCCGACGGCGCCTGCATGGTGGTCAGCGACACCATCTACCTGATGCTGCTGACCGAGCCCTTCTTCCAGACCTTCACGCCGAAAGCGATCCCGGACGCGCACAAGCACACCGAAGTGCTGCTCTGCCTGTCGTGCGACAGCCGCGCCGCCGTCGACGACATGGCGGACAAGGCCAAGGCCGCCGGCGGCCGCTGGCCGAACCCGCCCAAGGACCACGGCTTCATGTACCAGCACGGCTTCGAGGATCTCGACGGCCACATGTGGGAGCTGGTCTACATGGAAGGCATGCCCGAGCAAGCGCTTGACGCCGCGGCTGCCGCAGACGCGGACGTAGCGATTTGATGGATACCCAGGTCGAACGCAGCATCGCCGCCGTCTGGCGCATCGAATCGGCCAAGATCGTGGCCCTTGTTGCGCGCATGGTGCGCGACGTCGGCCTGGCCGAGGAGCTGGCCCAGGATGCGCTGGTGTCGGCCCTCGAGCACTGGCCGGGCCAGGGCATCCCGGACAATCCGGGCGCCTGGCTGACGACCACCGCCAAGCATGCCGCGCTCGACCGTCTGCGGCGCGACCGCGTGCTCCAGCAGAAACTGGAACAGATCGGGCTCGACCTCGAGGCCCAGGAGGCATTGATCGTGCCCGATTTCGTCGACAGCCTCGACGCCGCGCGTAACGACGTGCTGGGCAACGACCTGCTGCGCCTGATGTTCACCGCCTGCCACCCGGTGCTGTCGCTGGATGCGCGCCTGGCGCTCACCCTCAAGCTGCTGGGCGGCCTGTCGACCCAGGAGATCGCGCGCGCCTTCCTGGTGCCGGAAACCACCATGGCCCAGCGCATCGTGCGCGCCAAGCGCACCCTCGGCGACGCGCGCGTGCCCTTCGAGCTGCCCCCGCCCCAGGAGCTGGGCGAGCGCCTGGGCGCGGTGCTGGAAGCGGTCTATCTGATCTTCAACGAAGGCTATACCGCCACCGCGGGCGAGGACTGGATGCGCCCCGCCCTCGCCGACGAAGCGCTGCGCCTCGGGCGCATGCTGGCCGAGCTGGCGCCCGGCGAGCCGGAAGCCCACGGCCTGGTGGCGCTGATGGAACTGCAGGCCTCGCGCATGGGGGCGCGCGTGGATGGCGAGGGACGCCCGGTGCTGCTGCTCGAGCAGGACCGCTCGCGCTGGGACGGCGTGCTGCTGCGGCGCGGCCTGGCGGCGCTGGCGCGCGCCCCCGCCCTCGGCCAGGCACGCGGTCCCTACCTGCTGCAGGCCGAGATCGCGGCCTGCCATGCACGCGCGCACGTCGCCGAGGAGACCGATTGGGGCGCGATCGCCGCGCTGTACGCCGAACTGGCCCAGGTCCAGCCCTCGCCCGTGGTGGAACTCAACCGCGCGGTCGCGGTGGGCATGGCCGAGGGGCCGGCCGCCGGCCTGCTGCTGGCCGACGCCCTCGCGCAGGGCGGCAAGCTGCAGGGCTATCACTGGCTGCCGAGCGTGCGTGCCGACCTGCTGTCGAAACTGGGCCGCCTGGACGAGGCGCGCCGCGAATTCGAACGCGCCGCCGCCATGACGGCCAACGCCCGCGAGCGCGAACTGCTGCTCGAACGCGCGCGCGCCCAGCGCTCCTGATCCCTGAAAATAGAACAGCCCCGTGCGCACACGGGGCTGTGTTGTCGGCCGCGCCGCTCAGCGCACGATGCAGTCGACCGCGTCCTTCTTGCCGGACGCGTCCTGGCTTGCCAGCGGGCCGCTCGCACCAAGGTCAAAGGACGGCGGCGGCGCGAACTGCAGGCCCGGGTTGTTTGGCACGAGCACCGGCGGCTGGTTCACGTTGGGCACGTAGCCGAACTGGCCGGCCTGGAAGCCCAGCGAGCCGCCGTTGTTGGTCACGATGATGGCGCCGTCGCTCACCGACAGGTGCAGGCCGGGTGGCAATGCCGGAGCCAGCGCGGGAGCGCCGGCCGACCGGGGGATAGTCGGCACGCCGCTGGCGTCATTGCCCACGTACTGCACCACGAAGGTGGTGCCGCGGATGCCGATCGTCGCGTTCGGCGTCTTGAGCGAGAACTTTTCCTTGTTGCGCTTGCCCATCAGGCCGGTGATCGAGCGCAGGCCGCCCTTGACCAGGCTGTAGCTGGCGCTGTCGTTTTCCGGCTTGCCCTCGTCGAAGGCGAAGTTGTCGACCTTGAAGGTGGTGCCGGGGCGCAGCGTGATCTCGCTGTTGTCGATGAACTTGATCTGGGCGTAGGTATTCTTCTCCGACACCAGGGTGTCGCCGCTTTCGATCTCGGACTTCAGCGCCAGCACCTTGACGCTGCCGTCGGCCTTCTTCGCCATCAGCGGGCCGCTCAGGCGCGCCACCACGCCCGCCACCTGGGCGGCCCAGGCGGCACTGCCGAAGGCCAGCAGGCCGGCGAACAGCAGCGCTTCCAGCGCCCGCCGGGCCAACTTAGTTGCAATACATTTTGGTCGCTGCTTTTTCATTCTTTGCTCCAGGGTTCGAACCCGACGCCGGGCCGGACTGTTTCTCCGCCTTCTCCGACGGTTTGGCGCCGCCGCCACCGCCTTCGCCGCTGCCGCCGTCCGGGCTGGTGCCGCCGGCGCTGCCAACCGGCAGTCTGCCCTGCGTCGGCGTGCGCGTGTTCAGCAGGTTCACGGTGTTCTGCTGGGCCTGGGCCACCGGCGTCTTCGGCTCGCCCTGGGTCGGGGTCGGGTTGAACACCGTGCACTGCGGGTCGGTCGGGTGGGTGCTGCAGAAATCGGGCTTCGGCAGCACCGCTTCGCAGCCCGCGAGCATATTGGCCGCGCACTGGGCCAGGGTCGGCAGCACGACCGAGCAGCCCTGCAAGGTCGGGCTGCCGATACATTGCTGCAGTGTCGGCAGCACCGCCTGGCAACCGGCGCGGGTCTTGTCGCTCACGCACTGCGACAGGGTCGGCAGGATGCCGCTGCAGGACGCGTCGTGCGGATTGACCAGGCAGGCGTCGAAGGCCAGCTTCAGCACCTGCGCACAGCCTTCCTCGCCCGGGGTCTGCTTGCAGACCGGCAGGGCCGGCAGGCGGGTGGCGCAGCCCGGGCCGCCCGGATTGATCAGGCAGATCTCGAAGGCGGCGCGTTCGAGCACCGGTGCGCAGCCGTACACGCCGGCATCATTGCGGCAGGTCGCCAGGGCCGGCAGGATCTCGCCGCAGCCCGGAGTTTTCGGCGCGACGATGCAGGCCGTGACCGCATTGCGCTGCACGATCACCGGTTCGCAGCCATAGGTCGACGGCGCCTTGGCGCACACTTCCCATTGCGGCAAGGTGGCGCCGCAGCCCGGGCCTTTCGGATTCACGATGCAGGCCGTGATCTTGTCGCGCTCGGCGATCACCGTCGAGCAGCCGTAGATACCCGGCTGGTTCTGGCAGGCCGGATAAGGCGGCAGCGTGGTGTCGCAGCCCGGCGCTTTCGGATTGGCCATGCAGACGGTGATGGCATCGTGTTCCTTGATCACCGGCGCGCAGCCGTAGGTACCGGGCGCCTTTTCGCACACGCCATACGGCGGCAGCGTGGTGTCGCAGCCCGGCCCCTTCGGATTGACGATACAGGCGGTGACGTCGTCATGCGCCTTGATGACCGGCGCGCAGCCGTAGGTGCCGGGGGACTTCTCGCACACGCCATACGGCGGCAGCGTGGTGTCGCAACCCGGACCTTTCGGGTTGACGATGCAGGCGGTGACCTCGTCGTGCGCCTTGATCACGGGGGCGCAGCCATAGGTGCCTGGCGACTTCTCGCACACGCCATACGGCGGCAGGGTGGTATCGCAACCCGGACCCTTCGGATTGACGATGCAGGCGGTGACCTCGTCGTGCGCCTTGATCACCGGGGCGCAGCCATAGGTGCCTGGGGACTTCTCGCACACGCCGTACGGCGGCAGCGTAGTGTCGCAACCCGGACCTTTCGGGTTGACGATGCAGGCCGTGATGTCGTCATGCGCCTTGATCACCGGGGCGCAGCCGTAGGTGGTCGGCGATTTTTCGCACACGCCATACGGCGGGAGCGTGGTGTCGCAGCCCGGACCTTTCGGGTTGACGATGCAGGCGGTGACGTCGTCATGCGCCTTGATCACCGGGGCGCAGCCGTAGGTGGTCGGCGACTTCTCGCACACGCCATAAGGCGGCAACGTGGTGTCGCAGCCCGGACCTTTCGGGTTCACGATGCAGGCGGTGATGTCGTCGTGCGCCTTGATGACCGGGGCGCAACCGTAGGTGCCGGGGGTCTTCTCGCATACGCCATAAGGCGGCAACGTGGTGTCGCAGCCCGGACCCTTCGGGTTGACGATACAGGCGGTAATGTCGTCGTGCGCCTTGATCACCGGGGCGCAGCCATAGGTGGCCGGCGCCTTCTCGCATACGCCATACGGCGGCAGCGTGGTGTCGCAGCCCTGACCTTTCGGGTTGACGATGCAGGCGGTGATGTCGTCGTGCGCCTTGATTACCGGGGCGCAGCCATAGGTGGCCGGCGCCTTCTCGCATACGCCATACGGCGGCAGCGTGGTGTCGCAACCCGGCCCTTTCGGATTCACGATGCAGGCGGTGATGTCGTCGTGCGCCTTGATCACCGGGGCGCAACCATACGTGGTCGGCGCCTTCTCGCACACGCCGTACGGCGGCAGCGTGGCGTCACAGCCGGGCGCCTTCGGATTGGCGATGCAGGCGGTGACCGCGTCGCGGGTCGCCAGCACGGCGGAGCAGCCATAGGTGTTCGGCGCCAGCACGCAGGTGTCGTACTGCGGCAAGGTGGTGCCGCAGCCCGCGCCCTTCGGATCGATCATGCAGGCGGTGATGTCGTCGTGCTCCTTGATCACGGGGGCGCACCCGTAGGTGGTCGGCGCCTTCGCACACACCTCGTACTGCGGCAGGATCACGTTGCAGCCCGGCGTCTTCGGGTCGGCGATGCACAGGGTGATCGCGTTGCGTTCCTCGATCACCGGCTTGCAGCCGTAGGTGCCCGGCTTGGCTTCGCAGACCTCGTATTTCGGCAACGTGGCGCTGCAGCCCGGGCCCTTCGGATTGACGATGCAGGCGGTGATGTCGTCGTGTTCCTTGATCACCGGCGCGCAGCCGTAGGTGCCGGGCGCCTGCTGGCAGACCTCATAGGTCGGCAGGATCGTGCCGCAGCCCGCCGCCTTTGGATCGGCGATGCACTCGCGCACCAGCACCGCGGCGCAGCCAAGCTTGTTCGGATCCGCTTTGCAGACGTCCGGTTGCGGCAGCACCTTGCGGCACTGCGCCGTTTCCGGCGTGCCGATGCAGGTGCGGGTGGCGTCTTCGATCACGCCGCCGCAGCCGCCGGTGTTCGGGTTGGCCAAGCAGGTGTCGAGCGGCGGCTTCTGGTCGCCGCCACCGGTCGGCGCGGTTTGGGTGACGGACAGCTTGCTCCGGTCTGCCACCTCGATGCTCTCCGCCGCGTAGCTCACCGTACCGCCCCTGACGCTGACGTTGCCGGTCGCTGACTTCACCTTGCCGCCGCCCGAAATGGTGAGCGCGCCATTGTTGTCGGCAACGAGGCTGATGTTCCCGCTGGTGGTCTCGACATTGCCGAGGATGGTCAGCGGGCTGTGGGTGACCAGGCTGATGTCGCCGCTGCTGGTCTGCACCTTGCCTGCAGGCGTCGGCGCGACGGTCAGGCCGCCGTTGGTCTCGATCGAGATCGCACCGCCGTTGTCGGCCCCGTCCTGCAACACCTTTTCCACCGTGAGCATGCGGTCGTTGAAGATGTTGATCGGTGCGGTGCCGGTCGCGGTGTTGACGGCATTGATCTTGTCGGTGCTGGTACGCAGCGCGCTGGTCGTGGCACCGATGCCGCCGCGCGAGTTCAGGTCCAGCGCAGCGCCCTTGTAGATGCCGGCGCCGCCGATCGAGGCGGCGTCGATCGTGACCTTGCCGCCTTCGATATCGGCATCGGCACGCAGGCCCCCACCGGTCAGGTACAAGTCGCCGGCAGACTTCAGGCCGGATACGCCATCCACCGTGCCGATCTTCAGGTTGCCGGTCCAGCCGAAGCGCAGGCCGACTTCCGACCCGGCCTCGGATGCCGCGGCCGCCAGGATCCCTACCTGGTTGGCGCCCAGCATCTGGACGGTATGCGCCTGGGCCAGCAGCTGAGACGCCTTCAGCGCCGTGCCGGCTTCCTGCAGCAGGTCACCCTCGGTGCGCAGCGTGGCCGTGCCCGTGGCGTCGAGATTGATCGTGGTGCCGTTGCCGTCGCCTGGGTTGTGGCCGAGGCGGATGCCGCCATCGGCGGCGCTGATGTCGATGTCGCCGGCGCGCAGGATGTTGTAGATTTCGACGCGGTTGGCGCCGAGGATGCTGATCTTCTTGCCGGCCTGGATCGAGCCGACGTTGCTGACCATGGCCGTGCTGCCGACTGGCGCGTGGACGGTGCCGAGGAAGGAACTGGTGGCGCCGGAAAGCACGATCGGGGCGTTGACATCCAGGGTCGAAGCAGTGTCCACGACCAGGTTGCCGTTCATGGTCAACGCGTTGCTGAAGATGACGCCGCCGGTCTGGCCGCTGTTGCCGATGTTGATCTCGTAGGCCCCGAAGGCGCCCAGCCGGTTCGGGTTGAGGTAGAGCGCATTGCGGTCGGTTTCCGACACCCGCACGTCGATCTCGGTGGAGTTCACGAAGGGGTTGAACGAAATCACCGGCAGCACGCCGCCGACACCGCCGATGTCGCCGGTGAGCGTCATGCGCTCGGCCTTCAGGTCGATGTAGTTCGGGCTGGCCAGGCGGCTGCCGGCCTGCAGGGTAAGGCGGTTGGCCGCGCGCAGGTCGATGTTGCCGCCGCTCGAGGTGACGGTGGCGCCCACCGTCAGGTCGTGGCCCGCTTCGGCGCGCACGCTGTGCGCGGTGGTGATGTTTTCCTCGATGCGCAGGTCGTTGCGCGCCTGGAGCACGATGTCGGCATTGGTCGCCGTCAGGGTCGATGCCTTGATGCGGGTGGTGTCGTTGGCGGGCAGCTTGGTGAAGACGTCGGCGTCCGACGCCGCCGCAGTGCCGTCGGCGGCCACCACGATGTTGTACGGGTCCAGCAGCCAGGTGCCAAGGCGGCCGCCCTTGCCGGCGCCCGCGTCCACGCGGATGCCGCCGATGTCGAGCGCGTGGCCCGAGGTCTCGACCAGGCCGCCGTTGCCGCCGTTGGCGCCGCGCGCCGAAATGCCGCCGAAGGCGGCGGTGGCGCCGTCCGACCACAGCACCACCTTGCCGCCATTGCCGCTGCCCAGGGCGTCAGCGCGGATGCTGGCGTCCTTGCCGAACCAGGTCTGCTGCGCGTTCGGCAGCGCCGCGTTCTTGCCCTGGTAGTCGCCGCCCACCAGCACGCTGCCGCCGGCACTGACGCCGCTGGCGTCGACCGTGGCGTTGCCGGCCAGGCCGACGCGCTCGCCCAGCAGCTGGATCTCGCCGCCCTTGCCTGCACCCGTGGCGCTGGTGACGCTGCCCTGCTCCAGCACGGTGTCGCGGCTGGCCTTCAGGACGATCTTGCCGTCCTGGCCTACCACGGCGCTGTTGGCGTTGACCACGCCGCGCTGGTTGACCAGGGCGCCATAGATGCCGATGCGGCCGCCGTTCGAGACCACCTGGCCCAGGTTGATGGCCTGGTCGCCGGGGGCCGAGACCACCACCGTCAGGTCAGGATTGCTTGACTCGACCAGCTGCACACTGCGCCCGGCTGCCAGCACCACCTCGCCGTTCGGCGCGGTGATGACGCCGCTGTTCTCGACGTTCGGCGCCAGCAGGAAGACCTTGCCGCCGCTCGGCGTCGTGATCGCGCCTTCGTTGCGGATGCTGCCGGCATTGGGACCGGCCGTGAAATTCTTCTTCCCGGCGAGGAAATCGGCGTCGCTCAGGTTCAGGGTCGAGGCCACCAGGCCGTTCACGTCCACGCGCGCGTTCTGGCCGAAGACCACGCCGTTCGGGTTGATCAGGAAGACCTTGCCGTTCGACTGCAGCGCGCCGAGGATGCGGCTCGGGTCCTGGCCATTGACTCGGTTCAGGACCGCGCTGTCGCGGCTCTCCTGGATGAAGCGCGTGACTTCGCCCGCGTTCACCGAGAAGCTCTGCCAGTTGATGATGGTGCCGGGCGTGTTCGTGATCGAGAACACGTTGCCGTCCTGGGAGAAGGTCGCCTGCCCCGCCACCACCTTGGGCAGCGTCGGCGCGGCGGCGCTGCTGCCCCCCCCAAAGCAGACGGCGACGCACAGCGCCGCTCTACTCAAGCGAATCAATCCGTTCTTCATTACCTCTCCTAGTAGGCCAGGCCGACGCGCACGTGCAGCCTGTCCTTGTCGGCGCTTCTCAATGCGCCTTCTTTCACTACATTGCCGTAATCGACCTGCAGGCTCACAGCGCTGCCCAGCGCGAAGCGCAGGCCGACACCCGCGCCTGCGATCGTGGTGCTGCGCAGTTCGCCCGGCAGCGCCTCGTTGCGCTTGCCGTAGGCGGTGTCGTAGAAGGCCAGCAGGCGGCAGTGCCAGCCCGCGCGGCTGCACAGGTTCGGGGTGTACAGTTCGAGGTTCAGGCCCAGGCCGGAATCGGACGCCAGGGCGCGCTCGTCGAAGCCGCGCACGCTGGTGGAACCGCCGGCGCCGAACTGCTCGCCCGGCACCAGCGCGTCCGGCGAATACTGGCCGTTGGCCAGCACCCGGGTCTGCCAGTCGCTGGAGCCGAGCGCGCGGCTCCAGGCGCCGGCCAGGCGCAGCGCCATGTAGCCGGCCTTGGCGCCCAGGCGCGCCGCCGTGAAGTCTTCCTGCCCACCGCGCGAGCCGCCGGGGACGTTGCGCAGCAGGGTCGCCGAGACGTTCACGTCGCCGTTGTCGAGCGCAACGCGTCCCAGGTAGCCGATGCTGAGCGGACGCACGGTGACGTTGTTGCCGAAGTCCTGGTTGTAGAACAGGACGCTGTTCTTGTAGGCCTTCACTTCCGCGCCCAGGATCAAGCGTCCTTCCAGTTCACGTCCGCCAATGCGGCGCTTGGCCAGCACCTTGCTGTAGCGAGCGCCGTAGACCGCGCCGCGGCCGCTCACGGCCAGGTCGAACAGGCCGGCCGTCACCACGCCCGAATCGACGTCCGAATAGCTGGCATACACGTCGACGGCGGCATTGTGCGCATACAGCGGCACGTGGTAGCCCAGGCCCCAGACGGCCACCTTCGACGGCTCTTCGAGCGTGGTGGTGTACTGCAGGCTGGCGACGTGGTCGCGGCCCCAGAGGTTCGCATGCTGGAGCACCAGTCCGGCGTGGGTCTTGCCGGTGGCCGAGTTGCCGGTATTGTCGAAGTTGGCCATCACGGTCCAGGGGCGCTCGTCGACCACCTCGACTCGCGCGTCGACCTGGTCCTCGACCTGGCTGCTGCCGAGGCTTAGCTTGATCTTCTTGGCCGGGTTCTCGTTGGCCAGCTTGAGGTTGGCCGACACCTGGGTCAGGTTCGGCGTCTCGCCCTCGCGCAGCGCCGGCAGACTGCGCCGGATATTATCCAGGCCGAAGGCGCGGTTGCCCACGATCGTGACGGCGCCGATTTTCGTTTGCAGCACGTTCAGGCGCACCACGCCACCAACGAGCTCCTGCTCGGGCAGCTGCACCGTCACCACGTTGTAGCCGCGCGCGTGGTACAGCGCTTCGAGCGCCTCCAGGGCGCGCTGGACGTCGCCGAAGTCGCGGCCCTTGCCGGTATAGGGAGAGACCGCGGCGTCGATCTCGGCCTTGCCGAGCAGCGTGTTGCCCTTGATGTCGAAGCGGGTGATCTCGAAACGGACGACGTCGTCCGGCACAGAGGTGGGCGCAGCGTCCTGCGCCCAGCCGCTGCTGACCGCCATGGCGAGCACTGAGCCCGCAAGCAGGCGTGCAAAGCGTTGTTTCATCGGATTTGCTTTATAGATTGTTGTTTTTATCGGTATTTCATATAAATCACGAACAAAGGGTTCCGTTCTCGACGGCAGTTTATCGAGGTTCTTGTTGCAATGGAGAAAAATGAAAGCAGGATCGGAAACTTCCCCCATGGGGTGGGGGAAGCCCGGCGCTTTTTCGTTGCACGAGCGACACATCCGTCGCCGCTCCCTTGCGCTTACTTGGTATCGAAGGTGGTCACGCCATCCCAGTCGGGTCCCGGCGGATGGTTGCGAAAGTGGGTGATGCGCTCGAGGTAGAGGGCGTACAGGCCGCGCTCCGGATGGGCGGCGGCCAGCGCTGCGATCGCGCCCTGGGCGGCATCCCACTGCTGGCTGCGCACGAGAAGCAGCGCTGCATCCCACTGCGCCAGCTCGTCCATGACGGCGGGCGCCAGTTCGTGCGGCTTGCCGAGCGGCTCGTAGATCGCGACCGGCTCGTTCTTGCCTTTCACCCGCACCAGGTCGAGCTCGCGGTAGACGAATTCCGGCGCCGCCAGGCGGGTCGCGATGCCGACCGCGATGCCGACACCGTAGACCTTGGTGATGCCCTCCAAGCGCGAGCCCAGGTTCACGGCGTCGCCCATCACGGTATAGGCGCGGCGGATCTTGGAACCCATGTCGCCCACGTGCATCAGGCCCGAGTTCAGGCCGATGCCGATCTTCAGCTCGGGCCAGCCGCGCGCCAGGAAGTGCTGGTTCAGGCGCGCCGCGCTGGCCTGCATCAGGAGCGAGGTCGCCACCGCGCGGCTGGCGTGGTCGGGGAAGCTGACGGGTGCGCCCCAGAAGGCCATCACGGCGTCGCCGATGTATTTGTCGAGCGTACCCTGGTGGCTGGAGCGGATGTCCTCGGACATCGCGGTGAGGTAGAGGTTGATGTACTCGCGCAGTTCCTTCGGGGACAGGCCCTCGGAGATGGTGGTGAAGCCGCGCACGTCGACGAACATGACGGTGAGCTCGCGGCTTTCGCCGTCCATGTTGTAGGCCTCGGGGTCCTCGGCCATCTTCTCGACCAGCTCGGGTGCGACGTATTCGCCGAAGCGGGTGACCAGCGCCCTGCCCTTGCGGAATTCGAAGAAGTAGCCCCAGGCGAGGTTCAGGACGAACAGGGTGGCGATCAGGAGCAGGCAGATGAAGACGTTCAGGACCAGGTCGTAGTTGGTGTAGGCGTAGTAGTTCAGCCAGCCGGCGCCGATGAAGGCGGTGGACGCGAGCAGGACCGACCAGGCGGGCGCCAGCATCGGCAAGGTGATGGTCAGCACCAGGCCCACGACGATGACCAGCACAGCCTCGAGATCTTCCGCGGCCGCCGGGCGGACCTTGAAGCGTCCGTCGAGCATCGACTTGATCATGTTCGCATGAATTTCGACTCCCGGATATTGCGCGTTTACCGGCGTGGCCCGCAGGTCCTGCAAGCCCGGCGCCGTGGTCCCGACCAGCACGATCGCTCCTTCCAATACCTCTTTCGCCACCTTTCCATTCAGGACGTCGACCGCAGATACATAGGGGAATGCACCTCCGCTCGGTCCGCCGGTGCCGCGGAACGTGACGAGCGAGGTCATGCCGTCCCCCACGGGAAAGGCGACCCGCCCTGCCTTGTTGGTCCACAGCTGAAGGGTGTCGAATGCCGATGCCTCGCGCTCGCGCTCGGACAGCGTGTCCACCGCCTTGGGCAGGACCGGATTGATCGCCCTGGTGTCGAGGAAGGCTGCCAGCGTTGCCAGCGACAGCGAAGAGTAATATCCATCGCCAACCCGGAACACCAGGGGCGACGAGCGCACGATGCCATCGGCATCCGGAACGGCCGTGAAAACGCCGGCGCCTTTCGCAGCCTGCTGCAGTTGCGCGATGTTCGCCTCATAACCATCGACGGCATACGCCATCAGCTCCCGCCCGTTCAGGAACTCCGTGGTAAACGCCGGTTCAGGCAACACGCCCTTGGCCTGGCCGCTCGTCAGGTTAAAGCCGAGTACCACCGGCCGTCCCCGCATGGAATCCGCGAACATGCCATCGTAGTCGAGCGCGGGCTTCAGCTTGCCGAGCTGGGCTTGCAGCGCGGGCACGTCCCTCAGCTCCTTCCCCGCCAGGCGTTCCAGCACGTCGAAACCGGAGCTCGTATCCGGTTCGGGAAAGGACACGTCGAAGCCGACCGCACCTGCCTCGTAATGCCGGGTGAGCTGGTCGACCAGCTTGGCCATCACGTTGCGGCTCCACGGGAAGCGTCCCACCTCGGTCAGGCTCTTGCTGTCGATATCGACGATGACGATGCCGGGCTCGGTGTCGAAAGGCTCGAGGCGCATCCGCATGTCCGAAATGATCGTGTCCTGCCGCTCGATGGTGTGGCTGGTCCAGTCGCCACGAACGTAGAGAACGGCGGCCAAGGTCAACAGCAAGCCGAGCGCCCACCGCGCCCCATACCGGGAAAATGCCTGGCGAAGCCGTTTCATCGCGACCGCGATATCTTACGGCCGGTAGCCCGGAATCTGCGACTCGTCGATCTCGTCGATCTGGTGCGCATCCATGTTCTTGTGCGCGAACTGCAGGTAGACGCGGTTGCGCACGAAGATGTCGAACAGGTCGGGGTCGATGTGGCCGTTGAGCGCGAACTTGCCGAGGATGTGCAGCGACTCGGACAGCTTCTTGCCCTTCTTGTAGGGCCGGTCGCAGGCGGTCAGCGCCTCGAAGATGTCGGCGATCGCCATGATGCGCGCCTGGACCGACATCTGTTCCTTGGTCAGTCCCTTCGGATAGCCCTTGCCGTCCATGCGCTCGTGGTGGCCGCCCGCGTATTCCGGCACGTTCTTGAGGTGCTTCGGCCACGGCAGCGACTCCAGCATGCGCACGGTGACGTCGATGTGGTTGTTGATGATCTTGCGCTCGGCGTCGGTCAGGGTGCCGAAGCGCACGGTCAGGTTCTGCAGCTCGTTCTCGCTCAGGAACGGCTGGTCCTCGCCATCCGGGCCGGTCCAGCGGCACTGGGCGATGCGGCGCACCCGTTCCTGGTCCTCCGGCGACATGCCCTCGCCGCCGACGTTGGCGCGGCGCAGGAAGTCGCGGTCGGCGCGAATGCGCGCCTGTTCCGACTGCAGGCGGTCCTCGATCGCGGCCGCGTTGGCATCCGGTTCGAGCCGCGCGCGCAGGGCGCGGAGCTCGGCATCGCGCAACAGCACCTCGAAGCGGGTGTCCACCAGGTGGATGCGGTCGAAGATGGTTTCCAGCTTGGTCGACTTGTCGACCACGTGCACCGGCGTGGTGATCTTGCCGCAGTCGTGCAGCAGGCCGGCCAGCCACAGTTCCCTGCGGTCGGCGTCGGTCATGCGGAAACCCGCCAGCGGGCCGGCTTGGGTGTCGTGCACCGCTTCGGCCAGCATCATGGTCAGCTCGGGCACGAACTGGCAGTGGCGGCCAGTGTAGGGCGACTTCTCGTCGATGCCGATGTTGATCAGGTTGACCAGCGATTCCAGCAGGTTTTCCAGCTGCAGGATCAGGAGCTGGTTGGTCAGGGCCACCGCCGCCTGCGCCGCCAGGGCCTCGATGAAGCGCTGGTCGGTCGGGCTGAACGAGCGGATCTCGCCGGACTCGGGGTCCTTGGCCGAATTTTTTGCATTAACCAACTGCAGCACGCCCACCAGTTCGCCCTCGTGGTCGGTCATCGGCACCGTGAGGATCGACTTCGAGCGGTAGCCGAAGGTATTGTCGAAGGCGCGCATGCCCGAGAAGTTGAACACGTCGGCCTTGTACACGTCCTCGATGTTCACCGACTGGTTGAAGTTGGCCGCGTACGCCGCCACCGAGGCGATGTTCTTGTTGCCATAGTTGTCGTAGAGCGGCACCGGGGCGATGTCGATCGGCCTGCCGCTCACGCCGCCCTGGTAGATGTCCAGGGTATCGTTGATCGAGATGTGGAAGCACAGGCTCTTGCGGTCATCGCTCGGGCGGTACAGGGTGCCGCCGTCGGCGTCGGTCATCAGCTTGGCCACGCGCAGGATGCGGTCGAGCAGCGCGGCGGTGTCGTGCGTGTCTCCCAGCGCCACGCTGACTTCCGTTAGCTGGTGCAGGCGTTGGGCGATTTGTTCGGGATTCAGCTCTTGCATGATGGGTCGGCCTGGTCGCATGCATACGCTTCCTGATATGCACGCGGCAACTAATTTGCCACTTAGTAATTTCTGGGAAGTGTAGCTTTGTTACGACCCGGTGTATATGGGAGCTGGATGATTGCGCTGAAAAATTACAATTTTCGGACGCTTTTGGAAACAAAGCCGCTATCATCATCGATGTTCCAAAAAAATAACGAGTGTTTGGCTGGGAGTCTCGATGAAATTCCGCTTCTGGGGGGTACGTGGTTCGATACCGTCCCCAGGTCCACGAACGGCGCGCTACGGCGGCAATACAACCTGCATCGAAGTGCGCACCGACAACGGCACGCTGATCGTGCTCGATGGCGGAACCGGCCTTTTCCCGCTGGCCCAGCACCTGCTGGCGCAGCAGCCGCGTCCGCCCATCGAGGCCAACATCTTCATCACCCACAGCCACTGGGACCACATCCACGGCCTGCCCTTCTTCACGCCGCTGTTCGTCAAGGGCAGCCGGGTGCGCCTGCATGGCGCGCATGATCCGGCCACCAACAGCGGCATCGAGCACGTGATGGGCGTGCAGCTGCAGAACAGCTACTTCCCGGTCAGCGAAACGCAGATGGGCGCCACCATCGAATACCGCACCCTCGACATCGGCGTGCCGATCGCCGTCGGCGACGCCGTGGTCGGCAACGTCCTGATGAACCACCCGGTCACCAACCTCGGCTACCGCATCGCCTGCGGCGGATGCTCGGTCTTCTTCACCGGCGACCACGAGCCGTGGCACAACCCCTACCCGCCGGGCGACCCCGCCTTCGATGCGTTCGAAGTCCACCTGGGCGAGCGCCAGCGCGCCATCGACGCCGCCATGGAAGGCGTGGACGCCCTGATCGTCGACTGCTCGTACACGCGCGAGGAATACCCGGCCAAGGCCGGCTGGGGCCACGGCACCTTCGACGGCGCCATCGAGATGGCCCTGCGCGTCGGCGCGCGCGCCCTGTACTGCACCCACCACGAACCGACCCGCAGCGACGACGACCTGGAAGCGGCCTTCGCCGCCGTGCTGGCGCGCTACCGCGACCGCCTGGGAGCCTTGCAGGTGCAGCTGGCCTTCGAAGGCCTGGAAGTGGCCCTGTGATGGAGGCCACGGCGAACGCGCCCTCGTTCGATCCCGCAGCCCTGCGCCAGGAAGACGCGGCCGGCCAGCTGGCCTTCCTGCAAAAGCTGCAGCGCGTCACCAACCGCATCCACGCCACCGCCAACGTCGAGGAGATCATGCTCGACCTGGGGCTGGACTGCTGCGACCTGCTCGACTGCGACCGCTTCACCCTGTACGCGGTCACGCCGGACAAGGAGCACATCGTCTCCAAGGTCAAGACCGGCCTTGCGACTTTCCGCGACCTGCGCCTGCCGGTCGGCCCGTCCTCGATCGCCGGCTTCGTGGCGCAGTCGCGCCAGCTGGTGGCGATCGCCGACGTCTACAACGAGGCCGAGCTGCGCGCCCTGTCCCCCGAGCTGCAGTTCCAGCGCGGGGTCGACCAGCGCACCGGCTACCGCACGCGCGAGATGCTGGTGGCGCCGCTGCAGAACGCGGCCGGCGAGCTGCTGGGCGTGGTCCAGTTCATCAACCATCGCGGCAATGGCGGCGCCGGCGGCCCGTTCCCGCCGCGCGCGCTGGAAGCGGTGCGCCAGCTGTGCGAGACGCTTTCGGTGGCGCTCGGCCAGCGCCTCGGTCCCCAGCGCATGCGCGGCAAGTACGACGCGCTGGTGCAGGAAGCGGTCCTGAGCCGCGAGGAACTCGACGGCGCCAGCCGCCGGGCACGCGAGCGCGAGGTCGATATCGAAGAAGTGCTCGAGGGCGAGCTGAAAGTGCGGCGCGCCGCCATCGGATCGGCGCTGGCGACCTTTTTCAAGCTGCCGTACGAGCCGTTCCGGCCGGACCGGGTCAAGCCGGTCGACCTGCTGCGCAACCTGAAGGCGCAATACGTCGAAGAGAACGGCTGGCTGCCGGTGGAGGACGCTGCCGGCGGACTGGTGGTGATGGCGGTCGATCCCGAGCGCACCGCCGCCAGCCGCATCGTCGCCCAGCTGTTCCCGAAGGCGAAGGTGCATTGGCGCGTGACCACACGCGCCGACTTCCGCCAGACCAGCGACGCCTTCTTCGGCACCGCCGCCGCCGTCGAAACCGTCGGCGAGCTGCTCTCGGGCCTGGAAGACGACGAGGACAACGAGTCTTCCTCGGACATCTCGGAAGCGGTCGAGAACGAGCTGGTGCGCCTGCTGAACAAGGTGATCGTGGACGCCTACCGCCAGGGCGTGTCGGACATCCACATCGAACCGCAGCCGGGCAAGGGCAAGACCGGCATTCGCTTTCGCAAGGACGGCGTGCTGGTGCCCTATGTCGAGATCCCGTCGAGCTACCGCAACGCGCTGGTGGCGCGCATCAAGATCATGTGCGACCTCGACATCTCCGAGCGCCGCAAGCCCCAGGACGGCAAGATCCGCTTCAAGAAGTACGGCCCGCTCGACATCGAGCTGCGGGTCGCGACCATCCCGTCCGCCGGCGGCGTCGAGGACGTGGTGATGCGCATCCTGCAGGCCGGCGAACCGATCCCGCTGGTAAAACTCGGCCTGACCGACTACAACCTCGAGCGCCTGCTGCCGGCGATCGAAAAGCCTTACGGCCTGTTCTTCGTCTGCGGGCCCACCGGCTCGGGCAAGACCACCACCCTGCACTCGATCCTGCACCACCTGAACACGCCGGAGACCAAGATCTGGACGGCCGAGGACCCGGTCGAGATCACCCAGAAGGGCCTACGCCAGGTGCAGGTCAACCGCAAGGCGGGACTCGACTTCGCCAGCGTGATGCGGGCGTTCCTGCGCGCCGACCCGGACGTGATCATGGTCGGCGAGATGCGCGACAAGGAGACCGTCAGCACCGGCATCGAAGCCTCGCTGACCGGCCACCTGGTGTTCGCCACCTTGCACACCAACAGCGCGCCCGAATCGATCGTGCGCCTGCTCGACATGGGGATGGACCCCTTCAATTTTGCCGATGCCCTGCTGGGCATCCTCGCGCAGCGCCTCGCGCGCCGCCTGTGCACGACCTGCCGCCAGCCCTACCACCCGGGCGAAGCGGAAGTGGAGGCACTGCTGGCGGAGTATTGCGAAGACCTGCGCGGGACCGCGCGCTTCCGGGACGATCCGGAAGCGGCGCGCACCAGGATTCTCGATGGATGGAAGCGACGCCACGGCGATGCCGAGGGCCGCTTTACCCTGTACCGCCCGGTCGGTTGCATTGAGTGCAACAAGGGCTACCGCGGCCGCATCGGCCTGCACGAGCTGATGCTCGGCACCGATGCCGTCAAGCGCCTGCTGGTGGAGCACAGCCGGGTCTCGGCGCTGCTCGCGGCCGCGCTCGACGACGGCATGCTGACCCTGAAAATGGACGGGATCGAGAAAGTGTTTGCCGGCCTCACCGATATCAAGATGGTCAGGGCGGTTTGCATCAGGTAGTACCCATCTTTCATTTATAGGAGAAACCATGAAACACCTTCCGCTCGCCGCCGCCCTCGGCCTCGCCTTCAGCCTTGCCGGCTGCGCGGCCACCGATCCGACTGCCACGGGCCAGAAAGTCGTCCGCGAAGAAGCCTATGCGCCGGTCGGCACCATGATTCCGCGCAAGAACGGCACTGGGCTGGGCGCGGCGCCGATCACCGCGGTGGACAAGACCTCCGTCGAGAACGCACGCGCCATGCAGTCGAACGGCATCGCCGGCCTACCGACCCAGCCCCTCTGACCCGACAACGAGGTGCACGCAAGGCCAGGAGCGTAGGTACGCTGCTGGCTTTTTTATGGTTCATCACGGATTTCCGGGAAACGCGGCTTTGATTTTCAGGAAAAAGAACTCGCTGTCCCGGTAGCCGTAAGCCATCCGCTTCATCACCTTGATACGGTTGTTGATGCCTTCGAGCTGGCCGGTA
>Ga0209023_10000630_pt1 | contig 52465 bp, 43 predicted proteins | sample LakOneMetagenome_FD_187468 | JGI IMG/M metagenome (GOLD analysis project Ga0209023, IMG submission 187468) | Freshwater and sediment microbial communities from Lake Erie, Canada (SPAdes) (version 2) | ecosystem: Environmental > Aquatic > Freshwater > Lentic | place: Lake Erie, Canada... | reverse complement strand
TTACATGGAATTTAGTACCAAATCAAAATACCAGTTCGTTTTATTTTTTAACTGAAAACATAGGTTTTATAAGAGACAATAATGGCATTTCTAAAACTCTTGATGGAGGTTTGAATCTAAGTTATGTTGGGACTTCAGGCCAAACAACCGTAGCTATTTTTTCGCCGAATGAAAATGTGGTTTGGAATGTTGAAAATACCTTTACGCTTTGTAATTGTTCCTTTTTTTGTATTAATAAAATTGATCTTACTCTTCCGCCAGAATTCCAACAAGTTTCCAATTGTTATACTGATACAAATGGAGAATCACCATTTATGTCCATACATTTTGCCAACGAAACAAAAGGATATGCGGTTGGTCTTTGGGGAAAAATTCTCAAAAATTCAACAGGTCTCATGGATAATGTATTTGCCACTTCAGAGTTCAACAAGAAAAACTTTGTAAAAATGTACCCCAATCCCGTGACCAATCAAATCAATATTTCGTTTATGGAAAAACAAAGCACACCCTTTTCCATAGAAATAACCGACTTCGTGGGTAAAAAAATAATCTCAAAATCCTTCGAGAATCAAAATGATACTAGCATTCCTATCGAATCATTTTCGAAAGGAGTTTATTTTGTAAAGATCAGCACTAAAAAAGGAGAAAGCATCCAGAAAATAATAAAAGAGTAAGGGCAAATCAAAAATAGACAAACCGCAAATTCACGTTTTAATGCATTCGTGAATTTGCGGTTTTTTCTTTATTCTTGTATCGTACTTCTTGCCTCTTATTTACTCAAATACATTTTACGTCTCGAATACAATTCATAAAATTGATCGTCTTTAAGATCGTCAATGAACAAAATACTTTCACCAGTAGATTTCATCTCTGGACCCAAAGCTTTATTCACATTTTGGAACTTACTGAAGGAAAAAACAGGCTGCTTAATGGCATAGCCTTTTAATTGAGGATTGAATTTAAAATCGGTTACCTTGTTCTCACCCAGCATCACTTTTGTGGCATAATTTACATACGGTTCGCCATATGCTTTGGCTATAAAAGGCACCGTTCGCGATGCTCTTGGATTGGCTTCAATTATGTAAACGATATCGTCTTTGATGGCAAATTGAATGTTAATCAACCCAACGGTTCGCAAAGCCAAGGCGATTTTTTTCGTATGATCTTTAATTTGTTGCATGACAAATTCGCCTAAATTGAATGGTGGCAAGGTGGCATTCGAATCGCCGGAATGGATTCCGCAAGGTTCGATATGCTCCATGATTCCTATAATATATACGTTTTCACCATCGCAAATCGCGTCGGCTTCGGCTTCAATCGCTCCGTCTAAATAATGATCTAAAAGCAATTTGTTCCCTGGAATGTTCTTCAACAAATCAATGACATGTTCTTCGAGTTCCTGTTTGTTGATGACGATTTTCATGCCTTGACCACCCAAAACATAGGACGGACGAACTAGTAATGGAAAATCTAACACATCCGCCAAAGCAGAAGCCTGATCTGCATTTTCGGCTACTCCAAATTGTGGGAACGGAATTTTTAATTCGGATAACAACTCCGAAAATCGTCCGCGATCTTCTGCTAAATCTAGAGCGTCGAAACTGGTTCCTAATATTTTTATTCCGTACCGGTCTAATTTTTCTGCTAATTTTAATGCGGTTTGCCCACCCAATTGCACGATAACGCCTTCGGGTTTTTCGTGTCGAATAATGTCGTAAATGTGCTCCCAAAAAACGGGTTCGAAATATAATTTATCGGCGGTATCAAAATCGGTTGATACGGTTTCCGGATTGCAATTGATCATGATGGTTTCGTAGCCACATTCTTTCGCCGCTAAAACACCATGCACACAAGAATAGTCAAATTCGATTCCTTGCCCGATGCGATTTGGACCCGATCCTAAAACCACGACTTTCTTTTTATTGGTAACAATACTTTCATTGTGCACATATTTTTCACCCGAAGCCGTTTCAATTTCAGCTTCAAAAGTGGAATAATAGTAAGGCGTTTGCGCTTTGAATTCTGCTGCACAGGTATCGACCAATTTGTACACCCGTTTGACATTTTGTTCTTCCCGCAATTTGTAAACTTGACTTTCCAAACAACCCAACATGTGCGCAATTTGTCGATCGCCATAACCTTTTTGCTTAGCTTCTAAAAGCAACTCTCGTGGCAATGTGTCAATTTTATACTTAGAGATTTCCTTTTCAATAAGGTATAATTCTTCGTATTGCTTTAGAAACCACATATCGATTTTGGTGATTTCGTGTATTCGCGACAATGGAATTCCCATTTGAATGGCATCGTAAATGACGAAGACACGATCCCAACTTGCAAACGTGAGTTTCTCAATAATTTGCTCGTAATTCTTATAACTTTTACCATCAGCACCTAGGCCGTTACGCTTAATTTCTAGCGATTGAGTGGCTTTGTGCAACGCTTCTTGAAACGAACGCCCAATGCCCATCACTTCTCCTACGGATTTCATTTGCAATCCTAAAGTTCGATCGGAACCTTCAAATTTGTCGAAATTCCAGCGTGGAATTTTTACGATGACATAATCTAGAGTCGGTTCAAAAAGCGCCGATGTTGATTTGGTAATTTGATTTTGAAGTTCGTCCAAATGGTAACCCAACGCCAATTTCGAAGCAATTTTTGCAATAGGATAACCGGTTGCTTTCGATGCCAATGCTGACGAGCGCGAAACTCTTGGATTGATTTCGATGGCTACGATATCTTCTTTTTCATCGGGTGAAACGGCGAATTGCACATTACATCCTCCCGCAAAATTCCCGATACTGCGCATCATGAGTATTGCCATGTCCCGCATTTTTTGGAACGTGGTATCCGATAGTGTCATCGCTGGTGCTACCGTAATCGAATCGCCGGTGTGAATTCCCATCGGGTCCATATTTTCGATGGAGCAGATGATAACAACATTGTCATTTTTATCTCGTAAGAGTTCTAGTTCATATTCTTTCCAGCCAATCAAAGCTTTATCAATTAAGACTTCGTGGATGGGTGACATTTCTAATCCATAAGTTAGTTTTTCGTCGAATTCTTCTTTGGTATGCACGAAAGCGGCACCGGTTCCGCCTAAAGTAAAGGAAGGCCGAATTACTAACGGAAATCCAAACTCTTGAGCAATTTCTTTTCCTTTGAGGAACGATGTTGCGGTTTTGGCGGGTGCGGCCCCTACTCCAATGCGCTCTAACAATTGTTTGAATTGTTCACGATCTTCGGTAATGTTGATGGCATTGACGTCTACTCCAATCAATTTGACATTGAAATCTTCCCAAATTCCTTTTTCATCGGCTTCGAGGCAAAGATTCAACGCTGTTTGTCCGCCCATGGTGGGAAGTACAGCATCGATTTGTGGATGTTCTTTGAGGATTTGTATGATGGATTTGGTAGTAAGCGGCAACAAATACACATGATCTGCCATGGTTGGATCGGTCATGATGGTCGCTGGATTGGAGTTAATTAGAATCACTTCAATTCCTTCTTCGCGAATGGAACGTGCGGCTTGAGAACCAGCGTAATCAAATTCGCAAGCTTGCCCAATGACGATGGGGCCGGAACCTATGATTAATACTGATTTGATGGAGTTGTCTTTTGGCATTGTGTAGTTAGTTGTTGTGAGTTGTATGTTGTAAGTTTTATGTTATGCTCTGATTCAGTTCGCAGCCCTAGCCCCGATTGTAACGGCATCCTTTTGCGCCGGCGTTCGGCGTGAAAGATATAGTGGAAAGCGGGATTAAGCTTCTACAAAATTTCCCGACAAGATATAAAAAAAGGCGTTACTAAAAATAGCAACGCCTTTATTTTGATTTTCACAAATCATTATTTTTTGTGTCTTGGTTCAGAAGAAACAGTCAATTTGTGTCTTCCTTTCGCTCTACGACGCGCAAGGACTTTTCTACCATTCGCAGAAGCCATTCTGTCCATGAATCCGTGCTTATTTCTTCTTTTTCTTTTCGATGGTTGAAACGTTCTTTTGCTCATTGCTTTGTATCTTTAAAAACTTTATTTAATTGCTGAATAGTTTTAGTAGGTGTGTTTCTAAAACCGAGTGCAAATATACAAAGTCTTTTTTTTCTGGCAAGTAGTTTTATAAAAATATTTTCAAATCCTTTTACTATCTTTGTCCGACTTAAAACAGACGTACTATGTTTCACAGATTTTTAAAATTAATATTGGCCGGATTGATTATTATTGCTGGCATTTGGCAGATTTGGGAGAGCTATATTGGGAATGGAATTTTCTTGATTTTACTGTCGGCTATTCCGATTTTTCTTTACTACAAAAACGAATTTATACTTTTGGCATTTCTGAAATTGAGAAAACAAGATTTTCCGGGTGCCCAAAAGTGGTTGTCGTACATTAAAAACCCAGAAACGGCTTTGGTGAGAAAGCAACAAGGGTACTATAATTACTTGCACGGTATTATGTTGTCGCAAACGAATTTGATTCAGGCTGAGAAATACTTCAAAAAAGCGATTGAGTTGGGATTGAATATGGACATGGATTTAGCAGTAGCCAAATTGAACTTAGCAGGCGTGGCTTTAACTCGCAGACGAAAATTAGAAGCGACCACATTGCTAAATGAAGCTAAAAAACTAGACAAGCAGAACATGTTGAAAGATCAAATCACCATGATGAAAGAGCAACTGAAGAAAATTTAAAGCTCGTAAAAAAGAATACAATAAACGGCTTTGCAAACAAGTTTTCAACAAGTTATTAAAAATAATTTGTTGAAAACTTTTTTTTGTGATTTTTTTATTGTTAAATTTGGAATAGTATTAATCAAAAAATTCCCCAAATTATGAGATTAATTATACTTATACTAATCTACATTTTCACTTTTCAGATCCTACAGGGCCAAGAAAGTGTGACTTCTTTTTCGGATGCGATTAAGAATAACATCAAGAAATACAACACTCAAACTGACAAAGAGTTTGAAAAAGGTGATATTGAAAGAGGCTATGCTTTGTTTGATTCCTTAGTGCAAAACCATTTAGTTGGTTCCCGTTTTGATGATTATTCCTTTAAATGCGTCAACAGCCGGAAAGTCAAACTTAGCAAAATTAAAAAACCAGTTTTCATTATTACTTATGCGTCATGGTGTGTTATGAATCGTGGAGAAATTCCGGCACTTAATAAGTTAGCTAGAAAATACGAAGACGACATCCAATTTATAGTAGTGTTTTGGGATGTAAAAAGCGACGTGAAAAAAATTGCTCGACAATTTAACAACGACATAAAAGTATGTTACGCCAACGAATCGTATAAAAATGATGAAGCCGTGGTGGCAACATTGAAACATTCCTTAGGATTTCCCACGTCCTACTTTTTAAATAGTGACTTGGAAGTGGTGGATATTAAAAGAGGCGCAACAGCCATTCCGCCCAGAACTGCCTTTAAAAAAGCATTCGAAATCAACTATTCGGTTTTCAACGAGCGCTTGGTTACTTTCTTAAACAAAAAAGAAATGATAAAAGAGCAACTGGCCAATAATGATTAAAACAAAAAAAAGCACTAATTGCGCTTTTTTTTGTTTTAATATCCACTCAGAGGAATTTCAATTTCATATCGTTTTCTGTTGGTATTAAGCAGTTTTTTATCTCGTAACCACGGATTGTGAATTTTCAAAATCTTGTAATTAATCCCTTGCGATTTTGCGAAACTGGCTAAATCAGTGATAGAAGTATCTACTGAAATTAATTTTGAAGGCAAATTCACATACAATTCATTTAATTGCACGTCGAAACCAAATTTATCAGGATTTTGCATGATTTCCTTTAAGGCTAGGATTCTAAATACGTATCGAGAAGTTTCCTCATTTAATAACAAATCGTAATAATTGGTTACTTGTTGCATTTCAATTTGCTTCGTAACTCCGGTCATTCCGCCATTGTAAGAAGCTGCTGCTAAGGTCCAATTTCCGAATTTTGATTTTGCATCAAGCAAATATTTACAAGCCGCTTCAGTAGATTTTTCTAAATGATAGCGTTCATCAACCATATCATTTACCTCCATTCCTTTTTCTTTCGCAGTTATGGGCATGAATTGCCAAACCCCTTTTGCGCCGGCAGGAGAAACAGCATTTACCAGTCCGCTTTCTATAACCGCTAAGTATTTAAAATCGTCTGGAATTCCGTATTTTTTTAAAATAGGTTCTATAATCGGAAAAGCACGATTAGCCCTTTTAATAATAAGTAAAGTAGTAGCATCTAAATTGGCGTTAATTAACAGTTCTCGGTCCAAGCGCTCTCGTACATCCGAAATTTGAAGTGGCGCAGGCTCTCCAGCGAAATCAATACTTATCGGAAAAAAACGAGCAGTGCCTTCGTGAGTGATTTTATTTTTTGTTTCAGTAGAAGTACCATAAATAAGAGCTCCGCTAGCCATAACGATCGTAGCAAGGAGCATTGTTTTTTTTATCCAGTTCATTTTCGTTTCAATTTTATATTAAGGTAAACTTACAAAATCTACGTAGTTTTTACCGTTTCATTAAGAATAATTTTAGGTAAATTTTCATTGATCCAACGAAATTTACTAAGTATCATGATGTGTGTACCGCCTTTTACCACAATACAATTTTGAATGTTCTTAATCGGAAACACCTCATCTGCATCACCATGAATGTGAATTACCGTTGGATCAGCGTCCGTTCTATCCCACAATAACATTTGTTCTATGGCCCATTCTAGATAGGTTTTATCTCGAACTGACAAGTATTTTTCATATAATTTCAGTCGTTGTTGAATCATAGAACCAAAAGAAAACTTATTCAAGACCTCAATGTTTTGCAACAATGTTGTTGGAACTAATTTATAAGCTTTTGTCGACTTAACAATTTTCATTCGCAATGGAATTTCCAAATTGGTTTTAACACTCGAAATGATGATTACTTTTCTTACCGAAAGATACTTTTTCATTTCTTGCACCAAAACACCCCCAAAAGAAACTCCGACTAAAACGGCATTATCATGCGTTACGAATTCCGCCATTCTTTTTGCGTACGCTGTTAATGTTTCCGATTTTTTTGGAATTTGCCACTCCAAAAAATACATTTCGAAATGGGTAACTGGCAATTGAATGCGCTCGAAAATGGTGGAACTAGCTGCCAATCCAGGCATAAAATAAACAGGAATCTTAATCATAAATGATGGTGCTTTTACGTGGAGTTGCATTTCAAAACACTGTAAAATTAAGAGAATACTAGCAAGAATTTCGGAACTTAGCGTAAAATTACCACTAATTTATGATTAAAAAAAAGCATCAAAACTATTTCCAAAATGAAACGCGATAAAATCTGTAAGGGAACGAAATTATGCAAAACAATTTCTTAACTGTGCAAGAACTTTCAAGTCTTTTCTTAATGGTTCTAAATCAATTATGAATTTAAATGATTTAAATTGAAGTCAATTGCGTACCTTTGAAAACTGATTTTTTGTTCCCAATTCGGAACAAATCAAAAGGAAATTTTCGCATCGAATGCTGTTGCTGGAAATTCCTTTAGCGAGGTTTGCTTCAAAATCATCGCTGTCAGCATTACAATAAAATTTTACCAACTCATTGGCCCAGCCAATACAATCGAATGAACTATGGAAGCAGCAATCTCAATGGAAATCAAAGACAACACCTTTGCCCGACAATTTGAAACAACGGTATTGGAAGGCTTGATTTCGGTGGAATATTCTTTTCAAGAAAAAAAGATTTTCCTAACTAAAATCAACACTCCAGAATCTTTTACCGACGAAGAATTCATCAATGACTTGTTGAAAAACATTATGAATATCGCTTACGAACGCAAATTAAAAGTCGTTCCAATTCTACCTAAAATTGCTTTGTTCTTCAGAAAAAACAACACCTACAGAGATTTATTACCTCCAGGAATTAAAATATAATTTCAATTATAAAACACCAATTCCACGAAGTAACACAAAGTAAATTAGTGCTAATTCGTGGAATTGGTGTTTAATTTTTATACGGTTACGTCTACAAAATCCATTCGAACGCTTCCATCCTCATCGATTTTCGTCAATTGTATTTCGTGCAATGTATTGACCAATTCTGGATTCCAAGGTGTTTTTACTTTAACGTAATTCTCGGTAAAGCCGTGAATGTACCCTTCTTTGTTTTCGCTTTCAAAAAGTACCGTTCTTGAAGTGCCTAGTTGACTTTCATAAAAAGCCCTACGTTTTTTTACAGACAAACCACGTAACATTTTACTTCTTTTAGCACGAACAGTTGCTGGAACTACATCGGCCATCAAAGCAGCTTCCGTATTATCGCGTTCCGAATACGTAAATACATGCAAATACGAAATATCCAAATCATTCAAAAAATGATACGTTTCTAAAAAATGCTCGTCGGTTTCCCCTGGAAAACCAACAATAACGTCGACACCAATGCATGCTTCTGGCATTACTTCACGTATTTTAGCTACGCGTTCTGTATACACTTCTCGCAAATACCGACGCTTCATTAATTTTAAAATCGCATTGCTTCCCGATTGTAGTGGAATGTGAAAATGCGGCACAAAAGTCCGGCTTTTCGAAACAAATTCGATGGTTTCATTCTTCAACAAATTCGGCTCGATAGATGAAATTCGCAAACGTTCAATCCCTTCTACTGCGTCTAGTGCTTTGACTAAATCTAAAAAAGTGTGCTCGTGCTTTTTGTTGCCAAACTCCCCTTTGCCGTAATCGCCAATATTGACACCTGTTAAAACGATTTCTTTGATGTTCTGCTGCGATATTTCATAAGCATTTTTCAACACATTATCCAACGCATCGCTTCTAGAAATACCGCGCGCTAAAGGAATTGTGCAATATGTACATTTGTAATCGCAACCGTCTTGCACTTTCAAAAACGCCCTTGTTCTGTCGCCTATCGAGTAACTGCCCACATAAAAATCGGCTTCCGAAATCTCGCAAGAATGCACTTCCCCAAAATCATTTTTCGACAAATCGTTGATGTAATCCGTAATTTTGAATTTCTCGGTCGCGCCCAAAACCAAGTCGACGCCATCCACAGCTGCCAATTCCTCAGGCTTCAACTGCGCATAACAGCCCACGGCAGCCACGAAGGCTTTATCGTTGAGCTTCATTGCTTTTTTCACGACCTGCTTGAATTGTTTGTCGGCATTATCGGTTACCGAACAAGTGTTGATGACGTAAATATCAGCTACCTCTTCAAAATCCACACGGTCAAAACCTTCGTCTTGAAAGTTACGAGCAATGGTTGACGTTTCCGAAAAATTCAGTTTACAACCTAAGGTATAAAAAGCGACTTTTTTTCTGGTATTCATAGTTTTATTAAATGCGGTGCTAGTTTGCTAACACTCTTGTGGGCGTTTCCCTGCGGGCAGTCGGCTTATCAGCCTCGTGTCCCTGCGGGTCGGGCTTTTCGCAGTGCGCGGCACTTGCTGCAATCCCTAACGCAACCTGTTTTAAGAAGATCTTTCGTCCTCTAAAACGGACGACAAAAGTACACACAAAAATCGATTAGAAAAAACACGTTTGATCTTTTTTACATACTCGCTATCAGTGAATTATCATTTTTGATAGCAGATAGCGTACTAGCCCCGATAGCAACGGTATCCTTTTGTGCCGGGGTTCGGCACAAAAGATATAGTGGATAGAGGGATTGGCTTCCAACAAAAAACCACAACTGAAGTCCAATTGTGGTCATTATTAATTATTAATTGTTACCTATTCTTTCCTCCATTTTTTAGTTTCCTCGAAAACGTGTTCTAAAATGTGCGCTTCCTTTTCATCAAACTCTACATGTCGCCGAGACATTACGATTTTTGCGGTTTCAAAAGCTTTCTTGGTAATGTAGGTCGTAAATCCGGAAGCACCGCCCCAGGAGAAACTCGGTACAAAATTGCGCGGAAATCCACTTCCAAAAATATTGGTGCTCACGCCCACAACCGTTCCGGTATTGAACATGGTATTAATGCCACATTTACTGTGATCGCCCATCATCAACCCGCAGAATTGCAAGCCGGTTTTGGCAAAACCTTCGGTTTCATAGCTCCACAATTTGACTTCTTCGTAGTTGTTTTTTAGATTCGAATTGTTACTGTCGGCGCCAATATTGCACCATTCGCCCAACACAGAATTTCCTAAAAAACCGTCGTGGCCCTTGTTGGAATAACCAAACAAAACCGAGTTGTTGACCTCGCCACCAATACGACAATGAGGCCCCACCGTAGTCGCTCCGTAGACTTTTGTCGCCAATTTCACCTGCGCTTCTTCGCACAACGCAAACGGCCCACGAATCACGGAACCTTCCATGATTTCGGAATTTTTACCAATATATATAGGCCCTGTAGATGCGTTTAAAGTCACAAATTCCAGCTTAGCTCCTTCTTCGATAAAGATATTTTCAGGAGCAATAACGTTGACACTTTTGGGAATTGGTTGCGATTGTCGGTCTTCAGTTAGCAATTCAAAATCTTCTCGCAACGCGGCATCGTTCTTGGCGAAAATATCCCAAGTATGCGCTACAAAAAGGCAGTCGTCGGTGAATTCTATAATTTCGTAAGTATCAAAATCGACTTCCTCTTGCGTATCTTGCGTGTAAAACGCGATCACTTCTTCCCCTTTAAAAATGGCTTGATTGGGTTCGAGACTGCGCACCATTTCCGACAAAATATCGTTGGGCAAAAACGAGGCATTGATCATCACGTTTTCTTCCATTTCGACCATTGGAAATTTCTCCGATAAATATTCCTCGGTTAAGGTGGTCGTAGTGGTTCCTAAGTATTTCTCCCATTTCTCCCTAATGGTTAGGATTCCGATGCGAATATCGGCAACGGGTCGGGTAAATGTAAAAGGCAGTAAAGCGTTGCGAACGGTTCCGTCAAAAAGGATATAATTCATAAGAGTGGGTTCGGTTATTTGTTTGTTTGATTATTCGATCTAAAAATCCAATAATCCAGTAATCTGACCCAAAGTTTGTGAAAAAAATCCGTTCATCAAAGTTTCGGGTTAAAGTTTTTAATTGGATTAAAATAAAAAAGCCTCTCCGATGGGAAAGGCTTTCTGTATGTCGAACACTAATAAAGAATTATTTACCGTGTTTAGCATATTTAGTTTTAAATTTATCAATACGACCTGCAGTATCAATAAGTTTCGATTTACCAGTATAAAAAGGGTGAGATGTTCTTGAGATCTCCATTTTTACTACAGGATATTCAACTCCTTCGTGTGTAATGGTTTCTCTTGTATCTGCAGTAGATTTAGTAATAAAAACGTCTTCGTTTGACATGTCTTTGAAAGCTACTAATCTGTAATTTTCTGGGTGAATTCCTTTTTTCATGATAAATTTTATTTTTCGTTGCTTGTTATAAAGAACCTTGCTGCTTTCTCGGTAATCGAAAAAGGTATAAATGCTTTATAACTTTTTGTTTTTACTTTATTAATTTTGAGTGTGCAAAAATACAATTATTTTTCAATTATCAAATCTTTATTTCATTTTTTTAAATGAATATCTCGCGCGATTTTTATAGTGTGTAAATTGGGAATTGTTATATTTGTAACTTAATTAAACTAGCGCGCTATATTATGGAAGCAATGAGAAAAACTGCAGTAAATTACGGACTCGTTTTGGGCCTTTTTTTAATTGTCACTACAACGTTGATGTATTCCATCGACATTAGTTTGTTTACTACTTCATGGGTAGGAATCGTCAACATCATTATATTAACTGGCTTTGGCGTAGTTGCTGCGGTGAAAAACAAAAAACTGTTAGGTGGTTTCTTGACTTTCAAGGAAACATTTACCAGCTTTTTGATTACGGTTGCCGTTGGCTCTTTTATTTCTATCCTGTTTAATATTTTACTTTTTAACGTGATAGATCCAGAAGCCAAAGGAATAATTACCGAAAACTTAATCAAATATACCGTGACCATGATGGAGAAATTTGGAGCCAAACCTGCCGATATGAATAAAATCATTGAAGACATGAGAAACTCCGATTCTTTTGGAACGGTTGGACAATTAAAAGGCTATGCTTTCAATTTAGTACTTTACAGCATTATAGGTTTGGTAACCGCATTAATCATTCGTAGAGAACGACCACAAAGCATCTAAACTTAATGAATTTATCCATCGTTATTCCGCTTCTCAACGAAGAAGAATCTTTGCAAGAACTCCACAATTGGATTGTAACTGTTATGAAAACTCATGGGTTTTCGTATGAAGTAATTTTTATTGATGACGGCAGTACGGACAAATCCTGGTCGGTTATTGAAAAGCTTTCTCAAGAAAATCCACAAATTAAAGGGATTCGGTTTTTGAAAAATTTCGGGAAATCGCAAGCCTTGCATGCTGGTTTTGCTAAAGCACAAGGCGACGTAGTCATCACTATGGATGCCGATTTGCAAGACAATCCGGAAGAAATTCCAGAATTGTACGCCATGATTCAGAAGGAAAATTTCGATTTGGTTTCGGGTTGGAAAAAGAAACGCTATGATTCCGTAGTTTCTAAAAACTTGCCTTCTAAATTATTCAATTGGGCCGCTCGAAGAACTTCGGGTGTGGTTTTGAATGATTTCAATTGCGGATTGAAAGCTTATAAAAACGTGGTGGTCAAGAACATTGAAGTTTCGGGGGAAATGCACCGTTACATACCGGTTTTGGCTAAGAATGCAGGTTTTTCAAGAATTGGAGAAAAAGTTGTCAAACACCAGGCGCGAAAATATGGCGATACCAAATTTGGCATGGAACGTTTTATCAATGGGTTTTTAGATTTGATTACGATTTGGTTTTTATCGCGTTTTGGAAAACGACCGATGCACCTTTTTGGCGCCTTGGGTGTTGTCATGTTCCTAATAGGTTTTATCGCGACTGGATTTATTATAGCCTTAAAATTGATTAAACTGTATGCAGGCTTGCCCACGATTTTGGTCACGAGCAATCCGTTGTTTTATATTGCACTAACCACCATGATTATTGGAACCCAATTGTTTCTAGCCGGATTTCTAGGTGAAATTATTTTGCGAACCAAAAACAATGAAGAACGGTACAAGGTTTCTGATGAAATCAACTTTACCAAATAACCAAATTGCCCTAGCCCTGATTGCAACAGAAATCCTTTTTATTTTTTCTTAAAAATAAAAAGATTGCCGTGGAAAGCAGGAAAAAGCTTCTGAATAAAAAAAATATTGACGTTTAAAATTAAAAAAATGGACATCCCACAAAATATTCTTACTGCAGTAAACGAATGGCTTACGCCAACATTTGACACCGAGACGCAAAACGCGATTACCGAAATGATGACGTCGTCTCCGAAAAACCTGGAAGAAAGTTTTTATAAAAATCTTGAATTTGGAACGGGCGGTATGCGCGGCGTTATGGGCGTTGGCACCAACCGTATCAACAAATATACTTTAGGGAAAAATACGCAAGGATTGTCGAACTACATGCTTCAGGTTTTCCCAGGCAAACAACTGAAAGTGGCGATTGCCTTTGACTGCCGACACAACAGCGATACGTTAGCTAAAGTAGTGGCGGATGTGTTTTCGGCAAATGGAATTCACGTGTATTTGTTTTCGGATATGCGTCCGACCCCAGAATTGAGTTTTGCCCTGAAATATTTAGGATGCCAAGCTGGAATCGTATTAACGGCTTCCCACAATCCGCCTGAATATAACGGGTATAAAGTCTATTGGGAAGACGGTGGGCAATTGGTGCCACCGCAAGATGCAGCAATTATCAACGTTATTGAAGCCTTACGGTACGATGAAATTAAATTCGAGTCGAATCCCGATTTGATTGAATATATTGACGAAGCTATCGATGCGGCGTTTGTGAAATCGTCTGTTGAAAATGCTAGTTTCAATACACCCGCTGCGGCGAAAGACAATTTGAGTATCGTTTTTACCTCATTGCACGGAACCTCCATTAAAGCGGTTCCGCAAACTTTGGCAAAAGCAGGCTACACGAATGTCAATATTGTACCAGAGCAAGCCGTACCTAATGGCGATTTTCCGACGGTAAAATCTCCGAATCCGGAAGAACCAGAAGCCTTGACTATGGCTTTGGCCTTAGCTGATCAATTGCATGCGGATATTGTTATTGGAACCGATCCGGATTGCGATCGTTTGGGCGTTGCGGTGCGCAATAACGAAGGCAAAATGATTTTGCTTAACGGAAACCAAACCATGGTAATGATGACTGCGTTCTTATTGGAACAATGGAAAAAACAAGGCAAAATAAATGGCAAACAATTTATAGGCTCAACGATCGTTTCAACACCGATGATGATGGAATTGGCTACTGGTTATGGTGTAGAATGTAAAATTGGATTGACTGGTTTTAAATGGATTGCCAAATTCATTAAAGATTTTCCAGAATTGCAGTTCATTGGTGGTGGAGAAGAAAGTTTCGGATTTATGGTGGGCGATGCCGTGCGCGATAAAGATGCTGTGGCCGCAACCCTATTAATTTGCGAAGTGGCTGCTCAAGCGAAAGCCAATGGCAGTTCGGTTTACAAAGAACTTTTGAATCTTTATGTGGACTTTGGTTTTTATAAAGAACACTTGGTTTCTTTAACCAAAAAAGGAATTGAAGGGCTACAAGAAATCAACCAAATGATGGTGGACATGCGCGAAAATCCGGTGAAAGAAATCAATGGCCAACGGGTGATTCTTTTGGAAGATTACAAAACGTCAACTGCTAAGAATTTATTGACTGGGGAAACAGAAACAATGTCGGTTCCCAAATCGGATGTATTAATTTACTACACCGAAGACGGTGCTAAAATAGCAGCAAGACCAAGCGGAACGGAACCAAAAATAAAATTTTATGTCAGTGTGAATGCTCCGTTAGACAACGTAGCAAATTTCTCTAAAGTGGAAGCTACGTTAGATCAAAACATTAAAAACATACTGCACGATTTAAAAATCATTTAATGGATAATTTCAAGAAAATATTTCCTTTTATTTTACCGTACAAGAGGTATGCGTATTTGAATATCTTTTTCAATATACTGTATGCTTTTTTTGGGACGCTTTCGTTTGTATCGTTAATCCCGATGATGCAAGTGCTGTTCGACCAAACGAAAAGAAACACGGTCATGCCCGTTTTTACTGGGATTACCCATATAAAAGGATTTTTGGAAGATTACTTGAGTTATTACATTACCACGGCAACGGATACTTATGGTGTTGGCTATACGCTGTCAATTATGGTCACCATCATTATCTCGATCTTTCTTTTGAAAAATTTAAGTGATTATATGGCCATGTTTTTTATAACCTTTTTACGGAATGGTGTTTTAAAAGACATGCGTAATGCGATGTATAAAAAAACACTTGATTTGCCATTATCGTTCTTTTCTGAAAAAAGAAAAGGAGATACCATTTCAAGAATTGCGGGCGACGTGGGTGAAGTACAAGCTTCGTTTCTTTCCATATTAGAATTGGTAGTAAAAGAACCGCTGACGATTGTTTTTACGATCATTACTATGTTTAGTATTAGTACAAAACTGACCGTTTTTGTTTTTATTTTTATTCCACTTTCAGGTTATGTCATTTCGCTGATTGGAAAGCAATTAAAAAAACAATCTACTCGAGCTCAAGAAGAACAAGGCACTTTTTTGTCCACTATTGAAGAGACATTAGGTGGTTTGAAAGTGGTGAAAGGTTTTAATAGCGAGAACTATTTCAACAAGAAATTTCAAGAATCTACAGGCCGCTTTTTTGATTTATCCAATTCGATTGGCAACCGTCAAAACTTGGCTTCTCCTGTAAGTGAATTCATGGGCATCATGGTTATTGCTATTTTACTTTGGTACGGCGGTCACATGGTATTGATTGAAAAAACCTTGAACGGCGCTTCTTTTATTGCTTACATGGGATTGGCGTATAACATTTTGACGCCTGCAAAATCCATCTCCAAAGCTTCTTACAGCATCAAAAGAGGAAATGCTGCAGCAGAGCGAGTATTGGAAATCTTAGAACAAGAAAACCCTATAGTAAGCAAAGTGGATGCGATTGAAAAGGAAACCTTCGCTAATGACATTTCTATAAAAGACATCAACTTCCGCTACGAAAAAGAAAATGTACTTAAGAATTTCTCTTTGGAAGTGAAGAAAGGACAAACTGTTGCTTTAGTAGGGCAATCTGGTAGCGGTAAAAGCACCATTGCCAATTTATTAACGCGCTTCTATGATGTTAATGAAGGAACTATTGCCATTGATGGTATCGATATTAAAGACCTGAACCTGCAATCGCTTAGAGGTTTGATGGGCTTGGTGACTCAAGACAGTATCTTGTTTAATGACACCATAAAAGCTAATATTTCGTTAGGAAAATTAGATGCTTCAGACGACGAAATCATTGCTGCGTTAAAAATTGCCAATGCTTATGAATTTGTGAAGGACTTGCCTAACGGGATTTACACGAATATCGGCGACAGTGGTAACAAACTTTCCGGAGGTCAAAAACAGAGGTTAAGCATTGCTCGCGCGGTTTTGAAAAATCCTCCGATTATGATTTTGGATGAAGCAACTTCCGCACTAGATACCGAAAGTGAAAAATTGGTTCAAGTCGCACTAGAGAATATGATGCAAAATCGAACTTCAATTGTCATTGCGCACCGTTTGTCGACCATTCAAAAAGCAGATGTTATCGTGGTCATGCAAAAAGGAGAAATTGTAGAACAAGGCAATCACGAAAAATTGATCACTTTGAATGGCACCTACAGCAAGTTAGTGAACATGCAATCTTTTGAGTAATTTTATACTAATCCTATAAAACAGAAACCATGACGCAACGTTATTTTGGAATGCTTTTTATGATTTTATTTACAGCACTTTATATCGGATTGTCTTATTTTGTATCCGAATCGAAGTTGGCGAATTTAGTCGTGGTTTGGGTTATTTGCGGTTTTTATACCGGACAATATTCAACACGATTCAAAAAGGAATAAAACCCAAGCAGTCGTATTTTGAAAAACTAAACAGTATCCTCAAATGTATATCGACGACACTTCCATCAAATTGCCTTTGGATCCAAATACCATTGTTTGGAAATACTTAGACTTGTCAAAATTTGTTGACTTGCTTTTGTATCGAAAGCTATTTATGTCGCGATCGGATAAGTTCGAAGACCAATACGAGGGCACGTTTAGCGAACCAACCTTCGAAGAAATTCGAAAACTATCCATCAACAACCCTGACTTTTTAGATTACTACAAAACCCATCGCAAAAATGTGGTGATTAGCAGTTGGCATATCAACGAATACGAGTCGTTTGCCATGTGGCAAATCTTTACTCAAAAAAGCGAAGGCTTGGCCATTCAATCGACTTTGGGCAGAATGCAAAAGGCTTTGACTCCTGAACACACCTATGAGCAATACATTGGTGAAGTCAATTATATTGATTACAAAAAAGAATACATTCCGTTTGACAATGCGTTCTTTCCGTTTCTGTTCAAGCGAAAAAGTTTTCAATACGAGCGAGAAATTCGAATAATCTCTGATGTAACGGCGCACCATCTTTCTATTGACAACGGATTGAAAATAGACGTGGATATTAGAGAATTGATTGAGAAAATTTACATTCATCCCAAGTCTGAAAACTGGTACAAGAATCTTGTAATCGAATTGGTGAAGCGACTGGGTTTCGATTTTGAAATCGAAAAATCAGATTTAGAAAGTGATATCTTGATTTGAGATTTAATCTATTGGATTGTAATCCGATACTTTCCATTCCTTATTGGTCAGGTCAATAAAGTGGTAATGCAAGACATCGTTTTTATCAAACGCTCCATTTTTGTTAGTGTCTTCAATGGTTCTAAAATACAATCGGCTTTTTGATTCGATCAAATTCCAATCTACAAGTTCTTGAAAATCGACTGACATTTTGGTAAAACGATTTCCGGAAATTTCACTTAAGTACAAGGATTTAATGTCGTTTGCATCTAATTTCCCGTCTTTGTTGGTATCCATATCCGCTAACGTATAGACTAAAATTTGTTGCTTTGCTTTTTCAGCAACCGTTTTTAGATAAGTTGCGGTTTGAATCAAAATTATTTTATCGGTTAGTGCTTTTATGGAATCGGACCCGATTTCTTGAAATTTAATATTTCTCAAGTAACCCGTTATTTCATTTTCGCTATAATTTGAAATCTTAAAACTAGTTTCATTCACCCCAGAAGAAGCATCGTAGTTGGGCTTGGCATTACCTCCAGAAACATTCAAATCGCCAACAGGAAAAATCAAATAGTTCGTGCCTTGCATTTGTATTGGCAAATCGGCTGTGGCAATAGTAGCAGTATCGGCTTTTGGAAGTGCGTTGGTTTTTGCTGTAGTGGAATAAATCACTTTGGGTTTTTCCAGTTCTTTTTTACAACTGACTAGCAACAAAATACTACAAAAAGACAGAATTTTTACAAGACATTTCATTGGACGAAAATTAGGTACTCAAAAATAGGAAATTATTTCTACAGTCGAACAGATAGTTTCAAATTGAAAACACGCGTGGTTAAATAATTCGGGATAGCGTATTGGTTTTTAGTGTACACATCTCGCACCCACGTATTGGTAATCGCATTTTGATTATTGAACATGTTGAAAATTTCAAAACCTAATGACGCATCTTTAAATTTCTTCAACCAATGTCCTTCGGGTCTTGTTTTATTTTTTTCGGTAAAGACATACGAAAAGCCAACATCAGCTCTTCTGTAATCTCTCAGACGAGATTGGTAAGTGTAAGGATCCGCGTAGGATGGGGAACCACCAGGTAACCCGGTATTGTATACCAAATTCAAGTAAATCTTCACACTTGGAATTTTAGGCATGAAATCCTGGAAAAGCACAGCAAACTTTAAACGTTGATCGGTTGGTCTGGCTATATCGCCTTTATTATCAATATTTTCTTTGGTTTTCATGTAGCTGAAACTAAACCAAGATTCTGTTCCGGGAACAAATTCTCCGTTCAACCTCAAATCCAATCCTTGTGCGAAAGCGGTTGCATTGTTGTTCGCTGCATAGCGAATGCGAACATTTTCTAAAGTGTACGGATTCACATCGGTGAGTGATTTGTAATAGGCCTCGGTCACCATTTTAAACGGACGATCCCACATTTTAAAACTGTAATCATTACTTAGTACAATATGAAAAGAAGCTTGGGCTTTTACATTAGGTTGTACTACTCCATTTTGATCCCTTAATTCTCGATAAAAAGGTGGTTGGTAATAATAACCTCCGGAAAGTCGGAAAAGCATATCCTTTTTCCATTCGGGTTTTATAGAGATTTGACCTCTCGGACTAAACACAATCTGACTATCGCCGTTTATATTGTCGCCAGAAACTTGCCATTGGTGCATTCTGACACCCGCATTGTACCAAATATCATTGCTGCCTATTCGGCTTTTCATGCTCCATTGAGCATATCCTGAAAGTCGATCAATGGTAACAAAATTCTTAGAACGAACATTTTGATACGGCACTAACGGACCGGTATATGAAGTATAAGGTTGATTATTTATTGGTAGTACTTTAGGTGGATTTAACGAAAAACCCGCGGAGTCAATCACTTCCCATTCTACGATACGGTCTCGAATGTCTTCTCGAGTATATTTGAAACCCCATTCGATTTGGTGTTTGTTTACATCGTGAAAACCTTTGACTTCAGCATTTACTATCAAGGCATCTAAGTCATTTCGGGCGTGATTAAGCTGTGTTCCAATGGCGCGACTGTAGGTTACATTTCCGAAAGATTCCGATCCGATATTGCTATCTACTTCACCCAACGCATAGGAAGCAAAAATATCAAAATACTCCTGTTCTAAAGTATGATAAGCCGACCCGATAAACTTCAATGTAAAATGATCGTTGACGTTGAATGTCGTTTTCAACGCTCCAAAATAGGTATCGTATTTGTCTTTTTCTTGTCCTTGATAATCGACTACTAAAGCAATCGGTTCTGAGATTGTTCCGAAGTTGGTTTGACGGGTTAAGGGTTGGTAATTGTATTTGTTTTGAGAAATATTACCCAAAAAGCTCCATTGCCACTTAGTAGAAGGTGTATACGTCACATTGGTTTGAACGTCGGCAAATGTTGGTCGGAAATTAGTCTGTGTTTCTTGGCTTTTAACCAAAAGGCTGTTATCACGATAACGAACTCCAGTGATCGCAGTCCATTTTTGATTTTTGGAAGCTCCTTCTACTGACACACTTCCACCTAAAAAACTGGCTTCGGCGGAAGCTCCAAATTTGGTTGGTCTTCGATAAGTAATATCAAGTACCGAAGATAATTTATCACCAAATTTTGCTTGAAATCCACCGGCTGAGAAATCTACATTTTGCACCAAATCGGTATTGGTAAAACTCAACCCTTCTTGTTGTCCAGAACGAATTAGGAATGGTCGGTAGACTTCAATTTCGTTTACGTAGACTAAATTTTCATCGTAATTTCCGCCCCGAACGGAATATTGTGTACTCAACTCATTATTAGAATTGACACCTGGCAATGTTTTTAGGATGTTTTCAACACCAGCATTGGCTCCGGGAATTTTTCTAATAACCGCAGGTTCAATGACATTTAAACCTTGGATTCGTTTTTTGTTGTTGGCGATTACAATTACTTCGCCCATTTGTTCCGCCCGATTGTCCATTACGATATTAAACTCATAATCTTCATTTGGTTTTAACTGTATGGTTGCGGTAGTTCTTTTAAGAGAAACGTGCGTAAAAGTAATTTGAATTCTTTGATTGGCAGGAATGGTCAATTCATAAAATCCGTTGCTATTGGTTTTCGTACTTTTATTTTGAGCCGTTACATTTACTTCTTCGACTGGATTTTTATTCTCGTCTAAAATAATTCCTTTTACTCTTGCCGTTTGGGCAAAACTCACGCTTCCGAGTAACAAAATTAGGAAGAAGAGTTTTTTACAATTCGTTTTCAATAGTTTCAATTTTATTTTTTTTGACTTCTAAAAAATGATGTTTCAAAGATAGCAGAATTTCCAAGATTATCAGAAACCATCACTTTTAATTCATTCTTGCCCTCAAGCAATAACGCATCTTCAAAATAATGTGTTATTTTATTGGTTTTATTATCGTATTCAAACAATACCCATTGGTTGTTGATATATCCATTATAAGTTTTAATCCCTGACAAATCATCGCTAATTCGCAACACTAGTGCTTTGTCTTTGTTTAACCATTTGCCTTCAATGGGTTTCGCCATCGTAATTTTTGGAGCAATCGTATCTTTTGCCAAAGTAAAATCTCCAAGATTTTTAGTGTATGTTGTAAACGTATTGTTTTTTACTTTAGTACTGTTATAGCTAATTCTTTTTCCGTCTAAAGAAGCAATAAACGTTTTATCTTTTTGAGTCACCGTGCTATCAATAATGGTCACTAAAAAATTACTGTGGACCGCAACCGTATCGTCCTGTACTGTCATGATTTTATTTTTCACTTCAAATTTCAAGTAGAAATCTTCATAGAATGTGTGCGCAGGAAAAAAGACTGACATGTTTTCTTTTTCATAATTACTATCGAAATTGGCTTTCAAATAATAGTCTGTTTTTAGCGGCTCTTCTGAAATAGTTGCCGGTTCGTTAGAATAATCAATGGGAATCACTACGGAAGTTTTATTATCATAATAATCGGCAATTTCAATGCGGTACAATTGTGAAAAATTAGGCGCTATTTTCAAAATTCCATTGGCTGCCGAAGTTTTTACGATACTCAATCCGTACGGGTTTTTCATAAACAATCTTTGCACTCGAAGTTTCGACTTTTTGTACCTTGGGAAATCAATCAAAGCATTGATATATCGTCCTTCGTCAAATGCCAAAGAATCGAATTCATAGCCAAAAGAGGGACTTCCATTCACGTACGATTGCACTTTAAAAATACCATTATTATTGAAGGAAACGTTATCTTGATCTCCGCAAATGATCCCGAAACCGATAGTGCCCATCGCATTTATTTTCTCTCCAATATAAGTGCCGTCTGGCTGCAAGGTCAAATTAACTACCACTGGCCGTTTGGATTGTTTAACAACACTGGTGCTATCCATCGGATAGACTAAAATACTAGAAATAAAGGGTCTTTTGGTGTCGGTCATGAAAGAATCAAATCCGAAAAACATAGGATTGATAATCTTTTCCGTTTGCGTATCCCGAAATTCAAAATGCAAATGTGGCCCTTCGGAACCTCCAGTATTTCCTGATAATGCGATAGTGTCGCCTTTCTTCACGGGCAACTCATTAGGACTAGGGAAGAATTCAATTTCGTACGATTGCTGCTTGTATTGCTCTTTTTTGATAAAATCCTCCACAGAACCGCAGCCTTTTTGAAGATGCCCGTAAACGGTAGTGTAGCCATTGGGGTGCGTAATGTAAACGGCTTTTCCGTATCCATAAGTGGAAATCTTGATACGAGAAATATAGCCATCACCTGCGGCGTGAACAATCAAACCTTCTTTTTGCTGGGTTTTAAAATCAAAACCTGCATGAAAATGATTAGGACGTAATTCACCGAAATTACCAGCTAGTTGCATGGGAATATCCAAAGGGGGACGAAAAAAATCCTTTGGGTAATTCGTTTGAGAAAAAATCGACGTAGACAAAAATAAAAGAATCAGTAAAAATCTCATCGAATAAAGCTTTGTGCTAAGGTAAAAAAAAACGAAGAGAACCTACTAATTTTTTTGCTAGTTATAACCTGTTATTTTTCAAAAGATTAAACACCCAATCCCTTGAAAAGAGAAAATTTTAGAGAAAGTATTGGTTTAATTCAATTGGAATGTTAACTTTGTTGAGATAAGTAATGAACTAGATTTTATAATGAGTGAAATTGTAGAAATTATTGATATTCTTGAGAATAGAGTTAAAAAACTGTTGCAAAAAATAGATCTATTAGAGCAATCGTCTTTAGCGTTACGACAAGAATTAAATAATGCTACGGCTACAATACGAAGTCAATCTCAAGAAATGGAAGGATTGAAAAAGCAGTATGAAACATTAAAAATCACCAATTCATTACTGGGCAGTGAAGAAAACAAAAGAGATACCAAGTTAAAAATAAATTCGCTAATTCGTGAAATTGATTACTGCATAGCCCAGCTAGCAGATTAGTATATTCTATGGACGACAAGCTTAAAATTAAATTATCAATCGCCGACAGAATCTATCCGTTAACGGTAGACATGTCGCAAGAAGAAGGTTTGCGAAGTGCATCCAAAAAGATTGATATTATGATTAAGCAGTTCGAAGAAAATTATGCCGTTCGTGACAAGCAAGATGTATTGGCCATGTGTGCCTTGCAGTTTGCTTCGCAATTAGAACAAAAACAACTCGATACTAGTATCGACGGCAAAGAAACCATGGAACGAATTAAGAAAATTAACAACTTGTTGATTAGTTATCTCGACAAATAAGATTACGTTCTTTAACATAGACTAAAATACTGCCTACATTAGTTACTTTTTGGTAAACTCAACACTAACAAATTAGAATGAGCAAATCATCACTACTAAAGCATGCCACGCTTCGGCGAGGAAACTTGAACAGTGAGTTAGCTCAAAACTTGTCTTATCGAGTTTATACATTACTTCTAATGTAGGCTTTTTTTATATAATTAATTTAACAAACATGGACATTTTAACAATACTCATTTCCGGAATAGTCGGAATCGCTGGAGGCTTCGGAATATCGAAAGTCTTAGAAAAAAGCAACGTATCCAATTTAATTAAGGGAGCCAAGAAAGAAGCGGCTTCCATATTAAAAGATGCCAATTTAGAAGCCGAAAACATTAAGAAAGACAAAATTCTTCAAGCCAAAGAAAAGTTTATCGAACTCAAAGCCGAGCACGAACAAGTAATACTTTCTCGAGATAAAAAAGTAGCCGAAGTTGAAAAACGAGTTCGCGACAAAGAATCACTAGTTTCTAACGAATTGTCAAAAGCCAAGAAAATTAACGACGATTACGAAGCTAAGACCAATGAATACCATTCCAAAATTGAAATCTTAGAAAAGAAGCAACAAGAAGTGGAGCGCATGCACAAAAGCCAGTTGAATCAATTGGAAGTAATTTCCGGTTTGTCCGCTGAAGATGCCAGAGAACAATTGATGGAGGGCTTGAAAGGTGAAGCTAAAACTAAAGCTATGGCTCACATTCAAGAAACGATTGAAGAAGCCAAATTAACAGCTCAACAAGAGGCTAAGAAAATTATTATCAATACCATTCAAAGAGTAGGAACTGAAGAAGCAGTAGAGAATTGCGTTTCGGTTTTCAACATTGAATCGGATGATGTAAAAGGAAGAATTATTGGCCGTGAAGGTAGAAACATACGTGCTTTAGAGGCGGCTACAGGTGTAGAAATCATTGTGGATGACACGCCGGAAGCCATCATTCTTTCTTGTTTTGATCCCGTTCGTAGAGAAATTGCTCGTTTGTCTTTACACAAATTAGTAACCGATGGAAGAATTCACCCCGCTCGAATTGAAGAGGTAGTAGCCAAAACAGCGAAACAAATCGATGACGAAATTATTGAAGTTGGAAAACGTACGGTAATTGATTTAGGAATCCATGCTTTGCATCCGGAATTAATTAAAGTGGTAGGCCGAATGAAATACCGTTCTTCTTACGGACAAAATTTACTGCAACACTCGAGAGAAGTTTCTAAACTTTGTGGTATCATGGCCGCAGAATTAGGATTGAACGTAAAATTGGCAAAAAGAGCCGGTTTATTGCATGATATTGGTAAAGTTCCCGATACCGAGAGTGACTTACCACACGCTTTATTAGGAATGCAATGGGCTGAAAAATACGGTGAAAAAGAAGAAGTTTGCAACGCTATTGGAGCGCACCACGATGAGATTGAAATGAAATCGTTATTGTCTCCGATTGTTCAAGTTTGCGATGCTATCTCTGGTGCAAGACCTGGTGCTCGACGCCAAGTTTTAGATTCGTATATCCAACGATTGAAAGATTTAGAAGAAGTAGCCTTTGGATTTAGTGGCGTGAAAAATGCCTATGCGATTCAAGCTGGTAGAGAATTGCGAGTAATTGTAGAAAGTGAAAAAGTGTCTGATGAAAATGCTGCAAGTTTATCTTTCGAAATTTCGCAAAAAATTCAAACTGAAATGACTTACCCAGGTCAAGTTAAAGTGACTGTAATTCGTGAAACTAGAGCAGTAAATATTGCTAAATAGTTCTAAATTAACATAAATAAAAAACACTCCATCGGAGTGTTTTTTTATTTAAAATATTTTCTTCAAATCCTCAAGCGTCATGGGTTTAAAGAAATAATCCTTGATCTGATCTTGGTACTCTTTGGCCTTATTTAAATCAGATTTACTATCGGAAGAACTCACAAGGTAAATTATAGTTTGCCCTCCACTCTCTTTTTTTGTCTTTCTGAATTCATCTAAAAATTGCCACCCATCCATAATTGGCATATTAATATCTAATAAGATTAGATCCGGCATAGTCACTCCCAAATTAATTTTAGACTTGATTTCTTCGATTGCCTCTAATCCATTCAAATAAAAGGACGGACTAATATCTATATTGTTCTTAGAAAACAATTTTTTTATGATAAAATGAAACACCTTATCATCATCAATTACAAATACGTCTTTAAACTTACTCATTGAAATAAATTTTAAAAGTGGTTCCTATTCCAACTTTACTTTTCACATCAACCCTTCCTCCCATGGCTTCAATTTGATTCTTGGTGATAAACAATCCAATGCCTCTCGAGTCTTGATGTTTATGAAACGTTTTATACATTCCAAATATTTTCTTTCCGTGCTTTTCTAAGTTAATTCCCAGGCCGTTATCTTGAATCTCTAAGATCTTTTGCGACTTATAAGAGGTCAAAGAATAATTGATTATCGGCACACGATCCGGATGCGAATACTTGATGGCATTTGATGTAAAGTTAAGAAGAATACTTTCTAAATACGCTGGATTAAAGGAAATCATTTCAGTATTATTTATAGCATTATTAATGACCACTTTATTCTTTTTGATTTCTTCTCCAAGTATTTCTAGTGTCTTTCCTAAATAAGAATTTAAGTTCAAATTTTCTCTTTGGTGCACCAATTCCGACTGGATTTCAACTAATTCTTTCAGATGTTCGATAGTTTGAGACAAGGCTTTGGAAGACGATCTCAAATGTCCGTAACTTTCCTTCAGGCATACTTCATCGGTTTCGTCTCCAATAATATCCAACAACATTTCGATATTGCCAGAATGGGATCGTAGGTTATGAGAAACTATATGCGCAAAATTCAACAAACGGCTGTTTTGTTCTCCAATAATTGCTAGCGTTTTAATTAACTCTTGTTCTTTTTCTTTCTGTGCAGAAATATCGGTATGCGTACCAATAATACGCAACGGCCTATTTTTACTATCCCGCTCAATAATTTTACCGCGGCTTAATATCCATTTGTATTCTCCCGAATTGGTCAACACTCTTTGAGCATTTTCGTAATAAGGCGTCTTATTCTCACTATGGGATTTTATATCTTCTAAGTACCGTTGCTTATCCGCTGGATGCACACGATCATCCCATTTGTTGATCGAATCTATCGTATCTTTTTCATCAAATTCGAGCATTTTCATCGATTGCGATGAATAGAATACTTTGTTTGTTTTTACATCTAGATCCCAAATTCCCTCCGAAGATGCCTCTAATGCAAATAAGTATCGTTGCTCCGACAGCTTAAGTTTTAGTTCTTGCTTTTTAAACTCCGTGACATCGGTGATTTTTCCAAAAAAATGAACCGTTCCTACTTGATCTTCTTCTAGGGTCGCAAATCCTTTATACCATCGCAAGCCTTTATTGGGTAGTAATGCTCTAAACTCATGCTCCCAAGTAGAAAGACTTCTCTTGGCTTTGTATATGGACTCTAAAAACGATTCAAAATCTTCCGCTAGCACTTTATTTTGAAGTATGGCAAATGCATCACTAGTTTTTTCTTCCGGTGTTAAATCGAAGTGTGTGATTACCGATTTACTCATAAAAGGGAAAGTAAGCTTTCCTTTAGAAGTAATTGAAAATTGAAAGATCAGATCGGGCGATTGAAATAATAATTTCTTATAAAAATTATTCCTCTCTTCTAAAATTTTTAAGTCTGCGTAATTGTAGGTCTCCATAGTTGTAATGCAAATTAATTTGGGGCAAAATTTGATTCACTAGTTGGCTCTCGTTCTAAAAGCGATGTCAAACATAAATATAAAAAATCGATTAAATGCAATTTTTATCCGATAAAATGCATAAATATTCAAAATTTAACATTTTACGTAAGATTAAAGCTATATATTATACTTATTGGAATTCACTCTAAATGATTCACCGCTAAAGCGATTTTCGAGGATGAAAAGTATTCATAATTTGAGTAAGATGCTTACGATCTAAGTGAACGTAAATCTCTGTGGTTGTAATCGATTCATGCCCTAACATCAATTGAATTGATCTTAAATCGGCACCATTTTCTAACAAATGGGTCGCGAAAGAATGTCGTAAAGTGTGTGGACTTATTACTTTATTAAGATTGATTTGTACTGCTAACGTTTTAATGATTGTAAAAATCATCGCGCGTGTTAACTGTTTTCCTCGACGGTTCAAAAATAAGGTATCTTCAAATCCTTTTTGAATTAAAAGATGATTTCGAATCGAATCTTTATAGAATTCGATATACTTCTGCGTTAAAGACCCAATAGGAACAAACCGTTGTTTGTTGCCTTTCCCAGTAATCTTTAGAAAACCTTCATCAAAAAAAAGATCGGATATTTTCAAGGTAACTAATTCCGAAACTCGCAGTCCGCAACCGTACAATGTTTCTAAAATCGCACGGTTTCGTTCGCCTTCCGCCGAGCTCAAATCGACTGCGGCTATGAGGGCATCGATTTCAGAAAGTGAAAGCGTGTCTGGAAGTTTACGCCCAATACGAGGTGACTCGATTAAAGTCATCGGATTGGTCTCCCGAAAATCTTCAAAAATCAAATAGGAAAAAAAACTCTTTAACCCAGAAATTATCCGAGCTTGAGAACGCGCATTCACTTCCTTAGAAACGGAGTAAATGAATTGCTGCACCGTTTCTTCTGTAATATGGATAGGCGATACCGCAATGTGATTAAACCCCAAATAAAGCACCAATCGCTCTACGTCGAACGTATAATTTGCTACCGTATTCTTCGACAATCCTCTTTCAATTTTTAAATACGATTGATAACTTTTGATGTAAGAATTCCAATTCATATCACAAAGAAAAACTAAAATTTGTGCAAAAAAAAACATCTCATACAAATGAGATGTTTTAGAGAAATATTCTTAGCACTTAGAAATGCAATGCAAATCCAATATTGACTTGCAACGCGCTTTTGTACAAATCATCATTTAAGGAATTATTGTAGCGAATTCCAGGTTCTAAACTTACACTATCAGATAAGAATAGAGCATACCCAGCCTGAACTCCCACGTAAGATGGGTTTTCAGATGCTCCCTTGATACTAGCCCCGTTATAAGATACCTCAACTGGGATTTTCCCGATGATATAGTATTTTGCTCCTACCTTGTATGCAAAAGCGGTAGATGTACCATCATCACCATAACCTAGACCTAATTTTAAAGCCAAGTTATCAATGATAAAATAGCCTCCTTCCGCTCCAAGATTCCAAGCAGTATCACCATCAACCGAATCCAATTCGAATCGCGTTGATCCCACACCGGAACCAAAACCAGTGTTTGCTTCAATTAACCACTTGCCCTCTGATACGGGACCTCCCTTGCTTTCTTTTTTTTGTGCATTCGAAATAGTAAATGCTAAAAAAGCAACTGTTGTCAATAAAATTCTTTTCATAATTTGTTTGTTTTAGAATTGTATCTCAAAATTAAAATATCTAAAAAGTGATATTTAGACGCAAAGCACCAGTTATCAACAATAATTTCAACAATCAAATCTATAATTGTTAATACCTGTAAAATTCCATTCCAAAAAAATCATTTTATGAATTGATAAATTCAACCTTTGTTTTCCTATTTTTACTAAAAAAAGAAATGAAAATAATTATAATCAACGGGCCAAATCTAAACCTTCTTGGAAAACGTGAGCCTGACGTATATGGCTCAGAGCCCTTTGAAACCTATCTAGAAACTTTGCTAGACAAATTCAAAACTGTCGCTATTGATTATTACCAAAGCAATATTGAAGGTGAGATTATTTCCAAAATTCAAGAGGTTGGATTTTCTTATGATGGAATCATTTTAAATGCAGCGGCCTACACGCATACCTCAATAGGAATAGGAGATGCCGTAAAAGCCGTTACAACTCCAGTAATTGAGGTTCATATCTCCAACACTTTTTCTAGAGAAAATTTCAGGCACCAATCCTACATCTCACCGAATGCGAAAGGAATTATTATAGGATTTGGGCTGCAGAGTTATGAATTAGCCCTAAAATCATTTTTGAAATAGAACGGATTGATATAATTCTATACGCCTATGAAAACTCTTCTTGCCACACTCCTACTTCTTATTTCTTCTCTTAGTAACGCTCAAGTAAAAGGAACTGTTTCTGACGATAAAGGAAACCCGCTTTCTTTTGTTTCCATTTTTATTGAAAACACCTATACCGGCACTACTTCTAATGAAAAAGGGCAGTATGTTTTAAATGCAAAGCAAACAGGCGAGTATGTTATCGTTTTTCAGTATTTGGGATATAAGACCAAGCGAATTCCATTAGTGATCACTTCCACACCACAAACAATTGATGTGGGGCTTATAGAAGAAAATATCACTTTGAAAGAAGTCATCATTGATGCTAATAACAATCCTGCCAACGAATTGATTCGCAAGGCCATTGCAGCCAAAAAAAGCAATTCTGAATCCACTCAAAAATACCAAGCCGATTTCTATTCTCGGGGTATTTTCCGTATAAAAGATGCGCCTAAGAAAATTATGGGGCAAAAATTTGATGCCTTTGATGAAGTATTAGATTCGAGTCGGTCCGGCATTCTCTACCTATCCGAAACCGTTTCTAAAATTGTGTTTCAAAAACCCGACAAATTAAAGGAAACTATTATAGCCTCCAAAGTGAGCGGAAATGATAACGGCTTTAGTTTTAACAGTGCAGCCTCAGCAAATTTTGATTTCTATGATAACTATTTAGCGCTTCAAACCAACGTGATTTCGCCCATAGCCAACAATGCATTTTCCTATTATAAATATAAATTAGAAGGCACTTTTTTTGATGAAAACCAACACCAAATCAACAAAATAAAAGTCACTCCAAAAAGAACTTCTGAGCCTGTCATGGAAGGCTACCTCTATATCGTGGATGACAGTTGGGCCATTTACGCCGTAGATTTATCCATTAAAGGAAGTCAGATGCAAATGCCGGCGCTTAATTCACTCGCGTTAAAGCAAAGTTTCAGTTATAATAAAAAAAACAATCTTTGGATTAAAAATACGCAGACGTTAGATTTTGTTGCCGGGATTTTGGGAATCAACATGTCAGGACGATTTACTTATGTATACTCCAATTATGAATTTGAACCGACATTTGGAAAGAAAACCTTTGGTCGGGAGTTGTTATCTTTTGAAACAAATGCTAATAAAAAAGACAGTTTGTTTTGGAATCAAATTCGGCCCGTTCCGCTTACTGCTGAGGAAAGTAGTGACTATCTTAAGAAAGACTTGCTACAAACCAAGAAAAAATCAAAATCGTACTTAGATTCTATTGATAAGAAATCCAATAAATTGGGAGCTCTCGATTTTATCATGGGTTATGACTATGACAATTCTTATAAGAAATGGAATCTGAAATACGATGGCTTGTGGAAAGGGTTCGGATTCAATACGGTTCAAGGTTGGAGATTCAGCACGAGCATTTCCTTTTCGAAAAGGAAAGAAGAAACCAGAACATTTTGGAACTTGAAATCGAACTTTGATTATGGACTTTCTGAAAAAAAACTACGCGCTTCCTTTAGCTACACCAATAGATTTAATGCTTTTAATCAAAGTGAATTAAGGATTTCAGGCGGAAGCACTGTGAAGCAATTCAATCCGAACGACCCCATAAGTCCGTTGATTAATTCCGTTAGCACCTTATTCTTTAAGAACAATTTTATGAAATTGTATGAAAATAATTTTGCCTCCATTTTCTTTAGTCGAGAAGTCATAAACGGCATTCAAGTTGATGCCACTGTAGAGTACTCCGAAAGAAAACCATTGTCAAACAATACCAATTTCACTATTTTAAGAAAGGAAAAATTATACACCTCAAACAATCCATTGTTACCATTCGATGCAACAACTCCAATATTTGACAAGCACAATATGGCTAAAGCAACCTTAGCAACAAGAATTAATTTTGGGCAACAGTATTGGACACGTCCCGATGGAAAATTCAACATTAAGAATGAAAAATATCCAGAACTTCATTTAGGATACGAAAAAGGCTTCGCGGCTTCCGATAAAAAATATGAATTTGATCACCTTTTTGGCAGGTTGACTTATGACTTTACTTTGGGAAATAAAGGCGTTTTAGGACTTAATTTGAAAGGCGGAAAATTCTATAATGCTACTAGTATTTCCTTTGCCGATTACAAGCACTTTGATGGCAATCAAACTCATATTGGCAAAAGCGACCGCTATTTGAACGTCTTTAATTTACTTCCTTATTACTCCAACAGTAATAATAATTCTTATTTCGAACTTCATGCAGAACACAATGACAATGGGTTTATTATGAATAAGATTCCGCTGCTGAAAAAACTGCAATCTACTTTAGTTTTAGGCTATCATAATCTATCCATTCCGCACCGAAGTCCGTATCATGAATATACTGTTGGCCTAGATAATTTAGGTTTTGGAAAGCTAAAAGTATTTCGAATAGATTATGTGCATTCCTACCAAAACGGCATCCAAGGAAACGGTGTAGTGTTCGGATTAAAAATATTGAATTTTATTGAGTAAAGTCTTACTCGTAAGGCTCAATGTGAATTAAAACGTGGCCCAATTCTGGTATTTCGCTGCGAAGCGTATCTTTTAATCGATGAGAAATATCGTGCCCTTCTTTAACGGTCAAACTGGCTTTAACAATGGCATGCAAGTCCACGTGGTATTTCATTCCCGCTTTTCGTATGAAGCATTTTTCAGTATCAATTACTCCATCAACAGTATAGGAAACTTTACGAATCTCCTCTACTAAATCTTCATACAAATGCTCATCCATGATCTCGCCAAGTGCAGGTCTGAAAATTAAGTAGCTGTTGTAGAAAATAAATCCAGCGGCAAAAAGCGCTGCCCAATCATCGGCCGATTCCCAACCTTTGCCCATAAACAGTGCTACTGAAATTCCAATAAATGCGGCTACTGAAGTAATAGCATCGCTGCGGTGGTGCCAAGCGTCGGCTCTCAAAGAAGAACTGTTAGCTTCTTTGCTTCGTTTCATTACGATTCGAAAAGAATATTCTTTCCAAATGATAATTACTCCTAAAACAATTAGTGTCCATGGCTTTGGCAAATGATGTGGCGTTCCAATATTGCTGATGCTTTCGTGCGCGATAATCGTTGCCGATGTCATCAGAAACCCTACTACCAAAAAAGTAATCAAAGGTTCTGCGCGCCCGTGACCGTAAGGATGATTTTCGTCGGCAGGTCGGTTAGAATATTTGATACCGAACAATACCAGTAGCGAAGAAAAAATATCGGTTGTCGACTCAATCGCGTCGGCTATCAAAGCATACGAATTGCCAAAAATGCCAGCTATTCCTTTAATGATAGCCAAAGCAGTATTTCCAATGATACTGAAATAGGTTGCTTTGATAGCAGTTTGTTCGTTCGTCATTGGAATTTGGTTGTTTTTAAGAGATGATTAAACTCGAACGATGTTGGCTCCGATAGCTCTCAAACGCTCGTCGATGCGTTCGTAACCTCGGTCAATTTGTTCAATGTTTTGTATAGTGCTCGTTCCTTTAGCGGACAGGGCAGCAATCAACAAGGAAATTCCTGCTCTAATATCAGGAGAAGACATGGTTGTTGCTTTCAATTGCGATTTGAAGTCATGCCCCATGACTACGGCGCGATGTGGATCGCACAGCATAATTTTGGCACCCATATCAATTAATTTATCCACGAAGAATAGACGGCTTTCAAACATTTTTTGGTGAATCAAGACATCGCCATTGGCTTGGGTAGCCACCACTAAAACAATACTCAACAAATCAGGTGTGAATCCAGGCCAAGGTGCATCAGCAATGGTTAAAATAGAACCGTCAATATCGGTTTTGATTTGGTAATTCTCATGAGTTGGAATGTAGATATCATCGCCTCTTCTTTCTAAAGTAATCCCAAGTTTTCGGAAGGTATTTGGTATCACTCCTAAATTATCCCAGCTTACATCTTTGATGGTAATTTCACTTCTGGTCATTGCGGCTAAACCTATCCAACTTCCGATTTCAATCATATCGGGAAGAATCCGGTGTGTGCATCCGCCTAGTTTTTCAACACCTTCGATCGTCAATAAGTTTGAACCAACGCCGGTAATGTTAGCTCCCATGGAATTCAACATTTTACATAACTGTTGCAAATACGGTTCGCAAGCCGCATTGTAAACGGTCGTTTTTCCTTTGGCTAAAACCGCCGCCATCACAATATTGGCCGTTCCCGTAACTGAAGCTTCGTCCAAAAGCATGTCGGTTCCTGTTAAACCTTCTGGCGCTTCTACACCGTAAAAATGATCTTCACGATTGTAACGGAATTTGGCTCCTAAATTTATAAATCCTTCAAAATGGGTATCCAAACGGCGTCTTCCAATTTTATCGCCTCCAGGTTTCGGAATGTATCCTTTCCCAAAGCGCGCTAATAAAGGCCCGACAATCATGATGGAACCTCGCAACGAACCGCCTTCTTTTTTGAACGCTTCTGTTTCTAAATAACCCACATTGACTTCATCCGCTTGGAACGTAATCGAACCCAAACCGTTTCTTTTTATTTTCACACCCAAATTTCCTAAGAGCGTGATCAATTTATTGACATCAATAATGTCTGGAATGTTGTTGATTGTAACTGGTTCAGAAGTTAATAAAACAGCACACAAAATTTGTAATGCTTCATTCTTAGCTCCTTGTGGTGTGATTTCCCCTTTTAGGCGAATGCCTCCTTCGATTTTAAAAGTTCCCATTGTTGATGTACGATTTACAAATTTAGATTTAGGACTCCTTGGCTGGCAAACCCTGATCTCGACTAGTATTTATTTTGGATTGTTGTTCTTTTTTTGAAATGGCTTTGGTTTGCCCGTTTTGTTTTTGTTGTTCTGAATCTTAGGTTGTCCAGCAGGTTGAATTTTGTTGGATACCCGTTTGTTGGTGCGCATCAAATCGGTGGTGTTTAACAACTCTTCTGAACTTTGAAGCAAATTGATTTTACCATCGGACAATTCGTAAAGATGCTCAAAAATGACATCATCTTTGACCGTGTCTTTATTCCAGCTCAAATATGATTTTTTCATGTGATTGGCAATCACTTTGATTAAGGCACTTTTCAGTTCTCCTTCCTCCCATTGGTCGGCAACATCTATCATGTATTTGATGTTGTTCCCATAGAAACGGTATTTTGGAAAATTTTGAGGATACTGCAATACGTCTGGTTTCAATTGTAAGACTTCACGAGACGGAATTGGATAGGGTGAATCAACATCCAATTTAAAATCGGACATGATAAAAATTTGATCCCACAATTTATGTTGAAAATCGGGAACATCTCGCAAATGCGGGTTCAAACTTCCCATTACTTGAATGATGTATTTCGCCGCTCTATTGCGTTCTTCTCGCTCGGGAATGACGGTCGCCTGATCAATCAGTTTTTGCAAATGACGACCATATTCTGGAATGATTAAATGTTTTCTTTCCGAATTGTACTCTAAGTTGAACACGACATCATTCGCATTCTCTTTAATATATTTTGAATTCATAGTTATAGGGATATAATACCTTCTATGGTTGCTACTTCTTGGTATTTATCAATAATTTCTTGGGCATCTTTTACGAGGACATCAACGGATAAACTGGTGAACTTACCCGTTTTCGATTTGGTAGTTTTAATGACAGCGCCCATACAATCGAAAGCTTCTTCCACTTTTTGTATTTTTTCGACATCGGTTGGAACAATAAATTTAAACAAATATTCAGCAGGCCAAGTATTTGCCATATCCAACTCGGCTTTTAGTCTTTCGTAAAACTCTTCGGTATTCTTATCCATGATCAAAATTAAGATAGGAGCAAATATACTGTTTTGATTTTAGAATTTTTATAATGCGATTCGGGAATTCTAATTTAATTTCACTAATTCACTCCCTTGTAATTGAACTTTGTGGCTCCCTTTCCCTAAAAAAAGGACAATTTCATCTTGGTTTGTTTTGTATTTCAAATAAAATAATGATATTTAAAAATTATTTTTCAAATAAATCTCAGGAATCGAGCACTTATTGAAAAGTTATCCTTGCCTTTTACATATTAAACGTCACCTTAAATCAATGTCATTAGAAAGAAAAAAAGAAAAAATTTCAGTTGTGGTTCCGGTCTATTACGGAGAAAAATCTTTGCCCGAACTAGTGGAGCGCTTGGACATGACTTTTCAGAAACTAAAGGTTAACTATGAAATTATTCTAGTAAATGACGCCAGTCCTGACTTGTCATGGCAAGTTATTCAAAACTTAAGTGCGAAGAATCAAAACATCAAAGGCGTTAACTTTAGCCGCAATTTCGGACAACATTATGCGATATCAGCTGGGCTTCAAGAAGTCACCGGTGATTGGACAGTAGTCATGGATTGCGATTTGCAAGATGTCCCTGAAGAAATTGAAAGCTTATATCAAAAGGCACTGGAAGGCTATGACGTGGTGTTAGCTCAGCGGGTTCAAAGACAAGATCATTTTTTTAAGAAATGGCTTTCCAAAACTTTTTACGCTGTACTGAGTTATTTGTCTGGAATTAAATATGATCCAACTATTGCAAATTTTGGAATCTATCAAAAAAATGTGATTGCTGAAATCAATAAACTTCCAGAAAAGAATAAATATTTCCCCACTATGGTAAAATGGGTCGGATTCCATCAAATTGCCATTCCAGTCTCGCATTCAGATCGAAAATATGGTGACACTACGTACAATTTCAAAAAGCTATTTCAATTGTCATTGGATATTGTTTTGTCTTATTCCGACAAGCCTCTCCGATTAGCAATCAAGCTTGGAATGGTCATTACATTTACCTCGGTACTCTTTACTATTTATCAAGTCTATCGCTGGTTCCATAACGAAATTGAGGTATTGGGTTATGCATCGATTATCATTTCTATTTGGTTCTTATCTGGAATTATCATTTTTGTTTTCGGAATTATCGGATTGTATGTTGGCAAGATTTTCGAGAACGTTAAAGACCGGCCAACCTATATCATAAAAGAAAAAATATAACTTAGGGTAGCATTTTTCTTCTTTCTATCTTTTTCAATTAATCCAAATTGTTTATGAATCCGAAAATTTTTTATTACTTAGAAATATTGCTTAAAATTTTTATCGTTGTTTTTTTTATCGAACTTTCTTATTATCATACTTTAAATCCTGCAGGGAGTGGCGATGAGATTTTGTTTATTAATGATTTAAATTTCATCAAAAATTACGGATGGATTGCCGCTATTGAAAAAAGTGTTGCCGTTCCTTATCTTCTTTTAGTCTATCCCTTTTCATTTATTTTTCAAGACCATGTTGCCTTGCGGTTGGTTAATGTTTTACTATTTGCCACCTTGTTATTTTACTTCTACAAATGGGGGAATATAAAAAACAAGTTGTTTTACTTTTATTTCCTGTTCTTGAATTCCGTTGGTTTGTACTTAAGCGGCACGAATGACATGCTATTTGCCGTGGCGATAGTAATTTTCTTCAACGAAACCTATAAGATTTTAGAAGGTAAAAATGAGGTAAAAGTTTCTTTAATGCTCTCAGCCTTGGTAGTAGCTTTTTTTACAAGAGAACTAATCTACGTTTACATTCCAGTTGTAATTTTTTCTATGATTTTACTTTGGAAAAGCCAATACCATTTGAGACAAAAAATAACAATCCCAGCGGTTGTTTTTGCTTTTTTTATAGTTGTAAATCTGCCTTCTCTACTAAAAAACCACAAAATTTCATACGACAATAAAGAGCCCAACAAGGAGCTAAAAGTCACTTGGGCGCAACGCCAATATTTAGCTCAGCTGCTAGTGAATGAAGGAAAATTAGCCGACCAACACCACCCAAGTTGGGAAGTTACGAGAGCTTATTTAGAAGCACATGGTGAAAATTCATTACCCAAATCCACTTTTGGCGGCATTTTTTTCGATATTAAGCTTACTATCCTTGAATTTTTTAAAGATTTCAAAAGTTCCCTATGGTTTTCTATACGCCAGACTGGATTGACCGTAGTGTTGGTTTTTGGTTTTCTTTTATTTCAATTGTTTAAAAGAAGAATTTCAACCCATTTGTATCTTCCAACGGTTAGCATTGTGCTCATTGCAACATTTTCATTTATCATCATTTCATTTATCGAGCCGCGATGGTTGTTTCCTGCATTTACGGTAGCGATGCTCTACTATAGTGATTTAGAATTTGATAAAAAATTACCAAAACCCTTTTTTCTCTTCCATCATTTAGTACTGTTTTTAGTAATGTTTTACGGCACTTACAAAGTATTATTAAAGTTATGATTCTTCAATTCTTAGAGTAAAACGCAAAAAAATAGTGCTTCAATTTGTCTGAAATCGGCTAAATTGATAATTCTAAAAAAGGATTGCCATATTTAGAGCCAAGATTTTTTTAATTCCCGATTAGATTGAGTAAGTTTGCGCCTTATTTCTAAAAAGTGCAAAAAGAAATTGTTGTCATCATAGGAGGGCCAGGAACTGGTAAAACCACAATTATAGATGGCCTACTAGCCTTGGGTTATTGTTGTTATCCAGAGATTTCACGTGAAGTGACAATGGAGGCCAAAAAACAAGGCATAGAGCAACTGTTCTTAGAAAATCCTCTGCTATTTAGCGAATTACTACTAGAAGGCCGAAAAAAACAATTTAAAAATGCCCTCTTGGAATCCCATGATGTGGTTTTCTTAGATCGCGGCATTCCGGATGTTTTGGCGTATATGCATTACATTGGCGACAGCTACCCTGCTTTTTTTGATGCCGCTTGTAAAGAGCATCACTATACCAAAATTTTTATTTTACCGCCTTGGGAAGAAATTTACGTGAGCGACAACGAGCGTTATGAAAACTACGAGCAAGCGAAGTTGATCTTCAATCACCTAACCGAAACCTATCACAATTACGGCTACGAATTGATAGAAGTTCCAAAAGATAGCGTAGATAACAGAATTCTTTTTATCTTAGATAAACTTTCTAAATAAAACTGCCTTTTTCTTTTTGTGAATAGAATGGCAATCCACTTTAGAGTAAACCGCTATACGATTTTACATGCCAGAAGCTCTTTCTCTACTCAAGAAATATTGGAACCACGAAACGTTTCGAACTCCTCAAAAAGAAATCATTGATTCGGTTTTAAGTGGTCAAGACACCTTTGCCTTGATGCCAACCGGCGGTGGAAAATCGATTTGCTTTCAAATTCCAGCCTTACTGCAAGACGGCATTTGCTTGGTTGTTTCTCCCTTGGTAGCATTGATGAAAGACCAAGTAGCCAATTTACAAAAGCGCGATATCAAAGCGATGGCATTGTTAGGTGGTATTCCTCAAGAGGAAATGATTGACTTACTAGACAATTGCCAATTTGGCAACTACAAATTTCTTTATCTTTCACCCGAACGTCTGCAATCAGATTGGATTTTAGATCGCATCAAAAGCCTTCCCATCAACTTAATTGCTATTGACGAAGCACATTGTGTTTCGCAATGGGGGCATGATTTTCGCCCAGCGTATTTAAAAATCGCGGCATTGAAATCGCATTTTCCAAAAGTTCCCTTTTTGGCTTTAACAGCATCAGCAACACCTAGAGTTCAAGAAGATGTGATACTCCAACTAGGATTGCAAAAACCAGCAGTTTTCCAAAAATCCTTCGCTAGAGAGAATATTGCGTATATGGTTTTTGAAGTGGAAGATAAATTGTATCGAATCGAACAAATACTGAAAAAAAATCCTGACCCTTCCATTGTTTATGTTCGTAATAGAAAGTCGTGTCTAGATGTTAGCAAACAATTGCAAACCATTGGATTTACAGCTACGTTTTATCACGGTGGCCTTTCGGCTAAAGAAAAAGATAAGAACATGCAATTGTGGATGCGGGAAGAAGTACAAGTGATTGTCGCGACTAATGCATTCGGAATGGGCATCGACAAGGCGAATGTAAAAACCGTAATTCACATTCAACTACCGGAAAACTTAGAGAATTATTACCAAGAGGCGGGACGTGCAGGACGAAATGGAGAGAAAGCCTTTGCGGTGTTATTAACCAGTCCTTCGGATGTTTTGCAGGCCGAAAGTCAATTCCTTCAAGTGCTTCCCGACCGAAAATTCTTATTGGAAATGTACATAAGACTCTGCAATTATTTTCAAATCGCCTATGGAGAAGGCATCAACGAAAGCTTCACCTTTAATTTGAATACTTTTTGTTCGAGATACGGATTCCCGACTTTGAAGACTTATAACGGACTTCAATTTTTAGACCGACAAGGCGTTTTAAGTTTGTCTCAAGAATTTTCAGAAAAAATTACGCTACAATTCTTAATTGAATCCAAAGAAGTGATTCGGTATATGAGTTTGAATCCGAATGACGAAGAAATCATTTTAACGATTTTACGAACCTACCCAGGAATTTACGACATGCCGACTGCCTTCAATTTGGCATTGATTTCAAAAAAATCGAATCATTCAGAAGTTCAAGTTCACCAATTGTTGGAGAAGTTAAAGGAAAAGAATATTCTCTCCTACCAAGCTAAAAATAATGACGCATCGATTGTATTTAATGAAATTCGGGAAGATGAAAAAACTATCAATCGAATTTCAAAATATCTTGAGAATCAGAATGCTTTAAAGACCTCACAATTAAAGTCCGTTTTGGGCTATGTAAAAGATGCAACACATTGTAAAAGTCAATTGATTCTTTCGTATTTCGGCGAATTAAATGCTCCTAAATGTGGAAAGTGTTCCTTTTGTATTGCTCCTAAAAAACCAATTCCTGAGGCGCCAACGGTTACTCAAAAAATCCTAGAGCTACTAAAAGTTGAGGCTTTAAGTTCAAGAGAATTAGAAAATGCCTCAGGTTTTGAATCGAATGCGATTATCTTTGCGCTTCAAATGTTGTTAGAAAATGAGGTTATTGTTATAAAATCAAACAATCAATACTGTTTAAAAAAATAATGAAAAAATTACGAATCGTTTTTATGGGTACGCCCGAGTTTGCAGTAGGTATTTTAGATGCTATTCTTAAGAACAATTATGAAGTTGTTGGAGTAATTACTGCTCCAGACAAACCTGCTGGGCGAGGACAAAAGATAAAATATTCGGCTGTCAAAGAATATGCTTTAGAACACCAGCTAACGCTTTTACAGCCAACAAATTTAAAGGACGAACACTTCATAGAAACGCTTCTGGGTCTTCATGCAAATTTGCAAGTGGTGGTGGCTTTCCGAATGTTGCCAAAAGTCGTTTGGGAAATGCCTGAATTAGGCACCTTTAATTTGCATGCTTCCTTGTTGCCCAATTATCGCGGTGCAGCTCCAATTAATTGGGCAATTATCAATGGAGAAACCAAAACTGGGGTCACTACTTTCTTTATTGATGATAAAATTGACACTGGCGCTATGATTCTAAGTTCGGAAATACCTATTTCGAGCAGCGAAAATGCCGGGCAATTGCACGACCGCTTGATGGCCATTGGAAGTAAAACGGTTTTAGACACGCTTGCATTGATTGAAAAAGGCAACGTTGTAACTACCATTCAAAATGACACCATTAACATAAAAACTGCTCATAAATTAGATAAAGAAAATTGCAAAATTGACTGGACAAAATCTGGAGTTGACATACACAATCAGATTCGTGGACTTTCCCCCTATCCGTCGGCTTGGAGCTTTATGAAAGATAATGAGCAAGAATGGAGTGTTAAGATTTACGATGCCGATTTTCAAGCAGAAATCCATCACGAGCAATCCGGAAAAATATTTCCTACTAAAAAAGAATTGAAAGTGGCTGTTCAAGATGGCTATATTCGGATTTGCAGTATTCAATTTCCAGGAAAGAAAAAAATGAGTATAGCTGAAGTGCTGAATGGCACTAAATTCAGCGAGAAAGCCTATGTTTATTAAGGTGAAGTAGGATAAATTACCCAGAAAACCAACAAAAAGAACTTGCTTTATCAACAAAACAATCGAGTTATCAACAAATCGATGAAAATCAGCCCAAAACACTTGTGCAGTATGGAATTCCTATTAAATTTGTTATCATTAACGTAATGTTTAACCAACAATTAATAACTATTATTATGAACAAATCAGAATTAATCGATGCTATTGCTGCTGACGCAGGAATTACAAAAGCAGCTGCTAAATTAGCTTTAGAATCATTTTTAGGAAACGTAGGTGGTACTTTGAAAAAAGGTGGAAGAGTATCTTTAGTAGGTTTCGGATCATGGTCAGTTTCTAAAAGAGCTGCAAGAGACGGAAGAAATCCTCAAACTGGAAAAACTATCAAAATTGCTGCTAAGAATGTTGTTAAATTCAAAGCTGGTGCAGATTTAGAAGGATCAGTAAACTAGTATTAGTTTATATTATATAAATAAAAAGTCTTCCTTGCGAAGGCTTTTTTTTTATTTTTTACTGAAATTATTTGCTTTATTCGATATTATTTCTTTAAATTTAATAAATTTTGTGATTAAAATGATATCAGAAAAATTAAAAAAAGGACAATTGCTTATTGCTGAGCCTTCTATAATTGGAGATTTATCTTTCAATAGATCGGTGATACTATTAGCGGATCACAATCAAGAAGGTTCTGTTGGTTTTATCATTAACAAGCCTTTAAAATACACGATCAATGATTTAGTTCCCGATGTTGAAGCCAATTTCAAGATTTACAATGGTGGTCCAGTTGAGCAAGACAATCTATATTTCATTCACAACATTCCAGAATTAATTCCAAACAGTGTTGAAATTTCGAGTGGTATTTTTTGGGGTGGTGATTTTGAATTAACACGAAACCTAATTAATACTGGAAAAATAAGAAAGGACAACATTCGATTTTTTCTTGGATATACAGGTTGGGAAGCACAACAATTGGAAAACGAGATGAAATCCAATTCGTGGATTCTAACAGAAAATCTGTACGAAAATAAAATCATTGGAAAATCAACCACTGATTTTTGGAAAGAAAAAATTCTTGAACTAGGGGGCGACTACATTCTTTGGTCTAATGCTCCTGAAAACCCTTTATTAAACTAATTATTTTGAACTGATTCGTTCAATTTTGCTACAAGTACTTTAGCCAAATCATATCGATATTCTTTTTTTCGATACTTAGTTATTGGTTGAATGCCGGCAATTACATTGGTTATAAATAATTCGTCGGACTTTTGAAGATCAAATGGCGAAATTGACTGTTCCAGTACTTCAATACTTTCAATTGTTTTGCCTAACGCAATGATTTTTTTCCGCATTATTCCATTCAAACAACCATCAATTATAGGAGGCGTAATTAATTTGTTCTCAAAAAGCATGAATATATTGCCTTGTAACGCCTCTACAATATTCTTTTCATCGTTGACTAATAAGCAATTTTGAAAGTCGTTTTCTTGCGCAAAAATACTACCAGTAATGTGAATCATTTTATTGGTAGTCTTCAGAGTAGATAGCAGTTGCTTTGAAACATAAAAATCTTTGTACAAGTCAACTTCATATGAAGATGTTTCAAGGCTATAATCTTTAGTTTTTAAGCTAATTGCTGTGATAGTAAAACCAATTGTATTTTGTGTAGGTAAATAATATCCACCACCATTTCTAAAAACAGTTATTCGAGCTCTTCCCGAATCTATGCAGTCATTATTTGCGGCGATTAGCAGAATTTGCTCTTGGAAGTATTCCATAGTAAAATTCATTGGTATTTCCATTCTAACGATTCGCATCGCTGCCATTAAACGGAAGTAATGATCTTCTAAGAATAGAATTATACCATTTCTAATTTTTACCGTTTCAAAAACACCATCTCCAAAAAGAAAGCCTCGATTTTGAACCAACGACACTTCTTCTGAAGCTACTACTGTACCATTAAAATTGACCATAAAAAAACCCTAATTTTTTGTTAGGGCAAATATATGAGTAATAATGTAGATTCTAGGCTGATCCGATGACATGTTTCAAATCAGAAATTTGATTTTCCCATAGTAGTTTCGCTTCATCCAACTCATTTTCCAATGCAAAATCAATAATCATTAAGGAAACATCTTTAGTTATTTCGTCTTCAAGGATTCTCATTTCGAAGAAATAATCGGTATCTTTTTTATTGTCATCAATCCAGCGGAATTTTATTTTTTCACCTGTTTTCTTCGATGAAAGACGGGCACTCTCCTCGGAATCATCCCAAATAAAAGTGAAGTACTCCCCTCTTGAGTTCACATTATCAGCAAACCACTCAGACAACCCTGAAGGTGTGGAGATGTATTGATATAATAATTGAGGCGATGAATTTATAGGAAATTCTAATTCGTATCTTGACTTTAATTCCATTACGTGAGCGCTAATTTTGGTGAAATATATATAATATTAAATCAATAAAAAAGCATTTTTTAAAATAAAATTATTTTCTTGTTTATTGTTTGCAACCTATGATTTAAGTTTTATATTTGCACCCGCATTCAGGAATGCAATGACCATAATGGCGAGGTAGCTCAGTTGGTTAGAGCGCAGGATTCATAACCCTGAGGTCACGGGTTCAACTCCCGTCCTCGCTACTAAAAAAAAAGTCCCCAAACTTTATTGTTTGGGGACTTTTTTGTACATAATCAATTGCAAAAGCACTCGAAACAAGACGCTTATCTTACCAATTTCAATACCTAAAGTATATATGACTAAGGTATACTTCTGCATTAATTATTTCTTCTATTATCTTTTTCTTTTTGCTTTAGGGCTTCATTTAAAGAAAATCAACTCTCCTTTTTTTCTAAATCCAATTCCAATTCTATTTTGATTTAAGAATTGTATTTTAAAAATGTAATATTTTACGTATGTATTTTTAATTTTTATGTATTTTATCGAATTTATAAGTTTATTGTCGATGTAATTGCTAAAATCTTTGAAATTTACATTCCCCAATCAATCACAACTATAGAAAATTAAAAAAATTCTACCTAACCTACTAATAATGAGCTTATGAATGCAATTACCCCAATCGAAAAAAATGCAATCGGGTCAATCGGTCTTTTTCTAATATCCCTTTTGAGTTATTCCCAGTCGCAAACGTACAAACCCACTAGTACCGTAATAGGAGTAACAAGTAGTAAGGAAAGTGTTTTTGAAAATACTACTACTTCTATTGAAAATTCTTCATTCGCAAAATTGACTTTTGCAGCTAGTCAGACTTTTGTGGATAGCGATGGAGATGGTGTATTAAATTATGAGGACAGTGATGATGACAATGACGGTATTCCAGATGACATTGAACAAAGTTATGCCTCAAGCTCGGTATTAGGCACTCAAGTTCAAGTTACACTATTGAACGAAACTTTTGGTGTTGGAACTACAAGAGGGCGAATATACGATAATGTACCAACGGCTTCCACGACGTATTGTTATGAAGACGGAACAACTGCGAGAGCTGCAGACGAATGCGATACGAATAAAGATCTCAATGATGGACAATACACTATAAACTACCAAGCAGGAACACTAGCGGTCGCTTCTTGGGCGCCAAGTTATTGGTATCAAGGAGTAGATCATACTACTACTGATACTAATGGAAAAATGGCTCTCTTTAATGCAACTCCAGTAATAACCGACGAATTTTATCGAACCATCGTTCAAGGCGTCATTGCCAACGCACCGCTAACTTATAGTTTTTGGGTTCTAAATTTAGACCGGTCGGATGCACCAGGAATAGGTACCCGATACCGACCCAACCTCACTGTTGAATTTAGAGACAGCAACAACAATTTACTAAGCACAATTACCACTGGGAATATTCCGCCAACAACCGCCGGAAATCTGAGTGGAAATTGGTATCAATTTACTGCTAGCTTCATTCCAACTAGCACCAGTGTCTCCATTGTATTCAAAAACAATCAAGTCGGTGGAACTGGAAATGATTTGGCTTTGGATGATATTACAATTACGCAATCTTTAATTGATAGCGATCAAGATGGAGTTGCCGATGTCTATGATTTAGACTCTGATAATGACGGCATTGGTGATATTATCGAAGACCGTTGGACTACTTTAAGTTCAGGATTCGACCGTATGGATTTGGCATCGGGCGTATGGGTGGATGCAAATTCAAATGGATGGAATGATATCCCAGAAGCTTGGTATGCCACTCATACTCCAGCTGATTTTGATGGAGATGGCGTTCCTAATTATCTTGATCTAGATTCTGATAATGATGCCTTATTTGATGTAGATGAAGCTGGAATTTATTATGGTGATGGTGATGTAAACTGCGATGGCGAAGGGGAAGGCTCTGATAGCGATCAAGATGGTATCTTAATTGCCTTTGACACCTTCACTGGTTTCGGGAATTCTGGAAAAGCTTTACCCATTGATTCACTTAGCTCTGGAAATCCTGACTTTCTAAATGTTCAATCCAACACTGGCACTTACGATATATCCGCAACTTTATATGCTGCTATGGATAGCAATAATGATGGTACTATTGATGGTAACACCGATTTAGATCATGACGGCATTGTAGATGCTTTTGATACCAATACTAATTACTTTGGCTCCCCTAGAGACTTAAACAGAAAACTTTACTTGGATTTTGATGGAAGAAATGATTACGGACAAGGTTCATCAATACTAGGAGGTTTATCAAATGTAAGTCTAATGGGCTGGATCAATTTGAACAGTACTTTTACCTCTGAAGGAATTGTGATTGGTCAAGATAAGTTAAACATCCATATTACTAGCGCCAAAAAATTAGAAGCTACTGCAAATACATCAACCATTACTTGCAATACGAAAGTTCTAAATACTTCTCAATGGTATCATGTTGGGGCAGTTTACGGTGGCGGATTTCTTAAATTATATTTGAATGGCGAAATGGTTGCCAGTACAGTCGTTTCAGGTAGCATTAGTGCTGATGCCTCTTTACTAACAATCGGAAAAGATCCGAGTACTTCCACAAAGTACTTTAAAGGTAAAATAGACGAAGTTCGAGTATTTAATGTCGCACTTACTGATTCGCAATTTCAAAGAATGGTCTATCAAGAAATAGAAAATTCAAGTGCTCAAGTTAGAGGAACCGTCATTCCGAAAGATATTGGAACGTTACCTTTTGCAAATTTACTTCGTTACTATAGAATGGACACCTACAAAGACGATATCATTGATGACTTAACTACGGCGACCATCGATACTGGAACCGGCATGAAAATCTACAACAATAAAATAATTAATATCCAACAAGCTCCGATGCCATTTATAACCGAAAGAGCTGGAGATTTTGCAACCGCGGTTGATAGTCCTACAAATGAAGTTAGAGGCTTAGATATAATGGATCAAGATTGGTCTATAGTTGCAGTCAAACATAGTATCTCTGAAACATCCGATAATACAGATTTAGGAATGATCGTTGATCCTGAAATTATTGTAACCATGAATAATGACACTAAAATTCAAAATGACTGGTATCTAAAACTTGATGGCAAGATTGATTTGCAGGGAAAATCACAATTGCTTCAGACCACAAATAGCGATTTAGAAGTTGCAAGTTCGGGTTCGATTGAACGAGACCAACAAGGGCAATCAAGTAAATTCAATTACAACTATTGGTCTTCTCCAGTTGGAGCAATAAATTCAACTAGCAACAATACTAATTATACGGTTGACCAAGTCATGAGAGATGGAACGGATCCTAATGCCATTCAAAGCATACAATGGACTACTGGATATGATAGCGCGCCTACTGTTCCTATTACTTTAAGTAGCTATTGGATTTTTAAATTCCAAAATCTATCTCCTATTTATGCGAATTGGGCGTCGGTGGGACAAAACGGATCTTTGTTTGCTGGGCAAGGATATACCATGAAAGGAGTGGATAATGGACAAGCCTCTCAAAATTATACTTTTGTGGGCAAACCTAACAATGGCACTATTACTATTCCTATTGCTGGGAATAATCTAAACTTATGTGGAAATCCTTATGCCTCTGCTATTGATGCGGATGATTTTATAAATGACAATCTTACCTCAACCACTGGAGCACTTTATTTTTGGGAACACTACAGTACCAATCCGTCCCATATCTTATTAGAGTATCAAGGTGGCTACGCCATAAGAAACCTGATTGGAGGTATTCCTCCTGTGTCACCAGCGGGGATTAGTGGACTAGGTTCCAGTAGCAGAATTCCTAGTAGATATGTGCCTGTTGGACAAGGATTTTTAGTGTATGGAAGTGCTGTTGGCGGGAATATTGTCTTTAATAACAGTCAAAGAAACTTCGTGAAAGAAACTGATAGTAATTCCAATATTATGTTTCGTCAAAGTTCCTTAGTAACTAGTTCTAACGATTCCATTGGTAGCAGTGAGGATCGATTTAGAAGAAATTCCTTCGGAAAAATCCGTTTTGGATTTACCAGTGCTAGTGGATACCATCGTCAAATTCTTCTCGGTTTTACGAATGATTTAGCAACAGCGGGAATCGACAAAGGGTTTGATGCTCCCCAACTTGACAACTTACCAAATGAAATGAGTTTCATTGCCTCTAATGTTAAATTAGCCATTCAAGGAGATGGCTATTTTAATCGATCTAGCAACTATCCTCTTTCCGTAAAAACATCGGTTGAAGGTCCAGTAATATTCACGTTGGATGGATTAGAGAATTTTGAAGAAAATCAGAAGATCTTCATATATGACGCAGTAACAAATGAATATCATAATATTAAAAAAGAACCATTTAGCATCATCCTACAAAGTGGAACAATAGACAATAGATTTTCAATTTGTTTCAAGCGTAACAACTTATCATCGAACAGAGAGATTATTGAAAACCCTATAAATGTTTCGTTCATTACTAGCGAAAAAACGATAAACATTACTAATAAGCCATCCGAAACAATCATTCAGTCTGCTGAACTATATAACTTGTTAGGCCAATTTGTAACCACTTGGGATATAAACACTGATAATCAAAATCTAATTCAAATTCCAGTAAATAAAATAAGTAATGGAACCTACATTTTAAAAATAAAAACTACTAGTGGGGCCTTAAGTAAGAAAGTGGTAATCCAATAATTCTTTTATATCGTATACTAAAATAAAGCTTCCAGACAAGGGAAGCTTTATTTTTTAAAATTAAATATTTTTGTAAGATTTAAACTTCAAAATTACATAAATAGTGCATTTTATCGATGTTTTATGCATTTTGTCGGTAAAAAATTTTGCAAATTAAAATTACAGTTCTATTTTTGAATCGTTAAATAATTCATATTAACTAAATACATTTTTTCGGGGGAAAAAAAGTTATGAAAACAATTACTTTAAAATACAGAAAAACATTACTTCTCATTAGCACCTTATTACTGAGTAGTATAGGATATTCTCAAACCTCACAAACGTTTACAACGTCAGGTTCCTTTACGGCTCCTGCAGGGGTAACATCTGTCCAAGTACAAGCTTGGGGAGGAGGAGGAAAAGGAGGCTCTAGAACCAGTGGAAACAACGGTTTTGGTGGCGGCGGTGGCGGCGCTTATGCAAAAAAAGCTATCGTATTAGTAACGCCTGGAACTGCTAATACAGTTGTAGTTGGAACTGGTGCAACAACAAATACCGCAAATGGACTAGATTCCTATTTCATTAATACCACAACAGTACTAGCAAAAGGAGGAACTACAGTTCCTGTTAACACTACAAGTGGTGGTGCTGGAGGTGCCGGCTTTCCAATAAGTATTGGAGACGTTGGTGCTGTCTTTGCTGGTGGAAATGGCGCTAATGGCGTTTTAGCCTCCGCTTACGGTGGTGGTGGTGGTTCTTCTGCCGGAACTGCTTTTGCGGGTACTTCTGCTACAAACGCAGCAGGTGCTACCGCGCCACTAGGTGGAGGAAACGGAGCAAATGGAAGAACAGGTACTACTGGTGATGGAATAACGGCTACCGCAGTTGGTGGCGGTGGTGGTGGTTCTTACCGAAGCGGTGGAGCAAATACCTTTGGTGGAAACGGAGCTAATGGTCAAGTAATCATCACTTGGACTTGCCCAACTTATGCATTGACCAATGCAACGACCGCTTCCGGACCTTTTTGCGGTGCTTCGACTTCTACAGTAACCTTGAATTCAACCTCTTTACCTTCTGGAACCTATACTGTAACTTACAATTTATCAGGGGCGACCTCTTCAGTTGGAAATACTGCGACAATGACATTTACTGCCGGTTTACCTGGCTCAGGAACTTTCACAACTCCTGTATTAGCCGTTGGAACAACCAATGTGACAATAACAAACTTATCTAGCGGTACCGCTCCAGCTATATGTAGTTCAGCGATTAGCGCCAATAATACGGTAAATGTTACTGTAAATTCAAATATTACCGCTAGTGTAACAATTGCTGCTAGCGCAACTACTGTTTGTAATGGTACTAACGTAACATTTACGGCATCACCAACAAATGGAGGAACCACTCCAAGCTACCAATGGAAAGTAAACGGAACAAATGTAGGAAGCAATAGCACTACATACAGTTCTGCTACTTTGTCCAATTCGGATGTCATTACCTGCGTAATGACTTCAAATGCAACACCTTGCTTAGTGGGTTCTCCAGCAACTTCGAATACCATTACAATGACCATTACACCGAGTACTATTGCCAGTGTAAGCATTAGTGCAAGCGCTACAACAGTTTGTACCGGATCTGGCGCAACTTTCACAGCAACACCAACAAATGGCGGAACTACTCCAAGTTACCAATGGAAACTCAACGGATCTAATGTTGGAACCAACAGTACTACCTACACCGCTCTAACATTTACAAATAATGATGTGATTACATGTGTAATGACTTCAAATGCAACTCCATGTTTAGTGGGTTCGCCAGCAACATCCAATTCCATTACAATGACGGTTAATCCAATAGTAACTGCTAGCGTAAGCATTGCAGCTAGCGCAACTACCGCTTGTAATGGCACTAGTGTAACATTTACGGCAACTCCAACCAATGGAGGTGCAAGTCCAAGTTATCAATGGAAAGTAAATGGAGTTAATGTTGGAAGTAATAGTAATACCTATGCTTCTTCAACTTTAGCTAACGGGAATACCGTAACCTGCGTTATGACTTCAAATGCAAGTTGCGTTATTAGTTCACCAGCTACATCGAATACTGTTACTATGACTATTACACCAAGTACAGTTGCAAACGTTAGTATTAGTGCAAGCGCAACAACTATTTGTAATGGAACTAGCGTTACATTCACAGCAACCCCAACCAATGGAGGTACAACGCCAAATTACCAATGGAAAGTAAACGGTGCAAATGTTGGAACCAACAGCACCTCATATACATCCTCAACTCTTGCTAATGGAAACACCGTAACTTGCGTACTAACTTCTAATGCTACTCCATGTTTGACTGGTTCACCTGCAACCTCAAATACGATTACAATGACAGTTAATCCAATTGTAACCGCTAGTGTAAGCATCGCTGCTACCGCAACTACAATTTGTGCTGCAACTAGCGTTACTTTTACTGCCACTCCTACTAATGGAGGTGCAAGTCCTACATACCAATGGAAAATAAACGGAACTAACGTAGGAACTAACAGCACTACTTATACCTCATCTACTTTAGCTAATGGTGATGCTATAACTTGTGTTATGACTTCCAACGCAAGTTGTGTTATTAGCTCTCCAGCTACATCAAATACAATTGCTATGACTGTTAATCCTTATTTAACAGCTAGTTTATCCATAAGTGCTTCAGCAACTACAATTTGCTCTGGAACCAATGTGACCTTCACAGCTACTCCAACCAACGGAGGCACTACGCCTGCCTATCAATGGGTACTAAACGGAAGTAATGTAGGAACAAACAGCACCACTTACTCTTCAACAACATTAACAAGCGGAGACCAAGTAATCTGTATTTTAACTTCTAATGCAACTCCTTGTTTGATAGGTTCTCCTGCTACATCGAATACGGTTACGATGACCGTAAATACAACACCAACAATAACAAGTACAACGCCAGGCAATAGAACGGGTACCGGTACAGTAGTAATAGGTGCAACTGCTTCAGCAGGAACTGTTTTTTGGTATACAACTTTATCAGGTGGTGGTGCTATAGGTAGTGGAAACAGTTTTACAACACCTAGCATTTCTGCTACAACAACTTACTATGCTGAAGCAGTAACTTCAAGCGGCTGTGCATCATCACCAAGAATAGCAGTCACCGCAACGATATACGCTCCTGAAATGGATGTGCAAGGAAACTTAGTTTCTATAGTAGATGGTGATGCCACACCAGCCGTTGCCGATTGGACCGATTTTAATGGCGCAAGTACAAGAACTTTCACCATCTATAACAATGGAACGGGAATTTTAAATATAGGTGCCATTACTTTTGGTGGAACAAATGGCTCTGAATATACATTGTCGGTACCACCAAGCGCGAGCGTTCCGGCTGGCGGAAACACTTCTTTTACTGTACAATTTACACCAACAGCAGCAGGAACACGAGTAGGTACCATTAGTATCGTTAATGATGATGCCAATGAAAATCCATACAACTTTTCTATCCAAGGAACTGGAACGGCACAAGAAATCAATATACAAGGAAATGCTGTTGATATTGTTGATGGTGATACCACTCCATCCTTAACAGACTGGACCGATTTTACCAACGTAACGACCACTAGAACCTTTACAATTCAAAATACAGGTAGTATCACGATGACGATTGGCGCCATTACTTTTACAGGGACAAACCCGGGCGATTTCTCTATAGTTACTCCTCCAAGCGCCTCTGTAGTAGGGCGTTCAACTACAACCTTTACAGTAAAATTTACCGCAGGAGCTACCGGTGCAAGATCGGCAATAATCAATATTGTAAACAATGATAGTAATGAAAACCCATACAATTTTACCATTCAAGGAAATACAACTAGTATTAATATGAATGTAAAAGGCGGAACTGTTTTAATCGCAGATGGCGATATTACTCCATCAACTAATGATTTTACTGATTTCGGATCTACTAACGTTAGTTCTCCAATAACAAGAACATTTACAGTTGAAAATACAGG
>Ga0209023_10000629_pt1 | contig 52486 bp, 55 predicted proteins | sample LakOneMetagenome_FD_187468 | JGI IMG/M metagenome (GOLD analysis project Ga0209023, IMG submission 187468) | Freshwater and sediment microbial communities from Lake Erie, Canada (SPAdes) (version 2) | ecosystem: Environmental > Aquatic > Freshwater > Lentic | place: Lake Erie, Canada... | reverse complement strand
GACGCTGACCCCCTGACGCCGAGCGATCTCGACCCCGACTACGCGGACCTCGATCAGGCCTGGCGCGCCGCTTGATCATCGCTCGGCGCCGGCCGCAAGGCCGGGTCCTTCCACGAAGATCGAGCGGCCCGGGTCGGCGACTTTGGTGGCCTGCAACGCCCCCTGCCCTGCTTCACGCGCCGCCGCATCGGCCGCCGTGTCTCTCGCTGCGTCCGCCCGGTTGTCGCCGACGAAAATAGCGCCGCCAGCCGCCTGCCAAGCGGCGGCGGACGACGATCCGCGAGGGGTGGAGGTTGCGGCCATCGTGCGAGATCCCCTGCCCCCAGCGGACCGCGCTTCGACATAGAAGCTGTGTGCGCCAATCACCGCCGAGGGACCCGTGCCCCCGAAGTTGACCAAGCCCTCAGACACCTCGCCCCGACTGGCGCGATCCGCGACGATCTGCGGGTTCTGGAAGAAGCGCGCGCCGTTCGTCAGGTCCGGCAACCGGCCTTCCAGTGCGAGGTTGAGGATAGTCTCGATCCGGGCGCGTTGCGCGACCTTGGAGGCCGGCAGGCGACGCCAGTCACCGCCAGCTCGCATCACCGGCTCGAACTGGCCGCGGGCATTGACCACGGCCTCGACCGTGGCGCCCCAGCGCCCGTCCTGGACCCGGTTGAGGATCGTGTAGACGACGGCGGCCAGGCCGCTGTCGCCCTGATTGCCGGCTTCGGCGAAGGCGACCCGGGTGATCGCTTCGCGTGCGTCAGGACCGGCCACGAGGCGACCCAGACCGCTCCGCGTCAACGGCGGCGCAATCGCCGCGGAAGCGGGCGCGGGAGGCGGGCAATTGACGCCCGCGGGCATGGGTTGGGCGCTCTGTCCGCGCGCCAGCAGCAGGCACAATCCCGCCAGGGCTGCCGGGTCCATCAACGTTCTCCAAGGAAGGGAAGCGACAGGGTCACCGGCCGGAACACACCGACGATGTCGGCGCGGCTCACCGGGCCGAAGTAGCGACTGTCGAAGCTGTTGGGGATGCGGTCGGAGAAGACGAAAACCTCGCCGTCGCGAAGCCGGCGGCAGCCGGTCCAACGCGGCAACACGGCGCCACGGCGATCCTGCTGCAGTATGGAGGCACGCACCTGCCCATTGATCACCAACCGGCCGTCATCCGTGCAGACTTGGTCGCCGGACACGGCGGCGACGGACTTCAAAACCGGGACCCGGCGCAGGTAGCTCATGTGCCCGTCGGCATAGGGAAAGGCGGCCGCAGGCGCGGGAAAGGCGACCAGCACGCCGACCCTCACCGGCGCGGCCTGCCGCAGATAGAGCCCCTCCGGTTCACTGGCCGTCCGGTTCCACAAGAGCAGCGGGCGAGCGCCCCCAGCCGTAGCCATCGACAGCGCGCTGATGAGCGCGGCCCCGCCGCCCAGGACGCAGGCCAAGGGCTTCCAGCACGGGGCTATGGCGGACAGAAGCATTGGGTGGAACCGGCGCAGCCAAAACGAGCCGAAGGCTCGGCAGGGCTTGCGGCCACGATGTGGCTCATGCCCGGCGATTGTGGGCTTAACGGGCGGCTTGCCGGTCACTGATACCCCGACAAACGGGGCAAGTTGCCCATGGGCAACTTGTCGGGAAACTTCGCTAGGAGGCGTGGTCCACGAGTGTGGAAAACAGGAAGTTGCCCATGGGCAACTAGGCCTTCGGACGGACCCGATCGAGCTCGCGGGCGAAGGCGGCCTGGAAGTCCGCGTTGCTCGCCTCGGCGTCCAGCGACAGTTCGAGCACGACCCGCTTGGCCCCCTTGCGCGCCAGGGTGAACAGGGTCGCGCCGGCGTCGTTCGTCACGTTCATCACGCCCTTGGCGGTCGGCTTTTTGGTCGACGCCGGCGCTGCGGACGCCTTGACGAGCAGGGTCACGACCTTGGCGGGGTCAAGCAGCCCCTTCCCGCTCGCCACAGCGGCCGCCTGCACGCCGGCCAGACGCTTGGCTTCCGCCATCACCTTGGGACGCGAAGCGTCGTCAGCCAGCAGGGGTTTCAGCGTCCGGGCATGGCGCTCCTTCAGCTGGCGCGGATCACCGAAAGCTTCGACGACGTCGGTCGGCAGCTTGCCGAGGTCCAGGAAGCGCGAAAGCCACGCCTTGGGCACTTCCAGCCGTTCGGCCATGCGCTGCGCGACACCGCCATAGAAGGTCTCGACCGCATGGCGGTAGTCGAGCGCGCGCTCGTAGTCGCTGATGTCCTGACGGGCGCGGTTCTCGACGTCGGCTAGGCGGAATGCCTGCTCGTCGGTGAGCTCACGCTCCTCGATCAGGTAGCGGATCTCGCGATGCTCGACATTGCGCAGGTAGCTGACCGACCAATGCCGGCGCGCGCCACTGATGACCTCGTAGTCGAAGGCCGGGTCGTCCTCGACCCGCCGCACGATCGCGGGAAACTCCTGTTCGCCCTGGGAGCGCAAGCTCTCCAGCAGATCGGCGCAGGAGGCCTCGTTGAGCAAATCGTAGCGGCGATTATGACGGCTCCACATCCGGCAACGGGCCGGATCGACGAGCTTGAGGGTCTTTTCCTTCACGTCCCCGGACGTCACCCGCGCCAGCCCGGTCAGGCGGGTGCTCAGACGCTCCGTCGCGGGCGCGCCGCGTTCAACGGTCGGGGTTTCAGTGACCGGAGCCACCAAGCCCGCGAGGATCGAGCGGTTTTTGCCTGTTGTGGATGCCATGACCGCCCTCCCCTACCCGAGTCCAAGCCGGCGAAGCTCAGGCCGATGGCTCGGCCAGGCTTTGCGTATAAGAAGTTCGATCTCGCCATTCAGGCGATCCAGATTGTTGCGGCAGCGCTCATAGGTCTTGGTCGTCGGACCGCTGAGCTCATAGACGGTGCGCAGCTGGACGTTGGCGTTGTCGATTTCGGCCGAGTCGAGCAGCGAGGCCGACAGCATGTCGGCGCCGAACACCGCCTCCATCATGTCCCGGATTTGCGTGTGAGCGCTCTTGCCCTCATCGACCTTGGTCGCGACGACGCGCAGGAAATGGTAGCCGCGGGCGCCCAGGTGGTTCTGCATCACCTCGAGCGTTTCGACGATCATCCGCAGGAAGTGCGCCGTCGAGGCGAAGTCGACGGTCGAGGGCGGCGTCGGGATGAGCAGCGCATTGGCGGCGCGCAGCACGGCCAGCGAAAGCATGCCCAGCGCTGGCGGCGGATCCAGTAGGACCACGTCGTAGTCCCCGGCCATACTTTCCACGCCGCGACGCAGACGGTCGAGCGCGTCCGGATTGCCGCGAAGCCGTGCCGCGGCTTCGTATTCGGCCTGGTAGAGCCCCAGGTTCGCAGGCACCAGATCGATGCCCGGCCAGGCGGTAGACCGCAGGGCATACTTCAGGTCCGGTTCGCCGCCGTGGCGGAAGAAGGGGAGGAGGGTCTCCTCATCGTCGATGTCGATGTCAGGGTTGAAGCCGAAGATCGTCGTGGTGCTCGCTTGGCTGTCGCAGTCGATCACCGCCACCCGATAACCCTTCAACGCCAGGAACTGGGCGACGTGGCAGGTCAGCGTGCTCTTGCCGACGCCGCCCTTGAAGTTCTGCACCGCCAGGACGATGGGCGGATCTTCAGGCCCGCGCCGAGGGCGCGTGCCGAAGACGTCACGCATATGGTTGACCTCGGACAAGCTGTAGCCTTCCCGGCGGCCGGTCGCGCTCAAGCGCGGGGCGGGGAGACGTCCATCGGCTTCGGCTTGACGAATGGCTTCAGAGGTTCGCCCGACCATCTCGGCCGCCTTGGTGACCGTAAACCGCAGGTCGACGATCTTCTGCTCACCCGGCGCAAACACCGTGGCGCGAAGTCGCGTGATGACGTCATGCGCCCGGTCGCTGAGCGCCGACATGGCGGCGAGCAGGACGGGGCCGGAAGCGGTGCTTTCAGTTAGGGCTTGCTTCGCCATGGTCCGCCTCCTTTGCAAATATCCGACATCATGTCTGGAATTTGCCAAGTTTTCGGTCGGATACAATGAAGAAAGGGTTAACAGCGCGCCGAGCCTGAACCCTCTTGGTTCAAGGCGATGGCAAGCCAGCCTGTCCGCCACACCCCGTTAGAAGATATCTTAGGGATAAGGTTAGACAGAGTTAGGCGCCGCGAGAGGGTCGGAAAAGCCAGTCCCCACAAGGGGTTTTCAAATCGGCCGGTCATCGAAACCCCGAGAGTAAGGTCACCGATCCCCCGGCAAGGCAGTCATTGATCCCCCGTGGAAAAGGTCACCGATCCCCCGAGGGCGGAACCTTACGCTTTTCAAACATCGCATCGACCTGCAAGGCCCGGGCGTCCTCGCGCTCACGACGGGCCGAATCGGCGGCAAGTCGCTCAAGATCGGCCTTGATGGCGGCGCGCTCGGCGGCGTCCCGCCGCACGAAATGGATGGCCTGGGAATTGTCGGCCGTGTTGACGAAGCTGAGGTCGTATTCCGGCAGATCATTGGCGGCGACGATCCGCTTGAGCAGGTAGTTGAACTGCTTGAGCGGGCTCTCACTACCGGTCTTGTCGTGCAGCACGCTCACCCGACAGGTCCACCCGCCGGGTTGGTCGCCGGCGTGCTTGCGGGCGATCCGATAGATGGCCCGCTCGACCCCGCCGGCCAGGGCGAAATAGTCCGGATGCAGGGTCAGCAAGGAGCGATCCTTGATCACCCCCTCATAGACCCAGTTGGACAGGGTCAGGCTGAGCCCCTTGGGCGCGCCGGTCACCGGATCTGATTCCAGCACCCACTCGTCGAGCCAGCCGAACTGCGCCTTGGTGTTGCGCTTCGAGCCGCGGATCGAGGTCTGTATCGTGGTCGCTTCGAGACGCTGCAGCGCCGCCTGCAGCTCCTTGTAGCCCTTGCCCCCGGTGTCGCGCTTGATCGCCTTCAAGAGGTCGTAGCTGGTGGTGTGCAGGGTGCGCGGCAGGTCGTTGACGCCCTGCTCGCGCATCTGGTTGATCCGCGAGGTCGCCCAGATGAGGATGTCCGCGTCCCAGATGGTGGCGATGCCGAATGCCGGATTGGCGCTGACATGCACCCAGACCTCGCCATCGGGGCTGGTGTATTCGATAGGCTTCAGGCGCTTGCGTTTGCTCAACGAAAAGAACGGCCGCTCCATCACCTCCCGCTGGTCTTTCAGCGGCAGGCTGCTCATCCGAGGGATGAAGAGATCGAACTCCTGTTGTCGAATCGCGCGCTTGGACATCTTGGGCGCCACCATGCTCATTTGTGAGAGGGAAGGGTAGGGGAGGGCGCGCCAGGGCGGCCTCGGATCGAAAAGTTGCCCATGGGCAACTTCACCCGAATCCACCCCAAATCGCCCTGCCTTTACGGCCTTTGCGGGCCCGCCCGGCGACCGGACGGGCCCTGCCCGAAGGCTAGTCCTCGTCGGCCGCCTCTTGCCGATCGAGAGACTTCAGCTCGTGCTGCGGCGTGGCGACCACCACCTTGGAGAAGAACCGCTCCTGGCCGCTTTGGTCGGTGTAGCGGTCGTGGCGGATCTCGCCTTCGACGAACACCTTGGAGCCCTTGGGAAGATGGCGGCCTTCCAGCCAGCCGACGGTGCCTTGGTTCCAGATCTCCACCTGGTGCCAGGTGGTGTAGTCCTTCCGATCGCCGTCCTTCTTGGTGTAGCGGTTGGTGGCGACCCGCAGGGTAGCGACCTTCTTGCCGCCCGAGACGGTGCGGATTTCAGCGTCGGCGCCGGTGAAGCCGATGAGTTGAACCTTGTTGAGCATCACGTTTCTCCAATCGACCGCCGGGAAGAACCCCGGCGGCTCGCGGTCCCTGCCGCGATCACGCGACCTGCTGGGTCGGGCGAAGGGGCCGGGCCAAAGCCCGCGGGGTGTGGAAACCGGCCTGCACAGAGCGCAGCGGCGGAAGGCCGGAGGGTCCTCAACCCCGCGCCTCGCACGCGAGGTCGGCTTTGACTCGGAACCGCCCGGCCTAGGTTCGTGGGATTGATCGCGGGGGACCGCAGCCCGCTGAGCGTTTGCTCGGGGTATTGGTGACCGGCCTCAATGGTGAACTGGCTTCATACGCCAGGCCAGATTTCCACAGCGCGGGCTCAATGAGGTCGCCACAAGGCGTCATTCCCGCAGCCAAGGACGGCGCGGACCACTTTCCAAGCAAGGTGGCTGGTCTGCACCACGGCCCGTCGCGGCTCGGAAGCCAGCGAACCTGGGGCAGAAGGCCGTCTTGGCCCGATCCGCTGTCCGACACCCTCCAAGGTCAGATGCCGCGACTCGCGGTGGGCGGTCCACGAGGGGTAAGGGTGATGCGCCGTCCGCCAGGCGGAGCGACAGGCGCGGCAGTTGGGCTTTGATCGGCCCGCAGGCGATGCGCTACAGGCGCATGGCACAAATTGGACAAATGGGACGTTTGGGATTATCTATAACGTCATGATCGAAGAGGATCGTCCCATGACCGCCGCGAACGCCCGCCGCTCGACGTCCCGAGGCTCTGCGAAGATGGCCAGCCCTGCAGCCGCAGACCTGATTGGCATGTTCGTTCAGCGCAATCCAAAGTCCAACAGGGGCGAGCTGAGCGAAGTCGTCAAGCTGGTCGCCGAGTTCAGCGCCACGGCGACGAAACTCTCACCGTCCGCCCGCAAGCGGCTGATCGCCCGCAAGGCTCAGTTCAAGAAATTCATTGCTGAAATCGCCGCCGAACCGGAAGCCGCACCGCAAGTCCTGAAGCTGGTCGCTAAGGGACCGGCCGAAGTCAGCCAAGGCGCAGGTCTGGGTCAGGTGTTGTCGGCCGAAGAGGGCAAGGCCCGGATCGCGAGCTATGCGACGCCGACCAAGGTCGAGGATTGGGCAGGTCCGCTTGCGGGACCGACCGAGCTTGAGCGCGACTTTGGCGTCGCCCGCTCCACCCTGCACAATTGGCAAAAGCAGGGGGCAGTGATCGGCCTGCTGGTAGGCGTGCGCAAACACGCCTTCCCGACCGAACAGTTCGTCGATGGCCGCCCCGTCTCGGGGCTCGGCCCGGTCGTCGAAGCCGTTGGCGAGCCGCGCATGGCATGGCTTTGGCTGCGTGAACCCAATCCCGAGCTCGGCGGCGTCGCCCCTCTGGCGCGCCTGAAGGCCGGGGCGACCGACAAGGTCGTTGAGGTTGCCCGGTCGAACTTCGCCAGCGCGTGACGCTCGATCCCGACATCCTGGCCGACCTCGCCGTCGAGATCCCGCCGAACGCCTATGTCCGCGTGACGCCGATGGCCCATGCGGCCACGCCGCTGGGGGCGGGGTTTGGCGTGACGCGCTTCGCCAGCCCGACCAAGGCCTTCAAGGTGATCTACCTGGGCCAGGACTTGACCACGAGTGTGGCGGAAACCCTTGTCCGCGACCGCTTTCAGGGCAAGGCGAACCGCAAACTCCTCGATGTCGAAGCCGCGACCTGGGGGGCGACCGAAATCACCGCCAGCGCGCCCCTGACGCTGATCGATCTGCGCACGACCGGCTTGGTGCGGCTGGGCGTGTCAACCGAAGCCGCCCGAGGAAAAGCGCAGGGGCAGGGGCGCAAACTCAGCCAGGCGGTCTACGACCAAACGGACGCCGATGGCTTGGTCTACAGCTCTCGCCTGACCGGTCGCACCTGCATCTGTGTCTACGACCGCGCCCTGCCTGGCGTGCTCACCGCTTCGCCGGTCGTCGAACTCACCCATCTGGCCGGCTTCGTCGACGCGCTTAAGGCCCTCAACGTCACCCTGATCGCCACGCCCTAGAGGCGCTCTGGCGATGAATCGGAACGAATCACCAACCCCAAGGGATGGTGGGTTCAGGACCGCCCACCTCCAGGGCTTGCAGTCTGTTCGGCGCCTGTTCTGCGGTGTCCGAGGCGCGGCGCCTCGAGGGCGCCGCGCCCTTGGTCAGTGGCGGGTCCTGCGGTTGTCGTGCAGCAAGGTATGGAAGTGGGCGATAGCCGCGGCCTCAAGCTCGAACGGCGTGGCGCTGCGCTCTTCCTGACGGTCCAGCTCCTCGGCGATCGCCAGGACGTCCCAGCATTCGGCGACCACATACCAGCTGCCGGTGTCATAGAAGTCGTGGGCGTGTTGGAAAACCGCTTGCGCCATCGCCATCGTCGTCATCGTCGTCTCCCGCTTTGCTGCCGGATCGGCGGGCTCGTTCCCGCGATCTCGCGACCGGGAAGGGCGGGGAGTAGGGCAGGGGACAGGGTCGGGGCCGATGGAAACCGGCCTGCAGCGCAGCGAAGGCCGTGAGGGTCCGTCGGCCCCGCCTCGCCCTCGGCGAGGTCGCCTTGGCCCCTAACCGGCCCGCCCTAGGGTCGTGAGCTGGATCGCGGACGAGCGCGCTTCGGCGGCGCCCATCTGGGAGACGACCTTCGATGTTGCGGTTGCGTCAGGGGATCACACCCCCTCGGGGCCGCTTGGCCTCCAGCGTCGGTGCGCCTTCAGGCCCGGGCGACAGGCACTTCGTCGAGGCGGGTCGTGTAGCGCGGCGTCCGCCACTCGGCCTTTTGCGTCCAGCGCGTTCGCCCCGTCGTCGCCCCGATGACCACGCTGCCGCGTCCAAAGCGCCGGTTCGAGGCGTCCAGCGCCGCCATCAGCCGTTCGGAGCGGATCGGGTCTTTCGCCCCCAGCAGGCTGGCCTGCACCTGTCCGGCGGGGGCCAGCCCCTCACAGATCACCCCCGCCTTGCTGTAGCGATACCCCTCCCGCCAGGCCTGGCGCGCCGCCTGCCGGGCTCCAGCGACGAGCTCGGTGCTGTCGGCCGTGGCTTCAAGGAAGGTGACGGCGCCACTAGCGCTGTGATGCGGCCCCGCACCAAAGGGATTGGTGTGCATGAACACCGACAGCCGCGGGGCGACAACGCCATTGCGGCGTAACTTCTCACCCACGCGGCTGGCGAAGCTGGCGACCGCCTGCAGAAGGTCGTCCAAATTCGTGAGCGGCTGGCCAAAGCTTCGGGTCACCGCGCACCCCTTACGGCCCGCGGGAACCTCATCCCACGACAGACAGGTCTGGGCGCGCAGCTCCAGCACCAGGCGCTCGCCAACCACGCTGAGGATGGCGCGGGCCTGACGCGGATCGAGATCCCGCAATTGGCCGGCCGTGGTCACGCCCATCCCCGTCAGCCGCGCCGCATAGGCCGGGCCAACGCCCCAGACATCGCCGACCGGCAGCGCGTCCAAGGCTGCGGCGCGCACCTGCGGATCGCCAAGATCGCAGACGCCCTCCAGCGCCGGCGTCCGTTTGGCCAGGTGGTTCGCGACCTTGGCCAAGGTCTTGGTGGGACCAAGCCCGACACAGGTCGGGATCCCGGTCCACTGGTGGACGGTCGCGCGCAAGGCGCGGGCGTGGCCGACCGGATCGGCAAGGCCGCTGAAATCGAGAAAGCTCTCATCGATGCTGTAGACCACGACGTCGGGCGCGAACCGCTCATAAACGGCGTTCACCCGCCGGCTCATGTCGCCATAGAGGACATAGTTGGAGGACAGGGCGGCGACCCGCTCGCGGGCGCAAAGCTCTCGGACCTTGAAATAGGGATCGCCCATCTTCAGGCCGATGGCCTTGGCCTCGGGGCTGCGGGCGATGATGTTGCCGTCATTGGACGACAGCACGACGGTCGGGCGGCCCTCGAGGCGAGGATCGAACACGCGCTCACACGAAACATAAAAGCAGTTGCCGTCGCTCAACGCGATCACCGGCCTCATCGGGTGGGCCGATGCGCGCGCAGCGACCAGGCGACCACGCCCCAGAGGCTGATTTCACTGTGCGGGTCCGGCGCGAAGGGCGGCGACAAGGGATTGTCATGGCTGAGGGTCGGCCGGCCGGCGACATAGGCGAGGCGCTTGACCGTCGGTTCGCCCTCGACAACGGCGACCACCACGTCGCCGGAGACGGGGGCCAGCGAGCGGTCGCAGACCAGGTAGTCGCCGTCCAGGATGGTCGGCGTCATGCAGTCTCCAGACGCCCGCCACAGGAAGGTGGCGGCGGGGTTGGTGACCACCAGGCGACTGACATCGATGGCGTCCTCGATCCAGTCGTCAGCGGGGCTCGGAAACCCGCAGCAAATCCGAAAGCCCACAAGGGGGAGGGGAAGTGGAAGACCGATGACAACGGGACGCATGAGACCTCGATAGCCTGCCGACACGGGGGCAGGCGGCGAGGTCGAGAACATAAGTAGAACATTTGCACCCCGGCAAGGGGTCATCGCGCCTGTCCACAGACCGCCAACAGACAAAAGGGCGTGACGGCGCAAGCCGTCACGCCCGGAAATGTCATCCGCGAACCTTGACCGGCAGGTGGCGGATACCCTTTTCCGCCGCCTTCTGACCGAGGTTGAGGGCGGGCCCGAACGGCTGCAGCGAGGCCGCCCGTGTGCCGTTCAGGGTGTTGGCCAGGGTCAGCACGCAGACGGGCTCCAGTGCGATCAGTTCGTCATTGGCCCGGAACGGGGCGGCCCGACCGTTCTTGTCGAAATCGGCCTTGGCCAGCACCAGGGTGACGGCTTTCTGCTTGGCCCACTTGATGGCGATCTTCTCACCACCCTTGGCGCCCGTGGTCGCCAGAGCCATGTCGGGCCACTGCGCCAGCGCCCAATTCAGGGCGTCGAAGATGCGATGGGCGTCGTCCTCGGTGTCGGCCTGCGGCGCGGCGCGGAAGGCGACGATGACCGCGCCCGGGTCGGTCGCGGCGTGTTTGCGGGCCTTGGCGGTGCGCAGGGCGTCGCGCGCATCGATCTGGGCGGCGGTCAGACGCGAGGCTTTCACATGACCCTTCCAGGGGGACCAGACCTCCCCGGTCGCCGTGGTGTAGCTGGCGGCGGCCGCGTCCCGCACGAACTCCAGGGCCAGGCAGGCGACATCGGCAGCGCGAGCCTTGCGGGTGGCGTCCTGCATCTCGGTGTCCGCGATCTCCGAGCCGTCGAAGTCCCGACTCAGGCGGTTGAGTTCATCCCTGGCCCGGTCCGCATCGCGTTCGATGCGCTGGGCGGCGGAATGGAACGCCCCGATCAGGGTCTCGCAGATGATGGTCTGGAAGTCCTCCAGAGCGGTGTCGCCGAAGACGTCGAGGGTCTCGGTCAACACCGCATGGCCAAGCTGGATCAAGGCGTCTTCGCGAGGGTGCGGCCGGGGATCGTCGAGAAGGAGAGCCTGGGCTTCGAAGTGGGTCAGATGGCCGGTGAGGGGTGAGAAGGCAGGAGAGGGCATGATGGGGGTCCTTGTCGGAGTGGGGTTTTGAGCCCGTCGGCTCGACGACCGCCCCGCGCCGACGGCTGGGGACGCCCACAAGGGCTTTGAGCGGAGCGTCCCTTGTGGGCGGCTCCGGACGGTGGCGAGGTCTCAAGAGCCAGAGGACTCAAGGACGCCAAGACCGCCGACAGGACCCCTGGCCGCCTTGGCCTCCCAACGCACCGCCCGCCCCCACTCAGTCCGCCCACAGGCTCAGTCTCGGGTTCGCGGCCCCTGCGTCCCCTCGATGCGGTAGACGCGATCCTTCAGCTTGGGGATGCGGTAAAGGCCGCCCAGCTCGCTGCGATAAACGAGGCCGCTGCGCGCCCGCCCAGGCCAGGCGACAGCCTCGAAGCGGGAAAACGTCCGCCCGTCTCGAAACAGAATCGGCTCGGCCAGGACCACGACATCGCCGGGTTTGGGCGTCGGCTTGGCGGCGCGCGCCGACCGTTCCGACAGGCGGGCGCGGCACCGCGACCGCCAGGCCAGGGCGTAGGTGTTGTCGGTCGCGGTGAGCATATCGAGGATCCGCGCCGGACACTCGGACTCGCACGGCCCCATGGACTCGGACATGTCCTTGTAGCCGAACACTAGGCCCTCCCGGTCGCGCGGGTTGTAGCGCACCAGGCAGACCAGGCCCCAGATTTCTCGTTCGCCCGATCCAGCGGCGATCCACTCGACGGCGGCGTAGTAGGTGCGCCGACCGACCAGGCTTGAGGCCAAGACGCGAGAGCCGCCGGTGTCGCGATCATAGGTGAATTGCGCGTCGAGATAGGCTTTTGGGGTCGCGTGCCCCGCCAGCGAGCGCATGTAGAGCCAGCCCATGGCGGCCTCCTTACAAAGATGTTGGGGGAAGGCCGGCGTCAGGCGGCCAGATCGACCGCGCCCTGGACGCTGAACGCGAGCAGGTAGTCGACGGCGCGCTGGGCGTGACCGGAGGCTTCCAGCAAGGCTGAGGGTCTGTGCCGCAGGATTTTCGCCCAATGGCCAAGATAGGCGGCGTGGCTGTCGAGCAATTGCGGCGCGAGGCCGATGCGCAAGCCAAGCGCCGCCGCGCCGATCTCGGCGACCAGCTCCTCGAAGGCGTAAGCCTCGTCCCCGAACCGCTTGCCGAAGGCGCGGTCCAGACGATGCGCCGCGCCCGACCAATGCAGCTGCTCATGCGCCTTGGTCGCCAGGAAGTCGTCAGGCGTGTCGAAGGCTTCGGGGCGCGGGAGCCGGATCAGGTCCAGCGCCGGCACGTAACAGGGCGTGCCACCGCCGAACTCGACCCGGGCCGGGATCGCATCCAGCACGGCGTTGCGCGCCGCCGCGCGGGCGGCCGGGTCAGGATCGACAATATCGAGGAAGGCGCGCGGGCAGTCGGTCAGCTGCTCGGCGTTGAAGACGCTGTAGGTCTTCAGATAGCGCAGAACACGCGGGTCGCCGGCGTCGTCCGCCGCACCGACCTCGGCCCCCTCGGACAACTCGCCGACCAGGCGGGTCTTGTAGAGGATCGCCGGCGAGGCCTTCTCGCCCTTGCCGACCGACGCCTGGATGGCCAGGGCCTGGCGGAAGGTGAACCAGTAGGGCGAGCGATAGCCGCGCAGCGCGCCGGCGAACGCCAGCAGCCAGGCATTGCTGCCGCTGAACGGCTCGCCGTTCGCTCGCAAGGGCAGTCTCGGATCGGCGCTGGCCGTCCAGGCCTGGCGCCACGGCGGAACGCCCGCCTCGATGCGGGCGATGAGGTCTTGGATCAGGTCGTCGAGCGGGTTCGACATGGGAGCCTCCGGTCCGGCCCCGAGCCAATCCCGGAGCGCTTGCCCGCTCCGTCCCTTCCTCCAACCCTTTGTCGGCCAGGCCTCGGACGCAAAAGGAGCCGCCGGCTCATCACCGGCGGCTCCCGATCAGCGGCCCAGGTCCGTCAGGCCGCGGCCGGCAGGATGGTCTGCGCTGGCCAGCGCTCGAGGATGGCGGTCAGCACGTCTGGCCGATCGGTCGGCACGAAGACGCGCGGGGTGTAGGCGATGATCTCGACGAAGCAGCCCAGCGCCACGAAGCTGGTGCGTTGCGCGCCCGCGCCGACAATCTCCAGCCGCTGGCGATCCATCACCTTGGCCCGGCGCAACCAAAGGCCGCCGCTCAAGGCGACGGAGGCGCCCTCGCTCAACACCAGGCGGGCGGCCGAGGCGCCGTCGCCGACCGCGCTGGCGGTATCGGTCAGGCCCAAGGCGATCTTGAGCGGGGTGACCTGCGCGGGATCGAGCAGGCGGCCCAGCCAACGGCGCCCGCCCGGCGCCTTCAGCCGGCGCACGGACGTGCGCTTGTCGGGCAGGTTGCTCCAGATCGGCAGCAACAGGCCGGTGACCAGCACAAGTTCGCGGGTCACCCACGGGTCGGCCGCCGCCAGCTCGGCATCCCAGGCCGCGCGCCAGCCCGCCTCATCCGCCGCTTCCCAAGCCGACTCCTCATAGGCCTTCAGCGGCGCGACGCTGCGCTTCTCCGGCCTGATCAGACGCACCGCCGGCACCAAGCGGTCGTCATCATTGGTCGTCGTGAGTCCCTGGACGACCAGAGCGGCGCGGCCAGACTTGCTGTTCACCGCGAACGCCCGTGCGTCCGGGTTGGCGTCTGCCAGCGCCGCCTCGGCGCTCAGCAGGGCCCGGGCGGTGCGCACCTGGACGCGAAGCAGCCGGGTCTCGGCCCCCGTCACCGCGTCGGTGCGGATGACCTCCTCGTCCAGCACCAGGAGGTCGTCAGCCACGACGTCCTCCATGCCCCGGTCCAAGGCGCCGGACACCGTCGCCCGCTCCAGGATGCTGGCCAGGATCTCGTCGAAGGCCGCAAACAGGCTGTTCTGATCGGCGATCCGCAAGGCCAGCAGCCGATTGAGGAAGGTGTTCATCGGCGGCATGTCGTCGGTCGATCGCAGCTCGCCATCCCCGTCGAGCAGCCGCAAGCCCGTCTTGGCCTCGAAAGTCTCCCGGTCCATCGCCTCGACGTTGCCGAAATGCAGCGCGATGTAGAAGGCCTGCAGCGCACGGTGCGCCCAAGGGCTCTCAAGGTTGTCCTCGGCGCGGAAGAGCCCATTGCCCGCCGTCCGCCGCTCGCCCCGGGTCAGGGCGCCCAGGCTGTCGAGGCGCCGGGCGATGGTCGACAGGAAGCGCTTCTCGCCGTGGATGTCCGTGGTCACCGGCCGAAACAGCGGCGCGACAGCCTGATTGGTCCGATGCGAGCGCCCCAGGCCTTGGATCGCCGCATCGGCCCGCCAGCCCGGCTCGACTAGATAGTGGACGCGCCGCTGCTGGTTGGGGACGCCCAGATCGGCGTGATAGCTGCGCCCCGTCCCGCCGGCGTCGGAGAACACCAGCACGCGCTTCTTGCCGCTCATGAAGGCATCGGTCTCAGCCTTGGCGGCCGAGGCGCTGCGCCGCTCGACCACCCGGCGGCCCTCACGGCGGATCACCCGGCGGCTGCGCCCGGTGATTTCAGCGACCTGTTCGGTCCCGAGCGCCTCGAGCACCGCATCCAACACGCCGGGCACGGCCGGCAGGCAGGCCAGATGAGTCACCAGCTCGTCGCGCAGGCGCAGGGCCGCCTGGCTGACCACGGGCGCGCCATCGACCGTCACCGGGACCATGGTGACATTGCCGTCCTCGTCCTCGACCGCGTCCATCGCCATGATCGGGAAGGCGCCCATCAGGTAGTCGAGCACCTGATCCTTGGGCGTCAGATCGACGGCGAGGTTGTTCCATTCCTCCGGCGGGATCTCGGCGAGGCGTCGCTCCATCACCGCCTCATTGGTCGAGACCACCTGGACGATGGCCGAGCGGCCGGCCGCCAGGTCCTGGCGGATAGACGCCACGAGGGAGGGCGCTTTCAGGCCCGCCAGCAGATGACCAAAGAAGCGCAGCTTGGAGCCCTCGAAGGCGGACATCACCGCCGAAGCCGCTTGGCCGCTCTTGGCCTTGCCCTCCTCGGTGACCCCGACCGCCTCCAGGGCGGCGCGCAGATTGTGGTGGATCAGCTGGTAGGCGTCGGCCCAGGCGTCCCAAATGCTGATGTCCTCGGCGCTGAGCGGATGGCGCAGGGCGTCATACTCCACGCCGTCGAACGACAGGGAACGGGCGATGTAGAGCCCCATGGCCTTCAGCTCCCGGGCGATCAGCTCCATGACCGCCACGCCGCCGGTCTCGACGGCGTCCATGAAGGCCTCGCGCGTCGGGAACGGCGCATCCGGCCCGCCCCACAGGCCCAGGCGTGCGGCGTAGGCCAGGTTTTCCGGCGTCGTCGCTCCGGTCGCCGAGACATAGAGGATGCGGGCGTTGGGCAGGCGGTTCTGCAAGGCGAGGCCCGCCATGCCCTGTTGCGAGGCCTTCTTCGGCCCCCGCGCGCCCTTGGCCCCGCCGGCGGCGTTGGCCATGGCGTGAGCCTCGTCGAAGACGATCACGCCATCAAAATCTGCGCCCAGCCAGGCCACGATCTGATCGAGGCGAGACGGCCGGTCGCCCCGCGCCGGTTGGCGCAAGGTGGCGTAGGTCGTGAAAAGGATGCCGCGATCGAGGCGGATGGCGTCCGCCTGCTTCCAGGCCGATTGCGGGGTCAGATCACTGGCCGCGCCGCCGATCGCGCCCCAGTCGCGCCGCGCGTCTTCCAGGAGGGCGTCGTTCTTCGACAGCCAGACTGCCCGGGTTCGCCCCTGGGCGAGGTTGTCGGCGATGACGCCGGCGATCTGACGGCCCTTGCCGCAGCCGGTGCCGTCCCCGAGGAAAAAGCCCCGCCGGAAACTAACCGCGTCGGGCGTGTCGTCGCCGACCAGCAGCACCTGGTGCGGCGCTTCGCCGAGCCGCCAGCGGCCCGGCAACAGGTTGGCGTGGGCTTCGCCGGCGTAGATCACCGTCTCCAACTGCGCGTCGGAGATCAAACCCGCGTCCACGATCTTGCCCGGCAGGACCGGCCGATAGGTCGGGGCCGGCGGCGCCACGGACGCCATCGGTCCGGATTCCACGAGCGGGGAGGGATGAGGGCGGCTCTGGGCGAAGCCGATCCGACCGAGCCGGTAGGCCTGATAGAGGCCGACATCGTGGCCTTCGCCCGACCAGGCCCGGGTCTCATAGGCGACGGGCGCCGTGGTCGCGAGAAAGGCCAGCCGGTTCGACGGGGTCGCCAAGGCCCGCGCCCGCGGCGCGAGGATGGCGACATTGGAGACGGCCCGGAACTGGCGCGGTTGCGCACTCGGCCGAGCCGCAACAGCGCCCGCCGCCCGGGCCGCATCTGCCAAGGTCTCCGCCGCGATCACCGGCGAAGATTCGCCCGCCTGGCCGCGGTCAATGACCAGGAGGCCCGTCTCCACCGAGGTCCCATGCTTGGCGTAGGCGCGTGGCGGAAAGGCCAGCTGGAGGACAACCGGTCCCCGCGCCGCCAGGCGGCGCATAGCCGGGGCGTCCTCGAAGAGGCGCGTCGGCACAATGGCCGACAGCCGACCGCCTTCGGCCAGGGTATCCAGCGCCGCGTGCAGATGCTCTTCCAACATCTGGAAGGGCGGATTGGCGACAACGGCATGGAAGCTGCCGGACGCGGGCAGGATGTCCTTCAGATGCCGCGCGTCATGGGCGCTGCTCGAGGCCAGCGGAAAGAGGCCCTCCAGGATCGCGCCGCGCTGATCGGCGATCTCATTGAGGGCCAGGTTGGCTCCACAGGCTTCGGCCAGCACGGCCAGAAGACCCGTGCCGGCGGAGGGTTCAAGGACCTGGTCGCCGGGGCGGATCTGGGCGGCGAGGACCGCCAGGGCGCCGAGCTGCGGCGGGGTCGAAAACTGGTCGAGCGCCACCTGCTCTTCACTGCGCCGCGTGTGGGTGAGGCCAAGCTCAGCGAGATTGGCCAGCAGGGCGCAGATCTCGGCGGGCGCATCCTCCAGCCGGCTGATCTGGGGCGACAGCCGGCGCAGCTGCAGCACCAGAGCCGCCTCGACCGCGTCATAGGCGTCGCGCCAGATCCACGCGCCGTCCGCGTCCGAGCCGCCGAAGGTGGTGGTCATGACCCCCGCCACCAGCCGCCGGTCGAGCGCGCGGGATCGATTGAGCTGGGGGGTTAGGGCGCGCGCGGCGGCCAGAATGTTGGCCGCCTTGTGTGACGCGGGGTCGGACGCTCCAGCGGTCGCGAAGAGGGGAAGCATGGCGTTCATGACGGGGATCCGTTCACCCGCGGCGGAGGGCGCCTCCCTCCAGTCCCGACGGGCTCGCCCGTCCGCCTCCCTTCCTTGACCCTTTGGCCGGCACAGCAAGAGCCCCCGCCGGTCAGACGAGGGCTCCGCTGGATCAGGCCGCGATGGCGTCGGCGACCGCTTCGGGCTCAGCCTCGTCTTGGCCCTCGCGATCATCCGCCTCGTCGGGTTCGGCCGCGACCTCTTCGGCCCCGCCGTCCGCTTCGCCGTCGTCGTCGCCAAGCGCCGCCGGGCGATCCCAGGACAGCACCGCAGGAGCCCACTGCCGTTCGGCCGCCGCCTCGGCGACAAAGCTCACCAAGGCGTCCTTCTTCAGGGTCTTGGCCCGGTCGTCCTCCACCCCCAGCTCTTCGAGCAGGACGAGCAACTGGGCCTTAGAGTGGACCGCCAGATAGGCCTCGTCCGGCGTCCAGTGCGCCGAGATGTCCGCGCCGCACAGGGCGGCGATCTCGGCCGCCTCGGCTCGGGCGCCATGGCGCAGCAGGCTGGTGCGGGCCTCGCGCATGTTGAGCGAGATCGCGGTCAGCTCCGCCATCAGCGCCATTTTCTCCCCGTGCGGCAGGGTCTCGACCCAGGTGATCGGCCGCAGGCCCGAGGCCCGGTAGGCGTCGCGGCGGGCGTCGAGGCGGCCCCGCACCTCGCCGTCCAGACCCGCGATCGGCGCCATCGCGCCGCGTTGGTAGCGAGTCGCGGCGATCTGCGCGGCCGAGCCGTCCAAGCCTCCGCTGGACTGCAGCGCCAGCTGCTTGAAGAGCTGAGCGATCAACACGGTCAGGGCGGCGCTGGGGTCGTCGGCGAGGTCCCGGATAAGTCCGCGGGTGGCCACATCGGTGCGGGTCTCGTGCAGGACGTGGCTGGCGCCCTCGACCTCCACGTCAGCGCGGGGGACCTCGACGTCGTTCGTGACGACGCCGGGCCGGCCGCCAACCGAAGCCGTGTCGTCATCGGCGTCCTCCTCCTCGGGCAGGTCCTCGACCGGCAGCGGGACCGAATAGAAGGTCGCCGCCAGGCCATGGCCGTCCGACGGGCTGAGCAGCACCGCACCGATCTTGCTGCGGGTCAGCACTGCTCCGGCCGCCACGCCATAGGCGCTCACCAAGGGCGCCAACTGAGCCGGGGCTTCGTCCATCGACGGATCGAGATCCTGCAGCGCGCTCTCCAGCTGGGTGACCGCGTAGCGCGCATCGGCCAGCGCGGTCTTCTGCGTCTCGTCCAGGTCACGCTCCCAAACATGGGCGAGGCGGAAGAAGCCGTCCGGCGCGCCGTAGCCCGCCTCCCGCGCGACATACACCGCCAGGCCTTCGGCCTTCAGGTGATCGACGATCGGCTGCACCCGCTCGCGCCAGGCGCCCTGCAGAACCTCGGGATCGAGCAGGAAGTCGGGGTATTCGCCGAACAGATCGGAGGCCACCCGGCCTCCAGCGGCCAGGTAGCGGTCCATCCCGACCAGGGTGAAGCGGTCGTCCTCGACCGTCGCCCGGTCATGCTCGACGACAGCGCGCAGTTGATAGTCCTGGAAGTAGCCGTCGAGCGCGGTCTGGGCGATCTCGGCCTGCTGCTTCTTGTCGGGCAGGCGGGCGAACAGCCGAACCTGCTTCAGGGTCAGCCGGCCTTGGCGCAGCGCTTTGAGGACCGTCGGGTGGACGGCGGCCAGGGCCTCCAGTCGCTTGATCTCCAGCTCGGCGTAGCCAAGCGCGGTCGAGATCGCCTGGGTGTCCATCTTGGCTTTGCGCAGCTTGCCGATGGCGGTGATCACATCGGCGATGTGGACCGGCGCGTGCTCGGTGTTCGGCAGCACGATGGCGGCCGCCTGTTGGGCCGGGGTCTCGGCCAGCAGGCAGTCGATCAGGTAGTCGTCACCGATGTCGCCGCGCTCACGCAGCAGGATCAGGCCAAAGCGCCGGCGACGGCCGTCGAGCGCCATGAACGGGGCCTCGCCTTTGCGCCCGGGCCGCACGATCGGCGGGATCACCACGCCGGCCGCCAGCAGGGTGTCGGCCAGCTGCGGTACGCCGTCGTCGGCCGGTTCGTGGAAGCGCAGGTTCTCCTTGGCCAGGCCAAGGTCGCCGAGGCGCACCTGGATACGGCTCATGGCGGCCGGGGAGGCGGGGACTTGATCGGTCATCGGGGTCTAGCTCCTCGCGCCTGGGCGAGGGACATCCTGCCCCTGGGCGCACCCGCCCGATCCCTTCCTCCCTCCTTTGGCGGCCCAGCTCACGACCGGATCCAGCAGGCCCGCCGCCTCCGCCTCGTTCCAGTCCCCAAAGCCCTCCGGCGGCAGGGCGACCCGCGCCTTCAAGCCGGCGGCGGCCAGGCCCGCGCGCAGCTGCTCGGCCGAGGCCTCGCCGTCGGCCCCGCGATCGGCGGCGATGAGCACCTCGCGCACACCCTCCGGCGGCCGCCAGTGGCGCAGGTTGCGTGTGGACATCAGCGCCCAGGCCGGCAGGGCGAAGCGCGCGCTGGCCGACAGGGTGGTGAAGAGACCCTCGGCCACCAGCATCTGCGGCGCGGCCGCATCGATGCGCACCGCGCACCGGGCCGGCGAGGGCCCTACTGTCTTGCGGCTCAGCCGCAGGTCGATCGCCCGGCGGGCGTTGGGCGCCAGATAGGTGACCTCGACGGCCGTGAAGGCCCCTCCCTCATCGGAGATCGCCGCCAACAGGGCCGGACGATGATGGCGCGACGCGGCATAGGCCGACACCGGCGTCTCACCGCCATGGCGCAGCACGTCAGAGCCGGGGAGGGGACGGCTGACCCCGCGCAGCGCGCAGTGCCGTGCTGACAAGGTGCCGGCGAGAGGCCGCCCAGCCTCCCAGATCCGTAAGGCCGCCAGGCGGCGCTCCAGCCCGGTCGCGGGCCCGGACGCTTGGGCGCGACGCGCCTGCGACAGACTGGTCGGCGCATTGTGCGCATCGACCAAGCCCTCGCCGCGCAGATAGTCCAGCACATCCTTCCAGTCGCCGTCGCCGAAGGTGTGGACGATCACCCGGCCTTCCCGCAGCAGCAGCGAGACCGAACGGTCAGCGGCGCTATGGCCCGGCGCCGGAATATTCGCCCGAAGGCCGCGATCGTAGAGATCGCCGCCCAGAGCCTGGACGATGGGTTTCAAGGACATGGGTCGATCCTCCTTTGCCCCACAAGGGTCGCCCCAAGGCCGCCTCCCTCCGCCTTCGGCCGCCGCAAGCCGGCCCAATCCCTCGGGGGGCGTTGCGGGGGACCGCCCCCGCTGGAGGGGGTAGGCGCTCAAGGCCTGCCTTTGCGACTCAGGGGGAGGGCGCTCCCCCCCGCCTCCCGCTTCAAGGCTCACGCCATGGCCGCTCAAGGGACAGGACCCAGCAATGCGGCTCAAAAATACGACGCCTGCCCGGCAAAACCGGGCGAACTGTCACGCTTCGTCGCCAACCGCCCCGCGACAGCACGGTGCTTTTCTGCCAAGTTAAGCACGATTGTAGGGGAGCAGGCTTTGCCGCAGCAGATGATGGCTGAACGGGAAACAGAAACGGACGCCCGCGAGGAGGCCTGGGTCATCGCGACCAATCCCGACTTCCCGATCCGCGCCCGCAACGTCAATTGGTTCCTGGAACGCGGCGGCTCGATCAAGGAAGTCCGGCTCACCGAGTCGGAAACTGGCGAGTGGAGCGTCTGGCTGCGCCTGGCCGGCCGTTCGGGCGAACACCGCCTGGCCATGTTCAAGTCTGACGAGCCGCGCGTCTACCGCGACGTCGCCCGCGCCATCGCCATGTGCCGTGACGACTTCGGCTACTTCGGCCCCATCACCCTGTCGACCGACCGGCAACCTCAGAACGCCGGATCGGCCCCGGCCTCGGGCCAGGATCTCGGCGCGGGTTAGACCGCCCGCCAATCCAGCGAACAGCAGGCGGGACGGACCATGGTCGACTATCGTGTTCGGATGTCTGACCGCTTCCTGGAAGCGGCGATCATGGGCGCCATCGAGGCCTACTGTCACGGCGACGGCTTTCAGACCGAGATCGAGACCATCGGCCCGATCTGGGGTCACCGCCGGATCAGCGGCGATGAGCACATCATCTTCCTCGAACGGCTGGCCGTCAGCCTCTCGGCCGACCGGCAGACGGATTCGGTCACGCCGAAAGCCGAGGCCACCGACCTGATGGCCGAGGTCATGGAGCGCTTGGCGCCGGAGCTGACCCTACTCGGGGATTTCCACTCGCACCCCTACAAGGACCGGGCCACCGTCGAGCGCATCAAGGGCTTCGAGTTCTCGCCCGGTGACTTCAACGCTTTCCTCCACGACGACGATCTGTGGGACCGCAACCCCGCGGGCCCGGTCATGCTGGTGGTGACGATATGCCGGCTGAACCGCGTCCACGATACCGATGGCAAGCAGCTGCGCTTCAACGTCTGGCAGTTCGACCTCGGCGAATTCCGGTTCTGGATCAATGTCTGCGTCGGCTACCTGGATGAGCAGGGCCAACGCCAGCACACCGGCAACAAGCGGTCGAACGTATGGCTGGACCTGAATTCGCGGTTTTTCAATATCAGCGGCGATCGCGTCGGGACCTAGGGCGTGGCAATGGGTTTCAAGCGGATCCGCATCCCGATCGCGAGCCTAACGGGGAAGGTAGATCCCCTCTCCGGACGGCTCTGGGGCTGTGACCCCATCGGGGCCAGTGAAATCGTCGAAGCTGTCGAACAAGGCGCTCACGAGCCTCGCCCCTGGGACGAGGTAAAGGACGCCCTTCAAGGTCCAGGCGGTCGCTCATTTCACATCAAACGAGTGGCGACCTTCGTCCGCGACGGCCTGCCCAGCGACGATCATGCCATTGTTTTGGACCTACAGCGGCAGCCGGATGGACTTCCGATTGGCGTGCAGAATGGAAATCATCGACTTGCGGCCGCTCAAATCCGCGGCGACGCGCACATCGACGCGCTGGTCTATGTCTTTGACCAAGCCGACCTCGACCGCGAACTACCGGGCTGGATGGCGCTCTGATCATCACCGCGTCAGAGCGGCGTAGGATCTGAGGCGGGCCGGCCGCTCCAGCGGCAGTTCATCGCCGATATCGGGCCAGGCGCGCGTTGACTTCGGCCCTCGGCAGACGGCACCGCGGATGTCCCGAGGCCTTGGCCAAGCCCGCCGCCAGCGCCTCAAGGCTGCAAGCCCCCTGCGCTTCCAGCTGATCCAGAACCCAAAGCGTGCCGTGGACATCGAGGGCATGGGCTTCGGCGGTGCGCCTGAGACCCGCGTCCCCGGTCAGCAGCGTCCACTGTCGCCCCTGAGCCAGGGCGAAGGCGAAGGTGTCGGGCAAGGATAGGCTGGCGTCGGCCCGGCGCAGCACGGTCGCGCCCTGCACCTCGCCGGGCGACAATTCCTCAACCCGCAGGCCAAGCGCCAGAAGCCGGTCGCCCAAGGGGCCGGCCAGCTCGCGATGGAAGAGAAGGTCCGGCACGGCGAAATCGACCGTCAACCGGAAGACCGACTCCAGCAGTTCGCCTCGTTCCAGGTCGATGATGACCGAGGTGTCCGAGACGAGGACCGTCATGGATCACGCCACCTGTTCCAGGCGAGCGTCGAGGTCACGCATCGAGATGCCCAGCATCTCGGCCGCGCGGCCTTCGCCGATCACATTCTCGGCCAGGGCCCGCAGGCATAGGCGCTCGAAGCGCTTGGGCTCTTCTTCCTCGGCCTGCATGACCGCCGGCTCCTCGAACGGCGGATCGCGCCAACCTCTACGTTTGAATTCTCTGTAGAGGTCCGAAAAGGCCTTAGCGTCGATAATCCCCAGGTCCTTGCACCGAAAGGCGATGGCCTGGACGCTGACGCCGAAGCGCTTCTTGAGCGCAACCAGCTCGCCAATGCTGATCGACGAGCGATGGGCCCCGACCTCGGCCCGAACCACATCGGCCGGCATTAGGAAGGCCCCCGCGAAGCGGTGCGCGGCCTTCTCCTCATCAACGCCAACAGCCGGGGCCATGACCATGTGGCCAAGCTCGTGCGCCAACGTGAAGCGCTTGCGCTCCGCCCAGATATTTCGCCGAACAACCACGACCCGGGCGGCGTCGCGCCCGTGACGGCGAACGCGCGCGGCCAAGCCGTCGATGTCCTCAAGATCCAGCGAGAGGACCTTGATACCCCGCTCCTCGAGCAATTCGGCCAGCTTTGGGATCGGATCATGGCCCAAGCCCCACTCCTCGCGCACGGAGCGGGCGGCGTCTTCGGCGTCGCGGATGTCGCTGACGGGGTAGGGCGCGCTGCGGGGCTGCTCCCAATCGACGCTTTTCAGCTGCAACAGGTCTTCGATGGCCAGGTAGCGCTCCAGCATCTGGATCGTCAGCGCCTCGACCGTGGCCTCCTCCTTGGCCGACGTCTTCTTGCGGAAGTCCACGCCTTCCAGCACCAGCTCCTCGTCGCTGAGCAGGTAGCCCTCGCTGACGCCCAACGCCGAGGCCAGCGCCATCAGGGCGCGCGAGCCCGGCATGTCTTCATTGCGCTCATATTTGCCGATGGCCTGGGGCGTCACCACGCCGTCCATCCGGGCCGCAAGCTCGCGCAGCGACAGGCCAGCGGACGCACGCGCCACCTTCAGTCTGCGTCCAATCATCGCCCGCTCCTTCACGCAGTTTACAAAACTCGCATTTAAGCGCATTTTTGTAAACCAACAGCCCTTGAAATGGTTCAAGACGTCCCCATGTCCCAGGCGAAATAACCCTGTTTCGCCCCATTTTGTAAACCGAGGAAGCCATGGCCTGGCCGCCGCCTTCGAAAGATCCCTTCGCCGATCCGCTGGACGCCGTCCTGGCCGAGATCGCCATCAACCTCCAACTTCCGCCTGGCCTGCACGCCAAGGCCGTCGACCGTTACGGGGCCGTCCGCACCTACATCGAACGGCCCGGCAGCCCGCTGCACGGGCGGGTGGCCTGCTTCTATCCGCAAGGTTCGATGCGGATCGACGCCACCATCTCCACCCGCGGCACCGACGACGAATACGATATCGACATCGTCGCCGAGATCACCGGCCGCGACGACGGGCCCGAGGCCCTGCTCGACGACCTGGAGGCGGCGCTCGCCGGCTACCCGGTCGGCAAGATCGTGCGCCAGACCCGGTGTGTCACGCTCTACTACGCGGACGGGATGCACCTGGACGTGACCCCGGCGCGGCGGACCGCGCTGAAAGAGAAAGAGGGCGTGATCGCCCACGCCAAGAAGGCGGCCGGCGCCCCGCCCGGTCGCTACGTCCCGATGAACGCCTATGCGTTCGGGGACTGGTACACCGCGCGCACCCCGACGGAAGAGCGTTTCGCCAAGGCGCTGAACGAGCGGCTCTACGCCCAGGCCGGCATCGCCTTCGCCGACGCCGACGTCCATGACGTTCCCGACCAGACGCCGCTGATCATCAAAAGCGTGACGACCGTGGCCCTGCAGCTGCTCAAGCGTCATCGCAACATCGCCTATGCCGAAGAGACCGGCCGCGTGCCGCCCTCGATCGTGCTCTCCTGCCATGCGGGCCATGCGGCCCAGCCGGGCATGGGTCTGGCCGACATGGTCATCCGCCAGGCGCGCTGGACGGCGCGGGCGATCGACGAGGCGGCCCGCCAAGGCCGCCTGCTGTCGGTCCCCAACCCGGAGTTCTCCGACGAGCTTTTCACCGATCGCTGGCCTGAAAACCAGACCCAGCAACAAGGCTATGCGCGTCATCTCCACACCCTGGCCAACGGTCTGGAAGCCGCCCAACGGGGCAATGTGCAGCTGGAAGATCTCCAGGCCTGGTTGCGGGTGCAGTTCGGCGAGCGCGTGGTGACGCGGTCGGTCAAGGCGTTCAACGACCGCCTTGGCCGCCAAGTGAAGGCTGGCCAGCACGGCTATACGCCCAAGGGCGGCCTTTTCACCCCGGCGAAGCCTGCGATCATCGGCTCGCTGGCCAGCCTGGCGCCGGTCGCGGCCCGGGCCCACACCAACATGGGCGAGCGCCGCTTCTCGTGAGCCTGTCGATCGACACCCAGATCGAGGCGATGGCGCGGCTGTGGCCGACCTTCAAGCTGGTCCGCCGCGAAGGGGCGGCGGCGCTGTGGCAGGGAGCGGTCCGGCCGCTCCTGCAAACCTATCAGGTCGGCGTCTTCTATCGCGCGCCGCTGATGGTCGAACGCTACAGCGTGCGCATTGTCCAGCCCCGGGTCGAGATCTTGTCGCCGGCCCTGCGGCCGCGCCGCGGCGACGCCGAAGGCATGTTGCCCCACGTCTATTACGGGCCGGACGGCGAGGTGACGCTGTGCATGCTCGATCCGGACTCGACGGAATGGTCTCCGTCCGACCTGCTGGCCGAGACGACCGTGCCGTGGATCACCGACTGGCTGGCCGCCTACGAGGGCTGGCGCGCGACCGGCGAATGGACCGGGACCGGCCGGCATGTGGAGCGCACCTGATGGCCAAGACGACCATCCCTCAAAAAACGCAATCGGCCCTTTGGGCCCGCGCCGGCGGACGCTGCCAATACCGAGGCTGCAATGAAGACCAGGTCGGCGACCTGATCTCCGGGCGCGAAGACGCGACCTTCGGCTTCATCGCCCACATTGTCGGCGACAGCATTGACGGACCGCGCGGCGACGCCGTGCGCTCGCCGCAGCTGGCGCGGTCGCTCGAGAACTTGATGCTGATGTGCGCCAAACATCACAAGCTCATCGACGTGGTGGATGTCGATGGCCACCCTGAGACCGTGCTGCTGGCCATGAAGGCCGAGCACGAGAGCCGCATCCAGATCGTGACCGCGATCGACGAAGATCGGGCCTCTCATGTGATCCGCTTCGGGGCCAACATCGGCGAAAACGAAGCCCTGGTTTCGACCAAGGCCATCTTCGCGGCCATGCCGCCCCACCACCATCCCGCCACGGGTCAGACGATCGACCTTGAGCTGGTCGGCTGCGCCTACAAGGACGACGAGCCGGCCTACTGGGTGTTCCAGCGCGACAATCTGCGCCGGCAGTTCGACGCCAAGGTTCGCGGGCGGGTCGAGCGCCAGGAGGTGCGCCACCTGAGCGTCTTCGCCCTAGCGCCGCAGCCCCTGCTGATCGAACTTGGCCGTCTCCTCTGCGACATCGTCCCCGCTACGGTGCGCCAGCGGCATCGGGAACCGGCGACCTGGGCCTGGCAGCCCGACCAACCGCCCATCGCGTTTACCGTGTCGCAGCCGGCCTCGACGGGCGGCTGCCCGGTCGCCCTGAAGCTGGGCATCAGCGCGACGGTCACCGACGAGCGCATCACCAAGATCCTCGGGGAAGACGTCGCCATGTGGTCGGTGACGGTGGACCAACCCCACAACGACATCCTGCGCCGGCCGGAAGACCAGGCCGCGTTCCGGACCCTGATGCGATCGTTGTTCGACCGCATCAAGGCCGTGCATGGTGAGGACGCGGTCCTGCATGTCTTCCCCGCCATGCCCGCCTCGCTGGCCGTGGAGCTTGGCCGGGTCTGGATGCCGAAATCCGACCTGGCCATGACGATCTACGACAACAATCGCGCGGCCGGCTTCGTCCCCACGATCACGATCGGCAAGGACTAGGCGGTCAAAGTCACCGCGCCGCCGCCGTCCAGCCCGCCGCGATCGCCTCAGCGGCCGAGCAAAACCAACGCTCACCGCGGGCCGTGTCGATGCGCGTGGCGGCGTAATCCTCCTGTCCGGGGACGTGGAAGATCCTCCGGCCCTTGGCGTTGATGTTGCCCTTGATCAAACAGCTCGCCGACGGCGGGGCGGCCGGCGCCGGCTTGGCCTGTCGCGCATCCGCCCGCCAGCTCGAGGGCGTCTCGAACCGCCCGGCCCATAGCCCGCGCCGGGCCTGGCGCGCGTCAGCCTCAGCGGACGCATAGGCGCCGCGGCTGAAAGCGCTGTAGTCGACCGCCCAGCCCGCGCGGACCAGGGCCGCACCCAAGTCGGTCGAGCCGACCCAACACCGAGAGACCGCCCGGCCGTAAGGGTCGCGGTCGCGTACCTCGCAGCGCACGGCTTGGCCTCCGATCAGGCGCGAAAGCTGTTCACGGGCGACGTCGCCGCAGGCATAACCACGGCCCTGGCCGTCCTGACAGACCTGGCGGCCTTCGGGGGCATCGACGCCCCAGAGCCGGACCCGCTCGGCGCCCAAGCTGAACGTGTCGCCATCGACGACCCGCGCGAACCCGGTCAACTTTGCCGGCGCGGCGGCCGCCATGCCCACCGCCAGGATCAACAACCCAACCCGCCGGATCATCGCTGATCCTTGCGCAGGGTGATCACCACCCGCTCGACGAAGATCTCGGCGACCTCGGCGGCGTGCAGCACGGCGTCCAGATATTGGCTCTTGATCCGGTCGGCCGCGATCTGGCTGGGCGTCGACAGCTGCAGCACCCCGTCGGTCAGGCCGTGGAACCCAACCCGGCCGAACCAGCTGCCATAGGCCCCCTCGCGAACCAGCCGCCGCAGCGGCGCGGCGATCGCCTGCCAGATCGGATCGTCGGCGCCCGGCGCCGCCATCAGCGCCGCCGGTTCCGGCAGAGCCGCCGGCGGCGGAATATCCCCCTTGGCCTTGAGCACCCGCGCGAAATTCAGGCGCAGGTCCGGCGCCCCGCGCGGCTCATAGGAGGCCATGCGGCCGAAGTATTTGCAGGGGCTTCGGACGTCGGGATCCTCGATGGCGATCGCCAGCATGGCGATGGCGCGCACCCCGTGGCGCTTCAGGGCCCAGGCGAAGGTCTGATCGTTGTTTCGCTCGCGCTCGGGGAGCAAATCATCGACGGCGGCGGCCACCCGCGCGAGGTCAGCAGGCGTGACGCTGGCCGGATCGGCCACTGCGGCAGGCCCCACCAGCGCGGCGAGGCGTGGAGAGACCTGGAAGGCGGCCCTAAGCTCCTGGCGGACCATTTCCGCGGGCGCGGACCCCTCAGAAAAGGCGCTGGAGAAACCGCTTGCTCCCTCCGGAGAGCAAATGGCGCTGTTCTGTCGGTTGGCAGGGCGTTGGCCCGAGGATTTGGAGGTCGAGCTGATCTCGGCGGCCGCAGGTCGCCGACTATCGCATTGATGTCGCGCTGGAGGCGCGTCCTTTCCTTGTACAGGAGAACTGACGTTCTGATGGGACTGTTCTAGGTGAGTGAATCCTGGCGCCCAGGCGGCATTTCTTTCACTGAAGACGACGGCTTCGGAATAGGCGGCCCTCCGGGCCTGGGCCGCTTCACGAACCGCCAGATCCGCAGCCTCCAATTCATCCAGGCGAGCCACGAGGGGGGCCAGGTCATAGGCCTCGACCCCGGCCGGCCGGTTGGCGCGGGTGTAGTCGCGAACCATGAAGCCGGCCGCCTCCAGGGCGCGGCGATGGGCGCGAGCGTTGCTCTCCGTGCAGCCCAGATAGTCGGCAATCAGGCTCGTGCCGGGCCAGACGGTCGCCACGTCCTGTTCGAGCCGGTCCTGGTTAAGGTGCTCGACATAGAGCAGCAGCGTCATGCGTTGCTGCACCGAGAGCATCGGCGTGCCCTTCAAGACCGCCGCGGCGATCCGCGCGACGGTGACGCCGGCCTGCCAGCGCCAGGCGCGGGCCTGGGCGCAGACCGCGTCGAAATTGGGCGCGCGCTTGGCGAAGCCTGGTCGCCAATCGTCGCCCGCTAAGGCCGTTTGCATGTCGTCCCTTCCCAACGGGGACGAGGCCGTTTCGCGGTCGCGAAACCGGCAGGCGAAAGACCATAGGTCTCCTGTTCGAGGCCTTGACGACGCAAAAAGCGCCGCTTAGGCTTACTCGATCAAATCAAGCCGCTACCACACGGCGCCTGCGATTTCCGAGAGCCTCCCGCGCCAACGGGGGGCTCTCGCCGTTTAGGGGTCTCGTCTAGGTCAAGATGAAGTCCTCTGGGGTGACCGAGCGCGCGCGGAAGACCCGACACGCGACTCAGTCGACGACAGCGTTCAGTGAGTCTGAGGATTCCTAAAGGCTTGGAATTGCACCCTTTTGGCCAAAAAGGGCCGATTCGGGCGGTTGACGCCGTTCAAGAAACGAGTCCGTTAAGCGCGACTCACGGCGCTAGGGGTTGCGGTTCGCTCGCCCCTTCCCACCACTGCTAGGGGTAAGTCGCCCAACCGCCCGCCTTGCCAAGCTCGGCCTGCCTTGTGACAACTCCGTAGCTGGAGGTGGGTGGTAGATGTATTTCGATATGTACGGGCCGTTCGAAGTTGGCCGCATTGATGGTCAGGTGCCTTCACGCCAACCTGCGATGTGGAAACAGGTCCGCGAGGCCTCAATGAAAGCTGGATATGGCGAGACCGAACTCGAGACGTCGATCGGTTGTTACGCCTTCGGCATAAAACACGGCGACACTCTCAGGCCCTGGTATGTTGGAATGACCGCCGCAAAAGGCGGTTTTCGAGCCGAGATTTTCCAGAAGCATAAGCTCGACCACTACAACGATGTCGTGGCCGAACGGAGGGGAACGCCCATCATGTTCCTCATGCCGCTTCTGACTCCTGAAGACCGGTTTAGTCGCGACAGAGGTGCGAGCGTTCCCCTGATCCAGTGGGTCGAAAAGATGCTTTTCGGGGTCGCCCTCAAACGGAATCCAGAGTGCCGCAACAAGCGCGACACCAAGTTCCTACGAAACGTCGAGGTGCGCGGTGTTTTCAACAGTCGGCGTAAAGGCCCTGCGGGCGCCACCGTCAGCGCCGCTCGCCAGATGTTTGGCACCGAAGGATCCTAGTTCGATTACCCGGCGCTATTTTGTTTGCGCCAGGCCTGGAAGCCTTTGTCGGCGTCGATGAAGGCCGCGAGGATGTGAGGGACGAGCTGTTCGAGCTCCAGGCTCTGCTCATTGGCCTGGGCGAAGGCGCGCTGGTAGTCGGCCAGGTCAACGGCGAGCTTGCCCTTCAGCTTCAAACGCAGGTCGGTTGTCTTCTCCTCGAGATCGATCTTGCCGAGGGCCAGGGCGGTCTTGGCGGGGCGCGTCATGGGCGTCTCCTTGAGTGGTCTGCAGGAAGCGGTCGATCGCCGTGAAGGCGAAGTCGGTAAGCTTGAGATTGAGGGCGTCGGTCTGACGGCGGATCCGCACGCAGAGCGGCTTGGAGAGCCGCACAGAGACTCGGTCTTTGGCACCGCGGACGGCGGGGAAGGTGACCGCCTCGCCGCCATCGAGCGCCTCGACCAGCTCGCGGAAGGCGCGCTCATAGATCAGCCGAACACAGCCCCTGGGATTCTTGCGGGTGTTCAGGCGCTCGGCGGTGTCGAGCATGTCCTGGTGAAGGCCTTCCGGAAGGAAGAGGCCGAGCTTCTCTGCCGATGGGGTCATCGCAACACTCACGCTTACGGATACGGGGCGAGGATCATGTCCTTGCTGACAAGCACGCGGACGGGCCATCCGGCCCGGACACGCAGGGTGGGCTGGCGATTGAGATCGCGGCCCGTGATCTGCTGGCCGACCTGCTGAGCAGAGTTGGAAACCCCGCTGGCGGCCGAGTTGATGACCAGCGCGCCGGAGCTCCTGTTGCCGGCGTCCTGGGCGGCGGCCGCCCCGACACCGAACAAGGTTGAGAGGATCACCCCCCGCGCCAGCTGGCCGAAGTGTCCGTCGGTCTTGTCCTGCAAGCCGGCCGCGCCCGACAGATCGGCGCCCGCCATCGAGCCGATATTGATGGAACGGCCATCGGGCATGATGATCCGGTTCCAGGCGATCAGGGCCCGGTTCTGGCCGTAGGCGATCTGGCTGTCGTACTGGCCGATCAGCCGTGAGCCCTGCGGGATCAACACGGTCCGCCCGGTCCTGTGGTCGTAGATTGGCTCAGTGACCTGGGCGATCACCTGGCCTGGCAGGTCGGAATTGATGGCCGTCACTAAGGCGGCCGAGATGATGCTGCCGGCCTTCACCTCCCAAGGACTCAGCGCCGGCTGCGAGGGATTGGTCAGATAGTCGTCTGTCCGCGCGTTGGCCGCGAACTGGCGCTTGGCGGCTTGGCCATTGGCCGGCTGCACCTCGGCGGCGGCTGGCTCCCCGGCGCCGCTGGCGGACGCCGCGATCGGCCGAGCCAGCGCAGCGAGATCGGCGGACGGCGCCGCGGCGGCCGCCGAAGGCGGTCCGCCAAAGAAGGGGCTCGAAGTGCGAGCGGCGAGCGCCTGCTCACGCGCAGCCTGAACGGCAGGATCGACCTGCGCGGGCGGGGCAGGCGGAGGCGGCGTCCCGGCAGGCAATGCGCCCGGCGAGCCTTCAGGCGGCGGCAAGGCCGCCGTCCCCGGCAGGGCCTGAGCCTGCAACGCCGGGTCGGCGTAGCCCGCCGCGTATTTGGTGGAGATCGCCGGCGTCTGGACCTGGCCGGTGTCGGCCGCGTCCGTCATCGCCTCCGGGCGGGCTTGCGGCGCGTGCGCGCCGCCGAAGCCGAGATAGAAGCCGAGCGCCACGATTCCGGCCAAGCCCGTCGCCCCGGCGATCAAGTACTTGCGGTTCCAGCGCGTGACCAGATTGCGCGGCGCGGCCAGGACGCTCTCCGGCGGCGCCTTGCGTGGCTGGGAGCCCACAGGTGGGTCGGGCGGAAGATGGGTCACGACCGTCCCCCTTCGCCGGTGCGGGTGATCCGCACGACGGTCTGCTTGCCTTCGCCGAGCCTCAGTTCGGCGACGTCGATCAGACGGTCCACGACATAGTAGCCGCCGAGATAGCGGTAGTTGACGAGCTGGGCCTGCTTGTCGGGCCCGATCAGGAACAGCGGCGGCGCCTCGGTCGTGGCCATGTCGCGCGGAAACTGGATGTAGGTCTTCAGGCCGTCATCGAAGACGCGGACCGGCTGCCAGCGCGGCGCGCGAAAGCCGTTGGCCTTGATGCGGTAGCCGAAGTGGAGTGAGTCCACCGCCAGGCCCGAGGCCGCCACCCCTTGGGTCTCGGCCGCCTGAGCAGCCTGCCGCTCGCGGGCCTCTTCCTGCGGATAGTTCCAGCTGATGACGCTGGTGTAGGTGTCGCCTTCATAGCTGACCGCGTCGAGCAGGTAGGTGCGCTGGTCGGTCGTCAGGATAATGTTGGTGCGCAGGCCGCCGCGGATCGGCTTGACCATCACGATCACCTGCTGGGTCGCGCCCGAGCCTTGGACGGTCTCCCCCAGCACCCAGCGCACGGTATCGCCCGCCGCCTTGGAGATCAGCTTCTCGCCGGGGCGCAGCGAGATCGCCGTCAGGAAGCGCGGGCTGGTGTGGACGGTGTAGAGCCGTCCAGGCTCGAAGTCGTAGTAGAGGGCCGCGTTCACATAGGCCCCGGCGCTGGGGTAGTCGCGGGCGCTGCTGTTGGCGGACTGCACGGTCGTCAGCGCCGTCGGCCGCGCATAGGTGCGCGGCGCCGTGCGGCGTCTTGGGACTGGCCGAGGCGGCGTTGCGGCCCGGGCCACGGCGACAGGCGCCGGCGGTGTCGGCCGAGCCACGAGAGGGGGAGCCGGTCGGGTCGCCGCCGTCTGAGCGACCGAGGGGCTCTCAGACGCGGCCAACAGAATGAGCAGGCCAGCCGCCGCGCCCATGGAAAGCCGTCTGGGGGACAAGGCGCTCATAGCTCACGACTCCATTGAAACTCGGTGATGTAGATCCCCAGCGGATTGGCCCTCAGCTCGGCCTCGTTCTTCGGCGCCACGACCTTGGTGGTGAACAGCCCCGTCCAGGCCTCCGTCGCGCTCGACGTCCCGGCGTTGAACTGCGTCTCGCGCCACTGGACCTGATAGGTGTGCGGACTGCGCGGCAGGACCGACACGATCTCGACGTTGACCGCCTGGGTGCCCGCGTTGGCGAAAGGGTCGTTGCCCTTGGCGAAGGCGTTGAGCTGCCCGATCGCTGGCCCGGACACGAAGTGATAGGCGCCGGTCCAGTTGTCCCGGATGACGATGGGGTCGATGCTCTTCGAGCGCGTCCGCCGAACCCAATCGGCAAGGAAGTAGCCGATCTCGGCCGTGGTCGGCTCGTAAGTGCGCCCCGCAAGCTCGATACGGCCCGGCCGCGCATAGCGGTCGATGGGCACGACGTAGGTGGCGATGTTGGTGTTGTTTGCCTCGTAGATGAAGCCGCCCAGCGCCAGGGCCGCGAGCCCCAGGCCCCCAAACGCCGCCATCCGCCAGTTCTTGGCCTGCACCACAGCCGAGCCGATGCGCATGTCCCACTCGCGGGAGGCGCGCAGGTATGGGCTCTCGACGGGGGCGGAGCTGCCGTAGCGGTCATTGGGTCGTTTGAAGGGGTTCATCGGCGCACTCTCGACTGGGGTCACTCTTCAGGTTCGTCATCGCGGCGGGTCGGCGTAGCGACGATCCCCGGACCACTGGCTTCGCCACCGGCCGTGGCCGCAGCAGCGCTGTCGCGGGCGGCGCCTGCGAGCCCGCCACCACGGCGCGCCTCGGCTCGCGACACCACCGAGGATCCAGACGCTGGTGCGTCCGGCGGCGGGGGAGGGGGTGTCTCGCCTTCAGCAGGATTGCGGGAGGAGAAGAGGCGGCTGCCGGCCGCTCGACCTTCAGCGACCATCGTGGAGACCGGAGCCCTGGCGAAATCGGCAGCCATGCCGCCACCGCCAGATCCGCCGCCGGACCCGCCGCCGCCTGGACTAGCGCCACCTGAACCGAGACCGCCAGACGCGGCCCGGGCCGCCGCGACCTTCTCGCCACCAGCGGCCCATCCGCCCGCGACGGCGCCGCCGATCGCCCGACCCGCCAGAGCGACCCCGGCCGCGCCAGCGGCGACTCCTGCCGCCCCCATCAAGGCGCCGCCGGCATTGAGCTGCGGACCACCCGATATCAGCGCGCCCGCGATCGAGGGGATCTTCAGGGCCAGCATCATGAGGAAGACAGCCGAAAGAAGGAGGCCGCATTCCTCCGATATTGTGGGCTCAAGCGAGAGCGTGAATTGCTGAAAGATATTGATCCCGATCCCCAGGATCACTGCCAAAGCCATGAACTTCAGGCCGACTGACACGACGTACCCAATAGCGCGTTCGGCAAGAAACGAGGTCTGGCTCAGGACCCCGAAGGGCACCGTCACGAAGGCAATTAGTGTGACGAGGTGAAACTCGATGATCGTGATGGCGATCTCAATTGCCAGCACGATGAAGGCGAGCAGGATGCCGATGGCCGCAACTGCCGCGACGATGATGACGTCGATATTTTGTAGCGCGCCAAAGCCGCCGTTCTGCTTCGCGAGCTCACCGATATAGGCCATGAGCTTGACGACGATCTGCATGCCTGCGTCGACCGCCGTCGTCGGCGCATTCATGAAGTCATCGACGGAACCGCCGCCGCTGGCGCGAAGGCCAAGCTGACCGAAGCCGTTGACCACTGTCAGGCTGAGCGTGTGCCAACTGCCCACCAACCAGGCGAAAAAGCCAACCAGCAGAACCTTCCGAACCAAGCTCGCGAGCACATTCTGAGTTTCATCGATGGCCCACAGGATGGCTGTGAGCGCGATGCTGATTACCACCAGCGTGCCCAGCACCGTTTGAACTTCGCCGGAGATCACGCCGAAGCCGGTGTCGATTTGAGTAGTGAAGCGGCGGATGAATTCGTCCAACGCCGCTGGACTGGCGGTCGCCATTCTGGTCTCGCTATCTACGGCTCAGAAGGATTTCTGGCCTTTGAAGGACCCCTTCACGGGCTTGTAGTAGAGGGGGGAGCAGGGGTTGTTCGGATCCTTGATGCTGGGATCAGGACACTTTGGTTCTGCCGTCGCGGGCGTCGCGGGAGCGGACACATCTGCCGGCTTTGCCGACGGTCCACAGCCGGTCAGAAGAGCAATCGTCGCCAGGGCTGAGGCCATGAAAAAGGTCCGCATGGCTAAAAGCTCTGCTGACCGGAAAACGACCCGCGAACGGGTGTGTACGCGTTGTGGCGCTGGGACTCCGCCCGAGCCGCAACAGCTCCCGCCTGCTGCTGCGCCAGGATCGTCTCCTGCGTCCTCGCTTGCGCGATCAAGATCGTCTGAAGACCCTGCAGCTGGCTGCTGAGCGCGGCCAGCAACTGGTTGGTCGCCTGGATCGCTGCCGTTTGCCCGGCGGCGCCTTGCGAGGCGGCCACCGCGCCGCTGACGGCGCCGGCGGTCGTTCCCTGCGACCTGACCAGCTGGTTTTGCACGGCCATCGAGTCCTGCAGCGTCAGTCGGCTGTTCGCCTCCCAACTCGCGAGGCGCTGCTGGATCTGCGCGAAGCTCTGCCCGGCCAGGCTGGCGGGGTAAAACTGCTGGAACTGGCCCGCGATATTCTGGCTGTTGTAGCCGATCGCCTGGGCCTGCTGCATGAGCTGGCTGGCCTGGGCGTTGATCTGCGCCAAGGGCTGGGTCACGTCCGTGCCGAGCTTTTGCAGCATCGCCATCTGGTTGGTGACCTGCGCCTGAAGCTGCTGGATTTGAGACAGGCCCTGGCGCACCTGCTGGACCGCTTGCGCCACGGCGCGCGGATCGAACACGATCTGCTGGGCAGCGGCGGGCTGCGGCGGCAGAGGCCCCAATCCCAGCGACACCGCGACGATCGCCGCCGCGGCCATGAGCTGCTTACGCATCTGGAGTGTCCTTCTGGTGCGAGGGATGAGGGACCGGGAAAAGGTCGTCACCGCTTGCCTGGACGAACAGCGGCTCAGAGACGGCCCGAAAGGCGACGGCCGCGCCGAACAGGACAAAGCCGGCCAGCATGACGAAGAAGTTGTGGTGGTAGGTGGTGCCGAAGACCGCGAGGAAGCCGGGGGCCGCAAGGACCAGAAACAGGATCCGCCGACGCCGGCGCGACGCGGTCCACGCGCCTGGGAGGTGACGATTGAGCCACGCCAGGCGCGCGAAGGCTTGGGGGCTCATCGGCGGCCGAGCGGGCGCAAAGGTGAGGTTATGCGCGCCCATCACGCCACTCTCGGATAGGCAGCGCGACGCTGGCCGCCGAGATAGCGGGCGACATCCGCCTGGCCCTTGGCCGCGAAGAAGCGCTCGGCGAACTCGCCACGATCATGGTCGGCAAGCAGCTGGCTGATGAGCTGCTGATCGCCCGGCGACGACGAGCCCACAGCGGCCAAGGACACGCCGCCCAGGCCCAGCTCGAACAGCCGGTTCCCGGACGTGGACTGGTAGTAGTACTCGCGCTTGGGCGTGGCGTTGGCGATGATCCGAACCTGCTGCGGGTTCAAGCCGAAGTCCTGATAGAGCGCCGTGATCTGCGGCGTCTGGGCGTCCGGATTGGGCAGGAAGATGCGGGTCGGGCAGCTCTCGATCAGGGCTGGCGCGATGGATGACCGGGCCACGTCCGCCAGGCTCTGTGTGGCGAACACCGCGGCGACGTTGAACTTGCGCAGCGTCTTCAGCCACTCGCGGATCTTGGCCGCGAAGGCGCCCTGGTCGAGGAAGAGCCACGCCTCGTCGAGCACGAGAAGGGTCGGCCGGCCGTCGAAGCGACGTTCCAGACTGCGGAAGATGTAGGTGAGCACCGGGGCCAAAGCCGACTTGCTGGCCATCAGCTCGGCCATCTCGAAGGTCTGCCAGGCGGCAGGCTTCAAGGCGTTCTGGTTGGCGTCGAGCAGATGGCCGTAAGGTCCGCTCAGCGTGTAGGGGGTGAGCGCCGCCTTGACGGTTTGGTCTTGGATGGTTGCGGCGAGCAGGGTGAGGGTGCGCTGGTCACGAGGCCCCTCGGCGAGATTGCGCAACCCGCTCCAGATCTCGTCCTTCACCGGCGGGGTGATCGGCACACCCTCGGCGGCGACGATGTCCTGCACCCATTCCTGCGCCCAGGCCCGGTCATCGGGCGCGTCGATCTGCGCCAGCGGCTGGAAGGCCAGCTCGCTCTGGTCGCCGCCCAGAACGTAGAACTGGCCGCCGACGAGCAGCGTCGATGCGCGGGAGCTGGCGCCCTTGTCGAAATAGAAGACCTGAGCGTCCGGATACCGCAGCCACTGCATGGCCAAGGTGTTGAGCAGGACCGATTTACCCGAGCCGGTCGGCCCGACGATCATTGTGTGACCGACATCGCCCTGATGCAGGTCGAAGCGGAACGGCGTGGTGCCGGCCGTGCGCGTGACCAACAGGGCCGGCTGGACGCCGGGATAGCCGCGCTTCTGACATTCGGTCGACAGGTGGGCGTTGTGCGTCGGGCCAGGCCAGATCGCCGACATCGGCATCATGTCGCAAAGGTTCAGCGACGACACCAAGGGCCGGCGAAGATCGGCATAGGCTTGGCCCGGTAGGCTGCCAATCCAGGCCTCGACGGCGTTGACGTCCTCGACCTTGCAGACGAAGCCGGCCCGGTTGATGGCGCCCTCAACCTCTCGGACGCGGTTGGCCAGCCGGTCAGGATCGGCGTCCATCAGGGTGACGGTCGGGGTGAAGTAGCCGATCGAGGCGTAGTCTCCGCCGAGGATCGCCAGGGCCGCGTCGGCGTCGACGGACTTCGCCGCGGCGTCGGGGTCCTCCAGCAGGGACGGCTCGCGGGTGATCGCCTCCTTCAAGAGCGCCATCACGCCCTTGCGCTTGGCGAACCAGCGCTTGCGAACCGTGGTCACGGCCTTGCGGGCGTCTTCCTTGTCCAGCGGCAGATACCGGCAGACCCAGCGATAGCTGATGCCGAGCTCATTGAGCCGGTCGAGCAGGCCGGGGCACGATGTGGTCGGATAGGCTCGGACCGAGAGGGTGCGCAGGTATTGGCCGCCCAGGCGGGGCAGCAGGCCGCCCTGGAAATCATCGTCGGTGAGGAAGGCGTCGAGATAGGCCGGGGTATCGGGCGTGGCGACCGGATGGCGCTTCGTCGAGATGCAGCTGTGCAGATAGGTCAGGGTCTCGTCATCGCTCAGCTCTGCGACCTCGGGCATGATCGCCGTCAGGATGTCGGCGATCTGATGGACGGTGCTCCGGAAGTCGCTCAGCGCCGCCCGGTACATCCCCTCGGCGCCCCGGCCCGACGGGGCGTTTTCGAGCAGGAGGCTCTCGGCCGTCGAGATCGCCTCTTCTGGCGGCAGGTAGGTGAAGGTCAGAAAGTAGCGGCTCTCAAAATGACGCTCCTGCGCCTCGAAGCCCTCGCGGCGTTCTTCATCGACCAGGTCCGAAACGGGGTCGGGAAACTGGCTGGCGGGATAGGTCTGAGACGGCGCCCGGACGGCCTCGATATGCAGGCACCAGCGCGAGCCAAGGCGCCGCAAGGCGTTGTTGAGCTGAGCGCGGGTCGCGACCAGACCGGCGTCCGTCGCGCTGGCGAGGTCAGGGCCGCGGAACGCCAGAGTCTTCTGGAAGCTGCCGTCCTTGTTGAGCACAAGCCCCGGCCCGATCAGGGCCACCCAGGGAAGGTGGTCGAACAGGCGATCAGCCTTGGGCCGGTACTCACGCAGGTACAGCACAGCGAACCTCTAGGAGACCAAGAGCGGGGAGGGGTGAGGACGAGCGCGCACGTCAGGCGTCCAGGTACGGCTTCTGGCGAATGTGGCGACCGAGCGCGTCGAAGAAGTAGGGGTCGCGCTTGTTCAGCCAGTAGCAGCCACCGTGAATGGCCAGGCCGAGCGGAATCCCGATCAGCGGGACCTGCAGGCCCAAGGCCAGGACGGCGGTCAAAGTGCCATTCAGCACGGCGATCATGCGCGGCACGCCGGCGATCGTCACCGGCTCCGACAGCGAGCTGTGGAAGGCGATTTCAAAGCCCTCGACATCGGACCGGGCCATCAGAACGCCGCCCCCGCCGTCATGTTGAAGAAGGTCGAGATGAAGGTCGTGGCCGTAAACGCGATCGCTAGACCGAAGACGATGCCGATCCCCTTGCGCAACGCCGAGCCGCCCTCGGCGAAGGCGAAGCCCAGCCCGGTGAGCACGATCGCGATGATGCCGATGGCTTTGGCGACCGGACCCGACAGCGATTGCATGATGGTGTCGAGCGGGCCTTCCCACGGCATCGCGGTGCCGGCGCCAGCGGCCCAAGCCGGGCTCACCGCGAGAAGAACGGCCGCGCCGGTGAGGAGGGCCAGGGCGGTCGAAGCGCGCCCCCGAGCTTGGCTGGAACCGGCGTATTTCATCGCAGCTGACCCTCGATTGCGTCCGCCCGCGTTCACCGGGCGCTACAACCGTGAGTCGCGGAATACGCGAGGTCAAGGGCGATATTGGCTAAAATAGTGCGATTGGGGCTTTTTCTCTAGTTAAGCTACAATCGTTAGAGGCGAGCTTCTGGCCGCACTCCAGCGCCCTGAATCAAGCAGGCAAGCGCGCGCATTTCCCCCGTGTTACCCGTCTGTTTCAGCCGGATAAGGGGCGACTTTGGGGCAATTGCCCGAGTTCTGTGGGCTGTTGATTCGGAAGTGGCGCTCCGAAAACCGCCCCATGACAATCGACCGAATTTGTCGGGTAGCTTTGCTAGTCTCCTGATGATTGAAACCACACGGAGATCTTCATGAGCCCAATCCAGTCGCCTGCTGAACCGTACTCCGACCGCGCACGCGCTCGGCTGGTGGGCGGCGACATCTGGCCCACGGGGGCCGTATGAGCGAAGCTCTTCAAGCGCCCATGCTGTGTTCCCGTCACATGGCCCGTTTGGTGGCGTGTCCCATCGAGCCCCAAGGTGTGATCGGCCGCGCCCCGCGCACCTGGGCCAATCATGTTGAGGCCGGCCTCGGCGACCGCCTCAAGCTCGACAGTGAGAGGATCGACCGCGCGCGCCTGGAGGCCCTGGCCCAGGAAGGCGCGCCTGAAAAGTTCTTCCTATCGGTCATGGCGTGGGGCGGGATGAAAATCGGCCACGGCATCTCTGCCTGGGCCGAACGAGATCGCTGGTCTGCCGCCTTGGTCGACGCTCTGACCGGCGGCCTATCGCGGGGCGAGCTTTACCTGCGCTTCGCCACAGCATCGACGGCCGGGATGAGAGCGGCTTACTTCACTAAGCTCATCCATTTCGCCTCAACGTCCAGGCCGGCTCCGGTGGGCTACATCATGGATCAGTGGACCGCCAAATCGGTCAACCTGATCTGCCGGGAACAGGTGGTCACGCTCGACGCGGCCGGCTACGTGCTGCCGCTCAACGACCATCAGGCCTATGAAGCCTTCTGCCAGGCGATCGACGCCATCGGCAATGCACTTCAGATCAGCGGTGCGCAGGCCGAAGAGCGGATCTATTCGCGAGGCGGCCGACGACCCGCAGCGTGGCGCGCCCACGTGAAAGCCCATTGGCGGCCTGAAGGGCGTCCCAGCCGAGGAACTCGCCTTGCCCCCACATGAGAAACTCACAGCCTTTATCGCCAAGTGCGAAGACCCCGCTCAGCTGAGGACGATGATCGCCAACGCAAAGGCGCGCGGTGAGGACGACCTGGCGCTGGCCGCCTTCCGTCGATTGGTTCTGGTTTCGCCGTCCGAAGCGCCTGGAACGGTCGAGCACGATATGTGGCAGACCATCTTCGCCTTCGAGCATTTGCTGAAGGAAGAGCGTGGCAAGACGACCTTGCTGGCTCGAACACGCCAGAAGATCGCCCGGGTGGGCGTCATCGAAACCCTCAATGACTGGGCTGCGGCAAAGCAGGAGACCGAAGGGTTTCGGATGCTGCTCGAGCGGGGTCTGCCAGAGCTCACCGGCGAGGCCATCGTGTTGCGCCACGCCCAGCTGTTCTCGCGAGGCGCCGTCGATGCGGCGCGCGCACGCCTGGTGGCGGCCAGCGTATCGGATGCAGCAATCCTGACGCCGCTGGGAGAGGCCTATGCCTGCGCCGATGACTGAAGCCGCCAAGCCGCCGCCGCACATGACCGGCTGCGTCTGTGAACAGGGCACGGCGCGGTACACGGAGTTCGAGGCCCGGGAGCTCGGATGTGACGAGACCGAGGGCCGCTATGCCGATGTCACCCTCAACCGCTGTCGCAGTTGCGGCCGAACTTGGCTGCGCTACCTGGTGGAATACGAAGCTTTCAGCCGATCGGGGCGATGGGCGCGTGGTCTGATCAGCGAAAGCGACATGCAGACGATCACCCCGCAGACCGCGGTCGCCCATCTCAACGGACTGGAGTGGTATCTCTACGGCGGCTCCTACTTTGACGGGATCAGCGGCCGGCGGACCGGCCCCATGCGGTGGGAGCCTTAAGGCGCGCTATACGCCGCTGGGCGCCACCGAGGTTTGATCGAGCGAGGCAGCGGTGATGATCGACCGGAACTCATCCAGAATCTCAGGGTGGCGCGACTGGAGAAACCGTTCGATCTCCGGGTTGCCGACCAGTCGCGCGAGGTACCCCGACGCGATGACCAGATGGAGAACGTCATCCCCGTAGGAGGCCTCAAGGGCTTTGAAGTCCTGATTGAGCGACGCCATTTCGCGTTCCATCCGAGCCATCTGCTCGGGAGTCATACCGCTGACCTTCTTCGGCTTGTCCGGCCTCGCGAGATCCGCCTGGCGGGTCGCCGCCAACAGCGCCTTGGCGTAGCTGGACGTGAAGTTGTTGGCCGCCAGTAAGAGTTCGGCGACCTCGATCTGGCGCACCGGTTTCATCTTGCGAAGAACGTCGAAGGTCACCGGGTTGACCAGGCGGTCCTTCAACAGTTCGGCGACCTCGGGACACACCCCGTCCAGAAGGGATCGCCGACGCCGGATCGACCGAGCGTCGACATTTAGAGCCTTTGCGATCTTCTCCTCGGAAACACCGCGATCAAGCGCCCGCACGATCATGTAGTGCTCTTGAATGGTCGCGAGCCGATTGACCCGTTTGTTGTAGGTGAACGCCTCATCGTCACGCGCCAGCAGGCAGCGTGTCTCGGTCTCTCCAAGATCGATGAGCGCCGCGTAACGGATATGGCCATCAAGGAGCATGAGGCCCTCGCTTGACCGGGCGACCGCTAAGGGCTCGATCACACCGACTTCGGCGATGGATTGGGCGATGCGCCGGTATTTCACCGTCGCCTTGACCTGATCGGTGACCTGCCTCAGCGGCAGGATTTCGTCGAGACGAGCGACGATCAGCTCCCGCTCGAACGCCAGTTTGACCGCGGCCGCCATCCTAACCGCTCGCTACACCCAGCCGCTCGGCCAACGGGCGGGGGAGGGTGTGCATCGCCTCCGCCCGCAACAGGGTCACGAAGTGCTCGTCATCCAGCAGACGGCGCAACGCATTGACGACGAAGAGCAGCCGGCTCTGGGCTAGACTGGCTTTCTTCACCAGCAGCTTCTGGCGGTCGGTCTCTTTGCGATACGCCCGAACAAGCGCCTCGGCGCTGACGCGCACACGAAGACCGCCTCGCGAGCCGCTATGGCCCGACTTTCTGCTGACCCGTCGCTGCTCAATGATCCGCCGGATGGCCAGCATCTGATTGCCGGGCAGCGTCTTCTTCTCGTATCACCCCGCTAAGGGGGTCCTTCTTCCACGCCGCTGCACAATCCAGATCCCAGCCTATGACGTGAAACAGCATCTTGAGGCGGGAGAATTGGTCGAGGTGATGCCGGCCATCGAGCCGAGCTGATGCCTATGACGTTACTCTATCCCCACCGCCAGCACCTTTCACACCGGCTGCAGGTATTTGCCGATTGGCTTGAGACGCTGCTGAAGGACAAGCTCTTATGAAGAGCAAAAGCCACCCGGGATCCGAAACGCCTGCGCTCAAGCGGTCCGGATGACCGAAGCGTCCTCGCCGATCATGCGTTAGAGGCAGTTTTTGCAGACGTCAGGATTACCGATCGGGCCAGACGCGACTGGCAAAGATCATGGTGAGGCCGAGCGCAGCGATCCTGATGAATTGCACGTTCATCTTCACAAAGGCCAACGACTGACCGGCGGGTTCCTAACCCCAGCTCCCGGCCGCCAGCCATTTGAGCGCGGACAGGCTTGGCATGAACAGATATTCGCCGCCCTTCATGACATTGAAAGTCTGCACACCGTCGATGCGCTTGCGCGCCGGCGCCTGCGGGATCGTGAACCGGCCATCATCCTCATGCAGGCCAACGATCGGATCGCGCTCTTCGCCAAGGTCGACGAAATTGCCTCGGTTGATCCACTCCTGCTGCATGAACTCGATCGTGTCGTAGGCACGCGCGCTGATGAAGATGAAGAACAGGCCGCGATCGCCGTTGGCATCGTCCTCAGGCCCCACATCCTCGGAATAAACCGGCCCGAAGGTCGAGGAACGGCGAATGATGCGGTGGATGTTGACGTCGGTGAGCAGCGTCAACTCGGAATCGCGGGGATTGAGCCGTCGCATATGGCAGCCGAGCGGCACGACGCGACCTTTGGGATCGTCCTTGAAGGTGAAGTCGTTGTTGCGCTGCGGATCGGCGCCGAGGTCGGGATCGTCGTGATCGTGCGCCAGCGTCAAGGGTGCGCCGGAGCGCCAGCGCCCGAACATCTTGGCGGCAAGGCGCTCGCGTTCCTCCGGCGTGTCGCCATGTGCCTTGAGGAAGGCGTTGAAGCAACCGACCCGGCTGTTATACTTGCGCATTACGACGAAGGTGCCGTTCCTTCCGAGAACCGCAGGCTCGGGCATGCCGAGCGGCTGGCCGTTCTCGCTCTCATAGCCGAGGATGAATTCGCCGGCCTTGATCGGCCGCTCCTCGCCTGGCAGCGGATCAACGCCGCTGCCCTCCACTGCGGGCTGGGAGATCGAATCCCGGAAACCGAACGGGTTTTTCGCGCCGTCCGGCGCGCCGAAGCGATGCTCGCCGAGCAAGGTGACGCCGCTGCTCCGGTCGAGTTCGGTGCGCGCCGTCGCCAGCGCCTTGTCGAGCGCATCATCGTCGACCGCGTAGATGGTCAGCGCGAGATGGCAGTTGCCCGGCTTGAACACGTCTTCCCAGTTTTCCGGCGCGTTGGGTCCGAAGTCGCGAAGCTGCTCCGCGCGTGCGGCCATGCCCTGCTGGAACGGGAGCGGAAAGGTCTTGAGCTGGGCGTCGGGAACGCCGAGCGCCTTCAGACCCTCGAAGCTGAGCGCAGCGCCGATCCAGAAGTCGAGATCCTCGCTCCAATTGTCGGCCGAAGCGATATGCGGTGCCAGCCGGCCGAGAAGATTGCGGGCTCCCGCTGCCTCGTCGAAATGGAGCATGGCGTGAACGCCGACATAGGGTTCCGGCCGGCTTCTGAGGATCAGCGCCTGGATGTCCTGCAGGTCGAGCGTGACGCTATCCCGCGAGAAGTGCTCTTTTAGTTTCTGAAGGATCGCCATGGCTCAGCCCACCTTGTCCAGGAATTCGTTGACGGCATGTTCGAGCCGTTGGAGCCGGCGCACATCGACGACGGTGACCTGCGGATTGGCGACGAACCAGCCGGCGGCGGTGATCTGATGCTCGGCGATGAAGTCCTTGACCTCGGGGCTGGCGATGCCCGGCCAGCCCTCGACCGAGGCGAAGATCAGGTCCATCAGATCGGGGATCTTGGTGGCGAAGTCGTTGATATAGGTGTCCCAGTCGCCGTCATAGGCGGTGGCGAACAGGATGCGGGTGTCGTTGTCGAAGAACACGAACCGCATGTTGTGCAGCGTGCCGACCTTCTGCGCCCCGTCGAAATTGCCGTTCACCAGCCCGAATATGCGTTTCAGCCGATCCGCGCCGCCGGGCTTGAGGTTGGCGATGGCGGTGAGCTCGGAGACATTGCCGGACTGCGCGCCGACGCGACCGGCCGAGCCGGCTGTGCCCTTGAGGTCGGGATTATGCTTCGTCACCATCTGCTCGAGGGCGAGCTTGGCGAGCTGTGGCGCATCGCCAACCACTTCCTCGATGCGGCGGCGGATGGCCTGCAAGCGGGTTTCATCGATCTGCGGGGTTTCTTCGGTCTCGGCCATGGCTGGCCTCCTTTCGTGATTGCGTGTGACGATCGGATCGTCAGTCCGGAATGACGTCGATGCTCGCCGGCTCGACGCGCGGTTGCGCGTTCATTTCGTGGCGGTAGCGGGTGGATCGTTCATAGGCGGCGATGCGCACGCGCATGATCGAGCCGAGTGGCTGATGATCGCGGATACCGTGCCAGGGATTGAACGACAGCACATCATCGCCGTAGACGCGCCGCGCCGGCGAATAGGCCTCCTGTGGCGGGATGCGCAGGGTCGCGATCGGCTGGTGCGGCGAAAGGTCTTCCGGCCAGAGCACGGCGGCGTCCTCGACCGGCATCCTGTCGAGATCGGCACAGAGCTGAGCACGGAGCTGATACTCTGCGCCTTGCTCGCGGAAATGTTCAACCACCAGATCGCGCATGGTGGAATCCTCAACCGCGCCGACATCCTTGCCGGTCAGTGCACGGACGTTGTCGGAGAACGGCGCGGCACTGATCTTGGCGATATGGTCGCCGAAGCGGATCGCCGCCATCGAATGATAGGTTTCGCCCAGCAGATGGTTATTGTCGCGAGCGAGCCCGCGCAGCGTGGCGCCGGGCTCGACGCCGACCGCTTCGACTGCCGCCTCCACGCCGCGCGCGACCCCAGCCATCGCTCGCTGGAGAAAGGCCGGGTTATGGGCATTCCTCTCCAGAAGGCTGATGAGCTGGCGATATTTACCGATCGTGCCGAAGCTCAAGGTCGGGATGTTGACGAGCAGGAAATCCTGGTTGTGGCCCTGGTCTTCGGGGAGAAGCCGCTCGCCATCGACACCGATCACCTTGATCGCCATGCCACGCGGCGCGGGAATGGTATCGGAGTGGATGTCGCCCGGCGCCGAAGAGAGGCGGATCACCACCGGATAGTTGGCGGGTCGGGCGAACAAGCCCTGGCGCAGATGCGAGGGCAGTTCGTGAACGATCAGTTCGCCCTTCAGGAACCCATGGCTTTTGGCATGGGCGTCGCGCACGGCGTGGCGATGACGCTCGAAGGCCCGCCGGTTGGTGGTGGCCATGATCTCGAGGATCTCGGCGGTCAGCCGCTCCTCGTCCTCGCCGAGAACCTCCACGTCCGGGGAATAGCCAATGTAGGTTTGAGCCAAGAGCGCTCCTTCACACTGAGATTTCGTTGCCCAGGAACGATTTCGGGTCGAAATCGCCGTTGATTTCGGATATCAGTTGATATCTGGTTTCACTGAGAACGCGGAACCTCCGAAAAGGTTTCGCACGTCTCGCCCGTTGGTTGGAGAACGAACCCATGCCGCTTACGCGCAAGGACACGCAGCGCCAGACGCGGGACCGGCTGATCGCGGCCGCGCATTCCTCGATTATCGAGGAGGGGGTCGCTGCCATGTCGATTCGCAACATCTGCAGCGCCGCAGGGCATTCGCAGGGCGCCTTCTACTCGAACTTCGCCAGCAAGGATGATCTGCTGGTCGAGATCCTGCAAAGCCATATCCAGGACGAGGTCACACTGCTTCGCGACCTGGTCGCGCACTGCTCCGGCGACGATATCGAGGCGACGCTGCAGGTGCTGGCCGCGCGGCTCGCGAAGTTGGCCGACGAGGCACAATGGTCACTGCTCTCGATCGAATTGCAGCTCCATGCCCGGCGCGATCCGGCTTTCGCCGAGCGGCACCGGGAGGGCAAGGCGGCCTGCTATCGGATGTTCGGTGAGCTCGTCGCCGATCTGACGCAACGCTTCGCACTTCGTCCGGCCTTGCCGCCGATGCAGACCGGTATCGGTCTTTACGCGCTCTGGATGGGACTGGCGGTGCAGGGCGATGTCGAAGGCGCCATGCCGCGCGACGAGATGCTCGTCGGCTTCTTCCGCGCCATGGCAGGACTGGGTTCGTCGCATGAGGAGCAGGCGTATTCGTGAGCGGGATCGTGTCAGATCGTCGACGCATCGGCTGCGATGAGCACGGACACCCACTCGTCGGCGAGGTGGATGAGCATCGGCGCTTCCATATCCGCTTCCGCGCCCGGGACGCCGACATCGACGAACTCGGCCATGTCAACAATGCGGTCTGGGTGACCTGGATTCAGGATGCGTCGGTGGCGCATTGGCTGACGGCCGCGCGGCCGCAGGATCGCGACCGGTTCGTCGCGGTCGTGCTGCGCCATGAGGTCGACTATCGCGGCAATGTCCGGGCGGGAGACGAGGTCAGTGCGATCACCTGGGTCGTCCGAGCGCCGCGGGGTGCCCGCTATGCACGATGTGTCGAATTCCATGCCGAAGACGGCCGGACGATCGTCGCCTCGCTGACCCAATGGGCCCTGGTCGATCGGGAAACCGGCAAGCTGGCCCGCGTCCCGGTGGAGGTGGCGGCTCCGTTTCTAAGTGACGATACCGCGCAGAAGGAAATTGGATGAGCGATATCAGGAAAGTGGCGGTTCTCGGCACGGGAGTCCTCGGGAGCCAGATCGCCTTCCAGACGGCCTATAGCGGCTTCGATGTTGTCGCCTACGACATCAGCGAGGAAGCGCTCGAACAGGCGCGCGCACGGCTGGCGGCGCTCGTCGAAACCTACACGAACGAGGTGTCGGGCGCGGCTGGCGGCAAGGCGGCCGGGGCGCTCAAGCGGATCGCTCTGCTGAGCGATCTCGGCGCGGCCGTCGCGGACGCGGACCTCGTGATCGAGGCGGTTCCGGAGGTTCTTTCGATCAAGCAGGCGCTCTACGAGAAACTGGCGGGGCTCGCGCCGGACAGGACGATCTCCGCCACCAATAGCTCGACCCTGCTGCCGAGCGACCTGAAGGCTTACACCGGCCGACCGGACCGGTTTCTGGCGCTGCACTTCGCCAACAGCATCTGGAAGTTCAACACCGCCGAGGTGATGGGCACGGACGACACCGATCCGGCCGTGTTCGATGCCCTGATCGCCTTCGCCTCCGCCATCGGCATGGTGCCGATCCCGGTGCGCAAGGAGAAAGCGGGTTACGTCCTCAATTCGCTTTTGGTGCCGCTCCTGAACGCGGCCGCCGATCTGGCGGCCGGCGGCTATGCCGAGCCGGAAGATGTCGACAAGGTCTGGCGGATCGCCACCGGCGCGCCGATGGGGCCGTTCCAGATCAACGACATCATCGGATTGAACACCCCCTACAACATCCTCTCGCATGGCGACGAGCATGCTCAGTCGCTCGCCGCCTGGCTGAAGGAAAACTACATCGACAAGGGCAGGCTCGGCATCGCCTCGGGCGAAGGCTTCTACAGCTACAAGCCCTCCGCAGACTGATCCCAACAAGAAGAACAGGAGTTCGCCATGCACTATAGCAGCGGAAACTATGAAGCCTTCGTGCGTCCCCGCAAGCCCGAGGGCGCCGACAAGAAGACGGCCTGGTTTGTCGGTTCGGGGCTGGCGGGGCTTGCCGGCGCGGCCTTCCTGATCCGCGACGGCGGCGTTTCCGGCGACCGCATCACCATCCTTGAAGAGCTGGAAATCCCTGGTGGCGCGCTCGATGGTCTGGACGTGCCCGAAAAGGGCTTCGTCATTCGCGGCGGCCGCGAAATGGAAGAACATTTCGAGTGCCTGTGGGACCTTTATCGCTCGATCCCCTCGCTGGAGATCGAGGACGCCAGCGTGCTCGACGAGTTCTACCGGCTCAACAAGGACGATCCCAACTTTTCGCTCCAGCGCACGACGCAGAACCAGGGCCAGGACGTGCCCGACAAAGCGCTGTTGACGCTAAACGACAAGGCCCAGAAGGACCTGCTCTCGGTCTTCCTCGCGACGCGCGAGGAGATGGAGAACAAGCGTATCAACGAGGTCTTCGGCGAAGACTTCCTCAAAAGCAATTTCTGGCTCTACTGGCGCACCATGTTCGCCTTCGAGGAATGGCATTCCGCGCTGGAGATGAAGCTCTACCTGCACCGCTTCATCCATCATATCGGCAGTCTCGCCGACTTCTCCTCGCTCAAGTTCAACCGCTATAACCAGTATGAATCGATGGTCCTGCCGCTGGTGAAGTGGCTGACCGATCACGGCGTCACGTTCCGCTACGGCGTCGAGGTCACCGATGTCGATTTCGACATCCAGCCCGGCCGCAAGCAAGCGACCCGCATTCATTGGAAAGAGCGCGGCGTCGAAGGCGTCGTCGATCTCGGGCCAGACGATCTCGTCTTCATCACGATCGGCTCGCTGACCGAGAATTCCGACAATGGCGACCACAGGACGCCGGCGAAGCTCAATGAAGGACCGGCGCCGGCCTGGGACCTGTGGCGCCGCATCGCCGCGAAGGATCCGGCCTTCGGCCGCCCCGACGTGTTCGGCGCCCATATCCCGGAGACGAAATGGGCCTCCGCCTCCATCACTGCCCTCGACGCCCGCATTCCGGCCTATGTCGAGAAGATCACCAAGCGGAACCCCTTTACCGGCAAGATCGTCTCCGCCGGTATCGTCACGGTGAAGGACTCGGCGTGGCTGCTGAGCTGGACGGTTCATCGCCAGCCGCATTTCAAGAAGCAGCCCAAAGATCAGATGATCGCCTGGTTCTACGCGCTCTTTGTCGATTGCCCCGGCGACTTCGTGAAGAAGCCGATGCAGGAATGCACCGGTGAGGAGATCACCCAGGAATGGCTCTATCACCTCGGCGTGCCGGTCGAGGACATTCCCGAACTCGCGGCATCCGGCGCCAGCACCGTTCCCACGATGATGCCCTATATTACTGCCTTCTTCATGCCGCGCCAGGCGGGTGACCGGCCGGACGTGGTGCCGGAGGGCGCGGTCAACTTCGCCTTCATCGGCCAGTTCGCGGAATCGAAGCAGCGGGACTGCATCTTCACCACGGAATATTCGGTGAGAACCCCGATGGAGGCCGTCTACACGCTGATGAATGTCGAGCGCGGCGTGCCGGAGGTCTTCAACTCGACCTATGATATTCGTACACTTCTTGCTGCGATCGGTCCGCTGCGGGACGGCAAGGGCATCGATCTTCCCGGACCGGCCTTCCTGCGCAAGCTGCTGATGAAGAAGCTCGAAGGCACAGAGATCGCCAAGCTGCTCGAAGAGTTCCATCTGATCGAGGAGTGAACAAAGACCGGAAGGCACGCGCGGCGTGTGAAAGGTGATGAATGGCCGACGACGATCAGAAGAGCGAACGCGCCGCCGAGGTGACTGGGGCGCACGGCCATCATCACCATCATGAGCCGGACGGCGAAACGCCGTCCGGTCACGTCGACCATGATCCGGTCTGTGGCATGGTGGTCGATCCCGCCAGGACCGCTCACAAGGCTGAGTATGAAGGCGAGCGTTACGCCTTCTGCTCGGCCGGCTGTAAGGCGAAGTTCGACGCCGACCCCGTGCATTATGCAGCACGGGTAGCGTCGCCCGCCGGCACTGCGAGGTGCTGCTGCGCGAGCATGGGTCCGGTGAGCTGGTGGAGTTGTGGCGCGGAGCCGCTCTTCTCACCAAAATCAACCGCGCGGACCTGCCCGGTCAGGGACCAGCCGCCAAAGGCGGCTAAGCCAAGGTTTTGGCGACGCGCTGAGCGCGGTCCCGGACCTCACGCCCAGCGGTTTGCACGTGCAAACTCACCACGTCCGGGGCAGCCAGAACTCCACCGCGCACGGCGACAGCTTAAGTCGCTGCCGCCTTGGCGGTCCTCGCTTGCTCTGTGGGGGAGCCGCTCGACCCGCCATCCCCGTGGATTTCTGGCCAGACCGAGCCTAGCGGTCCCTGTCGGCAAGAGTGGGGCCGGTAGGGGAGGGGGCCTGGTCGTGGGCGGCATTTCGCCAGGCCTGCTCCTTGGAGACCTCGACGATCGTGCGGCCGGCCCGCAGGTGCTCGGCGACCTGGTGACGGGCCTTGTCCAGCAACCGCGCCTGAGCCTCGGCGTCATGGGCCATGGCTGATCCGACGACGGCGGCGATCTTGTCCAGATTCGCCCAGGCCGCCTGGAAGCTCCCGTCGCCACTGGCTAGCGCCGCCTCGCGGCTCATGGCCAAGAACTGCGCGGCCCGCTCAGGTCCGCGACCGTTTTCGGCCAGCTGCAGGGTCTGGATCCGCGCCAGGATCAACTGCGCCATCGGCGCGGTGTTGGCCGCCTCAAAGCCGATCCGCGAGGCCTCGTACCAGGCCGCCTGGTCCTCGGGCCGGATCGCAAATTCAAAGCCGGCACGTTCGGCCACGCCGCCGAGCCACACCCGCTGCACGCGGCCATTGCCTTCGATGAACGGATGGGCGGCGTTGATCTCGGTGATGAACTCCGCCGACTTGGCCGCAAAGGCTCCGGCGCCCAAGCCCTTCAGCTCCCCCGCCGCGCGAAAGGCGGCGAATTGCTTTTCCATCCACGGGCCGATCTGCTCGGGCGGTGCGAACGGGGTGGGGCCGCGCCCCGTCGTATAGGTCCGCTCCTGCCCGGCCCACGCATAGAGGTCCTGAAAGAGATGATGATGGATCGCCTTGAACCCGGCATAGGTCGGCTCGGCCGCCCGCGCGGGCATGCCTTCTTCGATCCGCGTATCGGTGAAGAGGCGCTCGGCGGCGTCGAGCGAGGCTGCGTCACGCAAGCCAAGCTCGTTCACCAGAACGCGGCTGTCAGGGTAGAAGACGCGCTCGAACGCGGCGCGCTCGGCCGCCTTGCGGTCGCTCACTAGGCCTTCTGGGCGAAGTAACCGCGCAGGGCGTCACGCTTCTGGGCTGGGGTTTTGCCCTCCGCGTCCAGGCGCGCCATCAGCTGGTCGGCCTGGGGATCGCGGCGCACGCCTTCGATGTCGTTGCTCGCGCTCATCTGCTCGCGGCGCCAAGCCACGTCTGCGGGATCGGATGAGGACCAACGGCCCATGGCGAAACTCCTTCGAACGCCCTCCAATATAGCACCGGGGAGGGGAGGGGGCCAGTCCAGGGGACTGGCCCGGCCGGGTCAGTATTCGCTGGCCAGCATGATGTCACAACGCGCCGAGTCAGCTCCGTGCTCCACTTGACCGGCGAGTGCTCGTCACGGTCGGGGTGATAGTAGTCGATCTTCCAAAACAGTCGCTCGCCCCATAGCTCCAGCACCCCAAAGTCGCGCTCGCCATAGGGGTCGTCGCCCTCGTCGAACGATGCGTACTGGGCCAGGGCCAAGGCCAGGGTTTTGCCGCGATCCTCTTCGACCCCGCCCTCGGCCAGCAGCGCCGCCGCGCCCCCCGTCGCCAGCCACGAGGCATTGACCGTGCGCGGCGCCTTGCGGGCCAGATCGTTGAGACGGGCGGTCTCGGCGGTGCGTTCGGCGTCGGTGGAAAAGAGCTGGGTCATCTGGGTCTCCAAGGGTTGGATGCCTTGCGCATCAACCCCTGCCCGCCGGCGAGGCGGGGGTAGCAAGGGGACGACCGGGAGAGGGGAGGGGGATCGCCCGACCTGCACGCCACCGGCGGAAGGTGGGGGACACCCCAAGGCCGGTCTTCCGCGCGCGAGGGGCCAA
>Ga0209023_10000628_pt1 | contig 52521 bp, 40 predicted proteins | sample LakOneMetagenome_FD_187468 | JGI IMG/M metagenome (GOLD analysis project Ga0209023, IMG submission 187468) | Freshwater and sediment microbial communities from Lake Erie, Canada (SPAdes) (version 2) | ecosystem: Environmental > Aquatic > Freshwater > Lentic | place: Lake Erie, Canada... | reverse complement strand
CACTTGCGAACAACTCATCGTGCCCTTGGCCCCGCCTTCGAGCCGCAACAGGATATTGGCGTCATCGTCCAGCTGCCGGCCCGGCACGAAGCGGCTCAGGTCGGCGCACAGCGACGCGATTTTCGCACCGGTGATGAACTCGACCAGGTTGTGCGCATGCGATCCGATATCGGCGACGCACCCGCCGGGACCCGAGCGGCTCGGGTCGCCGCGCCACGCGGCCTGCTTGTTCGTGGCCGGATCGATCGCGTTCATCAGCCAGCCCTGGTGATACTCGACGACAATTTTTCGTAGTTCGCCGATCTCGCCGCGTCGCACGCGTTCACGCGCCTCGCGCACCATCGGATAGCCGGTGTAGTTGTGCGTCAACGCGAACAGCAGCCCCGTGCGTTCGACGAGCTTCACGAGCGCTTCGGCATCCTGCACCGCATGGGCCAGCGGCTTGTCGCAGACGACCGGCAGGCCGGCTTCGAGGAAGGCGCGCGCGACCGGATAGTGCAGGTGATTGGGCGTCGCGACGATCGCGAAATCGATGCCGTCCGGACGCGCGGCTTCAGCGCGCGCCATCTCCTCGTATGAGTCGTAGCTGCGCTCGAGATTCCAGGCTTTGGCGCTGTCACGCGCGAGCGCGGCATCGGACGACAGCGCGCCGGCCACCACCTGCGCCTCGCCGTCGAGCTCCACCGCCATGCGGTGCACCGCGCCGATGAACGCGCCGCGGCCGCCGCCGACCAGCCCTGCGCGCAGGCGCCTGCCGTCCGTATCCTTTCTCATGAACGCCTCATGAACGATAGGCTTCGCGGCCCACGCCCTGGATCGCGATGCCCTGCGCCGCGAGCACTTCGTGCTGGAGCGCGTACATCGCGGCGGCCGCCTCGTCGATCGCTCGCGTGAAGCCCAGCGACCCGGCCAGTATCGGCGCCAGCGCGGCCTTGTCCTGCACCCGGGCGGGCGGGTACTCGTGCTCGACCACCAGGTAGGTCTTAGCCGGATCGATTGCGAGCAGTTCCCGCGCCGCCAGCTGGTGATCGAGCCAATCGACGGAGCGGTTCTGCAGGTAGGCGAGCGGATCGTGGCGCGCCGTTCCCGGCAGTTCGTGCTCGGCCAACACCGTCTGCTTCTTCCAGGCGTGCACGCGGTCACCGGGTTCCTTCGACGGCACGGCTCCGCTCCAGTCCCCGCGCTGCATCGTCTGGCCGCCGTAGCCCCAGGCCGACACGCCGCGTGAATCGATCACTTGGCCTTTCACGTGGAAACCACCGATCAGGAAGTTGTAGCCGGAGTCCTTGAGGAACTGGAACACCGAGCGCGAATCCTGTCCCATCAGGATCGCGTGCGAGGGATCGTAATGGATGCGGAACTGATCACCGACGCCGTGCCGCTCGCAGATTCGATGCAGGGCGATCCAGGGGCCGGGCGCGTAGGCGATGTTGTTGTGCCACTTGTCCGTGATGTTCCAGCCGGGCATCGGGCATTGCTCGATACGGTACGTCAGGCCGCGCGCCTTGGCCTCCCTGAGCAGCGGGATGAAACTCTGCTCGAACATGGCGAGGTTCGCGTCCATCTCGAGTTGCGGGTTGCGGCCGACGAAACCGCACACCGCGTCGGTTTCGAGCAGCACCGCGGCATCGAACACCCGCAACATGAACTCGTGCTTCTGGCGTCGCAAGGCATCGTCGGCCACCAGCATGTTGTCGAAGTACGCCAGGTCGGAAAGCCCCACGCCACACTCGCGCATCGCCGCGTGCACGCGCTTTGCGCGCTCGCGGGTAAACGGCGTGCGCAAATCGAGCGTATTCGCAACAGGATCGAGCATCGCGGCGGCCGGCACGTCGCTCATAGAGGGATGCAGCGCGGACGACAACTGGATATTCGGGCTGCCGACTTCGCGCGCGAACGCCAGCCACTCTTCGACCGCGAGGTCAGGGTCGGCGTCGCGCCGCTCCCGAGGCGTCAACTCCTGCAACGCCGCCGTCAGCAGGCTCAATTGCATCGGCCGCGGCGCGAACTGTCGGATCGGCGCGCTCAAGCGCTCGCCGCCGCGCTGCGCACGCGCTCATTGCGGAAGACAAGCGCGAACAGCGCCGCCACGGCCAGCGCGAAGGCCGCCGGAAACAGCCAGATGCCGGCCCAATCATGCCCACCCTGCGACACATGGCGACCGGCGACCTGCCCTGCAATCCAGAAACCGGCCAGCATGCCGACGCCGTACGTCGCCAGCGTGATCATGCCCTGCGCGGCGCTCTTGCTGCGTTCGCCCGCACGGGCGTCCGTGTAGATCTGCCCGGAGACGAAGAAGAAGTCATAGCACACGCCGTGCAGCGCGATGCCGACGAGCAGCATCCACGCCAGCGATTGCGGGTTGCCGTGCGCGAACAGGAAATAGCGCAGCGCCCAGGCGAGCATGCCGACCAGCAGGGTCAGCTTCATGCCGGCGCGCATCAGGAACCACGGCAGCAGCAGCATGAACAGCACCTCGGAAATCTGCCCGAGCGTCTGCTTGCCGGTGGCGTTGGCGAGGTGAGTCTCGGTCAGGAACAGGTTCGCGTACTGGTAGTAGAACGCCAGCGGCACGCACACCAGGATCGAAGCCACGAAGAACAGCAGGTAGTTTCGGTCCTTGAGCAGCGACAGTGCATCGAGGCCCAGCAGGTCGCCCAGGCTGACGCGCTCGCCTGCCCTCGCGCGCGGCGGCGTCCGGGGCAGCGTGAAGCTGTAGAGGCCGAGCAGCAGCGAAGCCGCCGCGCACATCGTGAACGTGTATCGAAGCGAGCCGCTGGCCAACGCGGCCGGCGCGTCCCACGAGAACACGTAGCTGATCGCCAGTCCCGCGACGATCCACCCGATCGTTCCCCACAGCCGGATCTTCGAGAAATGCCGCGACGGGTCATCCATCTGCCGGAAGGAGATGGCATTGACCAGCGCCAGCGTCGGCATATAGAGAATCATGTAGCCGAGCAGGTACGGATAGAATCCATCGAAGCTGCGCGCGGTCGACAGCTCGTACAACAACGCCGCGCCGGCCAGGTGCAGCACGCCCAGCAGCCGCTCGGCGTTGACATACCGATCGGCGATGAGTCCGACGACGAACGGCGCGATGATCGCACCCCACGATTGCGTGGAGTAGGCGAGCGCGCTCTGCGCGCCGGTGGCGGCCAGGTTGGCCGCGAGGTAGCTGCCCATCGTGACGAACCATCCGCCCCAGATGAAGAACTGCAGCCACATCATCACGGAAAGGCGGATCTTCAGGCCGGCATTCATGCGGCAACCGAGGGCATCACGGCAGCCCCAGCCGCGCCAGCAACTCCTGGGGAGGCCCGTCGAAACGCGCGAGCGCCACGTTGCCGACGTAGCCGAGGTCGTTGCGGCCGACGGGGGTCGAGTAGAACGCGCCGGCCGTCAGGTCACGAAAGCGCGAAAAGAACTGGGCAGCTTCCCTTCGTTCGGGCGCCGCACGCGATGGATCGCAGATGTCTTCGCACAGGGAATACTGCTCGGCAGCCGTGAGATCCACGAAGGCCTTGCCACCGCGTCGCAAGGCCTCGGCATCGATCCAGGCGAATCCGGCCACCACGATCGCGCGGTCGCGGCGATGCTCGGCGTACGGCGCACTCAACCACTCGTCGATGAAATCGACCGCGCCCACCGAGGAGGCACTCGGTGATTTCTCGTCGGCCGGAATGATGATGTCGGCCATCACGCCCGCAAGCCGGCGCTGATGCGCGTCGAGCACCAGTGGCCACAACTCGCCGGGATGGTAGGTCTTCAGCAGCTCGGGATCCGTACCGTAGCCGCGCGCTTCCGATGACGCAGCTGAAGGCGCAGCGCCCGCGGCGCCGCCGACCTTCGCCAGTGGCCAGGCGGCGCCCGCCGCCAGCACCCACTTGATCGTCGTGCGCCGGTCCATCACAACTCCTTGCGCCGCATGCGCCCGAGGATGTGGTCGGCCGCTCGCCATGCGAGGGCCATGATCGTCAGCGTCGGATTCTTGTCCGCGTTCGAGGCGAACACGGCGCCGTCGGTGACGAACAGGTTCTGGACGTCCCACGCCTGGCACCACTGGTTCGTCACTGACGAAGCGGCATCCGCGCCCATGATGGCGCCGCCGACTTCGTGGATGATCGAACCGCCCGGCGCGATGGCCTTCGCGCCATCGGTCTGCGCGGGCTGCTGCATGCGGCCGCCCATGGCGTCGATGATGTCGGCGAAGGTCTTCTGCATGTGCGCGGCCTGGCGGCGCTCGTGATCGGACCAGCCCCAATGGAACCGCAGCACCGGGATGCCCCACCTGTCCTTCAGGCTCCCGTCGATCTCGCAGAACGATTGCTCGTTGGGAATCATCTCGCCGCGGCCGGCGAAATACACGAACGAACCGTAGTAGCGGCGCACGTCCTGCTTGAATTTCGCGCCAAAGCTCCCGCCGGTGAGCCATTCCATGCCGGCGCCGGTGTCGTGCCCCGGCATGCCCTTGCCGCCGCCGAACTCGATGTGATAGCCGCGCGCGAAGCCCAACTGGCCGGCGTGTTGCTCTTTATATAGCCACCAGGGCACGTACATCTGGTCGCCGCCGGCGGCGTCCTCATTGAGCGGCGGCAGGTTCTCGAGCAGCGGAATCTGCCCGTCGACGCTGCTGCCGACCGTATCCATCAGGTAGCGCCCCACCTTGCCGCTCGAATTCGCCAGGCCTTGCGGGAATCGCGCGCTCTTCGAGTTGAGCAGGATGCGCACCGATTCGCAGGCGCTGGCCGCGAGCACCACCACCCGCGCGGCGACGTGCCGCTGCTTGCCGGTCAGGCGGTCGATGAAATTCACGCCGCTCGCACGCCCGTCGCGACCCAACGTGATCTCATGGACCATCGCGTCGGTGCGGATGTCGAGGTTGCCGGTGGCCAGCGCCGGCGGCAGATGCACGGTCGTCGATTGGTAATTGGCGCGGATCGCGCAGCCGCGCCCGCACGGCGTCGCCCAGATGCAGGCCGAGCGGTTGCGCATGTCCGCCGCGAGGATTTTCTGCGCCTTCAAATTGCCGGGATGCAATCGCGCCGGCGTTCGCTCGAAATCGAGCGGCCGCGTCAGCACCGCGCGGTGGCCGGGCACCACTGGAATGCCGAGTCGCTTCGCGCGCTGCCGGATGAGCCAATCGCTGACCAACGGGCTCGGCGGCGGCAGCAGGCAACCGGGTGGCGAATCCGGCGTGTTCTCGAGGCCTTCGTTCGACCCGTAGACGCCGATCAGCATCTCGACCTTGTCGTAGTAAGGCGCGATGTCGTCATAACCGATCGGCCAGTCGAAGCCGAGCCCATCGCGGCTGTACGGCTTGAAATCGTAGGGACCGTTGCGCAGCGAAATGCGGCCCCAGTGATTGGTGCGCCCGCCGAGCATGCGCGCGCGCCACCATTCGAAACGACCCGCGTCGTCTTCGCTGGCGCGCGCATAGGGTTCGCCCGGAACCTGCCAGCCACCGTCCACGGTGGCATCGTAGAAACCGAAAGGCTTGTCCGGCGTGTCGGCGCCGGCGAGCGGCGCCTGGTCCGGCGTGTGGAACATCGGCGTTTCGGCCTCGGGCACGTACTTGCGGCCCGCCTCGAGCATGAGGACCTTCGCGCCGTCCATGCAGAGCGTGTAGGCCGACTGTCCGCCCGCAGCACCGGAACCGACGACCACCACGTCGTAGGCGCTGCGTTGGGTTCGATCGGAAACAAAAGGCATGCGTGGAAGTTATACGTTTCCGCGCTCGCCGCACAAGCGGCCGCTGGAAATCGTGGAGTCCGCGACGCGCTTGCGCTAGATTCGATCGCGTGGGCGAGACTGCACTCCACGGGGTCGATATGACCCGCCGCCGCATGTTGGCCGGCGGCCTGGCCGTCATGGCGGCTGCGACGCGCGGCGCGGCCGCCGGGTCCGCGCCGCGGAGCCTGGGCCACGGCGCGGCGCGATGGCCCTGCGGCGTGCAACTGTATTCGGTGGCCGCGGAGCTCGCCGCCGACCTGCCCGGCACGCTGGGCGCGCTCAAGAGCCGCGGCTACGAAGTCGTCGAAACGGCCGGATTGCTGGGCCTCGGCGCCCGCCAATTGCGCACGCGCATCGAGGATGCGGGGCTTGAGTGCCGCAGCATGCACACCGGCATGGCGGACCTCGTCGGCCAACTCGAGCAGACCGTGCAGGTTGCGCTCGACCTGGGCGCCACCTGGTTGGTGTGCGCATCGCCGCAACCGCCGCAGCCGCTCGATCCACGGCAGGACTGGGTGGCCGCGATGATCGGCGCGATGACACTCGACGCCTGGAAAACCAATGCGGCGCATCTGGCGCACATCGCGCCGGTGGTCGCGCGCGCGGGACTCAAGCTCGCGTACCACAACCATCCGATGGAATTTGCCGATCTCGGCGGCGGCACCTGCGGCTACGACCTGCTCGTCGCCGCGACGTCTGCGCAGGAGCTGCGATTGGAGCTGGACCTGGGCTGGGTGCTCGTCGGCGGACGCGACCCGGCGTCAATGATCCGGAAATATGCCGGTCGCGTCGACCTGCTGCACGTCAAGGACATGGTCAAGGACGCAGGCAGCGCCACCGGATACCGATCGGTCGAAGTCGGCTCGGGATTGATCGACTGGCGCGCGGTTTTCGAGGCCGCGCACGCGGCGAATTTGCAGGGCTACTTCGTCGAGCAGGAAGCGCCGTTCAAGCGGCCGATACTCGAGTCGCTGGCGATGAGTCGCGAGTACCTGCGCACGGTTTGAGTGACGCCCTTCAGGTTCCGCCGCCCCGCACCGTGAACAGCACGCGGTCGACGGCACGGCCGTTGGCATCCTCGAGCGTCAGGCGATAGGCCCCCGCCTTCGGTGTCCACAAATGCGGTTTCGCAGCGGCGCCCAGGTCGATGTCGTTCAGCTTGAGCCGCATCGACGCATCCGCGCTGCCGGCCGCGAGCAGCACTTTCTGGCTCGCTTCAGGGATGTCGGGATCCAGCGCGATCACGACGCCATTCGCGGGACTCTGGATCGCGGGCTGCCCGCCATCCTGCACGACGGTATCGGCCTGGCCCACCGTGGCATAACCGGCATCGGCGCCGCGCAGGAACCATTCGTGCCGCTCCGACTCGACCCTCGGCGTGAAACGCACGGCCCGGCTCTCGACCGACAGCGGTGGCGTCGGTGACACGTCGGCCGTCGAATCGAGCGCCACCATCAGGTCGTGCCAGATCGGCGCGGCGCCCGATACGCCACTCACTTCGTGCATCGAATCGCCTTCGAAATTACCCACCCACACCGCGACCGTGTAGCGCGCCGAAAACCCGATGCACCAGTTGTCACGCATGTCTTCGCTCGTGCCGGTCTTGGCGGCGCTCCAGTGCGGCGTCTTGAGCTGGTTGTCCAGCCCGAACGTGATCGCGCGCGCCTGCGGATCGGCCAGGATGTCGCCGATGACGAAGCTTGCGTCCTTCGCCAGCACCGGTCGGACAGCGCCCGATTCATGCGGCGCCGAGGCCGGCGCGAGCGTCAGCGGCCGCGCGATGCCATCGGACGCCAGCGCCCGATAGGCCGCGGCCTGCTGCCACAGCGAGACTTCGGCCGAGCCGAGTGCCAGCGCGAATCCGTAGAAGTTGGCATCCTGCCGCACATCGGCATAGCCCAGCGCGCGCAGGCGTTCGAGGAATGGATCAATGCCCACCAGCACCAGCGTGCGCACGGCGGGAATGTTCAAGGATCCGGCGAGCGCGGTTCGCACGCTGACCGGCCCCTTGAAGTCGTGTTCGTAGTCCTGCGGGATGTACACGCCACTGGCGGTGTCGAGGCTCAGCGGCGCGTCGTCCAGCAGCGAGGCCGCCGTGAGATAGCGGCGCTCCAGCGCCAGCTCGTACAGGAATGGCTTCAGCGTCGAGCCCGCTTGCCTGAGCGCCTGCACGCCGTCCACTTCGCGCAAACGGGAATTCAGTCCGGCCGATCCCACGTAGGCGAGCACTTCACCGGTCGCATTGTCGACGACGATGGCCGCGCCATCCCGCACGTTTCGCGCGGACAGCACCGCCAGCCGTTCCGACACGCTCTTGACCGCGAGCGCCTGCAGGCGCGCATCGAGCGTGGTCACGCGGCGTTCGCCGGGCACGGTGAGCAGGCGATGCGCCAGCTGTGGCGCCAGGTGCGCGTCGTTGCCCATCGGCACATGCCGCGCCAACAGCGCGTCGACCGCCAGCGTGATGCCCGCGCAGGTCGCCTGCGGCTCGAGCGCGCGACCGCGCGCGCAGGCGCGCCGCTCCAGCGTCGCGCGCGGCGCGTCCGGATCGGGCAGCAAGGCGGCGAGCGCCACGCTCTCGTCACGCGTCAGCGCTTCCGGTCCCTTGTCCAGCAGTCTCGCCGTGGCAGCCGCGATGCCCTGCACATCACCCTGGTATCCCAGCAGGTTCACGTAGGCCTCGAGGATGTCGTGCTTGCTCCAGTGGCGCTCCAACGCGAGCGCCATGCGAATCTGGCCCAGCTTCTCCGCGAACGCAGCCACTCCATGGGCCCGGGGCGCGGGCCGGAGCAGCCGCGCCAGTTGCATCGTGATCGTGCTGGCGCCGCGCCGGCGCCCAAACCAAAGTTCATCGCGCACGGCGCCGGCCATCGATTCCCAGTCGACGCCGGAATGCGTGGCGAAGCGGCGATCCTCGCCGCTCGTCAGCGCGACGACGAATGCCGGCGAGATCCCTGCAAGCGGTGTCCACGCGAGCCGACGCACGTCCATGCGGATCCGGCGTGAATCGAGCACCTCGCCGTGGCGATCCAGCAGCCACGCATCCGATGGCACGTAGGCGGCGCGCATGGCTGCGACGGTCGGCACGCGCGCGGAGTATAGCCACGCCGCGATGACGCCCGCCGCGATGCCCAGCAGCGCGAGCGCACGCACGCATTGGCGCACCGCGTGCGGCCATCGCTTCATCGACCAGTGCCCCCGGCCCGCACCACGAAGGGCGCATTCGGCAATTCACCGAGCATCTCCGGCGCATACATCGCCTCGACGCGCGTGGCGGGCAGATTGAAGGTGCCGGGATTGTTGAGCCGCAACGTGTACTCCACGCTCCAGCGACCCTTGGGCACGAATCGGTAGTAGGCGCGATAACCGTCGAATCGACGCTCCTCGAACGCCAGCCACGCAACGCCCCGCGACTGCGTGCCCTGTTGCAGCAGCGCCGACTGGCCTCCCATGCCTCCGCCGAGCACGGCGGCGCCGGCCGGCGCCGGATCGTCGATGACGACCCAGCTCATGTCGGACTGCGCCTCGACATCGAGGTGCACGCGCACCACGTCGCCGCGCGTCCACGCTCCCGATTGTGCCTGCTCGATGGCGGTCACCGTGCGCGTGACCTTGAACCCGGTCGACACGGCGTGATCGAGCGGCAGCGCAGCCTGCGCGCGCACCATGACCCAGGGTGCGCCGCCCCCCGCGTGGGCAAGTTCCAGTGCCGCGGCGCCGGCCTGCCAGGGCAGCTGCACGAGCTTCGGTGGCGCGCTCTTTTCGCTTGCGCCAGGGGCAGGCCAAGTCACCGCCTGCGCCGTCGTGCCGTAGGTCACATGGGTGTCACCGGTGACCGGCGTCGTTTCGAATTGCGCGGAAAACTTCTCCATCGCCAGCACGCCCCAGGCGTTCGCGACCGTCGTGTTCCAGTGGCCCGCCTGCTGTCGGCCCAGGCTCCCGCGAACCAGCCGGGGCAGATCTTCGCGCCACGTCGGCTCGCCCAGTGCGGCGAGCACCATGCGGTTGGCATTCGAGTCGGCGGAAATCATCAGCCACCACAGGGCGTCCGTGCGCTCGGTGGAGAATCCCATCGTCGTACCCTGGAAATTCAGCCGGGCGCGCAGCTGCGCGAGCACTGCGGCGTGCAGCTCCGTCGACTTCGGGATTCCCTCGACCCGCTTCACGACGTCGTCAAGGTCGAGCAGCGCCGAGGTGGGCAACAAAGTCGGCTCGAGCGACAGGCTGTCGAGCATGGAAGCCTGCGCGGCGTCGTAGCGCGCCAGCGCGGCCACGGCCTGGAGCTTGCGCACGGACAGGTCGGCGGTGGGCAGCGCGGAATAGCGCACGACCTGGCCCTGCACGAAGCGCGTCAGCGCCGCGATCAGCCGCGTCTTGTGGGGCTCTGGAATCGCATATCCGGCTTCGTCCGCGATATCGAGCACATACGACGTGAGCGTGTCATCGCCCTGCAGCCAGTCGGACGGGAAGTACTTCAACAATCCGTCGCCGTCCAGGTACGACGGCAGGCGATCCATGATGGCATTCCAGCGAGCGACCGAACGCGCCGCCACGGCCTGCGACAGCTGCTGCTCCAGGCAATTGTAGGAGTAGAAGGCCATGTACTCGCGCACCGCGTCGAGATTGCCCACGAGGCTTGGCTGCACCGTGACCGCGAGGCCACCGCGTCCGGGCAGCGCTGCCTTCGGGATGGCCGCCGGAATCCGGATCGGGCCCGTCAGTTGCATCAACGTCGCCTGGTAGGTGCGCACCGGAAACGCCGGCTCGACCTGCTCGTTGGTGCGCACTCGATCGCGCGCGTTGCCCCCGGCTTCAACGGCGCTCACGTCCCACGCAAGGCTCGTTCGGTCCAGCGGCACCACGGCTGGCCACGCGACATCGCGCGCCGCGTGCGCTGGCAACGCGATGTCGGCGCTCGCGCCCTGCGCCCCCAGGCCCACGCTGCTGGCCTGCACATGCACGTTCATGGCCCGATCACTGGTGTTGCGAACGGTGAACGTCGCGCTGTATCGATCGCCCTCGCGAACCAGTGGCGGCAGGCCCGATTGCAGGATGAGGTCCTGCGTGCTGGCGATGCTGGTCGCGCCGGTGCCGAACAGCTGCGCCCCACCGTGCGCGATCGCCACGACCCGGAAGGAAGTCAGCGAGTCATTCAGCGGTGCCGTGATGTCAGCCTCGCCGTTGGCATCGAGCAGCACGCGCGGGTTCCAGTAGACGAGGCTGTCGAACAATTCGCGCGCCCGACCGCCCTCCCGGCCACCGCCTCCGCCGTGCGGCACCGCCTTGCGGCCGTAGTGACGCTTGCCGACCACCTGCATCTGGCCCGTGGAGGTCCACACTTCCAGGCCCCGCTGGCCCATCATCGCGGCCAGCAAGTCCCAGCTGGGATTCGGCTGCAGGTCGAGCAGCGCCTCGTCGACGACGGCCACCGCGACCTCGGTGCCGGCGGGCAACGATTGCCCGGCCGGTGCCTGCACGCGAATCTTCACCGGAACCCTGGCCCTGACCGGGAACACTTTCGACTCGGTGGCCACCTCGACCGCAAGCCGGTGCGGCTTCCAGCCCACCTTGATCATCGCCTCGCCCAGCCGATACGCGGGCTTGGTCAGGTCGACCAGCCCGGTCAGCTCTTCGCTCCGCCGCGTGCCGGGACCATCGGCGTGCGCCACGCGCCCGCGCAATGCGAGCACGGACACGAACACATCGGGCGCGTACGCATCGCGCACGGGCACCTCGATGATCGGCGCGGTGCCAGACAACGTGCGCACGAAGTGCTCGATCACGCCCTCGCGCTCCACGGTCACGAGCGCCGTGGCGCGCCGGAACGGCATGCGCACCTGCAAGCGCGCGGTCTCGCCCGCCTGGTATTCCTTTTTCTCGGGCAGCACGTCCATGCGATCTGCGCTCGTGCCGCCGAACCACCATTCATCCTTGCCCGCCACCCATACGCTGGCGGTCGCGCCACTCGCACGGCCCGCGTCATCGACGCCCTCGGCCCGCAACATCACCTGCCCCGATGCGGCCACTGCGAGATCGCAGGTCAACAAGCCCTGTGCGTCGGTCGTGCCGCTGCAGGCTTGCGGCAGCCGGGCCACCGCCTTCGTGGTTTCGTACGCATAAAACCCGCCGATCAGGCGCTTGCGATACGAGTACTGGTTGACCTGGAACAGCGACACGCGCACGGCCTGCGCGGCCTTCGGCCGTCCGCTGGCATCGAGTGCCGCGACCCGAAAGTGGATTTTTCCGGGCGTCGCCACCCAACCGTCGGTGCGAATGCCCAGCGCCACGCCCGATGACGTCAGCGACACGGTGCCGGTGCTGGTGAGGATTTCTCCATTCGCATCGGCGTATTCGAGTTCCGCCGTGAGTCGCGCATTGCCCTCGATGCGCGGCAGGTGATCCACCGTGACACGCGCCGCGCCATTGGCATCGAGCGTCAGCGGAATGGTGCGCAAGCGCGCCGATTGCGGTGCGGACCCGTCGGAGTCTTCCTCGTCATCGAGGTCCGCGGCGCTTCCGCCGCTCGATGTAACGCCCTCGCGAATCGACTCGCCGCCAAAAGTGTAGTCGTCATAGCCGTCGTAGCTGGCGGGCATCGGCTCGACCTGCGTGCGCAGTTTCACGGGCAGGCCGCCCGCGCCACCACCCGACAGATAGGCCACGTGCATATCGAGGTTCACGGCCGCAGGTGCGACCTGGCGACCGGCGGGGCCGACGACACTGCCGCGCATGGACGGCAGTCGAAATTCACCCACCTTGAATCGCCCGCTCGCCGCGCCGTCGATCGTGACCTGGTAGTCGCCGAGCCTGGCTTCCCTGGGAATGACCCAGGTATTCGTGCCGACACCGCCCGCATCGAAACGGGCGGTCAACGCGAATCGTTCCTCGCCGCCTTCATGCACGATGTCGATCTTGTGCTTGCCCGCACCCCCGGCGGTGAACTCCACGCCACTGCGTCGATGCTCGCGCAGGAAATGCTTCATCGAAACGGTTTCGCCCGGGCGGAACAGCGCACGGTCGAACACCGTGTGCGCAATGGATTTCTCATTGATGGAACCGACCGGCAACGAGAAATCGTAGGGCCCGATGCCCTGCCCCCAGTTGCTGGACGTGAAACTGAAGTCGTCGCCCAGCTGCGCCAGCGCCAGCAAAGGTCGTTGCCACTGGCAATTGCCGTAGTTCGTCGGCGTGCCCATCGATTCGTCGATGAACGCCGCGCCGTCCACATCGGTGCGACCGCGCCAGATCGTCTCGCCGCTGCAGGGGTCCGCGACGACAACGGAGGCTCCCGCCACCGGTTGTCCGCTCGACAAAGATGTCACCCACACGAGCGAGGATTCGCGTCCCCACTTGAGGTGCACCGCCAGGTCCGTGACCAGCGCCGCGGTCGCCACGTGGCGCACCTTGCCTTCGCCCATCAGCGCGGCGCCCAGCAGCGGACTCTTCAGCTCGACGACGTAGAAACCGGTCTGGCGCAGCGGGATGCCGACCACTTCCGTTTCCTTCGGCGCGAGTGGCTTGGCGATCTCGAGCTCGCGAGTGGCCTCGTTGGCCTGGAAGAGCGATTTCGCACCGGTCGTATCCACCCACACGCGATCGTCGCTGACGCCGGCCAGCTCCGACTCGACATCGGCCAGCCTGGTCTTCAGTCCGGCTTTTTCTTCGGCACTCAGCTCGCGCCATTCACCGCTGGGTTGCTCGGCCTGCTCGACGCGATCGAGCCAGGCAGCAATGGCTTTCGGATCGGCATCGAGTCGCAGCACCTTGCCGTCAATCGAACTGATCGCCGCGGCGAGCCGCGGCTCCACGTTGCGCAGCGTGACTGGCAGAACGCCGCCTTCCTTCGCTTCGAGGATCCCGAACGTGCCGCTGAACTTCGCCAACGGCGGGTAGCCATCGACGCGCAACGAGAGTGGAAAGCGCCCGGCGTTCTCGGCGGGGCGGCCGGCATCGTCCGCCAGCGCAGCCGGCAGCGAGACTTTCAACGCCACGGATGCGGGGAACGGCGCGTCAAAGCGGATGCCATCGACGGTGGGCGATTGCGCGGGCGCATCGGTCTGCGCGGCATAGGAATGCCCGGATGGATCCGTCAGGCGCACGGCCAGCGCCAGCGCGCGAGGCACCGGCGAGCTGAACACCACCTGGATCGGCATGATCGGCAGGCAGCCCGCGCGGGGGTTCGAGCGCGTGCACTCGACCTGCGCCGTGAAGGCCGGTCGCACGCGGAACGCCAGTGGCTGGTCATCGTGCGTGGTGGCGCCGGACATCGTCGCGATCCCGGGACCCCAGTGCAGCAGGACCGCCGTCGCGGGCGGCAGCACGCGCCGGCATTGCACGACGGTGATCACCTCGTCGCGCTTTTCCATGGCGCGATTGCGCACGCGCGCGAACGACTCTTCGCCGTTCTTCCACAGGAACTGCAGGTAGTCGAATCCCAGCGCCTGCCGCTGTGCGAGCACGGCGGTACGCTCATCGCCGACCAGCACGCGCAGCGGGATGCGTTCGCCGGCTCCATCGATGGCGCACCATGCGTTCTTTTCGATCGATGCGCGGTCGGCCGGCGCGTCGAGACGCAGCAGGAAGACCTGGTTCTCGTCGATGGCGGCCCATCCTTCGCGCGGGAGCGATGCCGTCACGGCGGGTCCGCCGGTGTCGAACGCAAACGTTCGCGGTCCCGCCACGGCAACACCCGCCACCGACCGCGTCGTCGCGGCCAGCGTGAACTGGCAGCGCAGTCCGGCGTCGAGATCGCCATCGAAGTCGTACACCCAGTTGCGGGTGTCGGCCCAGCGTCCCTTGCCGGGGGCCGCGCAATCCACGTTGAACGGATCGGCGAGCCAGGGATCGCCCAAGCGCACCATGTCCGTGCTGAACCGCGCGGTCACCTGTCGCACTTTCTTCGCCGTGCCTTCGGGCGAGAACAGCTCGACGCGCGGCGCCGCGGTCGGCACGCTCGATGCCGGCGCTGCCGCCCACGCGATGCCAGCCCCCGCCGCCCACAGGCTCGCAACGGCCGTCGCAATCCACGATGTCCTGGTTTCAGTGCACTTCAATCGCATGGCTACCCCCGGTTGGTGGCCATTATCCCCGGGTGGCAGCGCCGCATCCCCTCGATTTCGTGGAGATTGCGTGTGAAGCGGATGGAATATCGGCCACGCCGGTGGCGTCACGCACCGGCCGGCAGCCGCGAAGGGGCCATTACATCCGCGTGGATTCGAACGATCGGGCGCTGAGGCGCACGCCGTACACCGGTCCCGCGGCGCTCCCGTCGCGCGGCACGATGCGCAGGCGCACGCTGGGCTTGCCCGTCGTCAATGCGGCATCGAGCGGGTAATCCACTTCGAAGAATAGCCCGCGCGGATCGCTGTCGAGGTGCTGGGTCGCAATCCGGCTGCCGTCGAGCAGCAGGTCGAAGTCGCGCGCGTGCTCGTCGCTCCAGTAAGTCGCCTGCAGCACCAGCGGCCCGGGCGCACAGCGGAGCGTGAACTCCATGAATCCGCCCGAGCGCGCATCGCGCCCGTGACGCCCTCGGTACGCCACCGGATACGACCGATCGCTCGAGAGCGCATGCTCGTGCTCGGCTTGCGCATCACCCAATCGCAGCACATCGACCGCACGCGCATCGGCCTCCTGCTGCCGCGCGCGTTCGGCCTGCCACGCCGCGCTCTGTTGCGCCCAGTCCTGCGCCGTGCCGACGTGGAAGTAGACTGCGCTGCGGCGGCGGTACTGCCGGTAGAACGGCACGAATTCCAGGTCGGCGGGACGCGCCACGCCCTGCGTGCCGTAGCGAGCCTGCGCGATGTCCTTCGCGACGAACCCGTGGAGCGGTGCGTCGCCGACCAGCGCCGGATCCGCGTCATGCCATTCCGCGCTCGCCTCGCCGAGGTCGGCGGCGAGCACCAGCGGGCCGCGCAGCACGGCCACCGTGCTGGCATCGCCGGACAGGGCCTCGGTGCGCAACGCGAGCGGCAACGACAGCGCGACGCGATCGCCGGCGCGCCATGTGCGCTCGACGATCGCGTACCCCCGCTCGAGTTTCGGCGCCACGAGGCTGTCGTTGACCCGCACCGTCGCGTCCCCGCCCGCCCACGCCGGAATGCGCAACGCCAGCGCGAAGCGACCGTCGCGCACCTCGCGCAGCGCCAGGCGAACCTCGGGCTCGAATGGATAGCGCGTGTCGAGTTCGATGCGCGCGCCGCGCGCGGCCCAGTGGGCCTCCGCCGGAATGTAGAGGTTCACGTACAGCCGATCGTCTTGGCCTTCCCAGAAAATGGAATCGCCGTGCTTGGCGTGGCTTTCCATGCCGGTTCCGACGCAACACCAGAACGGGTTGTCGTCGGGGTTGGAATACTCACGCGCCGCGCCGCTCATCAACGGCATCATGTACGCGAAGCCGCCGGTCTGCGGATCGAGCGCCGCCATCACATGGTTCAGGTGCGCGCGCTCGTAGTAGTCGAACAGCGCGCCGTCGGGCGCCCACGACCAGAGCCGCCGCGTGAGCTTGAGCATGTTGTAGGTGTTGCAGTGCTCGCAGGTCTGCTCGCTGACGTGCGCGGCGAGCGCATCCGGCGCTGAAAAACTCTCGCGGTCCGAATTGCCGCCGATGACATAGCTGTGGTGGGTCGTGACCGCCTGCCAGAAGTAGCGAGCGGCGGTCGCGCCGGTTTCGCTCCCGGTGATTTCATGCAAACGCGCGAGCCCCAGCAGCTTGGGCACCTGCGTGTTGGCGTGCACATCCGCGAGCTGGTCGTCGCGCCGCTCGAGTGGTCCGATGACCCGCTCGTCGCGCAGCCGCTCGGCCATGCGCAGCCAGCGCCGTTCGCCGGTGCGCACATGCAATTCCGCGTAGCTCTCGTTGAGGCCCCCGTACTCGCAGGCCAGCACCTGCTGCAGCTGCGCAGCCGTGAGGGGCGCGAACACACGCTCGAAGTAAGCGGCGAAGCGGCTCGCGACGGCCAGCGCACGCGGGTTGTCGAACGCCGCATGCGCATCGAGCAGGCCCGCGAGGATCTTGTGCACCGTGTAGAGCGGCGACCACGATCCGTTGAGGTCGAAGCCGCTGGCGCGGATCTGGCCGCGCGCGATCTCGCCGAAGATCTCCTCGCCGTCGACCACGGTGCCATCCGCCCGGCGGCGCCCCAACGCACCGACGTAGCCGCTGCCGCGGCGGCGCTGCACCAGCGCGAGCTCGGCCACGATGTAGGCGGCGCGGCGCCGCATTTCCGCATCGCCGGTCTGCTGCCCGCACAAGGCGAGCGCCGAGAGGTAGTGTCCCAGGCTGTGGCCGGCCAGCGTGTCGGACTCCCAGCCGCCGTAGACCGGCGCCTTCGCGGGCATTCCGGCATAGACGCGAAAATTGTGCAGCAACCGGTCGGGCTCGATCCGGTGCAGCGTCAGGCGGTTGACCTCGACGGCCGTCGCGTAATCGGAGGGACGCAGGCGCACGGCCCGCAACGGCAACGGCCGCGCACGCGGCACGGACTGTCGCTGCGACTCCGCTCCGAGCGGCGCCTGGATGTTCGCGCGCGCCGCGGCCGCGGCCGCGAGCGCAGCGCCACCGAGCAGCACCTGGCGGCGGTCGAGCAGGCGTCGCATCAACGCAGGCGCCGGTGCATCGATCAGCCCACCATGTGTTCCAGCTCGGTGCCGCGCGTCTCGTGCACGAGCTTGGCGACGAATGCGATCGACACGAAGGCACAGGCCGCGTAGAAACCGTAGGTAATCGGCAAGCCAATGGCCTTGGCCAGCATCGGGAAGCTGACGCTGACCAGGAAATTTGCGGTCCACTGCGCCGCGCCGCTGACGGCGAGCGCCGATCCGCGAATCTGGTTCGGGAACATTTCTCCGAGCATCACCCACATCACCGGGCCCCAGCTCAGGTTGAAGGATACAACATAAAGATTCGCGCAAATCAGCGCGAGCAATCCGACGTTGGGATCAAGATGCAGCTTGTCGTTGACGAGTGCGCCGCTGCCAAACGCGACGGCCATGATGCTGAGCGTGATCGCCATGCCGATCGAGCCGATCAGCAGCAACGGCCGGCGCCCGATGCGGTCGATCAGGAAAATCGCCAGCACGCAGGCGGCCACCGACAGCAGGCCGCTGACCACGTTGATCTTCAGCGAGTCCGCCTCGCTGAAGCCCACCGCCTGCCACAGCACCGCGCCGTAGTAGAACACCACGTTGATGCCCACCAGCTGCTGGAATGTCGCGAGCCCAATGCCGACCCAGACGATCTTGCGCAGTCGCCCGGAATTTTTGTCGATCAAATCGGAAAACCGGGGCTGGTGATCGGCCGCGAGCGTCTGCTGGATCTCGCCGGTCTTGCGCGCGGCCGCGGTCGGGCCCAGCAGCCGCGCCAGCACGGCGTTGGCCTCGGCAGTCCGCCCGCGCGCCACCAGGAAGCGCGGGCTCTCGGGAATCAGCAGCAGCGTGCACAGGAAAATGCCGGCCGGCAGCACCTGCATCCAGAACATCCAGCGCCAGGCGGGAAAGCCGAGCCACAGGCTGGCGGTCGACAAGCCCGCGTTGCGCGCCAGGAAATAGTTGGCGAGGAATGCGCCTGTCAGGCCGGCGATGATCATGACCTGCTGCAGGCTCGAGAGCCGCCCGCGCATGTGTGCCGGCGTCACTTCGCTGATGTAGGCCGGCGACAGCACGCTGGCGGCGCCGACGCCGACGCCGGCCGCGAAGCGCGCGATGATCATCATCAGCGCCGAACTCGCCGCGCCGGAGCCGAGCGCGCTCAGGATGAACAGCAGCGCGGCGGCCTGCATGACCTTTCGGCGTCCCCAGACATCGGCCAATCGCCCGGCCATGAACGCACCGACCGCGCAACCGGGCAGCAGCGCGCTGACCGTGACGCCGAGGCCCGCCGGACTGAGCCCGAAGGTACTGCGCAGGCCTTCCTGCGTGCCGTTGATGACGCCGCTGTCATATCCGAACATGAATCCGCCGATCGTGGCGACGCCCACGATCGCGGCAATCAAAGGCAGGTTGGTGCCATCATGCGCAATCTTGTTCACTTGATTCCCCCGTGTGTCTGGGCATGGTAGCGCTACCGGTCAAGCCATGAAAGTCTGGTCGTGGGATACCGCTCGATGGGCGCGGCCGCCACGATTCAGGGCGGAGCCGAGGATTCCCGTTTGATGAGGCTGAAATTCACGTACTGCTCGAGCGGCTCGAGCGACTGGCCGAACCGCCGCAGGCGGATCTCCTCCAGCAGCAATTCCGTCGCCTGCCGCGCCATGGCGGCCACCGGCTGCCGGACCGTCGTCAATGCGGGCCAGATCGTCGTCGCGAGCCTCGTGTCGTCGAATCCGACGATCGAGATTTCGCGGGGCACATCGAGGCGATGCCGGTGCGCGATTGCGATTGCCGCCGCGGCCATGTCGTCGTTGCTGGCAAAAATGGCCGTCGGTCGCTCGGCAAGGCCGAGCAGCCGCTGCGCCGCCTCCAGGCCGGAGCGATAGCTGTACTCACCGTGCTCCACCAATTCCGTCGCCACAGCCTGCCCCGCCTCATGGAGTGCCGCGACGTAGCCGCCGTAGCGCTGCGAGCTGGCCACATGCTTGGGCGTACCGGCGATGAATCCGATGCGACGGTGACCGAGGCCGATCAGGTACTTGGTCATCGCGGCGGCGGCTTCGAAATCGTTGATGCGCACCGACACGCCGCCCATGACCGGGAGGCCGGAGGCGACCGCCACGAACGGCAGTCGCGCCGTCCGCAGCGCTTCCCACACGCCCTTCGAATCCGACATGGGTGGCGTCAGGATCACGCCGCCGACGCCTTCGCGCGCCAACCGCTCGACGATCGCACGCTCGCCGCGCGTGCCGCATTTTTCAACGACAATCTGGCTGCCGGCCTGGCTGCTGTGCTCCAGCACGCCGACCAGCACTTCATCGAGGAAGGCCGCGCTCGGATTGTTGTAGAGCAGGCCGATGTGCACGCTCGAGGCGCTGGCCAGGTTGCGCGCGGCGGTGTTGGGCGAGTAACCCAGTTGCTTGATGCCCAACTGGACCCGCTGGCGAGTCGCTTCCCGGACCTTCGGGTCGCCGCTCAGCACGCGCGACACCGTCATCGGCGACACGCCGACGTGCAGCGCCACTTCGTGCATCGTCACCGCGTCGCGCCGCTTGCGCCGCGCCCGCTTCGTGGTCTTGGTCATTGCGACGGTCCGCGCCAATTTTCCTGCCGTTTCAGCGACCTGCAGTATAGCGTAGACCAACCGCCCGGCTCGATGCCCGAGGCAGCCGGCCGCCGCCGTCGGCCCGGCACGGCTCCAGGCGGCAGAAACTGGCCGTGCGTGTTAGCGCTACCTTGTGGTATACAGGGAAGTGGGGGGCAGGGGCCGTGTGGACGGCTCCGTAGCTTAAGGACAAGCAGAATGTATCTGGGCATCGACGTGGGCACTTCGGCCGTCAAGGCAGTCCTGGTGGATGAAACCGGGGCGACGGTCGATCAGGCCAGCGCCGCGCTTGAAATTTCGAGGCCGCAACCGCTCTGGTCGGAACAGGATCCGGCCGACTGGCGGCTGGCCACCAACGCGGCGGTGAACGCGCTGCGGCGTCCGCTGCGCGCGGCCGTGCGCGCCATCGGGCTTTCCGGGCAGATGCACGGCGCCACGTTGCTCGACAAGAACCACCGCGCGCTGCGGCCGGCGATACTGTGGAACGACGGGCGCAGCGCGCCCCAATGCGCGGAGCTCGAAGCCGCGGTGCCGAAGATCGGCCAGATCACCGGCAACCGCGCGATGCCGGGATTCACGGCTCCAAAGTTGCTGTGGGTGCGAACCCACGAAGCGGCGGTGTTCAAGGCCACGTCGACCGTATTGCTGCCGAAGGACTACGTGCGGCTGTGCATGACGGGTGAGCTGGCATCCGACATGTCCGACAGCTCGGGTACGCTGTGGCTCGACGTGGGCGCGCGGCGCTGGTCGGACACGATGCTCGCGGCGACGGGGCTCGATGCCTCGCACATGCCGTCGCTTCACGAAGGCAACGGCGTCACCGGCGAATTGCGCGCCGAGCTCGCCGAGGCCTGGGGCATGGCGCGCGTGCCGGTAGTCGCAGGCGGCGGCGACAATGCGGCCGGCGCCGTCGGCGTCGGCGTGGTTCACCCGGGCGATGCATTCCTGTCGCTGGGCACTTCCGGCGTGCTGTTCCTCGCGGACGATGGCTTCCATCCGAATCGCGCTCGCGGCGTGCACACCTTCTGCCATGCCCTGCCCGACCGATGGCACCAGATGTCGGTGATCCTCAGCGCCGCCAGCTGCGTCGATTGGGCCGCGCGACTGTGCGGCCTGAAGAATGCCGCGGCCCTGTTTGAACTCGTGGAACAGCGCGCGCAGCCTGCGGCAACCGAGATCTTCCTGCCTTACCTGTCCGGTGAACGCACGCCGCACAACAATCCGCACGCGAAGGGCGTGCTGTTCGGCCTGACGCCGGCCAGCGACCCGGCCGCCATCGGACAAGCGGTGCTCGAGGGCGTCGCGTTCGCGCTGCGCGACGGGCTCGACGCCCTGCTCGCCAGCGGTCGCACCATCGGCGAGATCACGGTGATTGGCGGCGGCGCGCGCTCGGCCTACTGGGGCAAGGTACTCAGCGCCGTGCTGGGCCGGGCGCTGACGTACCGCGACGGCGGCGCCGTCGGTCCTGCGTTCGGCGCAGCGCGCCTCGCGCGACTGGGCGTGGGCAAGGAAGCGATTGAGGATGTCTGCGTGCGACCGCCAGTCCTGCACGTCGCCGAACCCGACGACCAGCTCGTCAATCACTATGCGGGCGTGCAACGGCACTTCCGCGACCTTTACCAGGCATTGAGAAGTTCCTTCTCGGAGACAGCACAATGACCCGTTCTTGTTTCGGTGACATCGCGCCCATTCCATTCGAGGGCCCGGCGTCCACCAATCCGCTGGCCTTCCGCTACTACGACAAACGGCGCGTCGTGCTCGGCAAGACCATGGAGGAGCAGCTGCGCATGGCGGTGTGCTACTGGCACACATTCTGTTGGGATGGATCCGACGTGTTCGGCGCCGGCACATTCCGTCGCCCCTGGCATCGTGGTGCACTCGACCAGGCCGCCGCCGACCTGAAGCTCAACGAAGCCTTCGAATTCTTCACGCGGTTGGGCTTGCCGTATTTCTGCTTCCATGACGTCGACGTCATGGCGCAGGCGGGAACGATCACCGAGCACGTCAGGAACTTCAGCCACATCGTCGACAAGATCGAGGCGAAGATGGCGGCCACGGGCGTGAAATTGCTGTGGGGCACAGCGAACCTGTTCAGCCATCCGCGTTACATGGCGGGCGCCGCGACCAACCCCGATCCGGATGTATTCCGCTTCGCCGCGACGCAGGTGCGTCATTGCCTCGAGGCCACGCATCGCCTCAACGGCGCAAACTACGTGCTGTGGGGCGGGCGCGAGGGCTACGACACGCTGCTCAACACCAGCCTCAAGCAGGAGAAGCAGCAGCTCGGCCGCTTCCTTTCACTGGTCGTGGAACACAAGCACAAGATCGGGTTCAAGGGCACGATCCTGATCGAGCCCAAGCCGCATGAACCCACCAAGCACCAATACGACTTCGACGTCGAGACCATCTACGGATTCCTGCAGCATCATCGCCTCGACAAGGAAGTGAAGCTCAACATCGAGGCAAACCACGCCACGCTTTCCGGGCACAGCTTCGAGCACGAGATCGCCACGGCGGTCGATCTCGGCGTCTTCGGCTCGATCGACATGAATCGCGGCGATCCGCAGAACGGCTGGGACACGGACCAGTTTCCGAACGACGTGCGGGAAATCACCCAGGTGCTTTACTACGTCATGCAGGGCGGCGGTTTCGCCAGCGGCGGCTGCAACTTCGACGCCAAGGTGCGCCGGCAGAGCATCGAGCCGGTCGATCTCTTCTACGGCCATATCGGCGCGATCGACACGCTGGCGCGAGGCCTCCTCGGTGCCGCGGCGTTGATCGAAGGGGGCGAACTCAAGGCCGCCGTCGACCAGCGCTACGCCGGTTGGAACAGTGCGGCCGCGCAAGCCATGCTCGCGGGAGAGCAGAGCCTGGCTGCGATCGCCGACGCGGCCGTCGCGGCCAATGTGGCGCCGACGCCGGTTTCAGGGCACCAGGAATTGCTCGAGAACCTGCTCAGCCGCCATACCTGATTTACTCAGACAAATTTGCGGCACGTTGCGGCCTTGGCAAGATCGCGCATCGGTGTATATTCAATGACAATGCAATCGATCCTGCGCGCATTGCTGGCCTTGGGCGGGCTGCTCGCCTGCTTGCCGGCCCATGCTGCGGTCACCGGGGCGCGCTTTGGAACCATCGGCGCACGGGAGGTCCAGATCTACACGCTCACGAACAGCCACGGAATCGAGGCGCGCATCGCGACGTATGGCGCAACGCTGGTGTCGCTGAAGACGCCCGATCACCAGGGTCGCTTCCGGAACATCGTGCTCGGTTTCGACAACCTCGATCATTACCTCGCCGATGGAGTGCCCTACTTCGGCGCCACCGTCGGGCGCTTCGCGAACCGCATCGCCAGCGGGCGCTTCACGATCGACGGCACGAGCTACCAATTGCCGCTCAACGATGGTCCCAACAGCCTGCATGGCGGCGGCCAAGGCTTCGACAAGCGCGTGTGGACGGCGGACCGCGACACCGCGGGCAACCACTTGCGATTGACCTATGTGAGCGCAGCCGGTGAGCAAGGCTACCCGGGCGAATTGACGGCGCACGTGACCTATCGCCTCGGCGACGACGACTCGCTCGAAATCGCCTTCGAGGCGACGACGACCGCGCCGACGCCGGTGAACCTGGCGAACCACGCCTATTTCAATCTCACGGGAGACCCTGCCCGGCCCATCCTCGATCACCTGTTGCAGATCAACGCCGGGTCCTACACGCCGGTCGATGCCACGCTGATACCCACCGGCGAGCTGCGACCGGTCGAGGGCACGCCATTCGATTTCCGCCGCGCGACCCGCATCGGCGAGCGCATCGAGTCGGATGATGCGCAGCTCGCGTTCGGGCACGGCTACGACCATAACTGGGTGCTGGCGCCGGCCGCGACACCGTCCGCGCTTCGGCTGGCTGCGGTGTTGACCGACCCTGCGAGCGGCCGCGTGATGGAACTGCTCACCACGCAACCGGGCCTGCAGTTCTATTCGGGAAATTTCATGAACGGCAAGCCCTCAGGCCAGGGCAGCGTATTTGCGCATCGAACCGGTCTTTGCCTCGAAACGCAGCATTTCCCCGACTCGCCGAATCACCCGGCCTTCCCCGGCACGATCCTGCGGCCGGGCGAAACGTACACCGAGAAGACGGTGCTTCGCTTTCGCACGATCAAGGGCGCGTAGCACGGGCTCGACGTCGCTCACTGCAATCGCAGCACCACGATCGATTTCGCCGGCAGCGTGAGCAGCAGCCGCTCTCCGCTGAGCCGCGCCTCCTCGAACGGTTTCGGTTCGACGGCGTGCGGCGCATCGAAGCTGTTGCGGGCATCCATGGCGTCGGCTGTCAGGATGCTGCCGGCAACCCGCGTCGCTTTCGATCCGGGCAGCCGCGCGTCGAGGCCGAGCGCGTTCCGCGGATCGAGATTCACCAGCGCCACGACGATCGCGCCATCGGTGGCGCGCGCCGCCGAAACGCTGAGGGCCGGAACGACCAGCGATCCGCGGCTGTAGTCTGGCGACTGCACGTCGGCGGGCAACAAGGTGGCATCCTGGAAAGGCCGGAACATCGAGAACACGTGGTACGTGGGCGTCAGCACCATCCTCGGGCCATCGGTCAGGATCATTGCCTGCAGCACGTTCACCATCTGCGCGATATTCGCCAGGTGCACGCGATCGGCGTGATGGTGGAAGATATTGAAGTTGACCGCGGCCACCACCGCGTCGCGCAGCGTGTTGTCCTGGTACAGGAAGTCAGGCTCGCGGCCCGGCTGCGGGTCGTACCAGGTTCCCCACTCGTCGACCGCCAGGCCGATCTTGTTGCCCGCATCGTGCCGCGCCAGCGCCGCCACGTTTCCGTTGATGAAATCGTCCATCGCCAGCGTGCGGGACAGCGTCGAGATCCACTCGTCCTCGCCGAAACCGGTGGCGGCGCCCTTGTGCTCCCAGGTGCCGGTCGGCAGCGTGTAGTAGTGGAACGACACCGCGCCCAACCCTTCCGACGCCTGGCTTGAAATCGCTTCGCTCCAGCGGGTCTCGGAGTCATGACCACCGCTGGCGATGATCTGCGGCCGCCTGCCCGGCGGCGCCTTCAGGAACGTCTGGTACTGCCGGAACAGGTCGACATAGTGGTCGGTCGACATGTTGCCGCCGCAACCCCACGATTCATTGCCGACGGCGAAATACGCGATCTTCCACGGCTTGGGATGCCCATTGCGCGCGCGTTCCGCGGTGATCGCCGTGGCCTGGTCGGAAGTGAGGTACTGCAGCCACTCCGCCATCTCGCGCGGCGATCCGGTGCCGAGGTTGCCGTTGATGTAGGCGTCGGCGCCGATGAGTTCCACGAAATCCATGAACTCGTGCGTGCCGACTGCATTCGTCTCCGGCACGCCGCCCCAGTTCGTATTGACCGTCATGGGCCGCTGCGCGCGTGGGCCGATGCCGTCGCGCCAGTGGTATTCGTCGGCAAAACAGCCTCCGGGCCATCGCACCACCGGCACCTTGAGCAGCCGGAGCGCCTCGATCACGTCCTTGCGAAAGCCGCGCACGTTCGGAATCGGCGACTCCTCGCCCACCCACACGCCTTCGTAGATGCCGTGCCCGAGATGCTCGGCGAACTGCCCGTACAGATGCCGATCGATCAGCGCGCCGGGCCGGTCGACATGCACCGTCAGCGTCGCGACCGCGGCCTGCTCTGCGCCGATCGGCGGCGCCGCGACGGCCAAGGCCACCACGAATGACACGATTCTCGCCCGGTGCACGATGCGCACAATCGTCGCGGTTGCATTGCTGCTGTACGCCATGGCTGCCTCTCCGGAATAACTCGGACAAGTAAGATAACGGCATCCGTGTATGATTGAAACGGCGGGAACCGGGAACCAGCCCATCAGTCGCGCAATGAAGCACCGAGCGCCCAACCACGGCCAGCGCCAGCCGCAACGCAGTCCTGCGCTGCGACTCCACGGCTCGATTGCCCGCCAGCTCGGCATCCGCATCGTATCGGGCAAATACCGGCCCGGCCGGGTACTGGACGGGGAAATCAGCGCGGCGGGAAAGCTCGCCGTGTCACGCACCGCCTACCGCGAAGCGGTGCGAATCCTCGCCGCGAAGGGCCTGGTCGATGCGCGACCAAAGGTTGGCACGCGCGTCAATCCGCGGTCGATGTGGCAGCTGCTCGACCCCGATGTGCTCGATTGGGCGTTTGCGGCGCAACCCGACCTGGCGCTGCTGGACAGCCTGTTCGAACTGCGCAAGATCGTGGAATCGTCGGCCGCGGGGTTGGCTGCGCAACGTCGCTCGACGACGCACCTGCGCGACATGCGCGCCGCACTGGAAGGCATGGCCACGCATACCCTGGCCACGGAAGCCGGACGACAGGCGGACCTCGATTTCCACACGGTGCTGCTGCAGGCGACCGGCAACCCGTTCATCGTGTCGATGGCGAATGGCGTGCGCGCAGCGATTCGAACCACCACGATCTACAAGCAGCGCAAGCGTCCGCTGCGCCGCAATCCGCTGCCGGACCACCTGCGCGTGTTCGAGGCCATCGCCGCGCGGGAATCGACGCGCGCGCAGGCGGCGATGGCTGAACTGATCCAGCTGGCGCGCATTGACACGCCCGCGTCCACACCGGCCCGGCGCCAGAAGCGTCGCTAGCATCATGAGCACACGACTGGTGCAATTGCGCTCGTCCAGCGGCGCGATCACCGTGGCCGCCACGCGCGACGGCAAGACCCATCGCCTCGAAAACGCGTCGTCGATCTACGCCCTCGCACTTGAAGCCATCGAGACGAAGCTCCCGCTCGACCAGCTCGTGACGCGCAAGGGTACGAGCGGCGCGCCGCTCGACCTGAAGAAACTCCTCGCGGATGGCCGGGTTGTCGCACCGATCCATCATCCGGATCCCGCGCACCTGTGGCTCACCGGCACCGGCCTCACGCACCTGGGGTCCGCCGAGGCGCGCGATCGCATGCACGCGAAGGCGCTGGCCAGCGACGCGTCGGACTCGCTGAAGATGTTCCGTTCAGGGCTCGAGGGCGGCAAGCCTTTCGGCGGGAAACCGGGAGTTCAACCCGAGTGGTTCTACAAGGGCGACGGCTCCGCATTGGTTGCCCCCGAATCGCCGCTGCCCTCGCCGCCCTTCGCGCTCGACGCCGGCGAGGAGCCGGAAGTCGCCGGCGTCTACGTCATCGGCGATGACGGCACGCCGTATCGCGTGGGCTTCGCACTGGCCAATGAGTTCTCCGACCACGTGATGGAGCGGCAGAACTACCTTTGCCTCGCGCATTCGAAGTTGCGCCCGGCCGCGATCGGCCCGGAACTGCTGCTCGGCGCATTGCCCTCCAGCATCGAAGGCACGGCGCGCATCAGGCGCCGCGAAGCGATCGTGTGGGAAAAACACTTCCTCACCGGCGAGGACAACATGTCGCACTCCGTGCGCAACCTCGAATACCACCACTTCAAGTATCCGATGTTCCGTCGCCCGGGCGACGTGCACGTGCACTTCTTCGGCACCGCGACGCTGTCGTTCGCGGACGGCATCCAGGCGCAGGACGGCGATGTCTTCGAGATCGAAGCGCCGCCGTTCGGACTGCCGTTGCGCAATCCGTTGCGCACCGCAGCGGATGCGCCGGTGCGGATAGAACATCTCTAGCAACGCCGGGAACCCCATCATGACGACAAGCGTCTTCGACCAGAGTGACTGGATCGTCGTTGCCATCTTCATCGCCGCCATGGTGGCCGTCACGGCCTACGCGATGCGCGCGCGGGCGCTGTCGGGCAAGGACTATTTCCTCGCCAGCCGCGACAGCAACTGGCTGCAGATCGGCAGCTCGATCTTTTCCTCGAACATCGGCTCCGAGCACCTGGTCGGCCTCGCCGGCGCGGGCTTCGCGACCGGCATGGCGATGGCCCACTGGGAAATCCAGTCGTGGCTGATCCTGGTGCTCGGTTGGGTGTTCGTGCCGCTGTACGACCGCATGCGCGTGTTCACGATGCCGGAATTCCTGGAGCTGCGCTTCAGCCGTGCATCTCGCAACGTGTTGAGCCTGCTGACCATCGCCAGCCTCGTGCTCACCAAGATCGCGGTCACGATCTACGCCGGCGACGTGGTCGTGCGCACGCTGCTGGGCGTCGACGAGGTCACGCTGTTCGGAACGAAGATCGACGTCTTCTGGGTCATTGCCATCGCGCTCGCGCTGACCACCGGGCTCTACACGGCGCTCGGCGGACTGCGGGTCATCCTGTATACGGCCGTGCTGCAGGCGCCGGTGCTCGTGATCGGGTCGTTGTGCATCCTGTACGCGGGGTTGAATGCGCTCGGACACGGGAGCCTCATCGCCGGCTGGCACGCCACGGTGGCCGCCGCCGGCGACAGGATCCACCTGATTCGCCCGCTCCGCGATCCCGACTGGTCGTGGGCCGCCGTGTTGCCGGGATCCGCGATCATCGGCTTCTGGTACTGGTGCACCGACCAGTACATCGTGCAGCGCGTGCTGGCGGGCCGCAACCAGCAACAGGCGCGCCGCGGCGCAATCCTCGCCGCGTACCTGAAACTGACGCCGGTGTTCATCTTCCTCGTGCCCGGCATGGTGGCGTTCGCGCTGACGCAGGCGCCGGGCTCGCACTTCTCCACCGCCGGCGATGCGGCCTACACCTCGCTGGTCGCGCAGATCCTGCCGCACGGACTGCGCGGCATGGTCGCCTGTTCGATGATCGTCGCATTGATGGCCTCGCTCGCCTCGAAGTTCAACGCCTCGGCCACGCTGTTCACGATGGACTTCTTCCGCGAATGGTATCCGGACGCTTCGGGCCGGACCGAGGTGCTCGTCGGGCGCATCGCGACCAGCGCGATCGTCGTGCTCGGCATCTGCTGGGTGCTGGTCATCAAGAGCCTGCACTCCGATCTCTACGTGTACCTGCAAAGCGTGCAGGGGTACCTCTCGCCGGCGATCGCCGTGCTGTTCCTGCTCGGCGCGTTCTGGAAACGCGCGACTGCGCCGGCAGCGCTGTGCGCGCTGCTGGTCGGCACGTTCTCGGGACTGGCGCGGCTCGCGGTCGACCTGGTCATGCGCGACGAGGGCGCCACGGTCAACGCCCTCAAGCAGCAGCTCTACCACGGCGCGATCAACGCCGCGCAATACGCCGCCGCCATCGCGCCCGTGCGCCAGCGGCATCCGCTGGTGTTCGACTTCTGGAATCTGAACTGGCTGTACTTCGCGCAGTGCTCGCTGCTGCTGACCGCGCTGGTCATGGTCGCCGTCAGCCTCGCGACCGCCGCGCCGCAGGCGTCCTCGCTCCGCTACACCTGGTTTGGCGCCACCGCCGCCGAAAAGGCCGCGACGCGCGCGAGCTGGGGACCGCTCGAGGTCGGCTTGAGCGGCATCGTGCTGCTCATCACCGCGATCTTCTACGTGGAATTCTGGTAGCCCGACCCGTGCTACGAGGCGTGTTGCGGCGACAGTTGCACGCTGCCGGTGAGTTCCGCGATCCCGAAGAACTCTTCGTGCAGTGCGCGCAGCGCCACCGACAAGGCGCCGACGACAACGGCCCGCTTGCCCGGCGTGCTGGTGCTAATGTCGATTGGCCTGGGCGCCAATGGCGTCAGCAAGGTGTTCCGCTTCGATACGAATACCACGATGTACTCGCGCGTCGGCATGCCGGGCCTCCATGCCGTGCGCCCGAAGGTGCCCGTCATCTGACCGGCTACGGGGCGACGCGCTGCCCCTGCACCGCCACGCCATCGATTGTCCCTTGTATCGTGGCGACCGCATTGATGTTGGCATCGTTCCAGCTGAGATTCACCTTGCCGCTCGATCCGGAGTCCGAAGCGAACGTGAGCGTTGCGGTGACGGCATTCGTTTCGACGTTCCACGTGACAGTGCCGGAAACCGCGACGTCCTGGGTCCAGCGGTCGTTGGTCAGCGTGAACTTGTACCCCGTGCTGGTTCCCGAATAGCTGAAAGTTCCGTTGCGCAAACCGCGCAGCTTCGTGCCCGAGGTGGCGTACCACTGGGCCACCGCATCGCCCGCCGTTTCGAGCACGGCGGCCGCGATCCGTCGCTGGGTGTCGGAGGCCTTGTTGCCGGAAACCGCCGTGATCGGTGCAAGGTCCTTGGCGTGGAGCGCGAACCTCGGCAGCGTGCGAATCGGTCGCACCTTCGCGGTGCAGTGCGTGTCACCGGGCGAAAGGTTCTGGATGAAATGCAGCACGATCGACGAGGCGCAACCAATCAGGTCGCCGCCCGCCACGACGTGCGTGAGGTTCGGGATGACCAGATGCGTCGCGGTCGGAAACTGGTCCGTCACCTGCTGGGCATCGGTCGCTGAAGTCATGGTATCGAGGTCGCCCGACAGCACCAGCGTGGGCACCGCGGGAAATTTCACCTTGGACTGCAGTGGCACGCCGGGCACGGTGCCCTTGGGCGGCACGGGCCACGGCAGGCAGGTGTCGAGCGGCGTGATGTAGAGCTCCGAATCGAGGCCCTCGTCGACCGTGAACGGCGCGAACAGGTCCGCGCGCTGCGCGCGTGCCTTGCTGAGTGCGCTGGCGTATTGGCTCGAGCGTACGCTCGAGGTCGCGGTCAGGTCGTAGAGCAGCGGGTAATCCTGGCAGACCACGGCCGTGTAGAGCCCGTAGCTGAAATCGACGGGATCACTGTCATCGGGCGTTTCATTTTCAGCGACCATGCGCAGGATCGGCTGCGCATCGTGATCGCTGTTCCAGGCGCGCACCGCCGCATCGATGTCGCGAAAGATCGTGACGCCATAGACGTCACCGCCGGCGTCGATCAGGCGGATCAACGCGCCGGTATCGACCGTCGTGGGTTGCAGCTTGCCGTAACCGTCCGGCCCCTGGCCGCTGATGGGCTTGCCGCGAACCGAATTGATCAGCGACTGCATGCGCGAGCTGGCGCTGCCACCCAGCGCGGTGCAGCTCGGCGATCGCTTGCAGGTCAGATCGAGCCCCGCCCAGGCGGCGGCCCAATCGGTGGGAAACCAGGCATCGGGTGGCCGCACCGGATAGGCGCTGTCGAGCACGATGCTGCGCACACGCGTCGGATACAGGGCGGAAAAGACTTGCCCCACGAACGTGCCGTAGCTGTCGCCGTAGAAATCGACGCGGTCGATGTCCAGCGCGTCGAGCACGGCCACCAGGTCGCCCGATGCGTACACGGTGCCATAGAACCAGGCCGCCGATCCCAGGTGGCTCGCGCAATGGGCCACGGCGCTTTGCGCGATCGAGCCCGCCTGCAGCTCGGGGCAGTCGATCGCGTCCGACAATCCGGTGCCGCGCTTGTCGATGATGAGGATGTCGCGATGGTCGCGAAGCGGGTCGAACAGATCCACGTAGAAATCGCGGCTGCCGGTCGAGGAGTATCCCGGTCCTCCCTCCTGCGGCAGGATCACGCCTTGGCTCGCATGGGCCGTGTCGCGGCGCGGATAGTATTCAAATCCGACCGTGACGGTGCCCTTCACCGCTCCCTTCGGATCGATCGGCAATTCGAGCGCCCCGCAGTAACCCGTGTACTGTGAGTTGCAAAGCAGCAGCGTGAATTGCCCCACCTTGATCGTGCTGGGCGCGGCGTTCGCCGTGCCGGCGAAAGGCGCCAGGGTGATGCATGCCAGCAGGCCAGCCAGCCGATTCTTCTTCATCGCGAGCCCCGAATCGTTATTTTTGCCGAGCGTAGCACGAGAGCCGCGGAGAGCCGAACCCGATGCCAACCGCCATTTAACAGTAGTGATGGCGTGCGCTGGTGGCCCTGGGGATCGCTGCGACGAGTGCTACTGGCCGGCGCCGGCGCTCGCGCTCGCGCCTGGCGCATCGATCGCCAGTCCACCGCGGGCGTTTGCCCAGGCGAACTCGCGGCCGGCCGTTGGCAGCTGGTCGCGACGGAAGATCCGTTCCACCTTGATCTCGGCCGTGGAGGACAAATCGATGACCTCGCAATCCTCGAAACGCTCGCTGCCGTCGATGACCATGATCATCGGCGTCAGCCGTTTACGGGGATTGCAGGCGAGCACGAAACCAATGTCCCCACCGGTGATTTCGAGAAAGGTGCCGGGCGGGTAAACGGTGAGCAGGGCGACGAACGTGTTCACGATTTCCTCGCCGTAGCGGGCACGACGATTCTTGTAGAAGTGTGCCATCACCGTGGCGGGCGACATCGGCGCCGGCGCGCGCAGCTCGGAAGTCAGCGTCAGGAATTCGCGCACGAGGCCGACGATCAGCGCACCGCGATGAATGGCTTCTCCCTGCAGGCCGGCGGGAAAGCCGCTGCCATCCAGCAACTCGCGATGCTGCCGCACCACGTGGACGACCTCGGAGGGTATGCACTCGAACTTGGTCAACAAATCGGCACCGATGTTCGGATAGTCGAGATAGCGATCGCGGACGCGGCCGCGGCCGCGCGTCCAGCCATCATCGAGCCGCTGGCTCGCGGAAAATTGACGGGCGCCGAGTCCGTGCAAGGCCATGGCCAGCAGTACGTGGCGGCGCGTCGCATCGTCCAGCCCCAGCTGGCTCGTCAACAACGCGGCCAGCGTCATCGCGCTGCGGCCCTCGATACCCGCCTGCGTTCCCCAGGCCTTCGCAAAGCCCTGACCGACATAGATCGGCCGCGCGTTTTCGACGCCGGCCTCTGCCAGGACCTGTTGGGTCAACGTGTCGATTGTCGTGAACGCACCCGCATCGCCCGCAGCCAGTTCGTCCACGGTTGGTGCCAGCGCCACGGCATCCCGCGCAAACGATTCCGAACAGACTTGCACGCGCTGCGTCTGCTCGCGACTCCATTGCATTGCCTGCTGCTTCGCGCGCTGCCCCTCGGTGACAACCGGCTGGACGGAATTGGCCGCCACTGCGGCAGGCGCAACCGGCGCCGGATCGGCGGGCGAGCTGGCCGGCGTGGCCGGAACCGCGGGCTCATCACCGTCGCAGAATCGGGCGAGATCAGGATCGTGCGAGAGCTTGACGAGTCTTTGCTCGCGCAGGAGATCGATGTCTCGCTGCGATGCAATATAAAATTTACTGTGCAGGAATGGATGCGCATACCAGGGGTAGTTGAGGCGCACGTAATGTCCAACCAGGAGCTGATCGATGCTGATTGGTTCCCACATATCAGAACATCTCCACGTCTCCTCCGGTGGGTGCCTTCTCCAGGCTGTCCATGTAAAGGCGCTCGCGCTCCGACAATATCGTGCTGCCCGCCCCTTTCAGTTTCTTGACGCGAATGCGGCCGGTGTCGGGAAAGTACTGTACGCGCCTGGGATAGACATCGCCCAGGTCTTCGCCGACCAGCCGCAGGTTTTCGTTGCGCACGTAGTCACGCACGAACTCGATGTTGCGTGCGCCGATGTCCGTGGACATGGCCTGCAGCACCCGGCCGCCGCCGGCCAGCTTCACTTCCAGGTTCTCGCGCCTCGCGCCGAGCTTCAGCAGGTCGTTGATCAGCAGTTCCATCGCCACGTTGCCGTATCGGGTCGAGGCCGTGCCGCCGGTGGTCCAGGCGCTCTGGCCTTGCGATGCATCGAGCGGCAGCATGAAATGATTCATGCCGCCCATGCCGGTGCGGCTGTCGCGGATGCAGGCCGACACGCACGACCCCAGAACCGTCGTGATGGCCTCGCCGTTGGTCGTGACGTAGTACTCGCCCGGCATCAGCTTGGCGGTGTACGCATCGGTATCCTGCTGCCAGCTGCGCGCGATGTGGCGCAGGTGCGGCAGCGCCGGAGGGAGCCCCTCGGCGTCGCGATGCCGGGTGTGCGCGGCACTCATCGCGCCCTGCCCCGGTCGCCGCGCATCGCATCGAACAGCGCGCGTTCTTCCTCGATCGTGAACGCATCGGCAATTGCCGCGTACAGCCCGGTCGTAGGACCGGTGGTCGCGCCGTGTGCCAGGATCCAGTTGCGCAATTCAACCAGCGCATCGCGCACGTTCTCCACGCGCTGCACCACCTGGTCGTGGAACTGCATGGCCACCATCGCGTTGCCGGCCTCGCGTCGCGTGTCGCGCAGGCCCTGCAGCAACACGAAGTGCTGGATGATGCGCTCGTCCTCGTCGCCGCTCTCCTGCACGTTCAAGGCGAGCTGTTCGACATCGGTGACCTGCGACTGGATCGCGGCGATGGCCGCGCCCAGGCGTTCGCCGCCCTGGCGTGATTCTCGCAGCGCGGCCTCCAGCAGCTGCGTCGCGAGCAGCAGCAGTTGGTCCGGCGTACGGGTGGCGGATGGCGTCGACATGGCGCGTTCAGACCACCCGCGCCAGCGCAGTCAGCAGCTTGTCGGGATCGAAGGGCTTGACGATCCAGCCGGTCGCGCCCGCGCGCCGTCCCTCCTGCTTGCGTTCCGCGCTCGATTCCGTGGTCAGCATCAGGAGCGGCGTCAGCCGGTATTGCGGCAGCGCGCGCAGGCGGCCGATCAACGTGATGCCGTCCATGACCGGCATGTTCACGTCGGCAATCACGGCGTCGACCTGCTGATCGCTCAGCACGTCCAGTGCCTGCTGGCCGTCTTCCGCTTCGAGCACCTGGTAGCCGCCGCTCTCGAGCGTGGCCTTCACCATCTGCCGCATGGACTTGGAATCGTCCACGGTCATGATTGTCCGTTTCATGGTGTTGCTTCGGTCCTCTGTTAGCCCGCTCGCGCGTTCGTATGCGTGCCGATTTCCCGCGCCGCCTGCAGCAGCGCAGTGGCCATGCGATTCAGCGGCACGACTTCCTGCGCCGCGCCCTGCGCGACCGCGGCGCCGGGCATGCCCCAGACCACGCTGGTGGCCTCGTCCTGCGCAAAGGTGCGCGCGCCCGCATCGCGCATTTCCTTCAGCTCGCGCGCGCCGTCCTCGCCCATGCCGGTCAGGATCGCCCCGATCGCATTCGGTCCGACGTTTGCCGCGACCGAACTGAACAGCGCGCCGACGCTGGGCCGATGCCGGTTCACCGGCGGCGCATCGCTGACCTTGCAGTGGTAGCGCGCGCCGCGGCGTTCGACCAGCAGGTGCAGGCCGCCGGGGGCGATGTAGACATGGCCGGGCAGGATCTGCTGGCCGTCCGTGGGTTCGCACACCGACATCGCGCAGATCGTGTCCATGCGCCGGGTGAATTGCAGGCTGAACGCGGCTGGAATGTGCTGCGCGATCACGATGGCCGGCGAATCGTGCGGCATCTCCTGCAGCACTTCGCGGATCGCCTCGGTGCCGCCCGTCGACGCCCCAACAGCGATGATGCGATCGGTGGTCCGCAGCGTCGTGCCGGCCGGCCGCTTGGCGATCGCGACGAGTTGCGCGGGCGCCACGTTGGCGCGCACGCGCGCGCGCGCCGCGACACGGACCTTGGCCTGGATCTCCTCGCTGAAGTCACGCAGCGTGCCGGCCACGTCGATCTTCGGCTTGCTGACGAAGTCGACCGCGCCGAGTTCCAGCGCACGCAACGTCGTGTCCGCACCGGCTTCAGTGAGCGAGGAGACCATCAACACGGGCATGGGCCGAAGGCGCATCAGGTTGGCCAGGAACGTCAGGCCATCCATGTGCGGCATTTCGACATCGAGCGTGATGACGTCGGGGTTGAACTGCTTGATCTTGTCGCGCGCCATGAGCGGATCGTGGGCGGTGGCCACGACCTCGATGTCCGGCGCGGCGTTCAGCATCTCGGACAACAGCTGGCGCACCAGCGACGAGTCGTCGACGACCACCACGCGGATTTTGCGCTCGCCGTTCATCAGAGCTTCCGGTAGATCGTGCGGCCGACCAGTTCGTATTCGTCGGACACGCGGTACAGGCTTTCCGAGTGCCCGAGGAACAGGAAATCCCCGGGCCGTTGCAGCGTCGCCATGCGCTTGAACAGCTCGCGCTGCGTGGGCTTGTCGAAATAGATGATCACGTTGCGACAGAAAATTGCGTCGAAGGGCCCACGCATCGGGAATTCATGCATGAGATTGAATCGCTTGTAGGTAACGAGGGTGCGCAGCTCCTCACGTACCCGCACCTTGCCGGCGCTGGCACCGACGCCACGCTCGAACCATTTGCCGATGCGCTCGGGCGCCATGCCCTGCACGCGCTCCGCGTCGTAGACGCCGACGGCTGCGCTGGCGAGCACGTTCGAGTCGATATCGGTGGCGAGCAGCTTCACGTCCATGCCCGCCAGGAGCCGCGCCTGTTCGCGCAGCACGATCGCCAGGGTCCAGGGCTCCTCGCCCGTGGAAGCCGCACAGCACCAGAGGCGCACACGCCCGCCGGCGCCGGCGCGCCGGGCAATCACGGGCAGCGCGTGATCGGCGAGGTACTCGAAATGATAGGGCTCGCGGAAGAACGAGGTCAGGTTGGTCGTGATCGCGTTGCTGAATTCCTCGACTTCGGCGCCGTCATCGCGTTCGAGCAGCGCGATGTAGTCATCGAAACCCGTCAGCTCGAGCGCGCGCAGGCGCCTCGCCAGGCGTCCATAGACCAGCTGGCGCTTGGCATCGGAGAGCGCGATGCCGGTGTGTTCGCGCACCAGTTCGCGGATGCGATTGAACTGCGCATCGGAAAGCTGCAATTCCGCGCCCGGCGCCCGCTCTGCTGCACTGCTGTTCATCGGACAGACTGGCCTTGCACCGAGGCACTTCAGTTCGGCGCGGCGACCGCGTCGATGCTGGTGCTGACCAGTTTTTCGATGTCGAGCAGCATCACCATTTTCTTCTCCACTGTGGCCAGTGCGCTGACGCAGGTCTGCTCGGCACTCGCCCCCACGGCCGGCGTCGGCTTGATCGCATCGGCGGTCAGGCTGTAGACCTCCGACACGCCATCGACCACGATGCCGACCGTCTTCTCGCCGCTGGCCACGCGTACGCGCACGACGATCACGACCGTCGACGAATCGAACGCGCGGCGCTCGAGGCCGAAGCGCGTGCGCAGGTCGATGACCGGCACGATCACGCCGCGCAGGTTCATGACGCCGAGTACGTAGGGCGGCGTATAGGGCACCGCGGTGACATTGTCCCAGCCCTTGATTTCCTGCACGCGCAGGATCTCGACACCATATTCCTCGCCCGCGCAGACGAAGGTCAGGTACTGGGCGCCCTCGGCGGGCAATCCGCCGGTGGCGACCGCATTCGCATGGGTTGCATGGCTCATGGTGGCTTCCTTCAGAATTCCTGCCACTCGGAATCGGATCCACCACTGGCGGCCTTGCGGGCCGGAGCGGCAGTTGCGCCGCCCTTGGCGCCGGCGCCATTGGGTTTGCTGAAGGGTCGATTTGCCCCACGTCGCTCGCCGGGCGCGCTGCCTTCCGCGCGCACGACTGGAGCCGATGCGGCCTGTGCATCGCCGACATCGTAGAAGGCGATCATGCCCGTGAGGGCCTGGGCCTGTTCGACGATGGCCTGGCTGGCAGCGGCCGCCTGCTCGACCAGCGCCGCGTTCTGCTGCGTGGTCTCGTCCATCTGCATGACGGCCTTGTTCACCTGCTCGATGCCGGAACTCTGCTCGCGGCTCGCCGCGGCAATTTCCGCCACGATATCGGTGACCTTCTTCACCGAGGCCACGATCTCCTGCAGCGTCTTGCCGGATTCATCCACCAGCCGGCTGCCTTCCTCGACGCGCGTGACGCTGTCCTGGATCAACGCCTTGATCTCCTTGGCGGCAGTCGCGCTGCGTCCCGCGAGATTGCGCACCTCGGTGGCCACCACGGCGAAGCCCCGGCCCTGCTCGCCGGCACGCGCCGCTTCGACCGCGGCATTCAACGCCAGCAGGTTGGTCTGGAAGGCGATCTCGTCGATCACGCCGATGATGTCGGCGATCTTCTTCGAGGCCGTGTTGATGCCGCCCATCGCGGTGACGGCCGAGCCAACCACCGCGCCGCCCTTCTCGGCCTGCTGGCGCGCTGCCATGGCCAGCTGGTTCGCCTGCCCGGCATTGTCCGCGGTCTGCTTCACCGTGGAGGTCATCTCTTCCATTGACGAAGCGGTTTCCTCGAGGCTCGAGGCCTGTTCCTCAGTGCGCTGCGACAGGTCGGTGTTGCCCTTCGAAATCTCCTCGGCGCCGGTCTGCACTTCGGCCGACGCCGACTTGATCTGGCGGACCACGCCCATCATGTTGTCGAGCAGCTCGTTGACGCCTGTCGAGAGCTTCGCGAAGTCGCCCGTCTTGCCCTGCGTCGCGATACGCGCGGTGAGCTTGCCCTGCTTGCCCTGGTCGACGACCGTGCTGACTTCGGCGACGACACCGCTCATGTTGTCGAGCAGTCCGTTGATGCCACCAGCAAGGATCTCGTAGAAGCCCTGCTTGTCATCCTTGCGGATGCGCTTGGTCAGGTCACCGTGCAGGGCCGCCTCGACGATCGATCCGACTTCCTGCTCGACATTCACTTCCTGCGTGCGGTCAACCCATTCCACGACCGTTCCGACCCGCTTCCCTGCTGCATCCAGCACAGGATTGGCCACGATGCGGAATACTTTTCCACCCATCTTCACCTGTGAACTGAGGGTGCCGCGCAGTTCAGCCAGCAGTCGCTGCTGGTGGGCCGGATTCTTGTGGAATATGTCGATGTTCGAACCGATCAGCTTGTCCGGATCGAAGTTCGGCAGGTCGCGGCGCAACTCGTTCTGCGCGCCGCGGAAGATCTTCATCCCAACCTCGTTCATGTACATGATCCGGTTCTCGGCGTCGGCCACCATCACGTTGGAACTCACGTTGTCCAACGCGGCGCGGATGCGCAGGTTCTCGGTCGCGAGCCGGGCATCTTCGTCGGCCCGCTGCCGATCGGCGACTTCGCGCTCGCGCAGGACACGCTGCATCTCGACCAGCGACTTCAGCACCTGGCCGGCCTCGTCGCCGCTGTCGACGACGATGTTCGAATCGAAATCCTTCTTGGCGATGCGTCCAAACGTCGAGGTGGCGGCGCCGAGCCTGCGGCGCAGGCCGCGCATCACCAGCGCCATGACCAGTGTCGCGGCGGCCAATGTCAAGGCCGCCATGCCCATCGCGGAGTACAGGCTCCAGCGGTCAGTCGTCTGGCGCGCGTCGATCAGCACGCGCAAGTCTTCGCCGGCGGCCTGCCGCAATGCCACGGCGGCGCGGCCGAACTCGAGCCCTGTCGCGAGAGCATCCCCGTTCGCCTTGTTGCCGGACGCCACCCCGTTGGACTGTTCGAACACCTGGTTGGCCTGCACCCTCACGTCGTCGATCTTGCCCTTCAGGTCGGCCAGGCGCTGCGGCTCGGCCTTCAGCGCCTTGTCATAGAACGAGAGCATTTCATTGACATGATTCGGCACCTTGCTGCGATACGCGGTGAGCTGATCGTGCGAATCCTTGCCGACTCCGGCGGCGACCAAGGCCGTAAACCAGGACAAGTCTGCAACGTCGTTGACGACGGCCGCCGAGTGATACAGGCTGCCCATCATCAGGTAGAACGCGCCACCATCGGGGTCGAGCATCAGGCCGCTGTCGTCGAGTGCACCGCGGGTGTACTCGTCCACGATGTCCGTCAGCGCGACGTATTGCTTCTGCAATTCCTCGGGTGAGCGGCTGTCGCTGTCAGTCCGGTCCACGTTCCAGGCATTCTGCAGCTTCTCGACCAGCGCACGCAGCGCCGGGTCGGCGGCGACCGCCTGGTTGCCCGCCAGGGCGCCGAGGCGTTTGTCGATCACATCGCGCAGCGCCATCATTTGCGCGCGCGCGTCGGCCTGGCCGGTCTGCGCACGCCGCGCCTGCACACGATAGCTGGCGAGATCCTGTTCAAGCCCAGCCATCGGATCGAGCTGCTGCAGGCCCAGGAGTTCGGCCCGCGCGACATTGATGTCGTCCGTCTTGGAGCCGACCAGCGACCAGCTCAGCACCGCGATGGGCACCAGCAACAGTGCCCCGACTGCTGACAGTTTTCGGGTCAGCGACCATTGATTGAACCAGTTCACGAGCTACTCCTTCAGATTTCAAGACGGATGGACATGAGGTCAGGCCGCGCGCAAAGCGCCCGGCTCGGATGCGAGCGCCTTGTCGCGCGCGCGGAAACTGGCGATGAGACCCGGAACATCGAGGATCATCGCGACGCGGCCGTCGCCGAGCATGGTGGCTCCGGCCAGTCCGCTGATCTGGCGGAAATTGCTCTCCATGCTCTTGATGACCACCTGCTGCTGCGACATCAGTTCGTCGACGAACAACGCGATGCGCTGTCCGTCGGCCTCGACGATCATCAGCAGGCCCTCGAGCAGGTCGACGTGATCCGGCCGCACGCCGAACAACTCGTGCAGGCGCACGACCGGCAGGTACTCATCGCGCAGCCGGTACAACTGCGCGCGGTTGGCGATCGAACTGATGTGCTCGGCCTTCGCCTGCACCGTTTCGACGATCGACACGATCGGCACGACGTAGACTTCGGAGCCGACGCGCGCCAGTTGCCCGTCGAGTATCGCGAGCGTCAGCGGCAGCCGGATGCGAACCGTGCTGCCCTTGCCGGGCGCCGAGACGATCTGCACATGGCCGCCGAGTTCGTTGATGTTCCGCCGCACCACGTCCATGCCGACACCGCGACCGGAGACATCACTGACGACGTCGGCCGTGGAGAAGCCAGGCGCGAAGATGAGGTTGTAGATCTTTTCCTCGGTCAGCTCTTCGGTCGCGGCCACCAGGCCGCGTTCGCGCGCCTTGGCGAGGATCTTGTCGCGATTGAGTCCGGCGCCATCGTCCGAGACTTCGACGATGACGCTGCCACCCTTGTGGTAGGCGTTCAGCTCGATGGTGCCGTGCGCCGCCTTGCCGGCGGCCGTTCTTTGCCCGGGCAATTCCAGGCCGTGGTCGACGCTGTTGCGCACCAGGTGCACCAGCGGATCGCCAATCTTCTCCAGCACGGTCTTGTCGAGTTCGGTGTGCTCGCCGACCAGCTTTAGTTCGATCTCCTTGCCCAGTCTCTGCCCGAGGTCGCGCACCATGCGCGGGAAGCGATTGAAGACATGCGAGATCGGCAACATGCGCACGCGCATGACGCTTTCCTGGAGCGAGCGCATGTGCCGCTCGAGCTGCGCCAGCACGGTGCGCAGCTGCTCGGCCATCGGGCCCGCAAGCGAAGCCGCGAGCTGGCTGAGCACGGACTGGGTGATGACCAACTCCCCGACGGAGTTGAGCAGTTCATCGATCTTTTCGATGCCGACGCGAATCGAGGCGCTTTCGCTGCTGGCCGCGGCGCGCGTGGATTCTGCGCGGGCGGCAGCCGGCAGCGGTCCAGCGGGCGGTGTCGCCACCGTCGCCGCGACCGCGGCGGGTGTCGCCGTGGCGGGCTGCGTTGCGGCCGGCACATCCGCGGCGAGGCTGCTGATCTGCAGCGTGCAGTCCGACTCCGCCCAATCGAACACCTGCTCGACGGCCGTGCGATCGCAATCGGATAGCAGATCGATGGTCCACGCCAACATGCACACTTCGGGATCGAGATCGACCAGCGGCGGCACCTTGCCGGCATCGACGCGCAGCGTTGCGCTGCCGAGTGCGGCGAGTTCCCGGAACATGCGCAGCGGATCGTTGCCGTGGCGCAGCAGCTCCGTGCCGGGCACGAAACGGATGTTCCAGCCGACGGCGGCCGCCGCGTCACCGCTCGATCGCGCCGTCGCCGGCGCGGCCTGCGCCGCTGCGCCGGCCGATTGCGGCTTCGACGCAGTGGGCACATTGCCCGCAGCCGGATCGGTCGCCAGAATGCGTTCGATGTCCGCCTGCACCGCCTGGCAACGCGAACGATCGGGTTCCTGCTTGTGCTGCGTGGCGCGCAGCATGTCGCGCATCACGTCCAGCGCCTGCAACAGCAGGTCGATGATGCGGTCGTCCACGCCGCGCTTGCCGCTGCGGAACTGGTCGAGCAGCGTCTCGAGCACATGCGTGAAAGCGGCGACATCGGCGAATCCGAAGGTCGCACTGCCGCCCTTGATCGAGTGCGCCACGCGGAAGATCGTGTTGATGAGTTCCGCGTCGGCGGCACCGGCGCTGAGCTTCAGCAAGGCCGCTTCCATGCCGTCGAGGGCTTCGAAGCTCTCCTCGAAGAACGCGGCGTGGAATTGCGTCAGGTCGAGGCTCACGGCGCCGCTCCCGAAGGCAGCGCGCTGATGCCGGGACTCTCCAGAAGCGCGCGCACGCCCAGCATGTCCACGGCCGCCTCGAAATCAACTGAACGTCCGGACCAGGCAAAGGCCTGGTTCTTCTCCATGCAGTCCAGCGCAAAGGCCACGAAAAGCTGGATGCCGGCGGAGTCGATCCGTGCGACTTCGCTGGCGTCGATGTGCACCGGAGCGGACTGGCCGAGCGCTTCCAGCAGCTGTGCGCGGATCGCCGCGACGTTCTGGATTGTGCACGATGCCCCGATCCGTAGCTGATGCGCGGCCATGATGCCTGTTATCGATTGCAGCGCCGCCGGCTTGAGCGTCGGGCGCCGCTTCCTGTGACGCGAATCGCGTTTGCGCTTCATGCTAGAGCCCCAGTCCGGACAGCAGCGAATCGACGTCCTGCTGGCCGTCGACCGCGTTGCCGTGGGGGATGCCTGGAACGACGGGGCCATGGACATTGGCCGCCGGCGGCGGCTTCGTGCCGGCCGCGCTGGCTTGCGCCGTGCCCCCGGGACTCGTCGAAAGCTGCAGCAGTTCGCCCAGCACCGTTTCGATCTCGCCCACGAGCACGATCACATTGCGAATGATCTGGCCGCTGAGGTCCTGGAAGCCCTGCGCCAGCAACACCTCGGTCAGGTTGCCGCGCACGCGCTCCACCTGTTCGCGCACGCGCGGATCCGCCGCCTGCGCGGCGGCACCATCGAGCAACGGAATGGATTGTTCCACCAGTTCCAGCGTGCGATGCGCAGCGTCGCTGGTCAGGTCAAGCACGTGCTCGAGGCGTGTGCGGGCATGGGGCACCTCGACGCGCGCCAGGTCCGCAATGCGGGAACGCTCGGCAAACCGGTCGAGCGCGGTCTGTAATTCGGCCGAGATCCTTCCGATGGCGGCATGCAGGGTGGACTCGCTCATTCACCCTACTTCGGCGCGGCGGCCAGCGTGGCAAAAATCTTGTCGAGCTTTTCCTTGAGCGTCGCAGCCGTGAAGGGCTTGATGACGTAGCCGCTCACGCCGGCCTGCGCCGCCTCGATGATCTGTTCGCGCTTCGCCTCGGCGGTCAACATGAGCACGGGCAGCTTGGCCAGCGCCGGCTCGGCACGCACCTTGCGCAACAGCTCGATGCCGGGCATGCCCGGCATGTTCCAGTCCGTGATCAGGAAATCGAAGCCGCCGCCCTTGAGCATGGGCAATGCGGTGTTGCCGTCGTCCGCCTCTTCCACGTTGCCGTAGCCGAGGTCATGCAGCAGATTCTTGACGATGCGCCGCATCGTCGAGAAATCGTCCACGACCAGGAATTTTGTGTCCTTACCCAAGCGAGTCCTGCCCTGTTTGCTCCACCACGTCCGTGAACCGCACGCCGTAGCGATCGTTGATCGCCACGACCTCGCCGCGCGAGATCAGCCGCCCGTTGACCCGGATGTCCAGCGGTTCACCCGCCGGCCGGTCCAGTTCAACGACCGATCCCACCGCCAACTTGAGCAGTTCGCGGATGGTCAGGCTCGCCCGGCCGACCTCCAGCGCCAAAGTGAGCGGTATGTCGAAGACCAGGTCGTCGTCCGGTTTGGCGGAGGTACTCACCGCGCGGGCTCCCGCTTGGTGGTCAGCGAATTGTCCGTCTTGCGCATCATTCGCTCCTGCACCTGCACGGCGTGCTGCCCACGGTGGGCGCACAGCGCTCCACGCACGAGCGGCACGCCTTCGGCGTAGACCGTCACGGTGCCGTCGAAATCGCAGGGCAACACCATGCCGGGCTTGAGGTTCAGCAACTCGGCAAAGCTGCTGCGCACGCGGCCCAGCACCGTCGTCAGCTCAACGTCGGATTCCTCGATCTGCGCGGCCAGCAGGCGCTCCCAGCGCCCGTCCATCTCCTGTCGATCGCCCTGCACGCCGGAGTCGAGCTGGGATTTCAGCGGTTCGATCATCGAGTAGGGAATCGTGATGTGCAGTTCGCCGCCACCCCCCTCGAGCTCGATGTTGAAGGTGCTGACGACCACGATTTCGGTGGGCGCAGCGCAGTTGGCGAAATGCGGATTCATCTCCGAGTTGAGGTACTCGACCTGCAGCGCGGCAACCGGCTTCCAGGCCTCGCTGATGTGCTTGAACGCCTGGTCCAGCACGTTGCGAATGATCTGCATTTCGGTGGGCGAGAAATCCCGGCCCTCGATCTTGGCGAGCCGGCCACTGCCGCCGAAGTAGTTGTCGATCAGCGCGAACACCAGCCGTGGATCGACCACAACGAGGGCCGTGCCGCGCAGCGGGTTGATCTTCACCATGTTGAGGCTGGTCGGCACGTGCAGGCTGTGGATGTAGTCGCCGAACTTCACCGTCTTGATGGGCGAGACGGAGATCTCCGGCGACCGGCGCGACATGTTGAACAGGCTGATGCGCAGCAGCCGCGCGAAGCGCTCGTTGATCATTTCCAGCGTCGGCATGCGGCCGCGCACGATGCGTGTCTGCGAGACGAAGTCGTACGAGCGCGCCTCGCCGGGCGGCGCCTCGGCGTCGATCGCGACCGCACCGCTGTCGACGCCGTGCAGCAGCGCGTCGATCTCGTCCTGGTTGAGCACGTCATCGGCCATGGGCTACACCATCTCCTCGCCGCCCGCGCCACCCAGCGACAGCGTGCCTTCGTCGGCCATCTTCTTGGCGATCGTGATGATTTCCTTCTGCGCCGCCTCGACCTCCGAGAGCTTCACCGGGCCGCGCGTCTCCATGTCGTCCTTGAGCATTTCCGCAGCCCGCTCGGACATGTTCTTGAAGAATTTGGTCTTGATCGCTTCGTCGGCGGCGCGCAACGCCAGCGACAAGCGGTCGGAGGGAACGTTGCGCAGCAGTTCCTGGATGCCGCGATCGTCCACGTCCAGCAGGTTCTCGAACACGAACATCAAGTCCTGCAGGCTCTGCGCCAGCTGCTCGTCCGCCTTGCGGATGGCCTCCATGACCGGCCCGTCACCGGTTCCCTCGACCACGTTGAGCAGGTTGGATGCCGCCTTGGTGCCGCCGAGGTTCGAGGAGCGGCTGCCGCCCTTGCCGGTCGCCTGGCGTTCCAGCACCTCGTCGAGCTTGTTGAGCGCGTCCGGGTGCACGCCATCAAGCGTTGCGATGCGCATCACCAGGTCGGCCTGCACGGGCTTCGGAAAGAGTCCGAGGATCGTGGCGGCCTGGTCCGTCTCCAGGTACGCGAGCACGATGGCGATGATCTGCGGGTGTTCGTTTCGTACGATCTCGTAGACGGCGCGGGCATCCATCCATTTCAATGAATCGAGACCGCGGCTGGTGCGTCCCAGCGCAATGCGGTCAATGATGCCGTTCGCCTTGTCGGTGCCCAGTGCCGAGTGCAGCACGCGACGCACGAAGTCCTCGGAACCCTCCTCGCCGCCGACGCGTCCCGCGACGGAATCGAAGAAAGCGCTGAGCACGCCGGTCGCCTCGTCCCGGCTGATGTTGCTGAGGCGCGCCATTTCCGCGCCGACCCGCTGCACCACCTTGGGATCGAGATGCTTCATGACGGCGGCCGCATCCTGCTCGCCGAGCGACACCATCAGCATCGCAGCGCTGCGCGCGTCCGCTTCCGGGCTTCCCTTGGCTGGCATGGTGTCGATCCGCCTCCGTCAACAAAACGTCTCGGCAGCGGATGGAGCAAGCTGTATGCCATTCCGGCGGTGGGAACGTGACGCCGGTCTCACTGCGGCCATTGGCCGGCGACGGTCTGGAAGCCCGTCTTTGGGCCGAGCGGATTGTGCGCGCGTCCGGCTGCATGCATGATCCGCGTGCGCATGGGTCGACCGGTTAGAACGGGCTTGCTCGCCACGTGGCTGCTGTCATCAGCGCTGTGTGCGGCCCTGCCTGCACCGCATGACGTCGCGGGTCCGCCGACCGCGGCGGCCGAGTTCGAGCAGTCACGGCGGGAGCTGCGCGCGGCGCGGCACGGCGCCGACTGGAATCAATACTATCGAGCTGCGCTTCGCCTGCAGCGGCTGCTGCCCGATGCGCCCAACGCCCTGCTCGAGTTGGCCCGTGCCGACGCAAAGCGCGGCATGCGCGCCGATGCAATCGGGACGCTCGAGCGGTATGCCGGGCTGGGCGAAGGCGGCGATCTGCTTGCGTTGTCGCCGGACTTCGAATTGCTGCGCGGCGCCCAGGGCTGGGATGCCGTGCAGCGCCGCCTCGAAGCGAATCGCGTCGCTGTCGATCACGGACGCGACCTGTTTTCACTACCGGATGCGAAGCTGCTGACGGAAGACGTCGACTTCGACGCGCACTCCGGCCGCTATTTCTTCACGAGCGTTCGGCAGCACGAGATCCTGTCAGTCGATGCCTCCGGTCGGTCGCTCTCCTTCGCCGCGAGCCCGGATGGCTGGCCGATGCTGGCGGTCAAGGTCGATTCCGCGCATCGGAGAATCTGCGCCACCGAGGTGGCGTTGGCCGGTTTCGCGGGCGTGAGCGAGGCGAGCGCGGGCCGCTCGGCCGTGGCCTGCTACCACATCGATACCGGCGAGCGGATCTTCCGGCTCGAGCCACCCGAGCCGACGGCACTGGGCGACTTGGCGCTGTTGGGCAATGGCGACCTGATCGCCAGCGATGGTGGCCACGGTCGTCTGTATCGCGTCGATGTCGCGCACGGAACCATCACGCTCATTGACGCACGGCATTTTGTTTCCCCGCAGACGCCCGCGGTCGATGCCGCCGATCGATATGCCTACGTGCCGGACTACGTGCGCGGCATTGCCCGCCTCGATCTCAAGACCGGCCGCGTGCAGTGGTTGCACTCGGAAGGACACCATGCGCTCGCCGGCATCGATGGGCTCTACCTCCATCGCCACACGCTGATCGCCGTACAGAACGGCACGGTACCGCAACGCGTGGTGGCCCTGCAGCTCGATTCGTCGGGTCGCAGGATCGTGGGCGAACACATCATCGAGCGGAACTCGCTTGCGCTCGGCACTCCGACGCATGGCGTGTTGATGGGCCGTTATTTCGACTACATCACCAACTCCGGCTGGGACTTCATCGATGACCATGGCGCGGCGACTCCTGGCGCCGAAGCCACCGCGCCGAGACTACGGCGCTACGACCTCCAATAGGCGAGCGCGGCATCGTGCAGCGCGGAGGCGATGCGCTGCGCCCACTCGGCCTGTCCAGCGTCGCTCGTCACGAGGTCCTGGCGGATCTCGAGTTCAACGTAGGGCAACCCCTGCGCTTCGGCATGGTGCGGAACGGTGAAGTGGGTCAGCTGGACGAGATAGGGTTCGTTTTCGGCAACCGTCAGGTTCGGGTCCCGACGCAGCATCTCCAATACGATGCCGGCGAAGCGTCGATCCCGGTCGTACAGCACGGCGGCGTGCATCTCGCGCCTGGCTCCGAACAACACATCGGTCATCGTGTGCTGGGTGACGAGGATCGTCGGCCGCCGCGCAGCGCGCCGCCGCTGCAGTAGCGCGCGCAGGCGGGCGTGGTAAGGCTCGAAGATCTCGACACGACGAGCGGTCACTTCCTGCTTGCTGAGGCCAAGATTGCCGGGCACCGGGAGCGTTTCGGCCCTATGCGGAATCGAGGTCTCGGAGCCGGGCGTTCGATTGCAGTCGATGACCAGGCGCGAGTATTCCTGCGCGATCAATGGAGCGTCGAGCGCATCGGACACTCGCTGCGCGACCGCGAGCGCACCCAGGTCCCAGGCCGTGTGCCGTTCGAACTCCGCCGGCGGCAATCCCAGGTTGCCGAGCCGTCGCGGAATGCGCCGGCCCGCATGATCGACGGCGATGACGAACGGCGATTGTCCATCAGGCCGATATTCGCGGTAAGGCAGTGGCTCGTCCGCGTCGAGCAATGCATGGCTCATGAGCCCGGCATGCTAACCGCTAACTGGCGGCGCGAGAAATCAATCGGCAAGCACCCTCGGCAATTGCGTATTGCTGCCTGGTCGGCAAACAGGCACAAGGGACTTTCGGACCACACCGTGGCGTATCGCATGACAAGGCCGGAAGAAGCCTATCCCGAGCCCGGCTCGGCTGCCGAACTCGCGGCCTTTGCCGAATTGCAGCGCCGGCTGCCCGCCTTGTTCGATCGCGTGTATGCCGATCGCATGGCTCCCCGCACGATCGTCGTGGTGCCCGGACTCAGCCTCGATGCCGAGCTCCTCGGCAGGGTCGAAGGCTTCACGCACTACGAGGAGCGGCAGCTGACGATGCTCATGCTGCTGAAGATGCCGAATACGCGCATGGTATTCCTCACCAGTGCGCCGCTGGATCCGTCGATCGTCGACTACTACCTGCAATTGCTGCCGGGCATTCCGCATGAGCATGCGCGCGCCCGGCTCACGTTGCTCGCGGCGCACGATACTTCCACGGTGAGCCTGACACGCAAGATACTCGATCGGCCACGGTTGCTGGCGCGTATCAGGAACGCGGTGGGCGATACGCAGCTCGCGCATCTTTCATGCTTCAACGCGACGGCCGACGAACGATCGCTCGCCGTGCGGCTCGGCATGCCGCTCTATGCCTGCGATCCGGCGTTGCTGCGCTGGGGAACCAAGAGCGGTTCGCGCACGGTGTTTCGCGAGGCAGGCGTCGACCTGGCGCCGGGAGCCGAGAACCTCAGGGATATCCGCGACGTCGTCATGGCGCTCGCTGCGCTCAAGCGAAGCCATCCCACGCTGAAGCGCGCAGTCGTCAAGCTCGAAGAGGGAGCGTCCGGCGAAGGCAATGGCGTATTCGACTTTTCGGGCGCGCCCGAGGATTCCGGACTCGAAAGCTGGCTGGCGATGCGGCTCCCGGCGCGGCTTCGGCCGGAAGCCGCGGGGATGGACTACCCGCGCTATGCGGCCAAGTTCGACGAATGCGGCGGGGTCGTCGAAGCGTGGATCGATGCCGAGGACAAGCAATCGCCGTCCGTGCAGTTGCGCATCACGCCGGCGGGACACATCGAGACGATTTCCAATCACGACCAGGTACTCGGCGGCTCGACCGGCCAGCGCTACCTCGGCGCGCGGTTTCCCGCCCGGGCGGACTATCGGAGCGGCATCTGTGGCTCGGCGCTGCAAATCGCCGAGGTGTTGCGCGCGAAAGGCGTACTCGGCCGCTTCGGCATCGACTTCGTTTGCGTCCGCGAGGGCGATGCCTGGCGGCACAGCGCGATCGAGATCAACCTGCGCAAGGGCGGAACGACCCACACGTTCCAGACGCTGCAGTACCTGACCGACGGGAGCTACGATACGACGACGGGCAACTTCCTGACTCCGCGAGGTGACAGCCGCTGCTATTACGCGACCGACAACCTGTGCAAGGCGGCTTACCGGCGCCTGACGCCGCCCGACCTGGTCGACGTGGCCATCGAACACGATCTGCATTTTGATCGCACCCGGCTGGAGGGCGTCACGTTCAATCTGATCGGCGCCGTCTCGGAGTTCGGCAAGCTCGGTGTCGTCAGCATCGGCCGTTCGCTGCCGGAGGCCGAGGCGCTCTACCAGAACACTGTCCGCGCGCTGGACGTTGCCTGCGCGTGATCGCGCCCGCGTATTGCTAACATGTGGCCCTGAATCGCCCGGAGTGCCCCATGCTGGTCCTGCGCAAGCCCTACCTTCTTTATCTTGGTGACGCCGCACTGAAATCGGACTGCAAGACCGCCTTCGGCTTGCACGACTGGTGCGGCGCCGACGTCGTCGGTGAATGGTCAAAACCTTCCGCCCGCGTCAGCCTCGGCATCCCACGACTGTCGCCGGCGGATGCAGCGGCGCGCGGCGCGGGTTCGCTGGTCGTTGGCGTGGCGCCCACGGGTGGCGTGCTGCCGGATGACTGGCAGGACGACCTCGAGGCGGCGCTCACCGCCGGCCTGGACGTCGTCAGCGGCTTGCACACACGCCTGCGCTCGTTCCCCCGGTTGGTACGCGCCGCCGACGCCGCGGGCGTGCGCCTCGTGGACGTGCGGCATTCCGATGCGAAATACCCCGTCGGCAGCGGGCGCAAGCGCAGCGGACAGCGCGTGCTCACCGTGGGCACGGATTGCGCGCTGGGCAAGAAGTACACGGCGCTGGCGCTGGCGAATTCGCTGCGCGCCCGGCGCATCGCCGCCACGTTCCGCGCGACGGGCCAGACCGGCATCATGATCTCGGGCAGCGGCATCGCGGTCGATGCGCTCATCGCCGATTTCCTCGCCGGCGCGGCCGAGGCGCTTTCGCCCGACAACGATGCCGCGCATTGGGATGTCATTGAAGGCCAGGGCTCGCTGTTTCATCCGGCCTATGCCGCCGTGACGCTCGGGCTCCTGCACGGATCGCAGCCCGATGCGATCGTGCTGTGCCATGCGCCCGAACGAGTCACGATCGAGGAATATCCGGACTACCCGATTCCGCCGCTGGCGGAAGTCATCGACGCGTACCTGCGCGCCGGCCGGCTCACCAATCGCAACATCCGTTGCGTCGGCCTCAGCATCAATTCCTCGACGCTCGATGAAGGCGCGTGGAACGCCTATCGCGATCGGCTCCAGAAGGAGCTCGCGCTTCCGGTGTGCGATCCGATGCGCGGCGGAGTCGAGCCGCTCACGTCCGCGTTGCTGCGCGCATGATTGACGTCAGGACGCGAATCGAGCATTGGGAACTCATCGAGCCGTTCGCAACGGCCCGTGACTGCGTCACGCACGTGCCGGTCGTGGTGACGCAGCTGAGCGACCACGACGACGTGCGCGGCTGGTCCGAGTCCGCCGGCGTCGACTACGACGGCGAGACGCCGGAGTCGATCAGCGCGGAGATCGAAGCGGTCAAGCCCCAGCTGCATGAACGCATCAGCGGCAGCGATCTGCTTCGCCTGCTTCCCGCCGGCGGCGCACGTAACGCACTCGACTGCGCGCTGTGGGATTTGCACGCAAAGCAGTCAGGGCGCCCGGCCTGGCAACTGGCCGGCCTCGCCCCGCCGCGGCCTGTCATGACCGTGTACACGATCGGGCTCGCAAGCGAGGCCGACTTCAGGCGCAAGCTCCACGATGCGACCGGCTATGCGTCGATCAAGCTCAAGGTCGATGCCGATCATCACCTCGACCTGGTGCGGATGACGCGTGAAATCCTTCCGATGGCACGCATTATCGTGGATGCCAACCAGAGCTGGTCACGCAGCCTGCTCGAGCGCCTGCTGCCCACGCTGTCCGAACTCGGCGTGGCGCTCGTCGAACAACCGGTGCGACGCGAAGAAGACGCCTCGCTCGATGGGCTGCGCAGTCCGCTGCCGCTCGCCGCCGATGAGTCGTGCACGGACCGCGCTTCGTTGCGCGCCCTCGCCGGCCGCTACCAGTACATCAACATCAAGCTCGACAAGTGCGGCGGCCTGACCGAAGCACTGGCGATGTGCGAGGTGGCACGACAGCTGGGCCTCGGCCTCATGGTCGGCAACATGTGCGGGAGTTCGCTGGCGATGGCCCCCGCCTTCCTGGTCGCGCAATCCTGCGCATTCACGGACCTGGATGGACCGTTGCTGCAAAAACTCGACCGCGCATCGCCGATTCGTTTCGAGTCCGGCTGGATGCAGCCGCCGGAAGCGGCGCTTTGGGGTTGAACATCGCGGAAGGCCGCGCCGGGCCGGACCCGCGGCCACGGCGGCCATCAGCGCTTGTAATCAACAAAACCGCTGTAGTCCCAGGGCCTGATGGCGAGCGCAAAGGCGACGCCATGGCGTTGCTGGGGTGCCGTGCGATCCGTCTCGATGACGTCCATGCACTCGCGAATCGCATGCTGGATCACGCGGCGCAATTGAGCCGCGCTCTGGTCAGAAACCGTATCGCCGTGGAAGAAGAATTCCGCGCCGCCTTCCGAAAAGTCGCTGGCGAGGAATTCGCGTAGCAGTTTCTGGTGAATGTGCTTCTGCACAGGCCCGCCACGGCGCCAGCTGAAGCGGCGACTCACGAGTACTTTCACGCGACCGCCCGGTTGAAGCTCGACGACCTTGAGGCGATCGAGTCGTATCAGCTGCCGTTGGAGTTCGGCCGAACTGAACCGATAGGTCTTGAGGATATCCTCGGGCGTCGTTCGGCTCAGCAGCAGCCATGTCATGAGGAACAGCACGGGATCCGCGACGATCGCTTTCTCCTGCGCCAATGAAAGCTGATTGGTCGGCGCCTGCGAGTTGTTCGCGTCCTCGACAAGCTCGGACAGCTCCGTGCCCAGCATCTCGCAGATCCGGTCAAGTCTCGCCAGCGAGAAATCGCCATGCGAGAAAAGCCGTTTTACGCTCGCCACGCTCAGGTCCAGCGCCTTGGCGACGTCCGCGTAGGTGCGATGCTCCATTCGAAGCGTCCGCTTGAGCTGCTCCACGATCGCCACGCGCAAGGCCATGTTTTGGTTCCCAACAGCCTGGAGAATTAGAAAGGTATTGAATTCTAATACCAGAAGTACACTACTGGGCCACTTCTACGGCCAATGTCTCTTCTTTCGGTACCTTTGGGTAAGCTCATCCAGGCTTCGAAATAGCTGGGGGACATTCAATTGAGCAGCGCGCAAGTCAGTTCCGTGGCCAGGTCCGATCCTGGGGCCCCTTCCTGGCGTGCAGACGCCGAATTGGCGCCCGACATCCGGCCCGCGGAAAGCGT